>Ga0206992_1172_pt1 | contig 13300 bp, 14 predicted proteins | sample Alteio_BWMinCont_6_FD_153267 | JGI IMG/M metagenome (GOLD analysis project Ga0206992, IMG submission 153267) | Enriched cells from forest soil in Barre Woods Harvard Forest LTER site, Petersham, Massachusetts, United States -... | ecosystem: Environmental > Terrestrial > Soil > Temperate forest >... | reverse complement strand
GTGCCATGCTCTCTGGTTGCGATGGCAGATGACCTCGCCGTAATCGAAGATGATGGCGCGCATACCTTCAGGTTATAACGTGCACCTTGTAGTGTTCAGGGTGCCGGCACAGAGGATGTTGTGGTTTGCTCCGAGGCGGAAGAGAGGGATCCCTGTGAAAGGATGTAGACGTGCGATTTTCAGCGAGAACGGCGTGGGATTTGGAAGAGACGCGGCTGGCGCGGGCACTGCGTGAACGGCGCGCATCGGGGCTGCCGCTGCTCGACCTGACGGCGTCGAATCCGACGCAATGCAGTTTTGCTTATGACGAGGTGGGAATCCTGGCGGCGCTCGGTGATCCGCGGGCCATGGCCTACGATCCAGACCCGCGCGGGATGCTGCGAGCGCGGGAGACCGTGTGCCGCTACTATTTCGAGCGGGATGCACCGGTTGCGCCCGAACAGGTCTTTCTCACTACCAGCACCAGCGAGGCGTATAGCTGGCTCTTTCGGTTGCTTTGCGATGCAGGCGACGAAGTGTTGATCGCGCAGCCCAGCTATCCACTCTTTGATTTTCTGGCGCAAATTGAGGATGTGCGGCTCGTGCCGTATCCGCTGCTCTACGATCACGGCTGGCAGATCGATTTGCCAGGGTTGCGGGAGCGCATTACCGATCGGACGCGAGCGATTGCGGTGGTCCATCCGAATAATCCGACCGGGCACTGGACGCGGGAGCGCGAGGAACTGGAGGAATTGTGCGTGGAGCACGGCCTGGCGCTGGTGGTGGATGAAGTTTTTCTGGATTACGCGATGCCGGGCCACGAGGGTCGAAGCTTTGCGACCGGGAAGCATCGCGCGCCGACGTTTGTGCTGAGCGGGATCAGCAAAATTGCGGCACTGCCGCAAATGAAAGCTGCGTGGATCGCGGCATTCGGGCCTGCGAGTGAACTGGCCGATGCTCTCGCCCGACTGGAAATCGTAGCCGACACGTTCTTATCGATGAATGCGCCGATTCAATGCGCGCTGCCGAGTTGGCTCAATGCGGCCGGGGCGATGCAGGCGCAGATTCGCTCGCGCACGCAGGCGAACCTGCGCGCACTGGAGGAAGTGCTTGCGAGGCATCCTGCGGTGACCCGGCTGGACGTCGAGGCGGGATGGTATGCGGTCCTGCGCGTTCCTGCGCTCGGGAGCGATGAGGATTTGGCGGCGCGGCTCGTTGAGGAGCGCGGCGTGAGCGTGCACCCGGGGTATTTCTTTGGCTTCGGCGGGGATGGGTGGCTGGTGTTGAGTCTGCTGGGGCCGGAAGCGGAATTTCGCGCCGGCGCGGAAGCGATGTGCGGGGCAGTAGACTTTTCAGTCGTCGATTGAATATTGGATGATGGAGCGATGATCTATCTGGTGCGAGAGCCGGGGCCCGAATTGAGGCCATGGGTGCGCATGCTGTGGTATTCGCGCGGCATGGGTTTCGCGCATCGCCGCGAGCGGATTCTGCCGACGGGCTGCGCCCAGATGATTATCAATTTGGCGCGCGACTACATTCTGGATTGCCCGGAAGGGATGCCGGAGACGCATATGCCACCGGCTCTGATTGTGGGGCAGCGATCGGTGTACGAGATCGTGGATCCATCGGATATGGAGGATCTGATCGGCGTTGTGTTTGAGCCGGGGGCACTGCCGGCCTTCGTGGGCGACACCGCGGATCGTGTGAGCAACGATTATGTTCCGCTTCAGGATGTGTGCGGTCGCGCGGGCGCGCTGCGAGACCGGCTGCAGGAACTGGATAGTCCGAACGAGCGCCTGCGGTGCCTGGAAACTTATTTGGTGGACAAATTCGCGGCGCGGCGAGACGGCGGCAAGCCGGCCCTGCATCCGGCGGTGCGATTTGCGTTGCGGGAACTGGGGCAGTCGCCTTCGATGACGGGCGTGGACGCGGTGGCGCGCAGCACGGGCTGGAGCGAGCGCCGTTTCTCGCAGATCTTCCGCGAGGAAGTGGGCTTCTCGCCGAAGGTGTGGTGCAGGATTCAGCGGTTCCAGCGCGTGGTGCGGCGTCTGCACCGGGGCGAAGAGGTGCGGTGGCCGGAACTGGCGCTGGATTGCGGCTTCTACGACCAGTCGCATTTGGCCAACGAGTTCCGCGCCTTCTCCGGCATCTCGCCCACCACCTACGGGGCGGCGTCGCACCAGACGTGGGCAAACCATCTGCGGGCGGAGTGAAAACTTCCGATTTTTCCAAGACTACGACCGGATCGGCCCGGCACACTCGAGTGAGAATTCGAAATTCGAGGAGTGTCTGCTATGGAGAAACGCGCGGTTCATTCACATTCGACGATTATGCCGGCCCTTCGGTATCGCAACGCGCCGGCGGCCATCGACTGGTTGTGCCAGGTGCTGGGGTTTGAGCGCCGGGCCGTATTTCCAGGGCCCAACGGCACAATCGGCCATGCCGAGCTGACGCTGGGCGGAAGCATGATCATGCTGGGATCGCAGCGGGATGACGAGCATGCAGGCAGATACAAATCGCCCGACGAGTTGGGTGGCGTGGAAACGCGCGGCGCCTATGTGGTGGTATCGGACGCAGACGCGGTCTACGCGCGGGCGCAGGCGGCGGGCGCGCCCATCGTGCGGCCGATTCAAAACACTGACTACGGAAGCCGGGAGTTCAGCGTGAAGGATCCGGAGGGACATACGTGGTCGGTGGGAACGTACGATCCGTGGGCGCAGCAAGGGTAACGGGCAAACGCAGGCGGAGCCTGCATTCGCGCGGGTTAGAGAATATTCACGGCCCGCGCGGCCAACAGCGCGATGGTCGCCAGGGAAATGAGCGACTGCACCATCATCAGCAATTTGGCCCAGCGCGAGAGCACGGGAACGTCGGTCGGCGAGAAGGCGGTGCTGGTGTTGAAGGCCAGGAACAGGTAATCGACGAAGCCCGGCGTCCAGCTGTCTTCGCCCATGGTGCGTTTCGATTCGGGGTCGAGGGTCATTTGCGGGAAGAGGAACGCTCCGTCGGAATGGACGCCGCGCATCTCGCGCTGGTGTGGGCCGCCGGCGTCGAGCCGCCAGTACCACGAAGCGAAGACCAGAATGTTGGAGAACCAGAGGGCGGCGGCCGATTCGAGCAGCGCCAGGGGCGTTTGTTTGTGCGCGGGAAGCGCGCCGATGAGCAGGCCAAGCGACCAGATCATATCCAGCGTAACGATGCCGGTCATCGTGAAGCCGAGGATGCGGCTCAGGCGGTTGCTGCCGCTGCGGTGCGTCCAGACGGTGGGAATGATGAGCACGGCGACCAGGACGAGCACCAGCCAGTCAGGGCCGATGGAGAGCGATTCGGGCAACGCGAGGCGCAGGCCACCCACCGCCAGGAGGGCGATCATCGCAGGCCAGCGTGGCTCCGGTCGCGCAGGGGCGGTTGGCATGGGGGCGATCAAAGATTCTTCAGGTAATTCATGATCTCAGGATTGGTCCAGCCCTCTTCCGGCATGCCAATGAATTTGCGGCGGATCACGCCGCTCCGGTCGATGACGTAGGTCTCGGGCGGGCGCGAGGTGTCGAAGGCGTGGTTCGACTGGCCGGAGAGATCGTCGATGGTGATCACTCCGCTGATGTTGTTGTCCACGAGGAACTGGCGGTAAGAGGGCTCGTCGGTGTCGAAAGCGACGGCGAGGACCACGACATTGGGCATGCGGCGCTGCAGGTCGATGAGGGAGGGAAACTCTTCAATGCAGGGAGCGCACCAGCTGGCCCAGAAGTTGAGGACCACGATTTTGCCCTGATAGGCGGCGAGGCTCACGGTCTGCGCGCCCTCGTGGATGACGACGGGTGGCGCGTGCTCGCCCACCTGAGCGGGGCGTGCGGTGCGATTGCAGCTGGAGAGGCCGAGCAAGGCGCACAGCGCGCAGAAACCCAGCAGAGTAGCTCGCGCACGATCGCCACGCGCCGAAGTCTGCGGAGAGGACGACGAAAAAGAGGCTGAACGGGTCACGTTCCTATAATAATGAAGAGCCTTGAACCTCGTGGACGACGCCCGCCCTCTTACCCTTTCCGTCATTATTCCCGCACGCAACGAAGACGATTGCCTGGGCGATTGCCTGGGGTCGCTGGTGCGGCAGCAGGAAGAGCTTTGGGAGGTGGGTGTCGAGTGGGAAATCATCGTGGTGAACGATGCGTCGACCGACGGGACGCGCGAGGTGGCGGCAAGTTTTGCCGGCGTGACGGTGATCGATGCTCCTCGGCTTGAAAAGGGATGGACGGGCAAAGCCAACGCCGCGTGGGCCGGTGCGCAGGCCGCGCGTGGAGTGTGGCTGCTGTTCACGGATGCCGACACGGTGCATGAACCGGGCCACGCGCGCCTGGCGGTGATTGAAGCGGAGCGGCATGGGGTGGGGATGCTGTCGTATTCCCCGCGCCAGCTGGTGCGGGGATTCGCCCAGCGTACGGTGATGCCGCTGATTTTTGGCGATCTGGCGGCGACGTATTCGCCGGCCCAGGTCAACGATCCGTCGCGGCATGCGGCGGCGGCCAACGGGCAGTTCCTGCTGGTGCGGCGCGATGTCTACGACAAGATCGGCGGACATGCTGCCGTGAAGAGCGCAATTCTGGAGGACGTGGAACTGGCGGCGCTGGTGAAGCACCGCAAGCTGGGCCTGCGCTTCCGCTATGCGCCGGAGGCGGTTTCGGCCCGCATGTACCGCAGCTTTCCCGCGATGTGGCAGGGGTGGACGAAGAACCTGGCATTGCTGTTCGGCAACGCCTTGGCGCTGGCCGGGATGCGGCTCCTGCAGCTGGCTGTGCTGGTGGGAATCCCAGTGCTAATCGGCGTGTTTTGGTGGGGCATGGGGCGACCGCACGCGTGGGTGCCCTCCGCTGGTCTTCTTGGCGCGCCCATGGCGATCACGGCCCTGACGCTAGTGGGGCTGCGGGCGCTGTGGGGGTTCTACCGCCGCGTAGCGAAGTCGAATTTCCCGTTTCGCGATTACGTCTGGTCGCCGCTCGGCATCCCTCTGTATGCGGCAATGCTGTGGCGGAGCTGGTTTCGCCACACCGTGCTGAAGCAGGTAGTCTGGAAGGGTAGAGACGTGAAGACGAGCGGATAGGGTGTAGCGTGCAGAACCGCCACGCGAGTTTATAGACATGAGATGGATGCGAAGGAATCATGATTCTGCTGACCAGAAAAGCTGAGTTTTCGGCATCGCATTACTACTGGAACGACGCGTGGAGCGCCGAGGAGAACGCGCGCGTCTTCGGCAAGTGTGCGAATCGTAACGGCCACGGGCACAATTACACGCTGGAAGTGACGGTTGCGGGAGAAGTCGATTCGGTTACGGGATTTGTCGTCGACTTGAAGCAGCTCAAGGACACCCTTGAGAAGGAAGTAGTCTCAGCCTACGACCATCGCCATTTGAATCTCGAGGTGCCCGAGTTTGCGACGGCGATTCCGACCGCGGAGAACATCGCTGTAGCGATTTGGAAGCGGCTGGAGGGAAAGATCCCCGGCGCGAAGCTGCACCGCGTGCGGGTGTATGAGATGGCGGACTTGTTTGCCGATTACATGGGTGAGAACTAGCCGTCAGCTATTCGAGGAGTTTGCGTGAAGTCGTATTTGGGGCGGAGATACCGGTTGAGCTCGTCGCATCGCCTGCATTCGGAGCGGCTGAGCGACGAGCAGAATCGCGCGGTGTACGGCAAGTGCGCCAATCCACATGGGCACGGGCACAATTACACCGTGGAAGTGGTGGTGGGCGGGGTCATCCATCCCGAGACAGGGATGGTGTGCGACCTGGTCGAACTGGATGCGTGCGTAGGCAGGGAAGTGCTGGAGCCCTTCGATCACGAGAATCTGAACACGCTGGCGGCCTTTCGGAATCGGGTGCCGACCACGGAGAATCTGTGTATTGAGATCGAACGGCGGCTGCGGCGGGCATTGCGCAGGGATCTGTCGCTGGTGGTGCGGGTGGAAGAAACATCGAACAACTTTTTTGAGTTTCGGTCGAGCGACGCGCCGGCAACGGACTCGGCGCAGGGATAAGGAAAACCACGATGGCAAGAACAACGCATGTGATGCCGGCACGAATGAAGCTGGACAAGGAATTGATTGGGCAGACGGGCCTCGAGAACGTCTCCACGCAGGATATCTACCGCGAGATCATTCGCCGGTTTGACGCGGACCCCACCCGCGATGGGCTGGAGCGGACGCCGGAGCGCGTGGAAAAGGCGCTGGAGTTTCTGACCCGCGGCTACAAAGAGGATCCGGCCGAGATTCTGCATTCAGCCATGTTTGACGTGGCCTACGACGAGATGGTGATTGTGAAGGACGTCGAGATGTACTCGCTGTGCGAGCACCACATGCTGCCCTTCTTCGGCAAGGTGCACGTGGCCTATATTCCCGACGGAAAAGTGATTGGGCTGAGCAAAGTGCCGCGTCTGGTGGAGGTATTTGCGCGGCGGCTGCAGGTGCAGGAACGGCTGACCCGGCAAATCGCCGAGGCTATTCAGGATGCGATCCATCCGCAGGGCGTGGGCGTGGTGGTGGAAGCGCGGCACCTGTGCATGATGATGCGCGGCGTGGAGAAGCAGAACTCGTCGACGGTGACCTCGGCGATGCTGGGCGTGTTTCAGAAGCACAACACGCGAACGGAGTTTCTCTCGCTGATTCGCGAGCGGTCGAACGCGCAGCTGTAAACGGGTTCTGCGATTTTTCGCCAGGGAAACGAGATTGTCTGGACTGGATCGACGGTCCCAGGCTAGACTCCCTGGCAATGATGCGCCAATGGCTGGTTGTTTCTCTGCTATTGATCGCGTCCTGCGCCGGACTTTCCGCGCAGACTGCCGATTCTGCCCCTCCACGGAATCCCCTTGCTTGCCCTGCGGAGACGGGACCGCCATCCCAGGCGCCACACAAATGGATTGTAGTATCGGCCGGGATGATGACCAGAAACAGAATTGGCGGAAAAGATCCAAAGTATCCCCCGGATGCCAGGAAGGCCCACATTGAAGGGACTGTTGTGCTGGAGGCAACGATCTCTGCGTCGGGCAGCGTAGAAGACCTCTGTGTCAGTCAGGGTCCCGAATTGCTGCAGCAGGCCTCGATCGACGCAGTGAAGAAATGGAAATATCGACCATTCCTGCTGAATGGCGAGCCACGCGAAGTCAAGACGCAGATCAATTGCGTGTTTACCCTGCAATAGGTGGGTGAATCGTTATCCGCAGGCGCGGGAACAGGTATCGTTACAGCAGTGAACGCGCTGCTGATCATCGATAAGCCGGGCGGAATGACGTCGCATGACGTGGTGGCGCGGGTGCGCCGCGCGACGGGCGAGCAGTCGGTCGGGCATCTGGGAACGCTCGATCCCATGGCGACGGGCGTGTTGCCGCTGCTGCTGGGCAAGTACACGCGGCTCGCGCAGTTCTTTGGCACCAGCGAGAAGGCCTATACGGGGACCATCCGCTTCGGGTTCGCCACCGACACCTACGATGCCGAAGGACAGACCGTGGGCGAAGCCTGCGCGGTGGAACTGAACCTTGACAGGGTGCGGGCGGAAGCCGCTCAGTTCGCGGGCGAGATCGAACAAATGCCGCCGCCGTTTTCCGCAAAGAAAATTGCGGGCAAGCCCGCGTACAAGCTGGCGCGCGAGGGGAAGACGCCGGAACTGAAGGCCGTTCGCATTACGGTGAACGCGTTCACGATTGAGAGCTTGGAGGGCGATACGGCGCGGTTCGCGATGCGGATTTCAGCGGGTGGCTATGTGCGGGCCATCGCGCATGCCATGGGCCAGGCGCTGGGCTGCGGAGCGCATTTGGCGAGCCTGCGGCGGACGGCGGCTGGGGTGTTCACGCTGGAGCACGCGCTGCCACTGGAGGCGATGGAAGCGCTGGCGGCGCAGGGTCAACTGGAGAAAGGGTTAGCGCATCCGCGAACGCTGCTGCCGGAGATGCCGGCGGTGACGGCGGGCGAGCAGACGGTGGGGCGCATTCGCAACGGCATGCAGGTAAATTTGCCGGAGTATTCTGACGCGGCGCTGGTGAAGATTTTCGCCGGGCAACGGGAGCTGGTGGCGATTGGGAAGCGCGTAGCGGGGACGTTATTTCAGCCTGCTGTAGTGTTGTGCTGAGAAAAATCGCAGCCGTGCGTGGAATGTGTGCGGCGCGCGCGAATTATTTTTGCAGCAGCGGTTTTAGCAAAGGCATGAACTGGTCCGCCACCAACTGTGCGCCCTTGGCCGTGGGGTGAACGCCGTCGTCCTGAATGGCGTCCGGCACCGCATACACGTGGAGATAGATATTGGGGATGACGGGCACGTGATTCTGCGCAGCGACCAGGGTAAAGGTCTCGTTGAACTGTTTGACGTAGTCGGCGCCGTAATTGGGAGGCAGCGTGATCCCCGCCAGCAGGACCTTGCTGCCCGCCTGGAGCAGAGTGGATACGATGGTAGAGAGGTTGCGGCGCGAATCGGCAATGGGGATCCCGCGCAGGCCGTCGTTGCCGCCGAATTCGACGATGACGATGGCGGGGTGCAGGCGCAGAACCGCCGGCAGGCGGTCGACGCCGTCTTTGGTGGTGTTGCCGCTCACTCCGGAGTTGACGACGCGGTAGCGGTAGCCGCGATTGTCGAGGTCGATCTGGAGGTCGTCAGGGTAGGATTTGCCGGGATCGACGCCGTAGCCGGCGGTGATGCTGTCTCCGAAGCAGTCGATGACGGGCAGGTTCCGCGGCGGTCCGGGAACGGAGCCGCGCGGCGAAGCGTAAAGGTTACAGGAGAGAATCAGAAGGGCGGTGGTCGCGAATCGGCGATGCACAGACCTAGTCTAACAACCATGGGTTCCAGACGAGAGAGCGGGGAGAGCGGATGATCGAGGTTCGGGGGCTGAAGAAGTCCATACGGAACGGAACGCGGACCGTGGACATTTTGCGCGGAATTAACCTGATGATTCCGAAGGGGCAGTTTGCGGCGATTATGGGTGCAAGCGGCAGCGGCAAGAGCACTCTGCTGGGGCTGCTGGCCGGGCTGGATTCGCCCACCGAGGGCCAGGTGATTCTGGACGGCGTGGACATCAGCCGGCTCGAGGAAGACAAGCTGGCCGAGGTGCGCGGCAGCCGCATTGGGTTTGTGTTCCAGTCCTATCAACTCATCCCGACGCTGACGGCCCTCGAAAACGTGATGCTGCCGCATGAACTGAATGCGCGCGGCGATGCGCGGCGCAAAGCAGAGACGCTTCTGACCACCGTGGGGTTGCAGGACCGGCTGCATCATTACCCGGTACAGCTTTCGGGCGGCGAGCAGCAGCGTGTGGCGCTGGCACGCGCGTTTGTGCTGGAGCCGCCGATCGTGCTGGCGGATGAGCCGACCGGCAATCTGGACACGACGAACGGGCAGCATGTGCTGGCGTTGCTGACGGAGCGGCAGCGTGAATCCGGGACAACGCTGGTGCTGGTGACGCACGATCCGCAAATCGCGGACCGCGCCGATCGCAGAATTCAGCTGAGGGATGGACTGGTGGTCGCGGACGATCTGCAGGTTGCCGCCGTGGCTGAGGCGGCGCGATGAAGCCTGCGCTGAAGTGGTCGACGGCCGCGAAGATCGCGTGGCGGGAACTGCGCGCGGGCAAAGCAAAGTTTCTCTTCGTGCTGCTTTCGGTGGCCGTGGGCGTGGCAGCGCTCACCGGAGTGCGCGGATTCAGCCAGTCGTTCCAGCGCGCACTGCTGCTGCAGGCGCGCAGTATTATGGCAGGCGATTTGTCGGCGCGGATGTTTCGCCAGGCAACCCCAACGGAGACGAAAGCGCTCGACGCGCTGAGCAGCCAGGGAGTGCGGCGCACGGTTGTCACGGAAACCATCTCCATGGCCATGGCGCAGGGCGATCCGGTGCCGCTGCTGGTGACGCTGAAAGCCGTCGATCCGGCGGAGTACCCCTTCTACGGAACCGTTGCGCTCGAGCCAGCCGGCACCCTGCACGATGTGCTGAACAACCAGAGCGTGGTGGTGGACGACAACCTGCTGGTCCGGCTGCGCACCAGGGTTGGCGATCAACTAAAGATTGGCGGCCAATGGTTCCGCATCGCCGCGGTGATTGTTCGCGAGCCGGACCGCATGACCGCCGGCGTGGGCCTTGGGCCGCGCGTGATGATGACGCGGCAGGCGATGAACGATACGGGCCTGCTGCAGCCCGGCAGCCGCGCGACGGAACGATATCTGTTCGCCATTGGCGACAAGCTGAAAGTCGCGGATGTGCGGTCGCAGATTGAGAAAACGCTGCCGGACGCGCAGATTTCGGATTTCCGCGAAACCAGCCCCGCGCTGACCGAGGGTCTGGACCGCGCAACGGGTTTGCTGAGCCTGATCTGCCTGGTAGCGATGGTGCTGGGCGCGATCGGCGTGGGTATGGCGATGCGGGCGCACTTGCAGCAGCGCATTGAGATTTTGGCGATCATGAAGTCGATTGGGGCGCGATCGGCTGACATTCTCCGGATTTATTTATTGCAAACGCTGTTTCTGGGTATCGGTGGCGCGCTCATCGGGATTGCGCTCGGCGTCGGGGTGGAATATTTGCTGCCCGGCGTGCTCGGTAAGCTGCTGCCGCTGCGGCCCGACATTCGGCTGCCGCTTAATCCGGTGCTGGAGGCGTTGGGGACGGGGGTTCTGACGACGCTTCTGTTTTGTTTGCCACCGCTGCTGGACGTTCGCAAAATACGGCCGAGTTTGGTGCTGCGGCGGGTGGTGGAACCGGGGGACGCTGACGTACCGATATTCCGATTCAATGCCACCATCCTTTATTGGTTGCTCTGCACTTTTACCTCCGTAGTCATGGTTCGTTTGCTTCAACAACACCACTACTGGCGCGGGCCGGCAATTTTCGGCGCGCTGTGTGGGATCCGATTTCTCATTCTTTGGATCAACTTCAGAGAACTCTCCAGGAGGGTCTTCTCGTACAAGCTGCAACTGGCCTCCATGATCGTGATTCTTGCTGGCCTCGGCGGCATTGCTGCGGTGCTGGCGGATTCCTGGCTGGTGGGGAAGTGGTTTGCTGTTTGCCTGGCGGGACTGCTGCTGTTCATTCTGGCCCTGAGCGCATTGGTTTTGTGGGGGTTGCGTGCGCTTCTGTCGCAGACACGGTTACATTTGCCCTCGGCGCTGCGGCATGGGCTGGCGAATCTCTACCGCCCTGGGAATCAGTCGTCGGCGGTGCTGGCGGCGCTGGGCGCGGGCGTAATGCTGATCCTGAGCGTGTTTCTGATGCAGCGCTCGATCGTAAACGCGCTGCATGAGGACGTGAAGCCGAACACGCCGAATATCTTCCTCATCGATATGAGCACGGACGAAGTGCCGGGCATTCAGGCGCTGCTCAAGAGCCAGCCCGGCGTGATCGGGGATTTGGAGAAGGTTCCCATGGTGTCGGCGCGGATGGTGTCCGTCGACGGAACGCCCGTCGATGACCTCCAGATCAAGAACTTTCCCAAGCGGTTATTGCGCTCCTCGACGCTCTCCTGGACAACCGCGCTGCCGGATGGAACGAAGCTGACCGATGGCAAGTGGTGGAGCGGCGATGGCGGCAATGAGCTGGCGGTGGTCGATCGTGTGGCCCAGCGGCTGCATCTGAAAATCGGCTCGCAGATCGTCTTCGCGGCGGGCGACAGGGAGATCCCCGTCAAGGTTGCAGCGATCTACAGGGTCACCGGGGAGCATGCCTTTGCACGCAGCGAGTTCATCGTGCCACCAGGGCTGCTGAAAGATCAGCCCGCGGTTTGGTATGGAGATTTCCATGCGAAGGCCGACGCCATTCCGACGATCGAGCGGACGCTGTTTGCGACCTACCCGACGGTGACGGTGATCAATATTGCGGACATTTTGCAGACCATTCAGGGAGTCGTCGATCAGATCACGATTGTCATCCGGTTTCTGGCCGGTTTCTCAATTCTTTCGGGTCTCATCATCCTGGCGTCGAGCGTCGCCAGCACGCGCTTCCGCCGCCTGCGCGAAGTAGTGGTGCTGAAGACGCTGGGAGCGACGCGGAACCGGATCGCGACCGTCTTTAGCGTGGAATTCGTTGTCCTGGGGCTATTGGCGGGCGGGGTGGGCGCGTTGTTCGCGAATGTGCTGACCAGGATCCTGCTGCACCAGATGCAGGTCGCGTTTCAACACGACACGCACGGGTCGCTGGTGGCCGTTGTGGGAACCGCAGCGCTGGCGTTGTTGACGGGCTGGATCGCCAGCTTCCGGCTGCTGGGACAGCGGCCGCTGGAGGTCCTGCGCGAAGAGTGACTTTGGGTGCCGGCGGACCGGTTTAGCATCCCATTTGGTTTGACCGGATTGCGCCAGGTCTTTACTATAAAAAGGCGGTGCTGGATGCGGAAACGTATCGCGCCGTGGCCAATCTAAACTGCCCCCTCGTTCAACGGCAGGACAGCTGATTCTGGATCAGCATATCGGGGTTCGAATCCCTGGGGGGCAACCAAACCGGTTTTTCCGCGCACTTCACCGAGCCCTCTCGGATCCTTCGTTTGGCCACCTGGCGCTGAAAATAAAGCACTAGATTCAATTATTCGTTTGCGATGGTTCGTAGACGTTCGCGAGCAGCCTGCCTAGAGGTGGGTACGAACTGGGGTGCAATTCGCCTGAAAGATGGGGTACGACCAAAAAGCATCAGTTCGGGGGAGAGAGATGACGCTAACCGATGCGGCAATTCGGGCAAAAAAGCCGACTAAGAAAACCGAAAGGTTCCAAACGCAACCTGTTCAGGATGGAGCGTCGAAATACATCCGGTGCGAAGCGCCGTGCACTGATAGCTCGCCGTATTCGTGTGCCGGGCGCTTTCTTGATGTGACTCGGAATTTGCGGCGTTTCCCCGAACGGCCGCTTGCGTTGGAAAGCACTCCGGCTCTCAATCCTGTCAGATCATTCCGGGGCACCGAATCGAGCATGCGCCGAACCATTGGCGCTGGGTCAAATGGGGGTTCGTAACCGGAGAAGGAGACATTCACTTGGGCGATCCGGGCCCATTCCCGAGCGACGCCACGTTTCCTGTTTCATCTTGCTTCATCAATCGATCATCCCACGCAATATGATAGGGCGTGCTCGCGGAGATTTGCTTGATTCTGACCATCAGTCTGCTGGACCTCTGCTCTTATCTGGGACTGGGAGCGGTTGGCGCCGCGACCATCAACCTGCTGCTGGGAATGCTCATCTCGCTGCGCTACAGTCCGGTGCAACGCTGGCCGCACCGCCACATCAACCTGTTTGCGCTGCATCAGTGGACAGCCTATGTCGCCGTCGCCTTGACGCTGACCCATCCTGTTGTCCTGTTGTTTCTCCACCAGCCGCGGTTTCGGCT
>Ga0206992_1171_pt1 | contig 13324 bp, 11 predicted proteins | sample Alteio_BWMinCont_6_FD_153267 | JGI IMG/M metagenome (GOLD analysis project Ga0206992, IMG submission 153267) | Enriched cells from forest soil in Barre Woods Harvard Forest LTER site, Petersham, Massachusetts, United States -... | ecosystem: Environmental > Terrestrial > Soil > Temperate forest >... | reverse complement strand
ACATGGCGAGCGATGTGGGGTTGCGCATTGCGGTCGCCGCGATCGGCGCCGGTATGCTGGGCGACCACGGCGGTGTTGAAGCTCTCAGAGAACTCGCGGCGCAGGCGGGCGATGCGCTGCTCCGCTTGCTTGGAGAGCTTTTGCTGCGCGGCGCGGTCTTCGACAGCGCGGACGGTCTCGCGTGCCTGGTATTCAAAATCTTTGAGCAGCGACTGCAGTTGATTTTCGAGGTCGCGGACTTTCGTGCGCCATTCCTTCATCCCCTCGACGGCGAGGCGTGCGCGCTCCTGAGCCAGTTCCTGCTCGAGACGGCGAACGCGCAGGCGTTCGGCATCGAGGGCAGTAAGCTGGTCGTGCAGGCTGTCCAGGAAGCGGGCGATGTCTTGTGTCTGCGAGTTGAGACGCTTGCGGGCAGAGTCAATGATGGCCGCGCTGAGACCGATGCGCTGCGCGATGTTGATGCCGGCTGATGCGCCGGGGACGCCCTGGCGCAACTCGTAGGTGGGGGCGAGGGTCTTCTCGTCGAAGCCCACGGCGGCATTCACGGCACCGCTGGCGTTCTCCGCATAGACCTTGAGCGCGGTGAGATGGGTGGAGACGATGGACCACGCGCCGGCGAGCAGGAAGTGTTCGGCGACCGCAACGGCGAGGGCCGCGCCTTCTTCGGGATCGGTGGCGGAGCCGAGCTCGTCCAGCAGGACGAGCGACTGTGTGGTGGCCTGGCCGGCGATGCGATTGAGGTTGGTGACGTGCGCCGAAAACGTCGAGAGGTCCTGTTCGATGGACTGCGCGTCGCCGATGTCGGCGAGGAAGGCGTCGAAGACGGGAGTGACGGCTTCGTCTGCGAGGACGGGCACGCCTGCCTGGGCCATGATGGCGACGAGGCCCGCGGTCTTAAGCGTGACGGTTTTGCCGCCGGTATTAGGGCCGCTGATGATGAGCTGCCGGTCAGTGCCAGAAAGTTCCAACGAAATGGGCACGATGGATTTGCCTTCGGCGCGGAGACGGCGTTCCAGTAGGGGATGACGCGCGTTTTTGAGGCGGAATTCCGGGGTGGATTCCGGGGAAAATTGCGGAGTTGTGCCGTCGAACTGCTGGGCGAAGCGGGCGCGGGCGAGCAGCGTGTCGGCTTCAGCGAGAACCGCGGCTCCGGAGAGGATGGGCCCGGCGAACTGCGCAATTTGCCGCGTCATATGCAGGAAGATGCGATGAATCTCGGATTGCTCTTCTTCGAGGAGGCGGACGAGATCGTTGTTCAGCTCGATGGTTTCGAGAGGCTCGACGTAGACGGTTTGCCCGGACGAGCTGGCGCCGTGGACGACACCCTGGACGCGGCGCTTCCACTCGGTTTTGACAGGAATGACGAAGCGGTCGCCGCGGATGGTGATGAGCTCATCCTGCGTGCTGCCGCCTTCAGAAAAGCGCCGCAGCGCGGAGCGCAGGCTTTCTTCGATGGCGCGCTGCTGGCGTTCCATCTCGCGGCGGATGCGGCGCAACTCGGGCGAGGCGTCGTCGGCGAGTGTGCCGTCGGGCAGAATTTTCTCGCGCAGCGATTCGGTGAGCGGGCGCAGGCTGGTGCCCAACAGGTCCATCGAGAGCGCGGTCAGCTCGGGGATGCGCTCGCGTGCGGACTCAGGTGGCGTGCGGATCAGGTCAGTCCACGCGGCGATGGATTCAGCCAGAGCGATGAGGGCGCGCAGCTCTTCCGATTCGAGCGCTACGCCGTCGATGCGCGCTTTGGCGAGCAGGTCAGTGGGGTCGAAAAGGTCGCGTGTGACCGGGACCGGCCCGGCCGCCGAAAGAATGCGCATTTCCGCGACGAGGGCATGCTGGCGGCCGATCCATGCGCGGTCGGACGAGGGCGTGAGCGCGGTAATCCAGGAGCGGCCGAGCGCGGATTGGGTGCTGCCGCCTAGAAAAGCAACGAATTTATCCCACTCCAGGGCAGACCCGGTGGCCACGGGAGCGGGGATGGCAGGCAAAAGCGGCATGGAATCATTATCGTGCCTCCGGGTTCTGGCCGGGCACAGCGGAGCAATTTCCCGGAAGGGATTTCCAGCATCCGAATCAGGTGAGGTTTGCGAGCGTGAGGTTTCGCCTGGTTGGTTTCTTTCTGTCGGTTGGCGTTTCGGTCCTGGCTGCCGGGTGCGGCTCGAGCAACGGAACGCAGTCCCTATCGTCGACCGTAACTTCGGTGGCCGTGAGCTGCAGCCCGGCCAGTGTGGCCGGAGGCGCGACCTCCCAATGCGCGGCGACGGTGTCAGGGACGGGCAGCTACAGTTCCGCGGTGACGTGGACTTCGAGTGCGGGGACGATCAACTCCAGCGGCATGTTGACGGCGCCGAGCGCAGCCGGGTCGGTCACGGTGACGGCGACGAGCACGCAGAACAAGGCGAAGGCTGGCACGGCGACAGTGGCCGTGACGGCCGCCACCTCCACCATCACGTCGGTTTCAGTGAGCTGCACGCCAACGTCCGTGGCTCCGAGCGCGACTTCGCAATGCAGCGCGACAGTGGCTGGCACGGGAAGCTATAGCTCCGCCGTGACGTGGACAACCAGCACGGGGACGATCACCACGGGCGGGTTGCTGACTGTGCCAAGCACGGCCGGTTCCGTGACGGTGACGGCGACCAGCACGCAGGACACAACGAAGTCCGGGACGGCTACGGTGACGGTGGCGGTGACGACTCCCGCCAGCAAGCATGTGGTGCTGGTGATGGAAGAGAACCAGAGCTATTCCACCGTGGTGGGGAACACAAGCGTGTGGCCGAATCTCAACAGCCTCATCGCCAATGGCGCGCTGCCGACCAATTACTACGGCAACACGCATCCTTCGATCGGCAACTACTTCATGCTGACCACCGGGCAAATTCTGACCAACGACGACAACTCCACGCAGGTGTGGAACGTGGACAACATCGCGCGGCGGATGATTTCGTCGGGCGTGACCTTCAGGATTTATGCGGAGGGCATTACGCAGGGGTATCTGGGTGGGAACACGGGGCTGTACCTGATCCGGCACAACCCGTTCGCGATGCTGTCGGATATTGCGGGCAGCCAGACGGAAGCGAAGGCGGTGATCTGGCCGTTTTCGCAGTTCGCGACCGACCTGGCGAACGGCAATTTGCCGGACTTTTCGTACATCGTTCCGGACGTGAACGACGACGCGCACAACGGCACGCCGCAGCAGGCCGATTCGTGGCTGCAAACCAACGTGGTTGCTCCGCTTTCGAACGATGCGGCGTTCCAGACTGGCGGCGATGGAGTGCTGATTGTCGATTTCGATGAGGCGGAGACCAGCGATACGACGCATGGCGGCGGGCATGTTTCACCGGTGTTCTGGGGGCCGATCGTGAAGTCCGGCTACACGCAAACGTCGACGACGGTCTATCAACACGAGAGCATGTTGGAGACGATGATGGAGCTGCTGAATCTTTCGAATCCGCCGGGCGCGGCCGCCACGGCGCCGCTGATGAACGAGTTCTTCACGCAGCCCTAGCGCGCGGGTCACACGGAGAGCAGGTGCAGTCCGGCAACCAGCAGGCAGGAGGCCGCAGGGATGCGCCAATCCGGCGAAACGCGTCGCCACGAAAAGCCGTACACAGCCAGCAGCAGGACGATGAAGGCGGCTTCAATCCACCAATAATGGTTGGGGCCGAGGCTGCTCTTTTCCTGTCCGTAGCTCCACAGGCTCCAGCCCAGATGAATCGCTGAGTGGGGATAGAGCGCGAGCCTTGCGGGATGAATCAGGAAGTCCAGAATGAGATGGGAGAGTCCGGCAATCCAGACGGCAGCAGCGACGACCCGGTCTTTTTTCCAGAACAACAATGCGAACAGCGTCGACGTTACGACGATCATCAGCAGCGAGTGCGACCAGTCGTCGAAGAAGCCGCGCGGCGGCAGCTCCGGTTCTACTCCGGCTCGAGCCAGCACAATCCATACAAAATCCGGCAGAAACGCCGCGGTGACGAGCGCCCAGAGCGGCGCACGGGGAGCGCGTCCTTTGACGGCGAGGCTTGCAGCGAAGTGGGCGGCATACATGGCGGTCAGGGCCTCTTTCCCGGGCCAGGATCGACCAGGATGAGGATGAGCGCAGGAATCGCGATCAGAAGGAGTTGTTGAATAGCCTCAGCTGTGCCCACGGCACTCTCCACACGCGAAAGTTCTTTCGAGGTTACGCCAACGAAGCTCTTGATGGGTTCGACGGAACGGCTTCGGTTTTGAAAGCTGACCCGAAAGCCGCCGGCGCGGCGATTGACATTGGCGGCCGGCTCTGGTCTTCTCATATCCATCGTGATCTCTCGCAACCCATCCACGCGCACCATCGCCATGGCGCGAATTACCATGTCCATTTCCACAGGAGCGGGCGGCTAGCGAGCGATCGCAGGAAGAAGCAGACCAGCCATCGCGCTCCACGCGCCGATGGCTTTTTTATTGGGAGGAACGGACCGTGAGCGTCACACTCGAATCGATCAAGGCTGCGCGAGACCGGATTCGCGGGCACATCTATTTGTCGCCGGCGCAACATTCGGCAGGACTGTCGGAGATGACCGGACAAACGGTGTTTCTGAAACTCGACAACCTGCAGCGGACGGGGGCGTTCAAGGAGCGGGGCGCGCTCAACAAGATTCTGACGCTGACAGTACAGGAAAGAGAGCGCGGCGTGATTGCGGCCAGCGCCGGCAATCATGCGCAGGCCGTGGCCTACCACGCCAGCCGCGAGGGGCTGCGCTCGCGCATCGTGATGCCGCTGATGACGCCGTTGGTGAAGGTAGCGGCGACGTCGGGGTTTGGTGCGGAAGTGGTGCTGCACGGCGCGAATTACGACGAGGCCTGCGCCGAGGCGATCCGGCAAAGCGAGGCGGAGGGGCTGACCTTCCTGCATCCGTTCGACGATGACGAAGTAATTGCCGGCCAGGGGTCGATTGGCCTCGAGTTGCTTGAGCAGGTTCCGGAACTGGAAGCCGTCGTGGTGCCGATTGGCGGAGGCGGATTGATTGGCGGCGTCGCGTGCGCCATCAAGGAGAACAATCCGAAGATTCGCGTGATCGGCGTGCAGACGGACCGGCTACCGTCGATGCTGCGGGCGAGCGAAGCGGGGCACCCAGTGACGATTCCGGCGGAGGCGACGATTGCCGATGGCATCGCGGTGCGGAGAGCGGGGGAGCGCACCTTTCCCCTGGTTGCGAAATATGTCGATGAGCTGGTGACCGTCGACGAGGAAGAAATTGCCAGCGCCATTCTCGTCCTGTTGGAGAGAGAGAAGACGCTGGCCGAGGGAGCAGGTGCCGCGGCGCTGGCGTCACTGCTGCAGAAAAAGACCTCGCTCAGCAGCCAGCGCACGGCGGTGCTCGTTTGCGGCGGGAACATCGATGTAACGCTGCTGTCGAAGATCATTGAGCGCGGTCTGGTCAAGGACGGGCGGCGGACGCGTGTGCGGATCCACCTCACGGATCGGCCGGGGGCACTGCATCAGTTGACGAAGATCATCGCGGACCTGAGGGCCAACATTGTCCAGACGGCGCACGACCGCGCCTACTACGGCGTGAGCCTTGGGGATACGGTCATTGACTTCACGCTGGAAACGCGCGGCACCGGCCACATTGGCGAGATTGAGCAGGCGCTCAGCCAGGCGGGTTATCGGCACGAGAGAATTGAATAGGAGCGTTGACGCAGCAGAAGCTGGCGTCCATTGCCGACGTGGTTACTTCTGTACCCTGCGCCCTACTCCCTGTACCCTGTAGTCAGGTATGGCAGATCAGATTTATTTGAGTTTGTGGTATCCGAATTTTCGCCTCGAGTCGCTGCCGGTGGCGCTCGCGAAAGTGATGGAGCAGTTCGCCGTTGCCGGTGGGTCGTCGAGGGTGTCGGCTGCGACGGTATATCCGATTTCGTGGAATGAGTCGCCGGTGTGGCAACGGGTGTATCGCAATGAGGAAGATGACGAGGCGGCCAATCCCCGCGCGGTCATCGCCGCGGCCATGGAAACCGCCCACGAGGATTATGCCTGGGAGTTTGAACTGGTCTGGGAACTGTGGGTCCCGGAGGATGCCGCGGGCTTCGATACGATGTGGCGCCAGGAGCCGCGTGTGGTGCGAGTCATTGGGTTCGGGCCCGAGTTTGACGACCAGGCGTACGAGACGAATGGACACGTCCGCGTGGATTTCGGCCTCGACACGCCCTTCCTCTATGAGGACATGGATCTAAATGACGATGCGGTGGAGCGGGTGAAGCAGAACGTCCAACGTTTGGTAAACTTCACCAACGGGGTCCAGAAAAGCGGCGGAATTTCAACAAGACTGCTCTGGTCTGAAACAGGCGAAAGCCTGGCTAAAAGACTGATTGAACGGCTACAACAGGTATACTGATCGGAATCAATATTGCTTCGTTTGCGTCAGCAGAGTCGACCTGCTGACTATCCTCTGAAGTTGCTCCAAACGCAAATTGGAACGTGGTTGTCCCCGACCAGGTTCGCTGTGGTTCGGTACAGGAACGTTCATCAATGAGCACAAGAACGAATGCCACACCCCTGCAAATCGGCCGGGCGTCGGCCAAATTATGAACGAAAGGGCGTATCGATGAAGAAAGTTTTGGTGGTTGGAGGTGACGGGTATTGCGGATGGGCTACCGCTCTCTACCTGTCCGAAAAAGGCTATGACGTTGCCATTGTGGACAGCCTGATCAGGCGGCACTGGGACCTGAGCCTGGGCGTCGATACGCTGACGCCGATCGCACCCGTCCGGCATCGCGTCGATCGTTGGAACGAACTGACCGGGAAGAAGATCGACCTGTATGTCGGAGACATCTGCGACTACCCGTTCGTCCAGAAGTTTTTCCGCGAGTTTGAGCCGGAAGCGATCCTGCATTTCGGCGAACAGCGCTCAGCCCCGTTTTCCATGATCGACCGCGAACACGCGGTGATGACTCAGGTAACCAACGTGGTGGGGAACCTGAACCTCCTCTTCGCCATCAAGGAGTTCAACAAAGATATCCACCTGGTCAAACTGGGCACGATGGGCGAGTATGGGCAGCCGAACATCGACATCGAAGAGGGCTACATCACCATCCAGCACAACGGGCGGGAAGACCGGCTGCCGTATCCGATGCAGCCCGGATCGTTCTACCACCTGAGCAAGGTCCACGACACGCACAACATCCGCTTTGCCTGCAAAATCTGGGGCTTGCGCGCGACCGATCTGAACCAGGGCGTGGTGTATGGCGTGAAAACCGACCAGACGGCCATCGACGACCTGCTGGTCAACCGGTTGGACTACGACGAAGTGTTTGGCACGGCGCTGAACCGCTTCTGCATCCAGGCGGCGATTGGTCATCCGCTGACGGTATACGGCACCGGCGGCCAGACCCGCGGCTTCCTCGACATTCGCGACACCGTGCGATGTATGGAGATTGCGGTAGCGAATCCGGCGGCGGAAGGCGAGTTCCGGGTGTTCAACCAGTTCACCGAGCAGTTCAGCGTTCTCGACTTGGCCAATATGGTGAAAAAGGCCGGCGAGGATGCGGGGATGAAGGTGCAGGTGGATCACATCAAGAATCCGCGGACCGAGAAGGAATCGCATTATTACAACGCCAAAAACACCGCGTTGCGCGATCTGGGACTGGTGCCGCACAACCTGTCTGAGTCGCTGCTGACCTCGCTGCTGGAGTTCGCGATCCGGTATAAGGACCGTGTGGACAAGAAGGTCATCATGCCGACGGTGACCTGGAAGTAAGCAAGGACTGACCCTGCCGCGGGGCGGGCCGATCCGGGGCTGAATGCCCGGTTGGCCTGCCCCCGCGGGTTGGGCTTTGGGGCTGAAGCAAGCGGTTTTGGCGTCTCCCTGGACGCCGTTAGGGGCTGGTTCCGGGGGTTTCGGAAGGCCGGAAAATATACCGCGCGACGACCACGACTCAAAAGGTGCATACTACGTCTAATGCTTGCAGGGTTTCGTCCACCCTGGAGAGGGGTACCCCATGCCCACCCGCAAAATGGCACTCAATTTGTTGATCTGTGCAAGCCTGGCGCTGACGGGCGCTGGCCTGTTCGGACAAAGCTCAACTCCGTCGAGCACGGCTCCGGCGTCGAGCACGCCTTCAACTTCGACGCCGAGCGCGACCCCAAACGCGCCTTCAGCTCAGGCTCCGAACGCGCCGGATGCGCAGCAAGCATCCACAACAGCACAGGATTGTAACGGGCCCGTTCTTCATCGGAAGGCCAGCGCGGGCGGCGACATTTGCTCGGACGGGTCAGTGCCCACCGTATCTGGGCAGGACTCGAGTGGCGATCAGGACGACCAGGCGACGAACGAGAAAAACGGCAAGAAAAGTCTGGCCCAGACCGACCCGAATGTGAATCCATTTCCCCAGGCTCAGCCGGACAAAAACGGAATGATGCCCGGTGTGAAACAGGGAACCATCGACGACGTGAGTGCGGTCGGAACGCGGAACATCGGCGCGCGCGGGATGGGGAACTGGTACTCCACCGAATCCGAAATCAAGATGGGCAAGCAGTACGCCGACGAGATTGAGAAGAGCACGCGGTTCATCAACGATCCCGTGGTAACGGAGTACGTCAACCGGATCGGGCAGAACATTGTGAAGAACTCGGATTGCAAAGTGCCGTTCACTATCAAGGTGATCGACACCGATGAGATCAACGCGATGGCGCTGCCGGGCGGCTTTTTCTATGTGAATTCCGGGCTGATCCTGGCGGCCGACGAGGAAGCGGAGCTCGCGGGCGTGATGGCGCACGAGACGGCTCACGTTTGCGCGCACCACGCGGCACGCGAAATGACGCGGGCCAACTACGCGCAAATCGGTATGGTGCCGCTGATCATGATGACCGGATACAGCTGGACTGGATACGGCATCTACGAAGCGACGCAGTTGATGATTCCGATCACGTTCCTCGAATTCTCGCGCGAATTTGAGGCACAGGCGGATTACCTCGGCGTCCAGTACATGTACCGCGCGGGATACGATCCACAGGCCTTTGTCACCTTCTTCGAAAAGATCGAAAACCTCGAGAAGACGAAGCCGGGCGCGGTAGCTCGCGTTTTTGAGAACCATCCGCAGACGCCGGACAGAATCCAGCATACCGAAGAAGAGATTGCGTCCATCCTGCCGCCGAAAGATCAGTATCTGGTGACGACCTCGGAGTTCAATGACGTGAAGGCGAGGCTCGCGCGGATCGAGAACAAGCGGCGGATCACCGATAAACAGAAGGGCAAGCCTTCTCTGCGCCGTGTCAGCTCGAACGGCTCGCCGGACGGCACCGATTCCACCAGCGGCAGCGATCAGCCCACGCTGCATCGCCGCGACGATAGCGGCAGCGGCAGCAGCGGATCAGGTAGCGGCAGCGGAAGCGGCGGCAATAACTAACTCGCTGAACCCGCTAATCCTGGAAAGCCAGCCCCACCGGGCTGGCTTTTCTCTTGCTTCGAAAACAAACGTTGCGCCTGCGCCGGTTGTTGTTGCAGCGTCCGGGTGCAAGAATCGGAAGGACACTAGCAGCGAAGGGAGCGCTATGCGCTATCGGGCATTAGGACGGACGGGATTTCAGGTCAGCGGTGTGGCCTGCGGGCTTTGGGGTATGAGCGGCTGGAGCGGGTCGGACGATGCCGAATCGCTGCACGCGCTGCAACTGGCAGTCGATCATGGCTGCAACTTTTTCGATACGGCGTGGGCTTATGGAGAAGGGAAGAGCGACAGATTCCTGGGCAAAATTCTGGCTGCGAACCCGGACAAGCGGCTCTATGCTGCGTCGAAGATTCCGCCGAAGAACCGCAAATGGCCGGCACGCCCGTCGTACGACTACAACGAGGTGTTTTCCGCCGACCACGTCTTCGCCTATGCCGACAAGATCCGAAAGGCACTCGGCGTGGATACCATCGATCTGCTGCAATTCCACGTTTGGGAAGACGCGTGGACTGACCGGCCTGAGTTTCGTGCCACCGTGGAGAAGCTCAGGCGAGATGGCATTGTGCGCGCCTTTGGCCTGAGCCTGAATCGCTGGCAGCCCGCGAATGGGATTCGCGCCATCCGCACGGGATTAGTGGACGCCGTGCAGGTGATCTACAACATCTTCGACCAGAATCCTGAAGACGAGCTCTTTCCGGTGTGCGAGGAGTTGAATATCGGCGTGATTGCGCGCGTGCCGCTGGATGAAGGCTCGCTGGGCGGCAAGATGACGCGGGACACGACGTTTCCTGAGGGAGACTGGCGCCGCGGCTACTTCAATGCGGAGAATCTGCGGCAGACACTGGATCGCGTGGACCAAGTGCAAGCCGATCTGCCGGACGGGATGGCGCTGCCGGATGCGGCGATTCGGTTCATTCTTTCGCATCCCGCTGTGAGCACGCTGATTGCCGGCATGCGGAAAGAGGCGCACGTGCGCGGTAACCTCGCGTTGAGCGATTCAGGCGGCCTGGATGCGGAGTTGTTGGCGAAGATGCGCCGGCATCGGTGGGAGCGTCAGCCCGCGCCGTGGTCCGACTGATTCGCTACTCCCGGGTGGCTGGCACGGGGCGGCCCGCAGCGCGCGGTGTTTCGCGAAAGTGCCTGTCGCCCGCGTTTTCCGCGTTGCGGCCCACAACGGCAGTAACGGAGGGATACCAGGATCCGCAGGGGCACGGCGAATCGTCATACAGAACACAGTCGCCGGTGTCGTAGCGAAGCAATGGCATACCGTAATTCAGCAGATCGGTGATGACCAGCCGGTAGAGCGGTCCCGCGGGAGACTGGCCAGCGGGAACCAGAGCTACATAACTGGCCCAGGGATGGATGTGGAGCCTTCCGCCTTCATGACATTCGAAGGCGATGGTGCCGATGTCGCGGTTGCCGTAGTGGAGCGTGACGGCGCAATCGAAAGTATCTTCGAGGACATCGCGCACTTCGTTGCTGAGGGCATCGCCGGCTGCGATAACCAGCCGCGGCTTGTGCCAGCGCTGGCCCGAATTCCGCAGCCACTTCGCAAAGAGTGCCAGGTCGCTGGATTCGCCATAAATGATTTCCGATCGCTGCTGGTTGAGCCTTTCGAGGCCATTGCCAAAGGTGGCATCCTCCAGCTGGTCGACGCGGCAATTCACGCGGCCGAGCAGCGTTTCCTCATAGAAGCGCCAGCGCCATGTGGGGTCCTCCTCGACGTCGTGCGTCGGCCCGGAAATGCGGAGCACCGGCATGCCCTGGTCATATCCGGTGAGGCGGTTGAGATGGTATTCCAGCGCGGTTTTGTCACGCAGGCCTTCGAGATCGCGAAACACGGCCTGGGTCCCATTGTCTTGCGTTCTGCGCAATTGATCGGGCCCGAACGCGCGCGAGCCAATGTTCTCAAAATTGACGCGCAACAGGTCACGCGTCAGTACGGGAACGGGAATCGGCTGACCCTGGCGCCAGTCGACTCCGCGGGTTCCCATTTCGTCGAAGATGAGCCGGTAGTAGGGACAAGTCTGGTAGGCGTGATCGAGCAGGGAGCGAATGCGCTTCTCCTGCACCGCGAGCTGTTCCGGCCGCGACAGCGCGTCGAAACGTTCGAGCGCGCGCAGTCGCCGGCTCAGCCCGCTGTGCTGATCGGGCTGGCAAAGCGGCAGCAGGATGTTGTTGTGCACCCAGGCCATCAGGCACTCCGATAATCAGACAAAGTTTCGCTGAGTGCGGCAGCGGTCTTTACGTAGCGGAACTTACCCGATGGCTCCGGCGGAATTCTCTCCACAGTGACGATGTTTAGTTCGGTAGTGCCGCGCAAATAGGGATCGAGGCGGCGGCGCAACTCAGTAATGGTGTCAGAACCGTAGCCGTCGCCGGCGACGACGCGCAGCTGGATGTTGGCGCGCTCGTTCTGCACAAACTGCATTTGGCGGACCTGCGGCAGGTCGCCGGCGAGCTGAGACAGCGAGATGCCGGAGATGCGGCGATGGTCGGTGGTGACGAGGAAGTCGGTGATGCGTCCGCGAATATTGGCGATGCGGGGAAAGGCGCGTCCGCATGGACAAACTGCCGTTTCCAGGGTGCTGGCGAGATCGCCGATTTCGTAGCGGATGAGGGGCATGCTGCGATTGAACAGATCGGTGACCAGCACGCGTCCCGTGCCTGGGGGCAGTCCTGGGCCTTGCTCGACTTCCACGATGAGCGCGTCGGCATTCACGTGCATGCCGGTGAACTGCGAGCAGTCGCTGGCGATTAGAGAGACTTCGCGGCAGCCGTAACGATTGAAAACTTTGGCGCTGAAGACGCTTTCGAGCAGGGCGCGCTGTCCTGGCAGCAGCATTTCCGCAGTGACGATGATGGAGCGGAACGAAATGTCGTCGACTCCATGGCGCTGGCAGTAGCGAGCGAAGAAAACGGCGGACTGCGCGTAGGCGACCATGACGCGCGGACGCACCCGGCGCAACAATGCGATGTATTGGGTCAGATCTTCGTCGGAGATGAGCGAAGTGTTCAGCGTGAGGTTGCGGGTGAGCAGGCGCTGGCGCCAGGTGATGGCAGCAGAGGCGGCCGTGTCGAAGCGGGAGCCCCAGAGGTGGGCATGCCAGTCGCCCGGATGCAGTCCAGCCCACGCGTTGTGACGATCCATGCCGGCGCGGCGCGCATCGAGGCGTTCCTTGTCGATCCAGAACTGCAGGGGGCTGCCGGTGGCTCCGCCAGTTTGGTTGCGAACTCGCTGGTCTTCCGGAACATTCCCTGCCAGCAGTTCCGCGCAGTGCGTCTGCAGATCGTTCCTGGTGAGAAAAGGCAGAGCGCGCAGGTCTTCTATGTTGCGAATATCGAGCGGAGTGATTCCGGCGACTTCAAACCGGCGGCGATAGAAGGGAATATTGCGGAAGGCATGCAGCAACTGCTCGCGCAGCCGTGCTGCCTGCCAGCGCTCGAGGTCCTCCGGCGAGAAGCGCTCGTTCTGTCGGAATTGGCGGGCATAGCGGAAGTACGCGGGATGATCGCGGTGCATCCACAGCGGATAGACAGCACGCCGCACCACCCACGAACTGAAGGGATGTGACGGAACATGTTCCTGCACCCAGTTTGTTTTCATCGTTGCGCTAACTCTTGCCGCGAGCCGAGAATGGCCGGTGATCTTTAGATGATCTTAAGTGGCCGCCTCGTCTCACCCAGGGCAAGGAGCAAGCCGGCTGCCAAACTGAAAGGGTTATGCGAACGGTTTTGGGCTTCGGATAAAACGGTTCATCAGCCGTGTCTGCGACGCACTCAATGGCCAGCAAGGCGGCAGGGTGCTGCAGATATATCTGAGTCACCGGACGCAGCATCGATGCCGGAGATCGGGAGGAATGCGCACTGGATTGCGCATGATGCTGCAATTCGGTTCTTGCCGCGG
>Ga0206992_1170_pt1 | contig 13432 bp, 14 predicted proteins | sample Alteio_BWMinCont_6_FD_153267 | JGI IMG/M metagenome (GOLD analysis project Ga0206992, IMG submission 153267) | Enriched cells from forest soil in Barre Woods Harvard Forest LTER site, Petersham, Massachusetts, United States -... | ecosystem: Environmental > Terrestrial > Soil > Temperate forest >... | reverse complement strand
ATCGAGCGCGATATTGAGCATGCCGTGCCGGATAAAAATACGAAGCTGGTGCTGTATTGCGGCGGCGGCTACCGCTCGGCGCTGGCGGCGGAGAATTTGCAGAAAATGGGATATAGGCAGGTATTGTCGATGTGGGGCGGTTGGCGGGAATGGAATGAGAAAGGCTATATGGTCGCTTAGGGAATTCTGCCCTTAGCAACAGGTTTTGCTATTTCAAGGTCCCGAAGATGAGCAATGACTGCATCAAAACCCTTTTCGACGTAGGGCAATAGCAGGCCTTTATTGTCCCTGCTCATGCGCAAATGAATATCGTCATCGGCAAGCGGTAATTCGGCATAACGCGTTACATTATAAGCAAACGATGCAAGCGCTCTGTCGTCGTGCGCGCATGATTCTTTGAGCCGTTTGAGATCGCGAATCAGATTATCGCGAAATTCGCCGCCATTTTCGATGCCCGCCAGGGTCTTATCGATCAGCGCGAAATGCTCGCTAACATAGCGTTCGCTGGCTGCAATCATAGCGGTTTGGGAGTCGGTGCCCGCCAGTATATGACCAGCGATGGCGCTTTTGGCGAGCGCCATTACAGCGCCTCGGGCGGCAATATTGTCAGCATAAGTTCTACTGGGAGTTTCGTCTTTTGGAGATTTTTTTGGGCTTTGGGAAGAGGTAACCACGGCTGCCGTAAAACCGGCAACTGCGCTAAGAGCGGTGGCCCCTAGAAGCATATCCCCGCTCCTGGATAATAAATCCCGTCGCGGAAACTCATCACGGTAATTTTCATCACGCTTATCACTGCTAGAATTTCTGGCCATAATATTCTCCATAAAAGGCTTACAATTTTAGAGATATTAAAAAATATTAATACTTATGTCAAGTCTTAAAATAATTTTCGATGGAACCTGCGGTCAAGCGGCAGTATGAGTAGGCGGATATGACCAATGATGCTCCGCATATTCCCAAAAAACCGGCCGGTACGGCAGATGACCCTTACGATCCGCTGCAATATTTCATCTCGCTGTTCGAGGGGCGCAAGAGCGACGAATCAGCGAAGAAAAAGCGCGCTGATACGATTGAGCAAGTATTGAAAGAACGCATCATCGACGGCGATAAGAAAGGCCTGGAAGCCGATCTCGACGAGGCGATGAAAACGCATAAGCCGCTTTTTATTATCAACGATATTTTGCTCTCTGGCATGAAGGTTGTGGGCGAGCTATTCGGTTCGGGAAAAATGCAGTTGCCGTTCGTGTTGCAATCGGCGGAGACGATGAAAAAAGCGGTGGCCCATCTCGAGCAGTTTATGGAAAAAATCGAGGGCCAGCAGAAGGGCACCATCGTGCTGGCAACCGTCAAGGGTGATGTGCATGATATTGGCAAAAACCTCGTCGATATAATACTCACCAATAATGGCTATAAGGTGATCAATCTCGGCATCAAGCAGCCGATTGCCAACATCATTACGGCAGTGAATGAGAATAAGCCCGATGCGCTCGGGCTTTCGGGTTTACTGGTGAAATCGACGGTGGTGATGCGCGAGAATTTGCAGGAATTGACGCAGCTGGGGTATGATTTGCCGGTCCTGCTCGGCGGTGCGGCGCTGACGCGTGCCTATGTCGAGGAAGATTGCGTCGATGCCTATGGCTCGGGGCGCGTGGCCTATGCGCAGGATGCATTCGATGGGCTGGATCTGATGAATAAGCTGGCGGACGGCCAGTTTGATACGCATCTGGAAGAAGCAAAAAAACGCAAACATAACCGCCCGAGCAATGCCAAAGCCAAGCAGCGCTGGTCGCAGAATGAAGTGGCGGGACAGGAATTAATAAGGGAGATGCGCCCGGTTGAGGCAGAAGCGATCAAGCTCAAGCGGCAGGAACTGGCGAAACAAGTGGCGGTGCCGGTGCCGCCCTTTTGGGGTGCGAAAATTATTGATAACGTGCCGATGCGTGCTCTAATTCCTTACCTCAACGAGCAGATGCTATTCACCTTCCATTGGGGTTTCAAAAAAAGCGGGCAGGACGCTCGACGAATATTGGAAATGGGTGGAAACGGATGTGAAGCCTATTTTAAAACGCCTGTTGGAAGAGTGCGAGCGCGAAGATATTTTGCAGCCGAAAGCGGCCTATGGCTATTTCAAAGCGGCGGCGCAGGGCAATGATCTGGTGCTGTTTGATGAATCAGGGAAAAAAGAAACCGGGCGTTTTTCGCTGCCGCGGCAGGATAAGGAAGGCGGCATTTGCGTCGCCGATTTTTTCCGCGAAATCGATTCAGGCGAGCGTGACGTGCTGGCCATGCAGGTCGTTACCGCCGGGCAGAAAGTGGCCGATGTGGCGCGTGACTGGTTTGCGAATAACCGTTATCAGGATTATCTGTATCTGCATGGGTTGGGCGTGGAAATCGCCGAAGCGCTGGCCGAATATATCCATAAGCGTATCCGCTCGGAACTGGGCTTCGGCCATGAGGATGAGCGCGATATGAAGAAGCTGCTGAAACAAGGCTATCGCGGTTCGCGCTATTCGTTCGGCTACCCGGCAGTGCCGCGGCTGGAAGATCAGAAATTATTGCTGGAATTATTAGGGGCGGAGCGTATCGGTATTGAGCTGTCGGAAGAATTCCAGCTGCATCCGGAGCAATCGACCAGTGCGATTGTCGTGCATCATCCGCAGGCGAAGTATTTTAATATTTAATGCGTAAAGGCTAAAATATGTTCAATACGAAAGAAGAATTTATTGCTCATCACCAGGCAGTGGTCGATAGCTCGGCCAATATTGAAATTGACGATAAGGCTTTGCGGATATTCGCCGAGCATTTGAAAAAAAATATGAGCGACAAGCCTGTCCGTTGGGAAAAATATATCAGCGAAGTGGCCAATCAGGAACCGCTCGATATCAATCGCGTTGTATTCGAATTTATCCTTATCAGCGCCCAAAATGGCGGCTATCTCTATAGCGATGAAACGGGTGCGACCAGAAAATGGGAATTAGGTGGTTCCGGCGCCGATGCGCTGGTGGCCAAGATGAAAGAAATCCGGGATGCGAAAGCGCTGCCGTGGTTCGATATTCCGCCGGAAGAAGTGGAGTCTCATATCAGGCCTCTCTTGCAGGGGGGTCCGTATATCGAGGAACGTTTGGCTATTTTCAAGGAATTGGCCGAACCGCAGGTGCAGGAAAAAATTGCGCGTATTTTAGGGCAATCCCGCCAGAGCGATGGCAGTTACCATTTTAGTTGCGATACGATGCTGGCCCTGGCCGACCTGTCGCCGCAGGGATTGGGTGAAGATCCTTTCCTGAAAAAAGCGGCCCTGGCGGTGCTGCTGCTGGCTAACCATCTCGAAGCGCGCGGCGTGACGGTGACTACCGATGTGCCCGCCGCCGCTGAATATCGCCTGCTGCAGACGCTGGAAGCGGCGGGTGTCATTGTGATCAAAAACAAAGCATTGATAGACGAAATCAATCAGGAAAAATTGTTCGATGAGAACGATCCTCTGGTGCAGGAAATGCGCTCGGCCGTCGTCGCGGCGGTGAAAAAAATTTCCGATCTTACCGAACTTCCCGACCGCGCACTTGATTCGACATTATGGTTCGTCGGCAGAAAGCCGCAGGCGTTACAGGCCGTGCGTCAGGCGGTAGAAGGACAATATCAGGGATCGCTTGGCGGCGGCGTATTGAAAGGCCATTTCGCGGCATCGGGTATGCGCTTCAGGCGAGATCCCGATATGGCAATGGGATTAGAAGGCGCTACGCAGGAATTCCAAAGACGCTTTCCTGGCGGCAAGCGCTTTCTCAAAATGCCGACGCAAACGGAAATGGCGGCTGATCCTGTCGCCTATCGTCCCGTTAATCGTAAAGTAGCGGCAAGGGCCTTTTCGGATATGGATGGCGGCTCGTTATGGGCTGACCGGGAAGAAGAGGCGAAAGAGAAAGAGCTTCAAAGAGCCTGATTCCCCCGCATTCTGCAGTGATCGCAGCTTAAACAGTGATGCTCCTAGAAACCAAACGGGTCATTATCTGGATTGATTCCGCCATACGGATCGTTTTGATTGGCTCGATCATAACGCGCTTTCCAATCACTTTGCGCCCGGTCAGCGTCACTCTCAAATATTTCCCTTGGCTCCGCCCAGCTCGTTTCATCTAATATCCGGCTAAATTGCGCCTCCCGCTCCTGCTCCTGCCGTATCCGGCTCTGTTCTTCCCTTGCCATCCATGCTTGTGGCGATGCGTCGAAATGGCAAGATGTTCTTGCGCCTTTTTAAGGCGCGCTGGGAGATCTTTTTGTTCCACCAGCAATTCCCGCCTCTGTCTTACGATAGCAGTTATTTCGCGTTTGGCGGATACGCGGTCGGCATGTTTTTTTCAGGCTATTTTCTATTGTTGTGCTTATTTGCGTTAAGTTTTGTTCCAGTTTCGCAATTTCTCCAGGAAGAGCGGTTTGGCGCAATTCCAGTAATTCCACGGCCTCAGCTAACTGATGGCGTCGGGATTCTTGCGCTCGTAGAGCCTGTGCTTCCCGCTCAGCTTGGTCTTTATGGGCTTGTTCTTCCTTATCCGCCGCGTCTAATTGACGCAGCATATCTACGGCAAGCGCATCAGGATCGGTAGGCTTCAATGCTTCCATACAATTAAGCTCCACTAAGTTTAAATTAAAATTAATTAAATTTAACCAAGAAAAACAATAATGCAAGGTTTTTTATTCACCCCGCCTTCCGCGCCAGTGTCAGCACATTCACTCCTGCCGCTCCGGCCTTGAGTAAGGTTTTGGAGCATTCGTCGATGGTGGCCGAAGTAGTCATGACGTCATCGATCAGCAAAATGCTTTTTCCTTTGATCAGCGGCGCGGCGCGAAGGCCGACGGCGAAGGCATTTTTGACGTTGGCTTTACGTTGGCGGCGGGTGAGGCCGGGCTGCGGCTGCGTAGCACGGGTGCGTTTTAATGCATCGGGGATGACGGACAGGCCGCAATGGGTTTTTAAGCTATAGGCGAGCAGCGCCGACTGGTTATAACGCCTGCCGACGAAACGCCAGTAATGCAGCGGCACGGGGACGATGGCGTCGCTGGCTTCGATCAGCTCGCGACCGCAATTGGCCAGCCATTTGCCGTAGACGGCGGACAGATGCGCCTGATCGGCATATTTGAGCTTGGTCACCAGTGCCCGGCTATGTTCGTCGTAATGAAAGGCGGAACGGGCGCGTGAATAGTGTGGGCGTTCGCGCAGGCAGTTGCCGCACAGCGCATCCTTGCCCTGATCGTAATCGAACGGATGGCCGCAAGCCGCGCAATAGGGATCGGTGATGAAGCGTACGCTTTTCCAGCAATCCAGGCATAACGTCCCATGCGCCGTTACCGGCTGGTTGCAGGTCAGGCATTGCGGCGGGAAGAGGAGGTTCAATAGAAAGGTCATGGGTTGTGGGTTATGGGTTGTTGGTTTAGGAATAAAGACAGGATAATCTACCTTCTAAACCTGTAACCCACAACCCATGACCCATAACCATCTCATCTTTAACCGCATCCGCGTTCGAAGCCACCGCGATCACGCGGCAGCTACATTTGCCCACAGCGACTTTTTATTTCGGGAATGCGCTGTGCGCCTAGCGGACCGGCTGCCCGATATTAACCGCACCTTTCCAATGGCGCTGGATTTGGGAGCGCATAATGGGTTGCTGGCGGAATATATGCGGGGATTGAATGGCATCGAGCATGTAGTGCAGGCGGATGTGTCGCGGACGATGATTACGCAGGCGAAGGGGCTGCGCGTGGTCGCCGACGAGGAGTTTCTGCCTTTTGCGCCCGCCAGTTTCGACCTGGTGCTCAGCGTATTTTCCCTGCACTGGATCAATGACTTACCCGGAACATTGATCCAGATAAACCGCATTTTAAAGCCCGGCGGCTTGCTTATGATGATGGTTCCGGGAGGCGAAACGCTCAAAGAATTGCGCCAATCGTTCGAGCAGGCGGAATTGGCTGAAACGGGCGGCATGTCGCCGCGTATTTCGCCTTTTGTCGATGCGCGCGCTGGCGGCAGCTTGCTGCAACGCGCTGGCTTTACCCTGCCGGTGGCCGATAGCGAAATCGTGACCATTCATTACGAGAATCCGATGAAATTGCTCGACGATCTGCATGCTTGCGGCGAAACCAATGCACTGATGACCAGCCATAAAGGTTTTTTTGCGGCGTGGGGTTTTGTATGGGGCGATTGACTATTATCAGCAGCATTTCGCTCATAGCGATGGACGCGTGAAGGCGACGTGTGAAATCGTGACCATGACCGGGTGGAAAGCGGAAACGCCGTCATCCTCGGGCGAGCGGCAGCGAGAGCCGGAGATCCATGGTTAGTTTTGCACAAATGAAAAAATGGATCCCCGGTTCCGCCTTCGGCGGCCCGAGGATGACGGAAATTTTACAGGCCGAACGGCCGCGCCTGTTCCTCTGGTCGCCGGTGGCGTTGATGCTCGGCATCGGCGTTTATTTCACGCTGCCCGATGAGCCGTCATGGTGGGTTGGGCCAAGCGTCTTGGCCGCAAGCATGCTGATATTGATTCTGGCGTGGCGCAGCAAAATGCGCCTACTCATCGTGCCGTTGTTTCTTCTGTGCTTAGGCTTTGCCGCTGCCCAGTGGCGCGCTCATCTAGTGGTCACGCCTTTGCTCAATGAAGAAGTACATAACCGAATTGTCGAAGGCACGATTGATGAAATCGAGCCGATTGAGGAAAAAGAGAAATTGGTGTTATCGCATCTGGATATTGAAGGTGTGTCCGCAGAAGTGACGCCGCTGCGCGTGCGCATTAGTTTCCGCAGTCAGGATGCATCGCTTAGCGTAGGGGACCGCATACGTTTGAACGCCAATCTCTATCCGCTGCCGTCACCGGTGATGCCGGGCAGTTACGATTTTGCCAGGCATTTTTATTTCCGCAGTATCGGCGGCAACGGTTTTTCTTTACGCGGCGCGGAAGTGATTCAGAAGGCGCAAAGCTCGGGGTGGCATGTGTGGCTGAACAATCTGCGTCACGCCATCGGCGAAAATATGCGCGCCGGAATGCCAGGGAGCGTGGGAACCGTAGCAGCAGCGATGACGGTCGGCGAAACCGGGCCGATTCCGGAAGATGTGAAATCGACTTTGCGCGATTCGGGACTGGCGCATATGCTGGCCATCGCCGGGCTGCATCTGGGCATTGTCACCGCCATCGTGTTTTATAATATCCGGCTTTTGCTGACGCTTTATCCGCCGCTGGCGCTGCGCGTGGCCGTAAAAAAAAATCGCGGCGATGGCGGCGCTTACTAGTGGCTTTATTTATCTCATGCTGGCGGGCGGGCCGATTCCGGCGCAGCGCGCTTTTATCATGGTGGTGTTTTTATTTACCGGCATCATGCTCGACCGCAAGGCGGTAACGCTCAGGACGCTTTCGATTGCCGCTATGATCATTTTACTACTGTTTCCCGAATCGATGTTCGGCGCGAGTTTCCAAATGTCTTTTGCCGCGACGCTTGCCATCGTTGCTCTTTATGAGCGGTTTGGCAGCAACCTGAGTCATTCGTCGGGCGGGTGGGCGGCGCGGGCCTGGGTGCATTTGCTGGGCATTATCGTGACATCGCTGGTGGCGACACTGGCCACCGCTCCCTTCGTACTTTATCACTTCAACCGCTTCGCTATTTTCGGATTGCTGGCCAATATGGTGGTGGTGCCGCTGGCGACCTTTATCATCATGCCGGGCATGGTGCTGGCGCTGTTGCTGATGCCGTTCGGCCTGCAATCGATTGGTTATGTGCCGATGGCGTTTGGCACCGATGTCATGATCAAAATGGCCAAATGGGTGACGAGTTTGCCTTATGCCTCGCTGCATCTGCCGTCGCCGACGGATACAGGCCTCATGCTTGCTGCGTTCGGACTCCTCTGGCTGGCGCTGATGGTGGGCAGGCACCGGTTGTTCGGGCTTGCTTTTATCGCGCTTGGGCTTGCCACTATTTGCGAGCACGTGCCGGTGGATGTGCTGGTGAGTGACGATGCGCATCAGGTGATGGTTCGGCTGGATTCGGGGCATTACACAACACTCAAAGGCACGGCGCGGTCCTTCACCGTGCAGAACTGGCTGCGCTCGGAGGGCGAGGATGCGCTGGTGCCGCACGATCAGGAAGTGGATTGCGATAAGGCTTTGTGTACCTATCGCCATAACGGCTATACGTTGAAAATTGTCAAAAAAAACCGGATCAGGAAGGAGTTTTAAATGCGGCCTGTATGGAAAAATCCGACGTGCTGATTGCCTGGCATTATCTGGATAGCGTGCAATGCCCGGGCGCGGTTAATCGCATTGGACGCAGTGAACTGGAAGCATTCGGCGCGCAGGCGCTATGGTTTACTAAAAGCGGTATACGCATTGCCCGCACGCGCGACAGCAAAGGATGGCGGCTGTGGCAGCCTCAGGTGAGGCTGATCATGCCGGAGGAGAATGAAGAGTAAGAAGTTTTCGTCATTGCGAGGAGGCGAAGCCGACGCGACAATCCAGCTTTATCTTTTATCGGAATTTGTGGATAAGCTGGATTGCTTCGCTTCGCTCGCAATGACGGCTATAATTCAGTCCGGTGCAGGCGCAGCGCATTGGCAACGACCGATACGGAACTCAGCGCCATGGCAAGGCTGGCATAGATCGGATTTAGGAGAAGACCAAAAAAGGGATATAATATTCCAGCGGCGATTGGCACACCCAGACTATTATAGACAAAAGCAAAAAAAACAGATTCTGGCGGATGTTTCGCATCGTCGCCTTGCTCAGGCGGCGCGCCCGGACGATGCCCATCAAATCGCCTTTGAGCAAGGTGATATCGGCGCTTTCGATGGCGATATCGGCGCCAGTGCCCATGGCGATGCTGACATCGGCCTGGGCGAGGCCTGGCGCGTCGTTGATGCCGTCTCCGGCCATGACCACCTTGTGGCCTTTGGCCTGAAGCTCTTTGATGATTTGGGCTTTGCGTTCCGGCAGCACTTCCGCTTCCATCGATTCAATGCCCAGCTTACGACTAATCGCCATGGCGGTCGCGCGGCTGTCGCCGCTGAGCATCATGATGCGTAGCCCATCTTCTTTGAGTAATTTTAAGGCCTCCGGCGCGCTTGTTTTAATCGGGTCGGCGATGGTCAGCAGGCCTGCCATTTTGTAGTCGATGGATATATAGGTGACAATCTGGCCTTGCGTGCGGTAAGGCTCGGCTTTGGTTTTCCCGATAGAGACGTTGAGGGATTTCATGAGCGCGGCATTGCCCATGGCTACCGATCTGCCGCCTAGAATACCGGTGATGCCTTTGCCGGGAATGGCTTTAAACGCATGCACTTCGAGAAAGCCAATGCCGCGTTCTTCCGCGCCCTGTACGATGGCCATCGCCAAAGGATGTTCGCTGCCGCGTTCAAGGCTGGCGGCGGCGCGCAATAAATTGGGTTCGGTGTAACCTTCAGCGGGTATGACGGCGAGCAATTTCGGCTTGCCTTCGGTCAGCGTTCCGGTCTTATCGATAACCAGCATATCGCATTGCCCAAGCTTTTCCAAAGCGGCTGCTTGCCGCAGCAATATGCCGCCGTGGGCGCCGCGTCCCGTTGCCACCATCACCGACATGGGCGTAGCCAGACCTAAAGCGCATGGGCAGGCAATGATAAGTACGGCAACGGCGTTGATGATGGCATGCGATAATTTCGGTTCCGGCCCGAACATCATCCATAGCATAAAAGTGAGTAAAGCTACACCTATCACCAGAGGCACGAAATAGCCCGATACCGTATCGGCCAGGCGCTGCACCGGGGCGCGGGTACGCTGGGCGGTGGATACGAGTCCAGCAATGTGCGCGAGCATGGTGTCGTTGCCGACATGCTCGGCGCGCATGATGAAACTGCCATTGCTATTTTGCGTTCCGGCGGTGACCGTATCGCTCGCATTTTTTTCCACCGGCATCGATTCGCCGCTGATGAGCGATTGGTCCACTGCGCTTGCGCCTTCGGTTATGATTCCATCGACGGGAATGGCTTCACCGGGGCGGACGCGCAGCAGGTCGGAGATTTTTACGTCGGCGATGGGGATGTCGTCTTCCGTGCCATTATCGCGTATGATTCGTGCCGTTTTCGGGGCCAGGTTAAGAAGACTGCGCATTGATTCAGCGGTACGAGCACGCGCTTTGAGTTCGAGTACCTGGCCGAGCAATGCGAATACGGTGATGATGGCGGAGGTTTCAAAATATCCCTCGCCGCCCGGCCATACCAGAAGGGCGACGCTGTAAAGATACGCAATGCCTGTGCTCATGGCGATCAGCGTAAACATATTCAGATGGCGGTTGCGGATGGAAAGTCCGGCGCGGACAAAAAACGGCAGACCGCCCCACAGAACGACAATGGTGGCAAGCAATGCCTGCGCCCACCGCTCGCTTGCGTTATGCATGATATGCGCGGGCAACATCATCATGGCGATAAAAGGCAGGCTTAGAATGGCCGACAGGATGAATCGGTGCTGCATATCCGCTAATTCCGAATGATTTTCTGCCGGGGCGGCAAGCGATTCCGGCTCCAGCGCCATGTCGCAGATAGGACAGCTACCCGGGCGGGGTTCTCGTATCTGCGGATGCATCGGGCAGGTGTAGATGGCATCGGCCGACGGCAGTGAGCCTGCTTGCGCCGGATTCTCATATTGATGTGAGCAACATGCAAGCTTGAGCGCTTCCTCCGGATGGTGATGGCTATGCTGCATACAGGTTTAATGGTTGGAATCAGGTTGCAAACCCTTTATAACAATAATTACGGAGATAAAACAGAGTGTTTATGCAAGAACGACGCGATTGGCCGAAAAAACTGGATAAAAGCCGGAGGAATTCTGGGCCTGGCCATACTCTCCGCCCGTGCCACCAGGATGCCGCTGGCGACCATCCTCACTGCCATGCCGTTTCTGATCAAATTACTGCGCCAGGCGGAAAATGAGCAAATGCAAGCGGGCGGGACGGTTTGCGCCATGACAAAAGAAGAGGCGGCGCTGATTCTGGGGTATCGATATTCAGGCAAATGAAAACGACATTCAGGAAGCCCATCGCCGCCTGATCCAGAAGAACCATCCCGACGCTGGCGGCACCGATTACCTGGCGGCAAAAATTAACCAGGCACGGGATATGTTGCTTAAATGATGTTGTATGTCCCTCGTTAAATCCACCGCTACCATCGGTATGTATACGCTCATTTCGCGCGTGCTCGGGTTTGCGCGCGATGTGACGATTGCTTCGGGGCTGGGCGCGAGCTATTTGTCGGATGCGTTTTTTGTCGCTTTTAAATTACCTAATTATTTGCGCCGCCTGTTTGCCGAAGGGGCATTCAATTCGGCTTTTATTCCGCAATTCGCCGGGATGCTGGCGGTGGATGGGCCGCAAAGGGCGAAGCAGTTTTCCAGCGAGGCGATGTCGTTTCTGGTGGTGGTATTGCTCATTGTCACGGCTTTATTCATGATTTTTATGCCGGAACTTATGGTGATTCTCGCGCCCGGATTTTCGGATAATCCGCAAAAATTCGCGCTTACTGTGACGCTCACACGCATTACCATGCCCTATATTATTTTCATTTCGCTGGTATCCCTGCTTGGCGGGGTTTTGAACAGTGGCGATAAATTTGCGGCTGTAGCGGCGACGCCGATCATTATGAATCTGTGCCTGATCATCATCCCGTTTTTTATCGATCCGATAACGCCGACCGGCGCGCACTCACTGGCGATTGCCGTGATGATGTCGGGCGTGGCACAATGGCTGTGGCTGGCGTATTTCTGCTACAGGCGCGACATATTGCCGAAATTGGTGCGCCCGCGCTTGACACCCGACGTAAAGAAACTATTGAAACTGATCGCGCCGGTAGCGCTCGGGGCTGGCGTCGCCCAGATCAATTTATTCATCGACACGATTATTGCGTCTTATTTCAAAAGCGGTGTGTCGTATCTTTATTATGCTGACCGCATCAACGAATTGCCGCTGGCAGTGATCGGCATTGCCGTGGGCACAGCGTTACTGCCGATGCTATCGCGCCAGATTCGTGAAGGCAGGCACGACCAGGCGATTAAAAGCCAGAATCACGCTATCGAGCTGGCTTTATTTTTAAGCCTTCCGGCAGCGGTGGCGCTGATGGTCATCGCCGAGCCGGTCATTACCATCATGTTTCAGCGCCGCGCTTTTGGCGTGATCGAAACCATCGCTACTTATAAGGCACTCATCGCCTTTGCTGCAGGGCTTCCGGCCTTCGTGCTCACCAAAGTTTTGTCGCCGGTTTTTTATGCCAATCAGGACACCAAAACACCGTTTAAAATCGCCATGGTATGTATTGCCGTGAATCTTTTTTTCAACCTCACGCTGATGGGGCCGATGCGTCATGTCGGCATGGCGCTGGCGACCTCCATCGCCGGTTGGGTTAATGTGGTGTTGATGGCGGTGATATTACATAAAAGAACCTGGCTGCCTTTTCAGGCTGTTTTGCTGAAGCAGATAGGTAAAATTCTGGTCGCCAGCCTGGTTATGGCGCTGGTGCTGTTTGGTTTGCGCGGCACTATCGATCCTTACATGCACAAAGGCGAGATCATTCGTACGCTGGCGGTGGTGACGCTGACTATCGCCGGAGCGGGTAGTTATTTCATAGTCGGGTTTTTGTTCAATACGATGAATGCGCGCGACATGATCCTGAAGCGCATGCGATCTAGGGTTTAATCGGGGGCGGGCTTGCCGGTAAAGGCGTTTGTTCCACTGCTCTGGTCGATGGCGAAGGGGCCAGGACGATGCCCGCGCGCTGTTCGGCTTCCCATTGTTCCTGCGTCATATGCTCCAGTTGTGTCAGACGCCGGCCAAGGCGGCTGCGGCGAACATCGACATTGGGCGCAACCAGCGTGGGGTCGGTTTTTTGCCTTGCCAGATATTGTTCTGGCGTCATGCTGTCGGCTGCTTCCAGCAGTTTTCGGACGCGTTCGCGTTCTGATGCCAGAGAAATCGATTGCGCGGGAGGCGCGGAAGGTTTTGGCGGATTGGAAGTTGCACTTATCTTTTTGTCGGGTAATTTCGGCATCGAAAGTTGCCCTCTACCGGTATAGGATACGAGTATGAGAGCAAATAGCGGAAGACAAAAGGCCGCAAGAATAATAATCTGACGCTTATCAGGCGCATTCATACAGTGTGATCTAAATGGCTGAAAATAATTGCTGGATACTCTATAGCACATTCCCGAGTACGGAAGAAGCATTTTCTGTGGCGAATAATTTGCTGGAAAAAAGGTTGATCGCCTGCGCCAACCTTATCGATCAGGTGACATCCATCTATCGCTGGCAGGGTGGCATCAGCCAGGAAAAAGAAGTGGTGATGATCGCTAAAACGTCCGAGGGGCGCGTACAGGAAGCGATTAAAGCATTGGCCGAATTACATTCCTACCAGCTTCCTTCCATAACCGCTTATCCAATAAAAA
>Ga0206992_1169_pt1 | contig 13465 bp, 12 predicted proteins | sample Alteio_BWMinCont_6_FD_153267 | JGI IMG/M metagenome (GOLD analysis project Ga0206992, IMG submission 153267) | Enriched cells from forest soil in Barre Woods Harvard Forest LTER site, Petersham, Massachusetts, United States -... | ecosystem: Environmental > Terrestrial > Soil > Temperate forest >... | reverse complement strand
ATCAAATCAAAAATTCTGTTTTGTTGTCCAAATGAAGTTGTTCTTTTGGAAGTTGCACATATGGTTTTTGGCACAGGAATTCCTTTTGGAATAGTTACATATTGCCAAACAGAAAATACAGGAAAAAAAGCAGAAAACAAGGGACATTTGCCAAATGTCAAAAAACTTGGGCCGTCTCTTTTAAAAGAATTTGGCTATGATCTGCAAGGTCAGCGCGAGTATGCTTTGAAATACAGCTGGTCTGCATGCATCATGAATGATCCAGATGCAAAAGAAAAATGTATTTTGTATTTGTGTGACATGTTTGCAGCAAGACATCTTTTGGAAGAAAGGGCTGAACAAGTGAGAAATCTGAATTTGTGCATGGAGGCCCATAGAAGGGATCCAAAAAATTATCCTATAACAGAAAGCCGGTTGCCAGTTGTACAGGATTATAGTCTGGTTTTATTGTCGAATCTGGTTTTTCTTTGACAACTGAAATTTTTATTGATCTGATGAAAATTGCACCACCAAAAATAATATTAATGTCGGCAACTCTTCCAACAGAAAACCAATTGTCGGATTTGTATGGAAATATTGTCAAATCACATCCGGGAATGGTTGTTAAATCATTTTCATCGTCAGAAGCTAAAATAGGTTGCGCACTAATTTCGTCCTCGGGAGAACTGTTTGCACCCCATATTGGATCAAAAACTGTTGATGAAATTAAATATATTTTGTCAGTTATCAGAACAAATCCTTTTGTTGGAAGATTTTATACATTTGAAGTTTTGTTGGAAATGGTCAAAATATTTAAAAAATTTAATTTGACATATCCAGATTTGACTATTATGTTCGATGATCCATCAAAAGCAAACCAAACAAATATTCAACAAATAGCATATTCAATGTTGGAACATTTAATATCTGTAAATTCAGACAGTACTGTTGAACAGGTATGCATAATGGAGAAGAATATTGGGAAACGAATCAATCTCAGAACAATATTTACATCAGACATTGGCCGGTTCAATAAAGGATGTATTGTTTTCAGTTCGGATCCGGTTGGAACGGCAAAACGAATTTATAAAGAAAATTTTGATGATTTTATGAAAGGAAAACAGGACAGAGACATATTTCAGCAAGTACGGTTGGACAATATTTTGGAAAATTATAAGAGAGCAGTGGATACATATAAAAAAGAGGAAACACGCATTATGAATAAAAAAGATGATGGAATCATAAAGAAAAATAAAGAAAATGATAAAAAAGAAAGAAAGAAAACGGAACCATGGCAAGATGTTTCAAAGATGGAAATTCCTATTTGGGAATTTCCAAAAGAACTTCAAATATGTTCGCCAGACCATTTGGCCAGGGTTAAGTGTGACACAAATCCACTTTTGGGAGGATTAATTTGTCCCGAAGATATTCCCTCAAACAGCAGTGTGTCGATAGAAATTTTAACATTGCTTGCATCAGGCATCGGAATTTACAGTACAGAATCTCCGGTTCTTGACGACAATTATTTGAAATCTGTGATAACACTCGCAAAAAAAGGATTGATTAAATTTATATTTTCGGACAGTTCTATTGCATATGGCAGTAACTTGGCAGTTTCTGATATTATCGTCATTGATGAATCCGTTAGCACATATTCAATAGAAACTGAATCCATTGTTAACAAACATTCGATGAAAACTATTTTCCAAATGCTGGGAAGAGCAGGTCGTGGAGGTAATCTTTCATACGAGGCAAGGATTTATACAACATCATCTGATGACAATTTGGCCAACAAAATTAATTCCTATATAAGAGGAACCTTGGACGAGGGATCACATGACGAAATTCGAAATATACGCAAAGCATACGAAACATTGTGGAATTAAAATATTGATAAATTTTTATGCTTTAAAGATTTATCAATATATAAAATATTAGTAAAAAATAATGTTAAAAATATTTTTGCAAGAGAACCAATTTATCATGCCGTCGTATCTTCTGTATGGTGGGCTTTCCGGTTTCCAGGACTACGGTGTACTTGGGTTTCAAATTAAAAATAAACTGATTAATGCATGGAGAGATTTTTTTCTTAACGGGAATGTTAACAATATACACGAAGTAGAAATTCCATCAGTTATGCCACATGCAATACTTGAAGCATCGGGACATGTTGAACGTTTTACCGATTATGTAATATATGATGCAAACAATTTATGTTGTAGGGCGGACCATTTAGCAAAAAAATGGTTTAAAGATAACGGAATGGATGATATGGCTAATATGGTAGATGATTGGAATTTAGAAGAACTCGAAAAAAATATTAATAAATATGGTATGGTCAATAAAAATTTACATTCGGCATACGATGTATACGATAACCAGCCACAAACCGAAATTGTAGATAAATTAGATATGTGCAGCAACCATTTTTATCCGGTCCAAAAAAAGAAATTAATGATGGAACTGGGAACAGACCATACAACGGACAATATTCAAAAAAATAATTTTTTAAGGCCAGAACTTGCTCAAGGAATTTTTGTCAATTTCAAAAATTATTTGCAATTTTTTCAGAACGAAGATTCTAATTTTAAACCATTTGGTATTGCACAAATAGGAAAATCATACCGGAAAGAAATTTCTCCTCAACCATTTATTCGTCTGCGGGAATTTACACAAGCAGAAATTGAATATTTTGTTGATCCGCAGTTAAAAACTCACCAAAATTATGACAATTATAAAAAAATTGAAATTCCAATTTTAACGGACAATATGCAACAACAGGGCATTGGGACTGCAGTTAATATAACTGTTGAAAATGCGGTTGAACAAAATATAATAAGCCATAAATTGATGGCCTATTTTTTAGCAAATATATTTATGTTCGCTACAAAAATTGGTCTTAAGGAAGATAAAATTAGATTTCGCCAACACCAAAAAAATGAAATGGCACACTATGCTATCCAGTGTTGGGATTTAGAATGTTTTGTCAACGACTCTTGGCTAGAATGTATAGGTTGTGCTGATAGAGGATGCTATGATTTAACAGCCCATTCAAAACCTAACCAATATTTGAATGCAAAAAGAAAATTAGATAGTCCAATAGTTGAAACTATTTTTACAATTAAACCAAATTTGAAAAAATTAGCTAAACCGTTTGGAAAATTAACAGAAACCATAAAAATATTTTTTTCAAATTTAGACCAAAAAATAATATTAGAAGTAGTACCAAAAATAAAAACGGAAACATTTTTTGAACTTATGATTGGTGGAGAAATATATAAATTTGAGAGCTCTATGTTTAGCATCGAAGAAAATAAAATTAATATTATGTACGAAACTTTTGTTCCACATGTTATTGAGCCATCATTTGGCATAGACAGGCTAGTTTTTGCTGTTTTGTCACATAATTTTGGCCAAAGAAAAATGGATGACAGAAGAATAGTCTTATCATTACCGAATATATTAACTATATATGATGTGGCTGTTTTTCCTTTGCATAAAAAAGAATCAATGTGCAGGATAGCAAACGAAATTAAATCTAATTTAACCAAAAATGGATTAAAATGTTTTGAGGACGATTCTGGAACAAATATTGGAAAAAAATATGTACGGTGTGACGAAATTGGTATTCCATATGTTATAACAGTTGATCCTGGAACTATTAAAACGGGCATTGTAACAGTTCGTGACAGAGATTCAATGGAACAAATAGAAATACACCATGATGATATTATAAAAGGCAATATTTTTAAACCAAAATTAAAAATTGATTAATTAATATGTTACTATGTTACTATGTTAATAAATTAATAATAAATTAAAATGCCGGATGAATTTGTTGAGTATGTTAATAAATATATTGTCGAAATCATAGTTGGGTTCGAAATAGCATTGTATAAAATGGTGTTAGAAAAATATCCGGATAAATTAAAATTATTATCAAGCAACCATCAACCATTCATAACTATTTTTAGAGATGCACACGAAAAATATTATACATCTACATACAATTCTATTGCAAAAAAGGATAACAAACATGTTGTTGTCATATTTGATATGTTGCAAAAAATATCGGGGCATTCGTATTCATGTTTGCTAAATATATTAGCAAATTTAATTGTATCAATCCATTTTAATATTGACCGAAAGAAATTAGATTATAGGAAATATGAATCATATTTGGAAACATTAAATGAAGAAATTAATGTAACATCATCTATCGCAAAAATAAATGATCTGTTCAACCACAAATGCAGTAAAACGGAACAACTAAACCCATTGCTACATGGAGAAAAATTTATTTCTATAAAACTTTCCACAAAGGAGAAAGGTATTGAAAAAGAAATCAAATCGTTCATCAATTAATAAAATTGATTTAATTTATCATTGGCAAATAATAAATTAAAAAATATAGTGCATAACATGGATAAAATAGATGATAAGGATGTTAAAGATACATTATTAGATGATATGGTTGATGATGAAAATGATAAAGAATTTAGGAAATATAGCTACATTTTGGACGATGATTTAGTTTTTCCAAAAGCATCGGTTGATCCAAAACTTCTCAGGTTGCAAAAAGATGTAACAGAATTTGTAACATCTGTAGTTCTAAAACACGAAAAAGAATTTTATAATTTGGTTAAAACACATTTCCATGACCAAATGGAGTATTTGTTGGGATCAACTTGCAGCTCAATAATTGAAATGATAACATCTACAACAAATAAATTTTATAATGGAATTTATCGCGACATACAAAATGCGGTTGTTCCTTCGAACAAACAGAATTTATCACAATTAGCCAAACTTATTTTGGAAATGTGTAAATGTGCTGAATATGGTCCACATATTTTGTTGGATAAATTAATACGATTGACGATAGAGCTACATATAGACATAAATCGGGAACAATTAGCTATCGAAAATGACGATTATGAATTGTATGAAAAAAGTGTACTGGGACAAATAAATATTTATTTATTATCGTGTAATCTTTTACACATATTGTCGAAAGGAGAAGATGATGATGAACCTTTTATTCCAATTCCGGATGGGAAAAATGCATTTAATATTAAGATAGACAAAAATATTGAAAGATAATTTACGAACTATTTTTTTTTGCATTAATATCGGACAAATATCTTAGTACAGCAACAAAAATTATGGCGACTACTAATATTATAACATTTATTCTGGTAGTATTTGGTATATATTGGTCCATCAGATTCCAAAGAGCCCTCCATATTATAACAACCGCAATTAGTAGTGCTACCAAATAAATAATATCGAAAACAATATTCATTAATATTTCATAATATAAAAAATTATTGAAAAATATTTAGTCTATAGTAATCATACATATTTACATATATTAGTTCTTAAAAAGAATGAATTTTGTTGTAAGCCATGATTGCGAAATACTGCGAAAAAAGGGTCTGTGGAGGCCTCTGTTTAAAACCAGGTATGTTGCAAAATATTATGATACCAATAAAAAAGATGAATATGAGCATGGTCTTTATAATAGATTATTTGGTGATAACGACAATTCCATTGTTATTAGGAAAAATATGTACGAATTTAATTTGGGAAAAGATTTGGAACAATTTGTTGTATGGATTCGCGATAAACATAATGATCCAGGAATTGACCACATTGTAAAAATAATAGAAGAAGAGTACCCGGATATGGATTATAATATATATTTAAACAAACCGGAAAACAAAACTATCAAAAATATACAACATTACCATGCAATATTAAAAAATCCATCACAAATTTATTTAAAAAAAATAATAATATTAGTGAGACATGCAAATCGTGAACCAATTACTAAACTGCCATCAATTGAAAAATTGTTAAATAATGATAATATGACAACTAATTCCGATGCAAAACTGTTACCAATTGGACACCAGAATTCAATTAAATTTGGAGACGATATTAGGAAAATTTATGAATTGGATGATAATTTTATATCAAATATGGTATTTTTGTCATCACCATTTGAAAGATGCAGGGATACACTTACAAATATAGCTACCGGTTTAAAATTAAAAGTAAATTTTGAAATTATTGATACCGAAAAATTGAAAATTGAATCAAAACACTATGTTGTTAAATTTGAAGACATAACTGGTGAATTTGATAAATTATTTTTCAAATATGAAAAATTAATTGACAAATTAGGAAATATATTTGGTTTTCAAAATGAATTTTCTGAAGATGACCTTAAAAATAATATTAATAGAAGACTTAAATTGGCTAAATTATATGACTACTATTCGTCGATGGCATGTTATAAAGATATGGGTATTGATACCATAAAATTTATGGATGAAGAACTAGAAAAAGAATTTGAAGAAGCGACACTAAATGTATATAATATTATGCACCATAATAACCAATTCATGATTAGTTCGCATATTAAAAATATCATTTCTGATTTAATTAATTTGGATTCTAATTTGGTTATTGGATGTACACACGACACATTAATTTTCATTATTGCAAAATTTTTTTCACATATTCATAAAACAAATTTTAATTATGAATTGCCCCATTATTTGTCGAATATTAGGATCGAAGAATGGACTGATGGAGTTTTTAGAATTTATTATAATAATTGGCTGTTGAATCTTAATTCCCATGATTTGTTGTTATAATTAATTAATTAATTAATTAATAGCAGCAACATTAATTGGTCTTGATCTTGTAAATCTTCTTTTAAAATTTTTTGGATTCATTATTTTTGTTTCTGGTTGAGAACTTTTAAATTGTCCAAATTTGTTATATTTTTGTGGATCATTTATTTTTTGGAATGAATTTTGTGAAAAATTAGCAGGTATCCTCGATTTAATATTATTAAGTTGGTCATTTATTCTCTCTATTCTGTTGCCAAAATCTGGTTGTTGGTTGTTCGGCACTGGTACATCATTCGCATTTTCAACTCTATTTGATGGATTATCTTGTTCATCGCATTCATCTGTTGTTAATTCGTTTTTTTTATCTTTAAATATTGGATCAATTCTTCGGGTGTTTTGAAATTTAGGATCAATATAGGCTGCCAATTTAGGATCTATTCTAGGAGCTGATATAGGGTCTACCATCCGAGAATCTGTTTTCCTTAAGTCTATTATTTTGGGATCAACATTTGCACCCATTCTTGGATCTGCCATTCTCGGATCCATCATCCTCGGATCTGTCATCCTTGGATCCATCATCCTCGGATCCATCATTCTCGGATCCGCCATCCTTGGATTCATCATTCTCGGATCTGTCATCCTTGGATCCATCATTCTCGGATCAACATTGGCCGCCATTCTTGGATCTGCCATTCTTGGATCCATCATTCTCGGATCCGTCATCCTTGGATCCGTCATCCTTGGATCCGTCATTCTCGGATCCGTCATTCTCGGATCCGTCATTCTTGGATCCATCATTCTTGGATCAACATTGGCTGCCATTCTCGGATCCGTCATCCTTGGATCCGTCATCCTTGGATCCGTCATTCTCGGATCCGTCATCCTTGGATCCGTCATTCTCGGATCAACATTGGCTGCCATTCTCGGATCCATCATTCTTGGATCCATCATTCTTGGATCAGTCATTCTTGGATCAGTCATTCTTGGATCCATCATTCTTGGATCAGTCATTCTTGGATCCATCATTCTTGGATCTACCATTGATGGATCTGCATCAATGTCTATATTAATATCTAATTTGGAATCGGTATCTGCACCGTTATCTTTCATCATATGTTTGAACTGTTGTTGCATCATTTGTATTTGGTTGTTGTACTGTTTCATAAATGGGTCATGTGGATATAACGATGCATAACCATCATTTGAAGTATAAGACTTATAATTTTTAATCATATCTTCATACGAATTAATTTTTTCTTTCATTTTGCTTTCGGGTGAATCTTTGGGCATTATATTTTGAATATTTGCAATTATTTGTTCTTTGGTAGTTGCTGCAGCATTTGCAGATTCATTTGCGAATAAATTTGGTGCATTTACTGGTGGCTGTTTTTTAACAACAGGTTGCGGAATTTGTGGTCTCTGCATCATATAATCTTGTCCTACATATCTTGGGTTGGTGATTGCTTCGTACGAAGGTATTAATGGAGGTGGTCTCATTATATATGATGAATTTTTAGAATTTATAACTCCCGAAATTGTATCCGTATCAGGATTATACCTTGGTATTGGTAGTTTGATACTACTTGTACTAGAATTAATTTTTGGTCTATGTGTTAAAATTATGAATCTCATTATTTGAATTTGTTTAGGAGTAAACATCGATACATATTTGTCGTACGTGTAGTCCATAAAATTCATAAATAGTGGATTATAGTGGCCGTCTTGGTGAAGACTTTTATTAATATTTTTGTCAGTTGGATCATATGCTGCATATAGTTGTTCGGGAGTATTTGCAATATAATCATCGTCTGTCATGTTAGTTAATGGTTCTTCGCTGTCCATATTAATATTGCTGGCGATATACGCACCAATTCCGCTGTTAGAATTTACAACATGTATTAGTCCGAAAAAATGTCCAATTTGGTGTGTAAATGATTTAAACGTTGAAAAATTTGTTTCACCATAATCTTCCGGGAAAAATGCTCTTCTGTGTAGAATAATGCCATGATAGTTGTCTATTATTTCCCAGGGAAAATTAGAAAATCCTAAAATGGAAGTATCGGACATATCAATTATCCAAATATTAAGTACACTGTCTGGATAAATAGCATCTGCCCTATTTCTATAAATAAATTGTTTAATAAGTTGGAATTCTATTTCCACATCTTTGATATCATCATATTGTGACAAAGTTAGTCTACTTTTAACAGGATAATAATATATTTCGCCCAGTTCAAATATTATGTTGGACGGTTTTGTAGGCAAATAGTCCAAATATTTTTGTCCCAAATATGTATTTTGTTTGGGCATATTCGAAAGAAAAACTTGGTTTATAATACTTTTATATTTAAAATTATTCATTGTATTTTGGTTTGTCGTATAATTATTAAAATCATCATTAATAGATAATATTATATCGTGGGCTCTTGATAGTACCCTTTCTCTGTTGTAACTTCCTTTGGGTGCCAAAAAATGGAAAACTATTTTGATATTTATGGTACTGTTCATATCAACACTAGATATTTTGTCAGATGCTAATTTTTCTGTAATTTCATAATTTTGTCGCATATTGGCTGCATAATTATGGGAATATACATGATGCGCACATTTTCTGTAATTTGTTTGGTCTTGTTGGTCGATATTTTTGGTTCCGGTTACAAATCGATTATTATTTGTTTTTTTTGACATGTCTTTATACTTCATGGTGGGAAAATAAATTTAAATTTTTAACCAATTTATTTTAATGATATGGCTAAGTTATAAAAAATTGAAAAATTTTTAATCTGAAGAGGGAATATTAATGTTATAAAATTAATGGCAAATATTCATGATTTATTAGATGAAATAAATCATTTAAAAGAAAAAATAAATAAATCAAAAAATAATGATTCGGTAATAATTGTGATGAATTCTTGCGGAGATTTGGGTGACAAAATAAAATCTAAATTGGACAATAAAATTAGGTCAATCGATACTAAATTTTTCCACTTTGGGAACAATGAAGTAAATACATTTCCGGCAGAATCTATCAGGGAAAAACGTGTATTTATTATTGGTACCGGTTCGAATTATGGCGGATCCATAAATGATAATTGTATGGCAATGTTTGCTATGGTCAGAGCATGCAGAGATGCATCCGCAAGAGATATTACTTTAATTTGCGGATACTATCCATATTGCAGGTCCGATAAAAAAGACCAGGGCAGGGCACCCATCATGGCCAAGTTAATCGGTGATTTTGCAAAAGTTGCAGGAGCTGGCAGACTGGTTACAGTCGATCTGCATGCCAGCCAAATACAAGGATTTTTTGATGGACCATTTGACAACCTCTATGCAATTGATTATTTGGTCAACGTAATTAAAAAAGATTATCATATTCCGGACTGTGTACTCGTCAGTCCTGATGCCGGAGGAGAAAAAAGAGTTGCAGCATGGGCAACAAAACTGAATATTCCTTATACTTTTTTGACAAAGAGCAGAAACCATAATGCTATTAGTGCAATAAATAAACATGAATTAGTCCACAAACTTGATTTTAAAGGAAAAACGGCGATCATCGTAGATGATATTGGCGATACTTTATCAACACTAAAAAGTGCAAGTAAAATTTTAAAAGAAAATGGTGTATGCAAAGTAGTATGCGCGGTAACACATGGTATTTTTTCCGGAAATGCTTATGAAAAATTGTTGGATGACGATATAGATTTTATGTACGTCACCAATACGCTTCCACAAAATCAGCCAGAACCACCAAAAATTAAAATAGTAGATTTGTCCGAACTTTTCGCAGAGATTATTCTGAGATGTGTTGACGGAAAAAGTTTGTCGTCAATGTTTACTTAATTTTTTTAATAAAAAAAATTGAAAAATTTTTAATAAATAATAAATATTTAATAAAAATTATTAGTTATATAATGAGACGCTTTTCCAATAAATCTATTAATGATGACAACTATAATTTGTACAAAAATATTGAATCGAATTTAGCAGCAGCAACTATGATAGGTTTTGGTGCATTTATTATACTTAGGTACAAGACCGTTCCTGCAAACAAATTTATGGCCAAAACGGGTCCTTTTGTTAAAGGAGTCCATGTAAGCAGAAAAACTTTACAACTGCCTTTCCAAAAAATTAACACAATTACAATGTCTCCGATTAACTACCAGTTCCTTGGCGCAAATATGTCGAAAGAATTGGTTCCATTTAATTTGCCGCTAACTTTTACCGTAAGTCCAAAACATCCTGACGAAGATCTTGAAGGATTTGTCAGATATGCTACCAGGTTAGGAGATATGAATGATGCTGGTGTAAAAGAAATTATTGCTGGAATTGTTAATGGTGAGACAAGAGGCTTTGTAGGAGGAATGACAATACACCAAATTTTTAGTGACAAAAATGCATTTAAAGAAAAAGTTGTTAATAAGGTACAAGAAGATTTGGACCAGTTTGGTCTGAAGATACATAATGCAAATATTGAAGAAATGCATGACACGAAAGGAAACTTCTATTTTGAAAATTTGAAAAGAAAAGCTCTTGAAAATGCAAATACCGAGTCCAGAGTGGCTGTTTCCGAAGCCAAAAAGGAAGGAGATATTGGAGAGAAAAAACGGGAAGTAATTACCCGGAAAGAGCAATCAGTGCTAGAGGCAGATGCAAAACAAACAGAAACACAACAAAACCAAAAGATGTCCGATTATAAGAGAGAACTTGCAATTACAATGACACAAAATATGCAACAAGAAGAACTTGTAAAAATTGATGCACATAAAATGACCGAAACTAAAAGAATTGATGTTGAATCAGAATTGAACGAGAGAAAACAGAGACAAGAATTAGAACGGCTGAGGACAGAACAAGTTATTCAGGCAACGGCCGAAGCTGAGGCCATCATCAAAAAGGCTGAAGCAGATGCAGGTGCAACAAAAATTAAAGCAGATGCAATGTTCTTTGCAAAGAGCAAAGAGGCAGACGGGATAAAAGCTATACTGAATGCACAAGCAGATGGTCTGAAAGAAATTTACCAAGTAAGCCGGACAAATCCTGAATTGGCAAATTTCTATTTAGCGCTGGATAAAGGAATTTTCAACAAAGATGGACTTTTCACAGTTCTTGCCGAAAAACAAGCGTCGGCTGTGCAGGGAATGCAACCGAAAATTAATATCTGGAATACTGGAAACCAAACAGGAAATTATATGGACGTTATTACCGGAATTGTTAAAGCGCTCCCTCCATTAGCGGATGCAATCCAACAACAGACAGATATCCGTTTGCCAATTTTCCAACAAAAAAATTGAAAAATTAATTTAATACTAATTATAAATTGGTACTTAATTAGCAAAGTGAAATGGATAATATAAATACTACTTTCTGTAAAACCGCCGAATTTAGGCAATATATAAGGCAAGCAATATCTGTTCAGCAAAATGAATTTATCGGATGATATAGATAACCGAATTACAAATAAATTACCGGCCCAAGTTAGGCTTCAAATAGAAAAAAATCTTCCAGATATGCTGGCAACAAAGTTTATGCATTTCATAACGTATGAGTTACAACCTCATGTTTCTAAAGAATTGGCGTCATATATAAATAATAATATCCAAATTAATTTGTTATTCGAATTGCATAAAAAATCATTGCAACAAAAGTTAGAAGAAGCTGTTAAAGATATTTTAGACAGATTAGTAGCAGATCCCAAATATCATGAAATTACAAACGCACATCTGAATGCAATAGATATTAAAGCGAATGAACAACTATCTAAATCATGGCAACAATTCAAAAATGAATTGGCAAATATGAAACTAAACGTTGATAATGAATTGACATCGTTAAAAGATTCTTTACAACGAGTAGAAAATCTTAAAAAAGATTTAAAAAATATGAAACGAGAATTTTCTGAAAGAATGGACGGATTTGAACAAAAATTTTATGTATCATTGACTCTATTCACATTTTTAACAATCTGTTTAGGTACGTAATTCAAGATCATCTCTGATGATCTTGAATTGCGCAATTCAAAATTATCAAAGATAATTGTAGAATTACGTATATCTACCATTCTCATTAGTGGATGCAATCCAAAAAAAATATTGATTTTTTTAATATCTAATAAGTTTTATTGGATATTTAAACAAATAAATCGTCATGGATCCAACTTTTTTCGCAGAAAGTGAACAAAAAAATTATGTAACATTTTCTACAGATTTTGGAAGACCAGAAATTAGAATGAGGTTTGATGGAGACGACGATCACATCTTATCAAATATTATATTGTTCCAACATATCAAAGAACAATTTGATAATGCACTGCACCGATTTGAAATAAATCCAGCAATCATTTATGATTCATTTTTTTTATGTTCCCAGCTAACATATACTTACAACATAAGACACCATGTGAATGTTTTCATAAATGCAACTTCAATGCTCTCTCCTGATATTACAAAAAATAGTTCTGTTGGAGAATATTTGTTCATTTTGGTATCATGTGCAAGTTTATTGCATGATGTAATTCGGCTCGACAAAAATGTTGAATATTTGGATAAATTTTTAGAAAAATATGATTTCAAGGATGATATTAAATGGATCATTAAAAATATTTGTCCACAAACAATAGAAAATTGCCATAATAATAAAATCGTCCAGTTTGCACGAGATATTGTTTACAATGCGGACAAAAATACAAACGACCACCAAAATTAATTTGCATTAAAAAATGAAAATTTATCATTCTTATAACAATTTTATTTAAATGGTAAAACTAATAACAGATGAAAAGATCATTTGGTCAGTTAAATTTGGCAGACAATTTTATTACGGATAAAAGGATAAAATTTAAT
>Ga0206992_1152_pt1 | contig 13469 bp, 15 predicted proteins | sample Alteio_BWMinCont_6_FD_153267 | JGI IMG/M metagenome (GOLD analysis project Ga0206992, IMG submission 153267) | Enriched cells from forest soil in Barre Woods Harvard Forest LTER site, Petersham, Massachusetts, United States -... | ecosystem: Environmental > Terrestrial > Soil > Temperate forest >... | reverse complement strand
GGGCGACGCCCTCGCCGAGTTGGCCTTTCGAGAGGTTGCAGATCACGATCGCGCCTTCGTCCATCAACCGGCGCAACGTGATCGTGCTCTTGGGCTGCGAGAGCATGTTGCGCAGCCGCGGTTCGATCAGCACGCGGCCGATCTTGTTCTGAACAGGGGAGATCGCTTCGGCACGCAGGCCGACACCGTATCCGGCGTATTCGTTGACCCAGAACGATCGCACCACGGGATCGCGTAGATGCCGATGCACGATCCGTTCGCGGAATGGCTCGTCGATCAACAGGCGGGGGAGCATCAACAGCGTCGCGCCGGGAACGTCGAGTAGCGTGCGTACCGCGTTGATGAGAATGTAGTCGAGGCGCGGTCCCCAGCTGTCCGGCCAGACGTGCTTGAATGCGCCGACCACGCCATCGGCGACGATCGGTTTGAGATCCTCAGGTACGTTCGATAGGGGATTGAAGCCGATCGGCCGCTCGGTGTCGGCCGGATTGATGTAGACGAGATCGTTGGTGCGGTCTCGAGGAATATGCCGGAGCACCGCTTCGGCCAGGTCGCCATGCGGATCGAGCAGCGCAAGGCCCTCGCCGGCGGCGAGGTCTTGCGCGATCAGGTTGAGCAGCAGCGTCGATTTGCCGGTGCCGGTCTGGCCGACGATGTAGAGATGCCGGCGTCGCTCCTCCGGGTCGAGCATGACGAGATTGCCCGAGGTGCGGGCGCCGAGGCAAAGCTCCTGTGGTGAAGCTGTCATGGGCCGAAGGGAGCCGGTGTGCCGTGCGCACCGCGATAGGGAAGTGGCGCGGGCAGCACCTTCTTCCCTGGAAGGTGCGCCGGGGCTATATGGGCGTCGCGTCGTTGTGCGAATGACTTGACTGCCGAGCCCCCCGCTCACTGCCGGCTCTTTCGGGCCACGATCTTTTTCGAAGACGGTGGCCTTCGCCGATTGTACCGCTCACCGTCTCGGCGAATTGGTGGGGGAGTGGGGAGAGCGATGAAAAAAGAGCCGCGTTGAAGCGGATTCTGGCGTCGCCTACGATCGTATGTGTTGCTCGAATGTCTTGCGAACATGGGCCGAGGAATTCGCTCTGGAGAGACAGAAAACGACATTCGCTCCGGAGCCGACATGCGGTTGCAATAGCGCGCCGGCCGCGCCGGTCAAGGTCGCCGCAGGCGCCCCGCAGGGGTCACCTTGACGGGTGCGAATGAAGGCGCGCTACGATTGCTCAGATGGCGGCCGTCGCCGTGCCGGATGCCGCACGTTGCGGATCACGAGCCGATCGCCGTCGGTGCTGTAGAAAATCAGATACGAATACGGTCTGGCGATCGTCATGCGGACGGCGGGTACGTCCGTCTCGGTTGCCAGTAGGGGATAGGTGGAGAGCCGGGCGATGGTCACCGTGATGGCGGTCGCGACTTTGGCCGCCGCGATCGGATTATCGTCGGCAATATGTGCAAGAATGTCCTCGATCTCGTCGAGGGCAGTGTCGGTGTAGCGGACCCTCATGCATGGCGGAACCGAGCGAACACATTCTTGACCGCCTCGTCGGATGCAAAGCGCCCGTGGCGAATGTCATCGCCGCTGCGGGCGAGCGCCGCACGCTCATCGTCATCAACGTGGTAGATGTCCTGATATTGAGGGTCCATTTCGACGAGCGATTGCAACAGTGCGGCCCGCTCTTCCGCAGACAGTTCGGCGGCGCGCCGGATCAAAGATTGCAGTTGGTCCTTGGTAGTCATACTCAAGAATAATATCATGAGAAGCTGAGTGTGCAATGAATGGCGAGAGGAGGAGATCGCACATACCACACCACAATTCCTATAAAGTCAAACGACATTTTCTTGGCTATGTTGAGCCGTAATCCAGAGTGCGCACAATAACTGTTTCACGACCCATCCCGTATCCTTGAACTCAGTTCAGTTCGAGTGAAGAGCGTTCGGGAAGAATTCGCAGTATTCTTCTTCATTGCACACCGCGGCCTCATCTACGGCCTCAACCTCCATGCTCTACACTTTGAAGAGAGGGAAAACCGTCCGTTTGCATGTGCAGGGCTTGTCGTAGCTTGCATCGGGACAGTCGTGCGAGCAGAGCATTACGACCGCAAAAAACAGGATAACGAATGGGGCAAAGAGAAGTATCAGCACTCCTTTGGTAAGATTGATGAACAGGTCTTTCATATCAGGGAAAGTCGAGCCTGCACATTTGTGTCCGAATAGCGACGTTGTGCAACTGCTCTCTTCCGGTCACGTTGAGGCGCTCCAATTTTTGAGTCGCGTGAGAGCCTGCTCCAGTTCGCTGTATAGGTTCGAGAGAATAGAGCTCTGTTCTTGAGCGGAGGTCGGGTTGTTTCCTTCATTGAGGAGGCCGCGGGTCAGAGGCCCAACGTAGCCGCTAACCGGAGAAATGTTGTTAGCTTTTTGGAAGAGCTTCACTGCCAGCTTGGTGACGGGACCGAAATTGCCGGTGATCGGGCCGCCGTAAAATCCTGCGGTAGCGAGAAACTGTTGGAGCGCGGTCACATCGGGATCGGAAGAGCCCAAACCAAAATTGGTTGTGAAATTATAGACAGCGGCACCTAACACCTGTCCGGCAGGAGCCGTCGGCGCTGGAACCGTCGGAGGTGGAGTGAAGGTCCCGAACAAGCCGACCGGGGGTCCCCCTCCCCCATACTGGGCATTCGCAATGGTGGGAAGAGCGACGCCTACCAAGGAGAGCAAAACAAATATTGCTGAAAATCGGGTCACCATATTCAATTTCGGTTAAGAATAACGATAATTAAGGCTTTTAATTTGCTACAGGTACATAATACCAAAGAACAAGCCAGAGAGCAAGAGCATGTATAGGCCGGCTGTTTTCAACTGCCAGACCGTGAGTGAGGAGCGCGAAAGTGTTCCGTTGGTGACTTCTGACCCCCTGACGTGTTCCATTGTGCGATACATTTGCCAGAGAAGAATACCGCTGACAATGAGATTGGCAATTATATACTTTACAACTGCGTTCTATAGGTGGTAGTCTCAGCCTCAGTTAACGGAGGCTCTTATGTCGATCGCCGACAATCCGATTTTTCACGATGCCGAGGCCGCTCGTGAGTGGCTTGAAGCGCTGCTGTGGCCCGATGGTCCGGTCTGTCCGCATTGCGGCTTGATCGGCTGCGCCTACAAGATGCGCAACAAGTCACAGCGCGCGGGAGTCTATGAGTGCAAGGGCTGCTCTGAACAGTTCACCGTCACGGTCGGCACCCTGTTTGAGCGCTCGCATATCCCGCTCAACAAGTGGGTGCTGGCCTTTCAGCTTATGGGCGCGAGCAAGAAGGGGATCAGCGCGCACCAGATGCACCGCATGCTCGGCATCACCTACAAGTCGGCATGGTTCATGATGCACCGCATCCGCGAGGCTCTGACCGATGGGTTGTTGCCCGCGAAGCTCGGCGGCGAGAACAAGGTGGTCGAGATCGACGAGACCTATGTGGGCGGGAAAGAGACCAACAAGCACAAGTCCAAGCGCACTCCAGGCCGGCACGGCGGAGCGGGCAAGGCTCCCGTGTTGGCGCTGGTCGAGCGCGATGGCCGCATGCGCTCGCAGCATGTTGCGAACGTCAACTCCAAGACCCTGGGGCCGGTGATTGCCGCGCAGGTCAATAAGGCCAGCTACATCATGACCGACGACAGCACGGTCTATCCGCCGATCACCAAGGATTTCGCGGGCCACGGCACCGTCAACCACTCGCTAGAGGAATATGTCCGCGCCGGCTTCTGGCACACCAACACGGTCGAGAACTACTTTTCGATCCTCAAGCGCGGGATCATGGGGACGTATCACCACGTCTCCGAGGCTCACTTGCACCGCTACCTCGCCGAGTTCGATTTCCGCTACAACCAACGCATCGCGCTTGGCGTCGACGACGATCAGCGCATGGCAAAGGCAGCCAAGGGGATCAGCGGCAAGCGCTTGACCTATCGGCGGGCTCGTGGGGCCAAAGAAGCTGAGGCCGAAATCCCGTTCTAGGCGCGAGAAGCTGAGGCTCCTGCCGCCAGCACGAGAGCCGCGCCGTCAACTGCGGCTGGCATTCATGGACGACGAGTAGCCTTCTTCGCGGGCTTGCGCGCCGGCTTCTTGATCGCTTTCGCTGGGATAGGGCCATGGCGCACGGCGATCTTGATAGCCCGCTCCAGGCGCTCCATCGCGTCCGGGTAGAGCTCGATGTCGTCCGGGTTCAGCGGCGGCTCTTTTGACTTTGCGACCATGGATTAGGCGTCCGGCGTTGTTAGGAGCGCTATAGCGAGGCCGGTGGTCGCGACCGACGCGAGAAACGCCATAGCCGTCTGATCGAGCGGCGAATCAACAAGTAAGACCGCGATCAGCTTGGCTCCAAGAAATGTTCCCCACGCGATTCCAACGCAAAGTGGAGCGAACATCAGGAAGGCGACCAAGTGAGCCATGCGCTGAGCATAGCACGACGGGGCCGGATTCGCACCCGGCCCCGCGCTCCGCTATCCTAGGTGGTGTCGAGTCACGCTAGGAGCGAACGAATGGTTACCACGAACGTCAAAATTACACTGACGAGCCAATACCATCTACGCATCGAAGCCGATGGGCCGATAATAAACTTCGATGTATCCGATGTAGAGCGACTCATCTTAGAATTATCGAAGTTCAGACAAAAAATGACGCCCGAAGTGCCGCGAAAAATCCCAGACGGAGAGCACGAAGGCGGGATAATAGATCCGATTTTCTCGCTTCAGTCGGTTGTCGATCAAAAGTTTTTGGGGCTACGCCATCCCGGAATTGGATGGTTATTGTTTCTAATTCCTGAAGCGGAAGCACAGAAACTCGGACGCGCCCTTCTACAACCGTCGCCGCAAACTCCCGGTCGGCCTGCCCTGACTCGCCGCCACTGAGCAGATCAACCATGGCCGACGAATCCGACACATTCGACGCTCTTTGGGTGCTCACCTTCCGCCAGCATCGCGGAAGTGATTTTGATACTCTGTGCCATGCCCTCCCGCTAGCGGAGCGGAACAGCCGCAGGAAATGACGCTCGGCAGTTGCTAAAGGATCGCTTGCACCGAAGAAAATGCTAGATCAATATCTTGTGTGTCGTGTCATACACAGTTGGTAAGTATACAATTGCCATGAGATTATAGAATAACCAAGTTTGCACCGAATAATAGTTGTAGTTGAAGAGATGCAGCAATCCCTCTCGCAGCGCAATTCCGACCAAGATTGCGTTCGTGACGACATAAAGACCGAGCGCGACGGTCGCCTGCCGAAATGCAGATGAGATGCCGGTATGCTTCGCGCCGCTGGAAATCCACCCCACAGAACCACCGAACAATGTGATGACGATAGCGTGGCTATAGCTATATACCCGCGCGAATGAGGCATAGACGGCGCCCCACCGGTAACGCGGGGTGGCAAAAGAAACCGTGTATAGGATCACGAAGAAAAGGTAGGGATAAAAGGGCATAGCCGCAGCCAGTGAAATGTATTTGTTGTAAGCGAACAACGAATAGAAGAGCTGGAAGGAAAAAATGATCGAAAGTGGATACCATAGATAAAAAAGAAACCCGGTGAAGTAGGACAGTTTTGTTTTCCACGATACCCGCGAGCTCCAAAACTTCCTATCTAACATCAGCTCCACATTGCCGGCACACCAGCGGTGTTGTTGGTGAAAATAGGTGTACATGTTGTCGGGGCATAACCCGACGGCGAGAATGACGGGGATATAGCGCACTACCCATCCCCTGCTTTGGAGGGCAAAGCCGGTGCGTTGATCCTCGCTATGCCCGACCTGAACCGTGCCTCCGATCTCGTCAAGCGCGGCGCGCCGATAAACGGCACAGGTCCCGCAGCAAACCGTGGCGTTAAAACGATCACGCACAACTTCGATGAAGCGATAAAAACATTCCTGTACATAGGCAGAGCCATATTCCAACGCAGACCGCTCGTTCACGCGGTCCGTCGTCTCGAAATATTGCGGGGACTGTACGATTCCCACTTTCGGATCGATCATGTATGGCAGCAGCTCTCGGAGGAAATCACGGTGCGGCGCAAAATCTGCGTCAAGGATGGCGATGAACTCTCCGTCGGTGTGCTCGTATCCGTATTTGAGATTGCCCGCCTTCTTGGTTTCTCCTTTATTCGGGCGCTCAAAATAAATAAATCCGTACCGCTCGGCCATGAGTTTGTGGGAATCACACTCCTCCTTGGAGTCGTCCAGAACATACACCTTCTTGTTGGCATATTTTAGGCGAGACACGTTTTCCCATGTATGGAGCAGGATTTTGATATCCTCTCCGCAGATCGGCAAAAACACATCCACCGAGGGTTCGTCGAGATGGGTGTTCCAATATTCCTTCAAGAGCAAAGAATGTTTTTCGAGATTGAATTTCCTGTAAAACAGATTGAACCCGAAACTCAGGAATAGATAGATCGTGAAGAAGATAATGAACGGCCCAATTACGTATCGATAAAATGGAACATAAATTGCGGCGAGGGTGTACTCGTAAGCTACCAAGAGCCAGGTACAAATGCCGATCGCATATACCATTCGTACTAGCCAGGTCGGCGTCCGGTCGACGTACCAATATTTCTTGAGGTCTTTCGGGTTCATAAACTTGGCGGGCGGAGAAATTATACCATCCTGGGTAGTAATGTCGAGGCGACGTGCTGTACCCACGGACACGCGAGCGGTAGCGCAACGCTATGCGCTAAACTGAGGTGAGCCTGATCATCAGCTCTTTGAATTGAAGGTCCTCCCTCCTGCGAACCGGCGCCGGAAATTGTTCAGGCGCCGGTAGCGGGATGGAGGAAGGGATGGATGATCTTTCGGCTGCCGAGGCGCGGCAGCATCACTACAACGAGACAGCCGAGAAATACGGACGGCCAGCGCAGGACGTTGCGCCTGGCGAGCGCTGGGTATTCGTCGAGCATCGGAGCATGGCGGAGGTCATTACCGCGGAGCGACTGCAATGACGCCCGAGATGCGTCGAGCGAAGCTCTCGAAGCTCATCGAGATCGAGGGCTTCGAGGACGAGGATGGGCTGTTCGCTGCCGCAATGAGCGACACCGTGTGCCCGGCGATCTGCTGCAATCCGGACAATCCGGAATGCGACTACACCGCGGAGATCGAGCCGGATCAGGATCGCGGCTGGTGCGAGGTGTGCGAACGCGGCACGCTGGTCTCCGGGCTGGTGCTCGGGGGCATCATCTGATGAGCGCAGCCACGCGCTTCGTAGAAATCGACGGGAAGCGGTACGCGTGGAAGGACATCCTCCAGAAGCGCCGCGAGCAACTCAAGCAATCCCGCCAGCCGCAGCCGACCCTCTTCGAGTTGAAAGACGACGCGCGGCCGGCATCGGAGCGAACGGCCGCCGGGCGGTATTCGGAGCCGACGCTGTTTGATTGAGACCCGGGATGACCGGCCCTTACTGCCCCGCACGACGTGCGGGGCACCTTTTTTTGCCGGCGGTCTGATCGGCGCGGGCGCCTCTCAGCGGGACGGCCCGCAACGGGGCTTGAGGAGATTGCTCGGCGGGGGTAAAGCTGCTGATGCCACGAAGGGAAGGTCTTATGAAGCCCAATCACAAAGTTGCTATTGCACTCGCCGCTGGCGTCGTCATCGGCGGGGCAGTCATCCAAGGGCTCCACGCCCAGGCCACGCCGCCAACTTACGTTGTCGTTGACATCAGCCAGATCACGGACCCCGAAGGATTCAAGGCGATTCCTCCCAAAGCTAGCCCGACCTCGCTGGCTACTTTCGGCGGCAAGTACGTCGTACGTACGGAAAATATCACCACGGTTGATGGAACTGCGCCCAAGCGGTTTGTCGTCATCGCGTTCGACAGCTTGGAGCATGCAAAAGCCTGGAGGGCTTCGGCAGCCACGAAGGAGATCGACGCAATCCGAGCGAAAACGACAGAGTCGCGTGAGTTCATCGTCGAGGGTATGTAGCTCAGGCGGGACCTTGCCGCGGCCGTCGCAGCTATTGAGGATCGCGGTAGCCGGCTTCGGCACCTTCCGCCAATTTCTCGTACTGAAGCGCGACATCGGCCAAATGTTCTCGAATGGCGGGCGTGGTTGCGTCGTGCGCCAGGCTGCGCACGCGGGCCGCTTGCCGACGATAATACTCGCCGGCCATGGGTGGAAATTTCAACGATGTGATTTCCATGGCAGCGGAGGGTAGCACGTTTGTCGCGCGGTGTGGGGGGTATTGGGGCGGTAGTGAGTTGAGGATATTGCCGGTTTCAGAAATTTTCTTTGGAGGGACAGAAGCGACATTCTCCCCGGGCCGACATGCGGATGCATCAGCGCGCCGGCCGCGCCGGTCAAGGCTGCCGCAGGCGCCCCGGAGGGGTTGCCTTGAGGGGGCGGTGGGAGGCGCGCTAGGATCGCGTGTGGGTAAAATCGTTTGCTTCGTACCCGAGCCGTAGGGCCGTTTAGGGTGGCGGGCGGTCCTTCATCGACGTGCGAGCGGACGGCGAGGTTACGCCGCAAGCGGCCATTCGCGATCTCGCGATCACGCCGCGGGCTACGGGTTTGTTCATCCTGGACGAAAACTATACTGGCGCGACCTTGGACGCGTCTCGCGCATAAACTTCGCAGTGTCTTTCCACCCCTTAACCTCTACCTCCTCCAGTGGCGAGTTACCGTCTCGATCTTTCACATGAATGTCTGCGCCGCTTTCCACCAATAAACGAATCAAACTTTGATCATGATTAGTGATAGCGAGATGTAGTGCCGTTCGGCCTAGATGAGTTTCGATCGAATTTGGATTAGCCTTGTTTGATATCAGGTATCTAGCGACACCAAGCTGGTCGCTTGGTGAGGTATAGGGGTTTCCCAATACGGCAAGAAGCAGTGGTGTCCAGCCTTTTTCGGGCGATTTTCACCTTGACAAAGCAGCGAATATTTCCTATCTTAATGCCAGCATTTCGGAGCGCTGGCAATGGCCGCAGAACTCGACAACCCCGCCTTTCAGGATGACGACCTAGCCCGCGAATGGTTCGAGGCGCGGATCTGGCAAGATGGTCCGGTTTGCTCGCACTGTGGCTCATTCGGCGAGGGCGTTACGCGGATGCACGGCGCGGCGCACCGGGCCGGCTGTTTTCAATGCAACGCCTGCCGGAAGCAGTTCACGGTCACGACCGGCACCGTCATGGAGCGGAGCAAGATCGGGCTGCACATCTGGCTTAAGGCGATGTATCTGCTGGCGTCATCGAAAAAGGGGATCAGCACGCATCAATTACACCGGATGCTCGGCGTCAGCCTGAAATCGACATGGTTCTTAATGCATCGGATCAGAGAGGCGGCGCGCGAACCGTACCTCGGCGCACTGATGGGCGGACGCGGCGAATCGGTTCAGTCCGACGAAACCTTCGTGGGTCGCCGCACAACGAGGGCCGGCGAACGTCGCCAGCGCGGCTATGCCGAGAAAGAGCCGGTATTGACGCTCATCAGCGACAAGCGCGCCCGCTCGTTTCATATTCCCGAGGTCAACGCCGCGACGCTCAAGCCGATCCTCAAAGAGCAAATCGACGCCGCATCATGGCTGATGACCGACGACGCCACCTATTATCGTCCGGTCGGTGCAGAGTTCCGCCGTCACTTCACGGTCAATCACTCGATCGGCGAGTATGTGAGTGGCGGGACGACCGTGAACGCCTGCGAGAACTATTTCTCGATCCTTAAGCGCGGCATTTACGGCACCTACCAACACGTCAGCCCGACGCATTTGAAGCGCTACGTTGCAGAATTCGATTTCCGCTACAACCAGCGGATCGGGCTTGGCGTGGACGATATGGCGCGCACCGAGAAGCTAGCGCGTGGCGCGGTCGGCAAGCGATTGACGTATCAAAGAACTCGTCAGCAACCCGAAGCCGACGCGTCCTAGCCGGTCGGTTTGGCACGGGCGCGAGCAGCGGGCTTTAGCAGAGGTCGATTCGCGCCAGTTGGTTTTCCGGTTCGATGAACCGGATCGCCCTTGATGACCTTATCGACGGTGCGCTCGAACCGCTCCCAAGCGTCGGGATGTAGCTCGATTCCCTCATCTTCCGGGGTTGTTGGTCTTGCCGGTTTTGTCATCGGATCACTCTATCACAGAACGCCGATTCGCGAACGAATCTGGTACGGCGTAAAATGCGGGGGCCGAGAGTGATGATCCCGGCCCCCTACGCCTCGCGGCCATCAGAGCCGACGCGAAGCGCATTCCCCCTTTGGGCGATCGGCTCCGCCTAGGAGCCACGAAATGATCTCGAAGCGCTTGATAGCGGCCATCATTGCCTTTCTTGTCGCGATCCCCGCCTTCGCTCAACAGCAGCCCGCGTCTGTTACGACGCCCGACGGAGCGGGTGGGAAGCGCCCAGTGCGATGTGCCGATTTCCAACGAGGCCCCGGCGGCACTTGGATCCCCCGGGTGCCGGTTAACATCAATGGAATTGGACTTGGCCCAGGTGTCGGCGTTAGCCCTGGCGTTGGCATGGGCGGCATTGATTTGGCTGCGCAGCTCAATCAACAATGCCCCTGACGTAGCTGCCCTTCGGAATATCAAGTAGAACGCGGCCGGCGCTTTCCACCCGGATTGGGCCGGTCGCATTGCTACCATCCCCGAAGGTAAAGGAGACCTGTGCGGGAGAGCAGCCTGCTAAAAGCAGCATTATCCCGATCACCCCAACTGCAACCAGCGGAGCACGTGATCTTGCTTTTCGCTCACCGTTCGGCATAATCCGCGCGCTCCGTCCAGGATGTACGAGGCTGCTGATCACAGTCTCGGGGAAGGGCTTGCGGAGATGGCGATCCTCGTATCCTACGGGGTCATTCAGGCTCGATCTTGGCGGGCCTGTCTCATCGCCGACGAAGATCGCACATACTCCGCCCCAATATTAAGCGCCATTTGTCAAGAATAGGTTAGATATTTCGTGCTTTGTCACCGTTAAAATCGCCCTTTTTCGTCTGCTGAATTTACATTTGAGCCATTACCCAAGCAAAACATTACCATTGCATGGTTCTTATCATACGCCGCATTATGCAATGGAGTGCGTCCTTGAAAATCACCCTTATTTATATCAGCACCGTGATCAAGAAGCGCGCGTGCAGCGTCTCGATGACCATTGCGGATCGCGCTCGCCAAAGGAGTTGTGCCAGGTTGGCCTCGGGTCGGATGGTTCACAGGGGAGCCGCTGTTTATTAAAATCTGCACGATATCTCTGTGGCCTAACTCTGCGGCAACATGCAATGGATGACGGTTACTTTGATCTTCGAGGGTCACGGTCGCCTTATACTCAAGCAAAAGATTAACGATATTCTTGCGACCCAGAGAAACCGCCAAATGTAGCGGAAGCTCATCATGGAAGCCAAGAAGGGCGGCTCGCTTATTCAGCTCGGCTCCCTCGCTTATGAGTATTCGTATGCTGGCCTCATTCCTCGATTTAATGGCCTCTTGTAGTGCTTTATCTAAATCTCCACCAAATTTCGCAATTAACTGCTCTGTAAATATCGCATCATCCGGAGACCACTCCCATCGATGTGAACAGTTCTTGCACCTGATTGCCAATCTCCCCCGATCCGTTGGGACGCGCATCCTCCGGAAGCATGACGGGCAACGAATTATCCTGATCTCGTCCATCTCGCTAATTTTGGGCGCCCGATCGTCATGCAGTATTCCCCTAGTGGCGGGGACCGCGTAGTCCATCAACAACATTCGAATGCTGTGCCACCGTGCGCTAGTTGGAATGTGTTCCAAAACGGTTTTCTGGCTATAATCCCGGATATTTGGGTCTGCGCCATTGATTAAAAGTAATTCTGCTGCTTTTGTTTGATTCATACTGATAAAGAATAACGGTGTCTTTCCCTCGTTCGTTGTTGCATTCACTTCAGCACCCGCAGCGATTAGCATCCGCAAAATTTCCTCTTTGTCCGCGGCATAATGCAAGGGCGTCTCTCCTGACAAAGTCCTCGTATTAACCTGAGCCCCCCGTGATATCAGCCACTCGACTACTTCCTTATCGCTGTGCAGCACCGCGTACTGTAGAGCTGTCCAGCCTTTGAAGTTTGGGATGTTTATATCGGCGCCACTATCTAACAATAATTTGACCACGTCCCTTCTGCCGGATTGAACGGCACACATAAGCGGTGTAAGGCCCTCCTCGGCCTCCCTGGTGTTAAGATCGCTCATGTCGGATTTTAGGATTTGTGCTGTCGGATTGCTACCGATCGCAGCCGCGTAGTGCAAACGAGTCTTCCCTTCGGAGGAGCTTGACATGCCTATTATCTCCCTCCCTGTTATGAATTTCTCAGACGTTAACACGCCACAAAGAAGCTTGCCGTCTTCTCTGGGTTGCAGCCGCGCCGATCGTACAGCTTGGTCGTGGTAAAGTCATGGTCTCCCGCGGTCTTCTGCACGTCTTCGAGCTGCGCACCGTTCTCCAGTGCCCCGGTAATGAAATGGCGCACGCACCAAGCGCGCCGCGAGCGCGGGCGACGGTCGAGACCCGGCCAGGGCCGGACAGACCCGTGAAAGGTGCTGCTGTCGGAGCCAATCCGACCCAACGCGCACCGGCTCGGGGACCGTCTGCTTGGAGCATGCAGGGCCATCCGCGACGCGAAGCCGCGGTGGCCGAGAAGGAGTCGGAACAAGCCGTTCGAACTCGGTACGCTCGATCGCCCACGATCGAGCGGCCGGCTGACGCCGGCTCCGGTTTGGTGCGAATGCGCGCTCGGTGGGCCTGGTCATAGGGTCGCGCGCGTCGGCACTGCTTCCCGTCGTGCCCTGCGCTCCCCTGCCATGCCGGTCAGTCCTGTCGGCGTCCCCGCCCGACTCCGAGCGTGTTCCCAAGCTCTATCGCGCGAGCGGCAGCGAGGCGGGAGAGCGCAGGGCGAAGCGGGCGGCAGCATGTCCCCAGGCACGCTGCCGGCGGCTGAAGTCGGCGCCATGCCCACATGGCACCGAAATTTCGCTCGGAGTCGGGCGGGTAGCCCGACGCGCGCGACCCGACACCAAGCCATATTCCCGATATCTACCCCGCCTTACCCTAAAGGCGGGGCATAAGGAGGGGTTGCCCACAACCGCGACCGCCGCCCCCAGGTGGCGCAACTGATTGTCAGCCGATTTTCTTCCTACTGGGAAACACACGTACGAATCACCTGATGGGAGGAGGCGGCCTGTTATGTAGATATATATAAAAATACTATTACATTTTGTTTGCTCGCCGATAACGTATTGTTGTTGAGCCGTTTTGTTGAAACCCTGTTTCGTCAGAACCCACACCCTCTTTCTTCAGAACCCACGAGAATTTTCGTCAGAACCCACACCCTCTAAATCGAAACTTTTGGCGTCTTTGTCCCTGCCGGGACAGATCTCTCGCGTTATGCAGCCTCTCTCCACTGATCGAACGTCTTGATGTCGCCGGGGTGACGCTGCGCGGTGATCTGGCCGCGGTATACCCCGCGCATGGAACGGCGCAGCGATCCGTCGAAC
>Ga0206992_1124_pt2 | contig 13494 bp, 17 predicted proteins | sample Alteio_BWMinCont_6_FD_153267 | JGI IMG/M metagenome (GOLD analysis project Ga0206992, IMG submission 153267) | Enriched cells from forest soil in Barre Woods Harvard Forest LTER site, Petersham, Massachusetts, United States -... | ecosystem: Environmental > Terrestrial > Soil > Temperate forest >... | reverse complement strand
GTATTACCGCCTGGTGGAACATATGTCGGACGTGCATGTGCCTTCCGATGCGGGCGAATTCCAGCTGATCGACCGTAAGCGCCAAACCCGCCGCCATGCCGGCCATGTTTTGCTCGGCTATTCCGGCATTGATGAAGCGATCGGGAAAGGCGGCGGAAAATTTCTCCAGCACCGAATAGCCAAGGTCGCCGCACATCAGCCAGATGCGCTCATCGGCGTGGGCGCATTCGACCAATGTATCAATAAATGATGTACGCATACTATGCTCCCGTCATCCCTGCCTTGTGCGGGGATCTAGGGCTATAGGCGCTGTGATCAGAAGTTTTATTCATTGCTATCCATTCTTTCTTTTTCATGGCTTTAGATCCCCGCGCGAGGCGGGGATGACGAAGCATCCACTTCCGCAATGGCCTGCGCCAGCTCCTGATCATTAGGCGATTTATAATGCCAGGCGAGCGTGTTTTCCATAAAGCTCACCCCTTTGCCTTTGATCGTATGGGCGAGGATAAGTGTTGGCTTGCCATTTTTTTTCAGATGCAAAAAAACATTATGCAACGCTGCATGGTCATGCCCCTCAACCTCAACCACTTCCCAGCCGAATGCGCGCCATTTATCGGCCAGCGGTTCGAGGTCGAGCACTTCTTTGACCGTGCCGAAACTCTGGATTTTGTTGTAGTCGATCATAGCGACGATATTATCGAGTTTATGAAACGGAGCGAAAAGCGCCGCTTCCCAGACCGATCCTTCGTCACATTCGCCGTCGCTCATCAGGACAAAAACGCGGGCGTCGCTTTTATCAGCTTTAAGGCCGATCGCCGTGCCGCAGCCCAGTCCCAGCCCGTGCCCCAGCGATCCGGTGGAGACCTCTACTCCGGCAACGCCGGCATGGTTGACATGACCGGTAAGGACGGAACCGTTCTGGCAATAGGTTTGCAGTAATTCGGAAGGAATAAATCCGGCTTCGGCCAGTGCGGCGTAGTAAATCGCAGTGGCGTGGCCTTTGCTCAGAATGAAACGGTCGCGCTCAGGGCATTTAGGTTCGTTCGGCCAAAGGCGCAGTACGCCGGTATAAAGCACAGCAAGCATATCCGCCATGGACAGACACGAGCCGATATGCGAGGCCTTGGTCGCATGCACCATATGCAAACTTTTGATGCGGATATTTTTGGCGAACTCAATACTGCTTTGCATACCATTTCACTGTCATTTCCAGGCCTTGTTTTAGCGTAACCGCAGGCTGCCAGCGAGTAGTATTTTTCAGACGTGTTACATCGGCTTCCAGATGCATAATCTGGTCGGGGCGGTAAGGAACTTCGCCATAGGCGAGCTTTATAGCGGGGTTGACCAAAGCATGAATCGTTTCGACGGTTTCACGTAATGGCGGCGCGCTGCCACTGCCCAGATTAAAAATACCGGCGGCGCTTTCATTCAAAAGCACCTCGACGAATGCATTGGCCGCATCGGTGACATAGAGAAAATCCCATTTTTGTTCGCACAAAGTAAGCTTGGGCGAGCGGCCCTGCATGAGCTCGGTGATGAGATAGGGAATCAGCCAGTGCATCTGGTTATCCGGGCCGTAGGTAGAGAATACGCGCAGATGGGCAAAGCGCATATCGTGCTCGGCGCATAAGAGCTGGAGCATAGCACCGACAGCCAGTTTGCTATGGCCATAGAGCGTTGTCGGATGCGTGGGATCGGATTCGGAAATACGCTTATCGAGCTGCCCGTATTCCGCTTGCGAACCGGCATTAATGAAGTGGCGGACACCATGTTTCGCCGCTAGTTCCACCAATGCAAGACTGGCGGTGATATTGCTGGCCTGAGTAATATCATTGCGGGCGCTGCCCGCTACTCCCGTCCAGGCAAGATGCAGCACCGCTTCCGGCTGGAAGGCAATGAATGCCTGCTGGTAACTTTCGGGCAATTGCAGATCGCCGTGGATGACACGCAGCTTACCGGCGCAATTATTCAAACGGTTTGGAATTTTACTGCCGCGCATAATAACCGCGACTTCCAGCCCACGATCAATCAGCGCTCTGGCGACATGACCGCCGAGAAATCCGCTGGCACCTGTGACTACGCAACGCATCAATCAGCCCCTGTTTATGCTTCCGCCAGCCATACAGGGTAAATGCCTGGCGTGCAATAATCAACTCACCGGCAAACACTTCTTGCAGCCAAAGCGCGGCGGCACTATATAGTTTGCATGGTTTTCATAGAATAGAAATAATAGCCGCATGGCCCTGACCGCCTCGATAATCCGCAGTAACGCCGTACCCAAAGAAGAAGCCTTCCGGCTGGACGATGAGGATGGCATGTACCTGCTGGTGCAGCCGGACGGCGCGATGATCTGGCATTTGCAATTTGTCCTCGATGAGCAAGATAAGGATATCACGCTCGGCGATTACCCGGAAGTATCATTAGTCGATGCACGTAAAAAGCGCGATGCCGCGATGCGGTTGGTAGCACAAGGCATTGCGCCCAAATCCCCCAAAAAAGAGAAAGCGAAGCCGGTAAAAGAAAAACATGTTAAAATCGCGCCGCCCAAAGAAGAGCCACTGCCGCTGATTGCCTATCGGCTCAATAATGTCCCAACGCCTATCATTGCAGCTCCCAACGACCGACTGTGGATGGATCAGACGCATCAACGCTATGCTTATCGCTGCATGCCGATGCTTATTTCCAATCAGTCCGGCTGGATGATTCTGAGCAGCCATGCCATACGGGCAGAATGGGACGGCAGGCAGCATCTGGAAGGGTTGAAAATCACGTGCCTGAGCGGCCCGCAACCATCCAATGCCATCAGCATTTTCGGCTCCGGAATTATTACATTTACGCTACCTTACCTCTTTCGCACCCCGCCCGGCTTTAACCTGGTGGCGCAAGGGCCGACCAATCGTCCGAAGGATGGCGTCAGCGCGCTCTCCGGCGTCATTGAAACAGATTGGGCGGAATCGACCTTCACCATGAACTGGATGATCACGCGGCCCCATCATCCCATTATATTTGAAAAAGATGAGCCGATCTGCATGGTATTTCCGCAACGGCGCTATGAGATTGAAAGTTTTCAACCCATCGTGCGCGATATCAAGTCCGAGCCTGAGCTGAATGACGATTATTTGAAATGGGCCGACAGCCGAAGGCAGTTCAACCAGGACCTCAAAGTACCGGGTTCAAAGGCGACGAAAGATGGCTGGCAAAAACATTACGCACAGGGCAAAACCATAACAGAAAAGCGCAGCACCGCCCATCAAAGTAAATTGAGTTTACGTAATGTGATCGATGAAACGTGAAAACATCAGGAAGCGAATAGAATCAGGAATTTGAGATAGAGCGCAATGGCGGCGGTAAAAGCGGTAAAGGCGATAATGCCTGTGATCAGCGCATATTCCTGAACCGTTATACCGTCTTCTTCTTTAAGCAGTCGCAGCAGAGAGTTCATCATGTGCATCCCGTTAGTTGGTTGATACAGCCTTTACTATTCCACTATAAGGGATGAAAAATAAACTTTTGTTAATAATTGCTTCAATTTTATTAAAATGTCATCTCGGAATGATAAAGGTTTACAACTGAAATGTAACGGGAATCAGCCACTGCCAAAGATAGGTTGCGCCTCGCATTAGATATTTAATGTTTTTTTATTTTTCTATGTTATTCTAATGAAAATTAACGATAGTGAGGTATCCAATGACTCCTGCGGAAGCAAAACGTGTTGTACTGTCTGTCAACGATTGGCAATTGAACCCCGAAATTCCAGCAAGGCCTAATAGTCAAGATGGAGCTGGGTTTGTGCCACAAAGCTTGCAGACATTTTCTCCAAGCATTACTGAAGAAGTTTGTGCTGCGCTGAATATTCATGGATGTACTGCAAATGCTGGTGGGAGTACATACTTCATTGGTGGAGATATAAATACCTTAGCTGATGCAGGTGCAAATTTTAGAGCAAGGAAACAATTCCTGGCGGCAAAAACGCCAGCAAGCAAATAAAAAAATATGGGATATTTTGTATAAAGATGAGCGGTAGCGGAACGTTCCGCTACCCTAAGTTAGTCCGGCATCAGCGTGGAAAACACTGTTCCTAAGAACTGCCCCTCTTGCCCACGTGACTTCAGGATAAAAAAATGCTACCCATGCAACCATGCGAATTTTTTTATCCAAACACTGGCTGAAGATTGAATTATTGGCGATTTTCGTCATTCTCCCCGCCATTCTTATGCTGGTAAAACGGCGCATGTGGATCGTGCTTACAGTCTGGGCGACCAGCGCCGCTGCCTGGCTGGTTCTACGGCGGTATTATGGTTATAGATGGCGCGAAGAATGGAATGGCGCGGCGGTAAACAAAGCAACCGTCGAGCGGATTCTTGTGCGCTTTATCCCTTACGCCATCGCCATGCTGCTATTCACCTGGGGCGTCGTGCCTGAGCATCTGTTTTCCCTGCCGTTTGAGCGGCCGCGCGTGTGGATGATGGTCATGGTGCTTTATCCGCTGCTATCGGTGATTCCGCAGGAAATCATCTTCCGCAGTTTCTTCATGAAACGTTACGCCCCCCTGATCCCGAAATCGGGCATACGCATGGCCAACGCGCTGGCGTTCGGCTGGGTACATATCATCATGCAAAACTGGATCGCCGTATCGTTTTGCATGATCGGCGGCTGGCTGTTCGCCGATACCTACCGCAGAACCCGATCGCTCGCCGCCGTTTGCTTAGAACATGCGCTGTATGGCTGTTATGTATTCACCATCGGGTTGGGAATATATTTCTACCATGGGAATACGATGCATTAGTAACTACGTTTCACTTCCGCTTTTTTTGATAATGCTTCCACCAAATCACTGAAGGATTTTGGTGTTGGGCGGCGGATAGCGAATTTCGTCTGGGAAGTGGAATCGATAGCGGTAACTCGCATGATACGTCCTTTCTGCTGGGTTAGGGACACATGATGATGGTCAGGCGCTAAAAACGCGATAGGGGATAAGAACGGGTTTTATAATCAGGGTATAAATCACCCGCGTTTTGACTACCTCAACCGGTCTTCGCTACCTAAAGAAGGAGGGGCGGAAAGTGCAAATTGTGAAAAGCTTATCCGCACCATACTGTCAACGAATTCTATAGTAGGTTGCGTTAATTCCGGTTCTTTGCGTAAATCCAGGAAATCCTGATATATATCAGCCGCGCGCAAAGGATTCCGGTCGGCATTGCTCCAGCGCTTTAACAATATGCTCAAGGCCAAATGTTCGGGGCGACCATCCGCAAATCGATTATATTTTTGCGTTATCTCCTCAATAAATTTTTCTCTTAGCTCTCCTTCTAACTGTACTGCTGGCCGGGTCATATGTTTCCTATCTGAAGCCGCGCCCCTCGGACAGGCTATCCGCCAGATTCAGGCGCTTCCTGACCGAGATGGCATCCGGCAAAATGCTATCCGCAGAAATTTTTGCGAAATCGGTGCTGATTTTATCCATTTTTTCGCGCGCCGCAGTGGGAGGCAATGCTTCCATTGCAGTCATGTTATCGCTAATAAATCTATTCATGCCGCTGTATTTCGATTGATCGGGCAAGAGCTCCCACACCCTCGTAAGCCAGTTACACAAAGCTGCCCTGTCTGCATCGGTCAGGTCTGAATTTTGTATGGCTGCCGGCTGTTTTGCAAATAACAACTGCCCCACATCACAACCAATAACCGCCGCAAGCGACTCTCCGCCTACCATCGCATCGCTCACGCCAGCAGGTTCATCAAACATAATGCCGGCAGCCTGAAAGGCGTCCAGCGCTTCCGGCTTTAATTTCCAGCTTCCCAGTGGCTCCTGATAGAGATCACCACTTTTCAGGGCGTTGGCGACCATTTCTCTTACGGCTTTTGTTTCGGAAGTTGTCATTGCAAACACTCCTTCATTAACAACAATCAACCACTAATAGCACTGTAATTAATAAAGTCAACCGGAAGCTGATTCTTAGGTTCTTGCGGACCTCGGGGAAACCACGTTCGGAAGGATAACAACTACCCGATACCACGCTCAGTTTCTTTTGGCGCTAATTTAAGCGCTTTTCCAAGTCTATTCGCTAATTTAGGGAGCGACTCCGCGCGAGACGGGCATGAAGTGGTTTCACCAGGTTCACCCGGCTCTCCCACATATTGCTCTACACTATTCAACAGGGCTTGTAACTTTCCCCATTTTTCCTGCAGAGTTGCTTGTTCAGCTTTGGTAGGGGGATCTTTCTCCGTCAGCCCGATATAGTAATCAACAGGATCCACATCTCCGGCTTCTTCAATTGGCTCCTGATCCGTAATTTTAAGGCAAACATAATCAGGTTTGATACCGAATCTATGTAGCAAAGCCTTAAAGCGCATATCACATTGCTTTTCCCAAATATCCATATTTGACCCATGAATGAATGATTAGATAAAAGCAAGCAAAGGATATGGGCTACCTGTCATCCCTGCCCGGAGAAATGCCTAAAGCCCTATTCACAGCTGTATTATATGCGTTAAGAAAAGCATTCACTTCTGAATCATAACTATGACCAGGCCCTTTTTTATCCATCGCCTGAGCTATTAGAAATTTTGCAGAACTGGTATTTGTGCGCTCGTCCTCGTTGCTTACGACTGCACCATCTTTTTTCAGCATTTTTAATGCAGTTATCGCCATTATTGCCGTTTCAACATATCCATTTTGCGGCACTGCTTGAACTTGTTGCGCGGCTTTATATGCGTCGTCATGAATCTGAGTGAAGTTAACAGATGACATAATCAATACTCCCAATAATTATAACGTACACAGGTTAGCATTAATCTAATAAAAATCTATTAATATTTATAAAGTGTGATCTAGTAGAGCTTAGTAGAATTTAGATACAAAAAAGCCGGTTTATAAGGCTTGGCAACGACATACTCTCCCATATCTACAAATCAGAAGCATCAACACCTGCATCTCTGCATATTTTGCTCAGCAATCCGGGGCCTATGATTTCTGACGCATGAACGGGCACTACAGTCGCGCGGCCATCGGAATGTTTCATGAAATGATGGCTGCCACGCACGCGCGAGACGACAAACCCGAAAGATTGAAGTTTTTTGATAAGTTCTTTGCCGGTCAGGCGCGGGGCGCGGACCATGGCGTCACGGTAACACGTTGAACACCAATAAATTCTCGTTCGCCAAAACTATCATCACCATATTCTTCAAGGCATACAGCAATGGCTTCTTGAACGCGGGTGAGCAATTCATCCATGGTTTTGCCTTGCGTATAGCAACCATGCAGCTCCGGCACACTGGCAACCAGATAGCCTTCGGAATCTTTTTCGATGATGACGCTGAATTCGCTTTTCATGGGGTTATTGTAGCGCGATTGGGGACGAGAGGCAATTTAATTGCAAATTTTCAATAAAAAAAAGCCGGTTTATAAGGCTTGGCAACGACATACTCTCCCATATCTTAAGACATAGTACCATCTGCGCTAAGGGGTTTCACGGTCGTGTTCGGAATGGGAACGGGTGGGGCCCACCTTGCTATTATCACCAAGCCATATAAACCGGCTTTGCCGGTTTGGATGATAGATGTTAGATGTCGGATGTTAGACAACTAATCATTTATCACCACAATATGGTGAAAGGTTTTCTGGCTTTGATTTGAGTCGATTGTTTGAATTGTAGCCGTGCTGGAAGCAAGAAAGATGATCGATTCTAACATCTATCATCTAATCTCTAACATCCAGCAGCCGCGTCGCGGCTGCTTTGCACTGCACGTTCATGAACAGACATCAGTAAAATTGAACATTTTGTTGCATGAGATCCTTCGCTTGCGCTCAGGATGACATGTTAAAAAGTGTACTTATAAATAAGCCAATCGGATTATTAGTACCAGTTAGCTGAAGGCGTTACCGCCCTTACACACCTGGCCTATCAACGTGGTAGTCTACCACGATCCTAATAGGGAATACTTGTTTTGAGGTGGGTTTCCCGCTTAGATGCTTTCAGCGGTTATCCCTTCCGTACGTAGCTACCCTGCGTATGCTCCTGGCGGAACAACAGGTACACCAGCGGTACGTCCAACCCGGTCCTCTCGTACTAAGGTCAGATCCTCTCAATATTCCTACACCCACGGTAGATAGGGACCGAACTGTCTCACGACGTTCTAAACCCAGCTCACGTACCACTTTAATCGGCGAACAGCCGAACCCTTGGGACCTTCTCCAGCCCCAGGATGTGATGAGCCGACATCGAGGTGCCAAACGACCTCGTCGATATGGACTCTTGGAGGTCATCAGCCTGTTATCCCCGGCGTACCTTTTATCCGTTGAGCGATGGCCCTTCCACTTGGAACCACCGGATCACTATGACCGACTTTCGTCTCTGCTCGACTTGTGGGTCTCGCAGTCAGGCAAGCTTATGCCATTGCACTCTAATGAATGATTTCCGACCATTCTGAGCTTACCATCGCGCGCCTCCGTTACTCTTTAGGAGGCGACCGCCCCAGTCAAACTGCCTACCATGCATGGTCCCAGACCCAGATAATGAGTCGTGGTTAGACATCAGGAAACAACAGGGTGGTATTTCAAGGGTGACTCCCCCCAGGCTGGCGCCCAGGATTCAACGTCTCCCACCTATCCTACACAGTTATTTCTTAATGCCAGTGCAAAGTTACAGTAAAGGTGCACGGGGTCTTTCCGTCTAGCCGCGGGAACTCCGCATCTTCACGGAGAATTCAATTTCACTGAGTCGATGCTGGAGACACCGGGGATGTCGTTACGCCATTCGTGCGGGTCGGAACTTACCCGACAAGGAATTTCGCTCAAATTTGTTACAGAAACACAGTTGTCAGTTGTCAGTTGTCAGTTGTCAGTCAAGAAAGACTGCAACCGGTAACTGATGACTGGTAACTGAATAACTGGATTGGGCATTTCTGCCAACCTCTGCATATCTCTATGCAGTTCGGACTATATCTTCATCTGTTCACAATCAGATGTCTCGCGTGTAGTCTCTGAGGATCCTGACTCGAAAGTCAGTTTCCTGCGGATTGTCCCCATGTCTGTTAGGTTGTTACTACCTATTCAGCCAGAAACCAGAAATTAATCGGCCCTCCCAAGATATTGAGCGGGTCCAAAATGATCTTGCAGAACTTTATTTATACTCGTGCGATAACGACGCACTGTGAGATTGGCGGCCTCTCTTCCAAGTTTAGCATGATCCACTAAAGCTTCAGAGAGCGCATCCGACGCGTCTATAACGTCATATCCAACAACGTTAAAATCATATCCAAGATGATTAAACACCGAGGCAAAGCGAAGTGCCGCACATGCAGTTTGAACTGCCGAATAAGTATCTTCTAAAGGAGTACCTTCAGTTGAACTACCCACAGAAACCTTATTGATTTCCTGTAACGCGTATCTCATTACTCGCTTAGCATCATCCGTTATAAGGGACGTTGCGGCATCACTATCACTTGCCATAATCTTTACCAAACCTAAAAGTTACATTATGGCTAGTATTACATTTAATCATTATTTTTCAATTAATTTCTGGTTTCTGGCCGAATCGATGAGTACTAACAGTTTTGGGGGAGTTTCCCGCATATAGCAAGATTTTACTAAGGCTAGCATATTACTTATTTTTCAATAAGTAGGCGTTTAACCTTAGGACCGTTATAGTTACGGCCGCCGTTTACTGGGGCTTCAATTCAATGCTTGCACATCTCCTTTTAACCTTCCAGCACCGGGCAGGCGTCAGACCGTATACATCCGCTTATCGCGTTTGCACAGCCCTGTGTTTTTAATAAACAGTCGCAACCCCCTGGTTTGTGTCCCCCATTCATACTTGCGTACAAATGGGGCATGCTTCTCCCGAAGTTACGCATGCAAGTTGCCTAGTTCCTTCAGCATCGTTCTCTCAAGCGCTTTGGTATACTCTACCTGACCACCTGTGTCGGTTTCGGGTACGGACTATAATGTGGGAGCTATTTCCTGGAACCCTTTGCCCCGCCTCCCCAATCCAATAAGGGGAAACAAAACGCAGAATCCGTCACTACCCACAGGCCCACGAATATTAACGTGGTTTCCATCGACTACGCTTTTCAGCCTCGTCTTAGGGACCGGCTAACCCTGCTCAGATTAACTTGACGCAGGAACCCTTGGTCATTCAGCGACAGTGTTTCTCACACTGTTGGTCGTTACTCATGTCAGCATTCTCACTTCTCATACCTCCACAGAACCTTGTCGGTGCTGCTTCACAGGCTTAGAGAACGCTCCGCTACCACTCGTGCCTAATACTAAATAATCTAAAAATTTCTTGTTTTAGGCTCATCGCTGAACATATCTGCAATACCATATCGCATTTTTGTATCGGCATCATTGAACCTATTTCTTATGCGCTGTTTAACTGTTGCGGATAGATGAGGACTTTCAAAAAAATCCTTCTCAAAAACTACCGCTACCGACTTAGGCGCATAATGTTCTTTCGGAGCTTTTAGAAGGCTATACATACGCAACCCTTCTACTTCCGGAAGATTTACTTTAAGCCGTTCACTCGGAATGTCATAAGCCTTTAATGCTTGAGAAGTTTTGCCATCTCCATCGGGAAATATAAGCACTTGCTCTTCATCAAGTAATTTGCTCATGCCCCTGCCATTTCGACCAAACACTAAAGCGTTGGCCAGTTGCACACTGGCTTCCTGCCAGTCGCATATAGTGAAAGGGGTATTACGCAATACTTTTTCAGCTTCTGAACGTTTCATAATGAACCTTCAAGTTTAGATTATTTAATATTAGGCACGAGTCCACATCTTCGGCGGGGGGCTTGATCCCCGTTACATTTTAGGCGCAGAATAGCTATTAGACCAGTGAGCTGTTACGCTTTCTTTAAAGGATGGCTGCTTCTAAGCCAACCTCCTGGCTGTTATGGCCGTTCCACATCCTTTCAAACTTAGCCTCCACTTCGGGGCCTTAGATGGTGGTCTGGGTTGTTTCCCTCTCGACGATGGACGTTAGCATTCACCGTCTGACTGCCAGATAGTACTCCCGGGTATTCGGAGTTTGGTTAGGTTTGGTAGGTCTTTGGGACCCCCTAGCCCATCCAGTGCTCTACCCCCCGGGGTATTCATCTGACGCTATACCTAAATATATTTCGCGGAGAACCAGCTATTTCCCAGTTTGATTGGCCTTTCACCCCTAACCACAGTTCATCTCCGACTTTTTCAACAGGCGTGAGTTCGATCCTCCAGTGAGTGTTACCTCACCTTCAATCTGACCATGGCTAGATCACTAGGTTTCGGGTCTAATACGTCGAACTAAAGCGCCCTATTCAGACTTGCTTTCGCTACGCCTACAGCTATCGCCTTAAGCTTGCTCGACACATTAAGTCGCTGACCCATTATACAAGAGGTACACAGTCACGGGGTTTCGCAAAGCGAAACAGATGTTAGAGTATGGAGGTTAGAGATTAGATAAGGTTATTTTTTTACCTTATTGTATAGACTGTACAGCATTTTGGAGAGGGCGAAATATTCGTCTCTCCATGCTTGCCATTGCGTTTCTTCGATATAGCCTAAATCATAGCAATACCGAATCCACATACGCATTTCATCGCTGGAGCCGAGGGCGATTATGATAAATCGCTTAAACTCGGCTTTGGAATGAACCTGTTTTGCAAAGCCTTCCACGATATTGGCGCAAACGGATTTGCTTGCGCGGCGTATCTGGTCAGCGATGGCGTATTGTTCAATGGCAGGAAACTTAAGGGTTGCTTTATGAATTTCCAAAGAAACCTTATAGGCTCTTTGAAACACTTCCAACTTCTCAAAACCGATGGGCTGGCTCATATCGCTCTCCTAAAAGCTTATCTAACATCTAATCTCTAGCATCTAACATCGGGTGTTTCGTTTAACGAAACCCCGCTCCTATTGCTTGTATGCATCCGGTTTCAGGTCTATTTCACTCCCCTTGCCGGGGTGCTTTTCACCTTTCCCTCACGGTACTAGTTCACTATCGGTCGGTAGAGAGTACTTAGGCTTGGAGCGTGGTCGCCCCATATTCAGACAGGATTTCACGTGTCCCGCCTTACTCGAAGATCCTATAACCGTTTACCTGTACGGGGCTATCACCCACTATGGCTGTCGTTTCCAAGACATTCCAGTTATAATTATAAGACCATTGGCCTAGTCCCCGTTCGCTCGTCACTACTAAGGGAGTCTCTGTGATTTCCTTTCCTCCGGGTACTTAGATATTTCAGTTCCCCGGGTTCGCCTCTTACACCTATGAATTCAGTGCAAGATCCACATACGTGGGAGTTTCCTCATTCGGAGATCGTCGGATCAAAGCTTATTCGCAGCTCCCCGACGCTTATCGCAGCGTATCACGTCCTTCATCGCCTTCTACCGCCAAGGCATCCACCAGATGCACTTAACATACTTATTTATTCAACATACGGGGTTAATCCCGCATGTTGTTATTTTGAACGATGTCTGAATCATGAACGTACAGAGCAAAACAGCAGAAATTGAGAAATTCAGAAATCGAGAAGCCGAGAATTTAAAATTCTCGCCTTCTGGCATTCTGGTCTTCTCGTATTCTGGAGCGTAGCTCCTAAGATTCCCGTCCCGCGAAGGATTCGAGTTTCCATACGATCAACTAAACAATTCAAACAAATTATACATCGACTCAACTATTTATTGGCACGGTTTGATGGGGTATAGTGACCACCTAATCAATTAAGATTTGGCGTTCGTCTATCGCATACTCATCATATGCTATCAACTCCATGCCGCTTAAATAGCAAAGCCAGAAAACCTATTCACAATATCAAACCGCAAACCCAACCTATAAACACCTGAACGATTAACTCATTCAAGCGCCATGAAGGCTGGATCAAAACCACTTCCATTTCGGTGAAGGGAGGCAATGTCTACACCTACTTATTTGTCCTGTCAACACCCATTGTGCAATTATTTTACAGTTTTTTTATGATACCGTGAAACAGTAGCAATTCCAAGGGTCACAGAGGATCATCATCCAGTGAAAGAGGTTGTTTTGCGCCATGATAAATCCTCACTATATGCACCAACCGTTCCGTCTCATCGACATGGTAGATAACCCGGTGGGCATAATGTAATAGTTGGCGAAGCTCAATAACAAAGCCCTCCTGCTCGTCGATAAGCTTATAGCGCTTAGGCATATCGGATAAACCGGCGATGACCGTTTCCAGCTCATCGAGCCAACGGGCGGCAATTGCTTGGTTTTTGCTTTCTTCCAGTAGAAATATCGCATAATCGCGGGCATCCGCCGCCGCGCTATCCTGAACGATAACCTTATAGATCAAGATCGGTCCTGATTTGCTTGAAGACAGAAGCGGCGGGCTTTCCTCGACCAGCTTTCATGTCCCCTATTCCTTCATTCACCGCCTGAATAAAACGGATGCGTTCCAGTTCATCGGCGATGGCCTGATAGTTTTTGGCGTCGAGAATGACATATTCCGGCTTGCCGTTGACGGTCAATATCTCCGGCTT
>Ga0206992_1028_pt2 | contig 13535 bp, 15 predicted proteins | sample Alteio_BWMinCont_6_FD_153267 | JGI IMG/M metagenome (GOLD analysis project Ga0206992, IMG submission 153267) | Enriched cells from forest soil in Barre Woods Harvard Forest LTER site, Petersham, Massachusetts, United States -... | ecosystem: Environmental > Terrestrial > Soil > Temperate forest >... | reverse complement strand
ATAAGAGAACCTCTTATGATTATGAATCTCTCGTATAAGATCAGCACATGAATTAATATATATAATACAATTACTGAGGGGCTAATTTCTTTTCGAAGAACCAACTGCGGCCTCTCAGTAATTACATTAAATACGGATACTGATAATTCTTATAATAGATTTTTATGTAAGAATCAATTATCTGCTCACTGTTATACGACTTATGTTGCTAGCCAAATTTCATTAAAAAATATATGCATAAATTTTAATGAATATAGTCCAAACTGAATATAGTAAAGTCAAAAAAGATGTTCATAAAATTCTTACATCTATGGAGTATTTTATCGGTATTATTTTAATAATTATCGGAATCATTTTTGCTTTTAATGAAGTTAAAAAATTTTACAAAATTTATGAGATAAACAAATGGCCTATTCTTAAAAATGCAGGAACTATCTATCTCGTTAGACCAGAAAGGAAAAGTGTCCGGAATGGGAAGAATTTAATTTTTCTGAACTATAGCGATACGGTGTATTACCATAGAATAAGAGTTGCATTTGTTTACGAAATTAATAACCAAAAATATATTAGTTTTAACTTAGCATATTACGAGCCATGGTATGAGAACTCATTAATGACAACATTAGAGGAAATGTATTACCAAATTGGAAACAAGGTAAATATTCGTGTCAATCCATCTAATTTTTCGGAAGCATATATTCTCAATAAACCATATAAACAATACCAAACAATTATAGCAAGTATTATTTTAATTATTTTTGGTATTATTTTAATTCACCATGCCAAATAATTTATATCAAATAAATTAAATAATGTCAACTCCAACTATACAAATTGGATGATATACTGCCAAAAGAAAAAATTTATCGCATATATATTTGAAACAGATGGCAGCTATGTGGTAGAAGGACTGACCGTACGATCTAGATCTCCTTCGTCAAAAATAATTTCCCAACAAATACAGCCAGAAGCCAATTTGTAATATCTACTTATTTATAAAATCTATAAATAAATGGATAAACTCGGCCCCAAAATTTGCATTCACATAAAATTGTATTTACAAAGGTGGACGTTATTAAATCCCGATGTCTGGTTTCGAACTCAGAAGCCGGAAGGCTCCAATCCCTTCCGGAAAAGTAGTCCCAACTGGGTTCTCGACCAGAACAATTTGTTTACAATTTTAATGGACCTTTTTAGCACTTAATTTTTCAATTTTTTTTATTTGTCATATATGATGGTTTCAAAAATTGTTTTACGACTAAATTATAATACGCTAATAAAAAATGTTGCATTATAAAGTATATATTCAATATATTAACAAATACTATAACAAATGGACCATACATTGGAACTGTTTTTTGATAAAAGTACAAAATATGAGAAATTAAGACCTTATTTGAAAGATGTCAAAATTTCAGAACTTGCGGATAAAAATTCTATTAGAAAATTAAAAATGAAATACGAGTATGATCCAAAAATAAATGGCACAAATATTCCAAATGCATATTATTTACTAAAACAATATGATACACTATTAAATGAATTCATCGTAGAATTTTTAATTGATATCATCAAAAAAGATGAACATTGTATGTATTTTTCTGACGATTATGATAGATGTGAAAATAAAGTTACACAACTACATGGTTTACAATGGATGTGTGATGAATGTTTTGTTGATCATAAAGAAACATTTATATGCTTTAATTGTAAGGAAAAATATTGCTTTGGATGTTCGATAAGTGGAGGTACTAAAGAAGGAAGTTATTGTGTTGGTTGCGATATAGGTATAAATTTATTCGTCTGAACCATCTGTGCTATCTGTACTATCTGTACTATCTGTATCATCTGAATCATCGGAATCGTCAAAATCATATATATCGTCGGAATCATCGGAATCGGAATTCGAATTGGAATTGGAACCAGCATAATCTTCAGAATTTTCAGAAGTATCTTCATCAGAATCGTCAGACAATTCTGATATTTCTTCTCTATCTTTTTCTAATTCTATTTTAGTTCCGCCCCTTCCAAAACCGAAATCAGTTACCTTTTCAATAATATTTTTCCATTCGGGAAATTTTGTATCATCCAAATATTTTTCCCACCATGTATCAAGTTCAAAACTTTTTTTCTTTTTATCATATTTAACTGAATATGCTCTGTTTTCTCCCGGCACTTTTAGTTTTCCACTCAATATAAATCTTTCATTATTATCATATGCACCACTATCAATTAACCCATAACATTTCGTTAGTTCTTTCATTTCGTCGTAAGAAAACAATTGGTCATAACAAATAAGATCTTTATTTTTCTTGTTTATTCTTCTAAATTTTTTGAAAGCTTTTTCGTTCCCAGTATACTGTATGAAATATACACCATTCATATCTGAACCACGGTTAAGGACTAGACTAAACATAGTATATTCAATATTTTTTTTTGGCATTTTAGTTTTTGTATTATAATAATAAGATTTATATTTTAAATAATTTTTTTTCAATTTTTATTTATATCTACTACAGAACGAACCAAAGGAAATTTATATTCTGGATCATCGTCCAACCCAGTGTTTGGACTATAAAGTTCCGGGTCAAAATATAGTTCTTTTGGAAGTGGTGTAATGTAAGACCTAGGAGACCTGGATTGGACCATCAAACCGTTTGCAACATAGTTACCAACTGTTTCAAATTGTATGTCATATACACAAAATTCTTTTTTCTCATTTTTTGGTAGAATATTTGCAGCATATATTCTCTCCAAAAGAATTTTTGGATTTTTGGTAAAAAATTTGGCAGATATCCTCATGTTACCAACTATAACAGGATGTCCAGCTGTCATAATTGTTTTCTTGTTCGGTATATTTGGTTCTAATGCATCTTTCCAGAAAGTAGCCATAAAAAGTTTTTTCCGTGGATTAAGTTTGTCTTCGAGCAACCTTGCCACTTTAAATGTTGTTTTATTTTCTGGATCTCCTGCTACTATATCACCACGATAAATATTTTGGACAAATTTTGTCGAACCATCTGCCATCAAAATTTCTGTGTTGGCGGCCAAACACGGTGTTCCAACAAATCTAAAAAATAATGTATTACTCTGTCCAAAAGTAGTTGTTACAACAACAGGTACTGTGGAAGGTGGTTGTGCCGGAACTGTGGCTCTAATCGTACTTGCATCAATAACAAGAAATACTTCCGAAACTGCCCCAAAAGTTACATTTATTGTTGTTAAAAGGTTGGAACCAATAATAGTAACAACAGTGAGAGGAGCAGATGTAATCGCCGGTGATAGAAAATTAATTACGGGAGCTGCCATTTTTGTATGTTCTGTATATAAAGAACAAAATTATACCAAAATTCAACGCTTCTTCACCAAGTATTGTTCATGTTCATTAATACAATAGAACTAAATCATTAGAATACCATTTTTTCTCCATCACTAGTTTGTCCGGCCAATAAATTCTAAGCACCAAAATAAATTCTTCCAATTTATCTATATAGCCGTTCCAATATATTCTGCCAATAATCCAGACTATATTAGTGTTTGATCTGTAAACAACAAGATTATTTGGATAAATAAACTTATCATTTGCATTTGTGATTAAAATTTTTTTAGAAATAGAACCCATTGTCCTAGTACCGGGATCTCCAAAAACATTTGTCCAATTATCAAGTAACTCGAACAAATAATAATTTCCATATGTATATGGTATGGACAAAATATGTGCTCCGTTTGCTAAATCAATCCATGATGTCGAATACAATGTGTCTGCATTAGGAGCCGATACAATCGAAAAAGTAGCTTCCGGATACGATCTCATATGTATAAAATTTCCATTTAGTGTAGTATTTGCCATAGCCTTCCTGGTCAGATCCATAATTAACAAAGGATATCCATAAATATATATTTTAGTATATGCATTGAGTATTTTGATGAATTCGATAAGAAATAACAATACTAACAAAATAATAATAATAATAAAAATAATATATTCGTATTCATATTCGTCCATATATAATCTTATAAAATATTAACTTTGAAATAAATTTATAACAAATATAATATGTCAAACCAAAAAGTATTTGTTATAAACATCGAAGAGGAAACGATAAAAAATACTTTTTTTAGGAGAGTGCTGTTCACAAGCAACAACCAACAACTGGTTGTGATGAGTTTGAAACCGAAAGAAGATATTCCTTTAGAAATCCATCCAAAACATGACCAGTTCATAAGAGTTGAACAAGGAAATGGCATAGCCATCATTGGAAAAGACCAAAATATTGAACACAAATTATCGGACGGATTTTCCATCACTATTCCGGCAAATACATGGCACCGCATCGTCAACACGTCCAGCAAAAAAGACCTTAAATTGTATACCATATATTCTCCACCGGAACACCAGCCGTGCAAAGTTGATATTGACAATTATAAACAAAAATATTTGAAATATAAATCAAAATATTTAGAATCCAAAAAATGATAAATTAAAAATCAGAAAATTTTGGATCCAGTATACAAAAATTAGATTCGTCCTTAATGCAAAAACAAATTTTATTTTCATTTTGGTGTTTTATTATGTTGTGGTATAAAGAACACAACTTTAAACAAAAAGTAATTTTTGAACCACATTTATAGTATTCAATATCATCATCTATGGAAAATTTCAATAATGTTGAATTGTCACTGTTCAAATATCGGATAACTATTTTATCATTGGGACAATTCTGTTCACAAAAGGTAATACTTATATTTTCATTTTTACAAAAAGTTGGATACACACAATTAACCAATTTGGAATCAATTCTTGTGGTAGAAGTAGTTGTCATATTACAAACAGAAGAATTGCAGCAAGCACCAAGCATGAACAACAATTTATTTATATTATTTATTTTTAACCTAGCTTCTGCAATACTATTTTCCATCTATTGTAATAAATGAATAAAATATCAAACAACGTACATCGTACATATTTTTTTTCAATTTTTCCTTCATCCTATTGGTGGATTTACAATTCGAAACCGAAGATACGCCGCTTAATCTAAATTTATAATTTAATTACAAATTTAAATTTTGTCAATCCATCCATAGTTTGCAATATAGTTATAAATATTTTCCCCATTTGTATTCCGCTGGTTCATATCCATACCATGGTCGATACAAATTTGCAACGTCCGTTTAACGTCTGAAATTTCGTTCTGCTTTTCTGTGAATTTATAAAGTTCCAAACATTGCATCATAGGGGTTTCTTTGTGAAAATATTTGCGATCAAAATAAAGTTCATTAAAATAGCTTGGATTTGATGGAAATTTGCTCAGAAAATATTCTAACAAATCTGGTATGGCATAGTAAACAAGATCTTTAATGACTGACCCTATATCCGGTTTGGCTCCCATTTCTATAAACAGTTTGAAATAGGATTCCTTTTCTTTGTCCGGCATGCAAGATTCTATCACAAATTGGATAATATCTTTAACTTCGCCTCCACGTTCTGACCTGGCACTAGTCCATATTTCTTTGGGAATGTATGTGAGAAAAATATCTAACAATTTAAATTGGTAGTCTGTGTGGCAGAAATAAATAAAATTTAGTAACATTTTGTGTGTGAAATGCTCAGGTTTTAGTATTTTATTTTCAAAAAGAGTTACCACCATGGCAGACATTGGTTTTCTCAAATAAACAAATGTTTCAACTGGTGTATAGCCCTCTCTACAACCACCGCACCTATACATATTGCAACAGCATTTTCCTTTTTGGTACAATAATGTTGAATCTTCTGTTAACATTTTGACCACAGTTTCTTCTTCACCATTTGAAATAGCACATTTTAGTTTGTCAACTATTTCATACCTTAATCTAAGTTTTTCCATTTCCACACTACAAAATTCATGCCACTCATCCAAAAATTTTTCTCCTGAAATTCCGTCCGGTTTGCTTTGGATAAATTTTTCCACAATTTCTGGTTCTGCACCGTCGACTGTTTTGCAAAAATTTTCCCACCGGCTGTCGAACCCGATACCATAGTGATTAACAACCATAATAAAATGAATAATACATTTGCGCTTGTAACATATGTTTGCTAATGTCTGGAGCTCCTCGTATCCATATTTTTCAATGAAAAAATCACTGTCATCTGGGAACTGTAATTCAACATATAAATTTATCATATCCAATACTTCTGCAAAACTATATTTGGGAATAAGTTTTCCCAGTTCGTACCGGAATGCAGCTACCTGGACCATATCAAATACTAGCCTCAACTGTTTATTGTCAATATTTTTTTGGAAATTGTTGTTAATTGGAGATTCCATTAAAATAACTATATTTAACTATATTCATTTGTTGTAATGGAAGCCATATAATGATTTTATTTCAATTTTTATCCAAATTTGTATGCACCGTAGCCAATAACACCTATACATGCAATTATAATAGATGCATATATAATAATGGTTTTATAAGAAGGTTTTTTGTGGTCTTCCATCCAAGGCTCCAATTCTTTCATCTTCGGAACATATTTCGTTAGCACACATAGCAAATCATAATGGTGGAATTTAAAATCTGCGCTGTAGTATTTGCATGCAACAGAAAATTCTTCCAATAATTTGTCGGAAAAGTCTGACGGCTTCACTAATGATTTTTTGAACAACAAATCTAACAGCGGTGCCCTGTTTGGTTCATTAATTTCCAAAAGTAAACGCTCAAGTGGCACGAATCCGTCCGCACAAAAATAGTTTTTAGCTCCTGAACAATATTTCCTTTTTTGGTGCAAAAGTGTAGGATCTTTTTCCAAAATTTGTAATACCATATATGCATCCGCGCTACGGATTGCTTTGGCCAGTTTGTCCAATATACCATAATTAATATTTTGTTCAAGTCCAAATTGCGGATCCATTATGATAATTATTTAGGATTTATTTGGTTCTTTAGTATATTTTTTTTCAATTTTTGTTAATGCACAATAGTACTAATGTTTTTGGATCCATACCATACTCCAACAAAATATCAACAATTTTATTTTGTGAATCAGAAATTGTTAAATAATTATATATGTTGGTCAAATCTAAACCATGGTCCACTAGCAATTTGATAATTTCATAATTTCCTTCTTTGACCAACATGGATAAGTCATTGCAAGAAATATTTTTGGTACTAGCTTCATTATCTAACAATAATTTTATGCAATCATATTTTGTGCGGTGTATGTAATTTTGCAAAACTATACCATTGTCAATATGAATATTAGCACCATGGTCGATAAAATATTTAAGTACTTCAACCGAATCAGAGTTATTAGAATACATAGATATATTTTTTAAAGGTAGCTCACCAAAGGTATGGATATTCGCTCCATATTCCACAAATAATTTTATCGTGTCCATATCCAAATCCGGCGTTTTGGTAATATTAATTATGTCTTGGTTACTAATTTTTGCGCCATTTTCTACCAAAATTTTAACCGTATTGTATAGAGATTTTGGTTCGATAAAACAATTATCTAAATGAGGATTATATCCGTCAGGAAAATTGGCCGTGGCTCCATTTTGCAAAAGATATTCTACAATAAAATATGATCTGAAATGTGACGCCAATTTAAGCAAGCTGATATAATTTTGTTGTGTCAAAGTTTCTTGCATTAAGAGAAAAATAGTTTTGAATAATTCCAAATTATTTATACGAGTTAATTCGTTTAAAATATTAAACCTGCATTTGTTGTTAGATTTGTTGTAAAAATCTACCAAATCGTTTGTATTGTTCTCACGCAATACATGATTAACTATATCAAAATATTCAAATAAAAGATCCGAATTCATCTATTAATTAGCTATCCAATAATGAAAAATTAGTTTACAAATAATTTTTCATTTTTTTTTATATAATAGTCCTCTGCAAAGGATCATTTTTGATGTTATATATGTCCGTGCGATTCAAATAATTTATGGCACTGTATGTGTTGTTGTAGGTGCTGGTTGTTTTGACATCTAAATAGCATTCCATGTACAAATTTCTGTTTTCCTCGACAGAGTTCAAATATTTGAGCAAGCTGTTTGGATGATTTTTTGGGATATCCATCCATTCCATTATGGTGTCATAAAGGTCGATCAGTGATACCGGCGTATTATTTATGCTGTTTGTAGAATTCGGAACATAAATCATAAAAGGAATGCGCAGACCTTCCATGTACAATGTATATTTTGAGATATGGTCTTTTTCGCCCAAGTGCCAGCCATGGTCGCTGATGATTATAACCATTGTGTCGTTAAGCAATTGATTATTTTTCATATAGTCCCACATTTTGCCAATATATTTGTCAGTGTAGGCAGTTGCCGAAGCATATGCATGGACAAACAGTTTGTTTATTTTTCTGATTTGTTGGAAAAGTGAATCGTTTAGTTTAAAAACATCCAATGCAGAAGCAGACATTCCATAAATTTCTTCACTAACATTTACCCACGCAAAATTATCAAAAATACTTTGTGTTTGCACCCAATATTTTTGTGGAGAATATAATGGAATATGTGGTTTTTTGTAGCCAAGACCGACAAACCAATTTTTATTTCCATTTTTGAATGCAGAAATTATTTCAACAGCACTTTGAAACATCATTGGATTTTCTAACGTTTGTTCAACGTTATCTGGAAACATTCCACATTTGAATTTTTTGAAACTAGTGTGACAAAGATTATTCCTTATTGAATTGTTTGTAAAATCAACATAAATATCCCATACTCTCTTTTTGTAAATATCGTTCATAGTATTGTGTAGAACTTTTCCGATGCCTCCTGTTTTTATGCCATAATGTTTCAAGTCATCCATCAAAAATGTAAGGTTGTGCAAAAGGTCACTATTTTTGTGGATACCATTTTGTGAAGGATATGTTCCCGTCAAAAAACTTGTTCTCGACGGGTTGCACATACATGTGTTACTATAGGCTTTTCTAAATGTTGTGACACCGTTTTCTTTTGAAATTCTATCCAAATTTGGTGTAACAGTTGTGTTGCCCATCCATTTTATATTCATATCATCGGATATGATTAACAAAACATTTTTTGCAAAAACAAAATTAACTACTAATAATAAAAATATTAATACAGGTCTGCAGTACATTTTTGGACTGATTTAAAACATTTGTAAATACTACATATTAATATTTTCAATTTTTTTTCCATCTTAACAAAATATTGTTAAGATGGATATTTTATATGTTAATTAATTAGTTTAGTTAGTTTAGTTTAGCACCAACCGCATCCACCACCATAGAAGGGACCGCATCCGCCATATCCCCATGGGCCGCATCCGCCATAACCCCATGGACCGCATCCACCACCAAATCCACATCCACCACCGAATCCACAACCATAATTATATCCGTATCCATAACCAAATCCACATCCTGGAAAACAACCGTTGTAAAAATAACCCATTCTCTTTTCTAAATTTAATATTTAAAAAAAAATAAATTCTGGGTAGGACGTCTTCCATACGTTGGTGAACAAAAAATTGAAATTTTTCATAACTAAATTTTATATAGTTTCATTTAATTATTATTAATTGAACCAATAGCAAAAATGGAAACAAATTCTGAAATATTAGGTAACCAGGAGACAAGATGTATTACAAAATGTATTTTTGATTTTATTGTTTTGGTATTAAGTTTTTTTCTTATATTTGTGGCATTCAATTCTATACAAAATTTGGCATCATCACTTGACGGAAACCAATCATTCGCCAACTTGGGAAGTGCTTCTTTATTTACTATATATGGTGTATTTTTTTTTGTATGTTTGTTTGCTCCACAAATAATTAAATTTCTGGAACCAAAAAAAGCAATTATATTTGGATTCGTGGCATTCTGTTTTTATACCATAGCCAACAACCCGTACATAATATGTTGGGAAATACTGATAGTTGCCAGTTTTTTGGTTGGAATAGGTGGACCTATTATGTGGGTCTCCCAAGGAAAATATATTACAGAACTGACCGTAGAATTTTCCAAAATAAAATCCCAAGAAGAAAAATCTATATTTGGCACATTTAATGGTATTTTTTACGGAATTTTTCAGTGCACACAAATAGTTGGCAATTTGTTGTCGTCACTTATCCTGCACAGAAATATTAATATTATGTCAATTATTTATATATGTTGTGCAGGCCTTGGAACCGTTGTAATATTTTTTATCCGGCCACTATCGTCCATCAAATATGGTGAAAATATTTCTTACGAGGAAGTCGCGAGCGCGAGCGCGAGCAAGGACATAAAAACTTGGCAACTGTTGGCCAATCCAAAAATATGTTTACTGATTCCACTATTTTTGAATTCTGGCCTGGTTCCAGCTTTTGTGTTTAATGTGTTTACATCACAAATTATACAAACATCGTTGGGAGACCAAAATATAGGATACGTTATGGCAACATTTGGCCTGTTGAATGCATTGACATCTTTGTTAGTAGGTAAATTGTCGGACAAAATAGGAGGAGGCAGTATCATAATATTCGGGCTATTTGTAGAATTTTGTTTATGTTTATATTTTTCTTTAAACTATACCAATTTAAATTTTGCAGTATACGAAATCTATTGTTTTGCTGCAGTATGGGGTTTGATCGATGCAATTAACAACACACTGGTACCAACCTTGCTCAGTTTATTATTTCCAGAAGAAATAGAAGCAGCATTTTCTAATTTTAGGTTGTGGCAAACATTAGGTTTCACAATTATAATGGCACTCGGAATTGTAAATTTAGTTCCGGATATAAATACAAATTTTTTAATTAAGGTGCTCGTTCTGCTGGGATGGAATTTGGTAACATTTGTAACTTTTATTTTGATTAACATTTTTAACGAAATTGAAAAAAATTGAAAAAATAAATACAAAACATATTCAATAATAATTTTTGTATATTACCAACCTTTCTTTCGAACAAAACCGAAAAAACAAATCCAAAAAATGAGCAATTATGTAATTCCAGCATATGAGGGCGCACAGGAGCGCTGGTGCAGAGACCCTATCATTTACAAATCTCTTGACGAATTTTCCGAAAAAATCAAAAAATTTGGATTTATTGTTATCATCAACATTTTTATCAGAATCTTGAATGTGCAGAACCGGCGTATTGCAAGACAGTTGAAAACCATCAAGATGAAAATGAGAAATCCGGACCAAAATTGTTTTTATTGTTTATTAAACGAATATGCTCAGATTTTTCAGCAATACGTCTATTCAAAAACTGTTCGCAATTTTCTTATTATGTTCAATACAAAACATTATGGAAAATCGTTCAGGAACATACCAGTGGAGGCTTCAATGATCAACAAAGAAACATTTTGCCATTTGTGCCAATTTTCAACTTATGGACTTGTCCGGGCATTGAATGATTTGGTTTGGTTGGAGTTTGAACTGGTTGATGATAATTACTACTCAAAATTTTACGGACATTGCCTCGATTTGGGAAAATTGCTCGTTTGGTAAAAAATCGATTAATAATCATTAATTAATTTTTAAGCATGGTATTATTCAAAAGTACGCCTTGTTCAAAGATGTCAACAACGTCCTCGATATTTGTGATACATTTTCTTATATCACTATAATTAAAAATATTTGATATTATTAATTATGGAACAAATTCTTAAGAGTGCACTAGATGCAAATCATCCTTCCTACTCTACTGCGCACGAAACAAGGAAAAGACACTACCACAACGAACACTGTCCATGCAACAAACATGAGACGGAAGTTGACAGGATTTGCAACTGCGGCAGTGATTTAACACGGCCACCAGAATTCCAAATAAGTTGTTTTGTATTTGCAACGACCGAAAACCATTCCCATGTAACCTCCAAAAAAATATTATCACTCAAGAAAAAGGTAACAGAAGTGTTCTATCCGTTCAATGAACCTTATTCATCACTCCGATTCAACTACAACAAAAGATATAATATTTATCCAGTTGCAGTTGTGAGGGCCCACGAAATTGATGATATTGTTAGTACTATTAATTTTTGCAGAAAAACTGGAATTCCGATCAGGGCCAGAGGAGGAACCCATTCATACCAGCCAGCATCACTAGTCAATTTTGGTGTTGTAGTTGACCAGCGTCCCAGAAATAAAATTGTCGAAATCGATTGCGAACACAGAATGGCAACTATTCAGGCAGGTGCAGTTTTGGGACCGGTAATAGACGAACTGGCCAAAGAAAATTTATTTATTCCTTTTGGAACATGTGCAACCAACGGACTAGCAGGTCTGTCGTTGGGAGGAGGAATTGGTTTTTTCTTAAGAGAATATGGTTTAACATTGGACAGCTTGCTGGATATGAAAGTAGTTTTATCTGATGGATGTATTGTACATTCTAACTATGATGAAAATTCTGACCTGTTCGGTGCACTAAGAGGTGCCGGTGGAGGAAATTATGGCATTGTAACTGATTTTACTTTCAAAATTAGGAAAGCTGACTGGGTAACTATTTTTATTATGAATTTTGATTTTAAAGATACTAAACCAGTTTTTAAAGTTTGGCAAAACTGGGCTCCATTTACGGATACCAAACTTACGTCAGAGCTTAATATCCACAACAGGTTCCAGCCTGTCAATGTAACCGGACAACTGTTGCCCGGAAAAAGTCCGAAGGCAGACCAAAAATTATTATTCAAACTGCTACAACCGTTGATCGACCTCGGACTCCAAAAAGAATTTTCAATAAAAACCGTTTCCTTAAAAGAGGCCGCTGAATTTTTTGGAGAAGGCAGCTACGCCAGACCGCCATTTTTTTATAACCAGTCATTTTTCAATTTTAGACCTCTGCCAGACGAAGCCATAGATATTATTATCCATTTTATGGGACTTCTCAGGGAAGAACAATCTTTCCACAAAACAGAATGTGATGCACTAGGAGGAAATTTTTCAAAAATTCCGTCAGATGCAACAGCTTTTCCGTCGAGGAACGCAATCCACTGGTTCCAGTTTACTTCTCTTTGGGATACGGAAGACCAGGAAAAAGAAAATGTTGCATGGCTCAATAGTTACTATGGAGCTTTGAAACCATTTTTCCCAGAAAATCGGAAGTATGTTAACGCACTTGACTACAATGTATCCAGAGACAGCGCACTGCATTCCTACTACGACGGAAATCTTCCAAGACTAATAAATATTAAAAAAATATATGACCCTACTAACTTTTTCAATTTTGAACAAAGTATTCCCGTCTAAAATTATTAATTATTAATTATTGTTATTGTATAAAAAACATTAGCGGCCGCTATTGGTTACTGTATATAAAAACATCAGCGCCCTCAGTAATTGTATTTTATATACTAGTTCATGCGCGAATTTTATACGATAAATTCATAATAATATGTAATTCAAGATCATCTAGATCATTCTAGATGATCTTGAATTGCGCAATTCAAAATTATCAAAGATAATTGTAGAATTACGTAGTTATCGTATGATACTCGCGCATGATTTCATATATAAAATGCAATTACTGAGGGGGCGCTATTAGTTACTATATATAAAAACAGCAGCCCTCAGTAATTGTATTTG
>Ga0206992_1140_pt1 | contig 13577 bp, 13 predicted proteins | sample Alteio_BWMinCont_6_FD_153267 | JGI IMG/M metagenome (GOLD analysis project Ga0206992, IMG submission 153267) | Enriched cells from forest soil in Barre Woods Harvard Forest LTER site, Petersham, Massachusetts, United States -... | ecosystem: Environmental > Terrestrial > Soil > Temperate forest >... | reverse complement strand
TGGCCCGGCCGCGGCGAGGCTACCGCTTTATGTTTGGCCGGATCACCTGCGCCCACAGGCAGCGCTTCGGTCCAGTTCTTCCAGTCGCGGTTTTCAATTTCGATGGCGATGGGCGAGCCGATCGTCTTGCCGTGGCGCACGCCGCTGAGGAAATGCGCAGTATCCGTCTCGATGCGCATGCGACCGCCGCGTCCGTAGCCCTGTTGGCGGCGCCACAGCTCGCGATTGACGAATTCGTTATCGATGGGCACGCCCGCAGGCAGCCCAGAAAGAAGAGCCACAAGGCTCTCCCCATGCGACTCGCCGGCAGTGGAAAAACGCAGCATGATCGTCTGATTCCCTTGTTAATTCTAGATGAAGCTCGGTTGGATTCGCAGCAGTTTGGCTAGTTCGTTGCGAGCCAGGCGTATTGCGCCTCGCTGAGCGGGACCACGGAGAGTCTTCCCTGCTTGACCAGCGGGGAGTTCGCGAAGATGTTTTGCGCCTTGATCTCGGCCAGGGTGCGGGGCGTCTTCGTCCGCTTGACGAACTTGAGCCGGACCAACGGCTTCTTCACGTCGCTGGGGTCCACGTTCATCACTTTCGCGATGCCGACGGACCGGCGCTCTGTGCCGGTGTGGTAGATCACGAGCATTTCGCCACGCTTCATCCCGGCCAGGAATTTGACCGCTGCTGGAGCGGTTACGCCGTCCCACACGGTCTCGCCTTCGCGCGCCAGGTCGTCGATGGAATAGGTACCAGGCTCAGTCTTTAAAAGGTAGGGCATTCGTTCTCTCTCCCGCACTCTCTGGATTCTTTAGAGCCGGATTCTTTAATACGGTAGGGGCCGGCATCGCGGCCTCCAGATATGCCTGCGTATTCAACAGCGGCCGTTCGAGCGACCGCACCCACTCCGTCATCTCAGCGCCGGGGCGGCCGTTGCCTTCATTGCGCGCGAATTCATTGCGCACCGTCTGCATCTTGGCGTCCAGATCGTCGAGGTAATGCAGCAGGATCGCTTCTGCCGTCATGGGCAGCTTGGGAGAGCCGTATTCATACTTACCGTGATGGCTGAGGACCAGGTGCTCGACCAGGACGCGCTTTGCATTGGGGAAATTGGGAATTGCTGCGATCTTTTCCTCGATCATCCCAATACCGATGGTGATGTGGCCGAGCAGCTGGCCTTCCATGGTGTAGTCGAAACTGGTGCCCCAGCGCAGTTCGCGCAGCTTGCCAATGTCGTGCAGGATGACGCCGGTGAGCACCAGGTCGCGATTCACGTGCCCATAGTGCCGCGCCGCCAGGTCGGACAGGCTCATCAGCGAGAGCACGTGCTCCAGGAGGCCGCCAATCCATGCGTGGTGCATCCCCTTGGCTGCGGGAGCTTGACGCAGAGCGGCAACGATTTTGTCGTCGGTGAGGAAGGCTTCGAGGAGCGCCTTGAGGTCGGGATCGCTGAATCCAGCGACCCATCCCTGCAACTCCCCCCACATTTCGTTGATATCACGCTCGGTCTGCGGAACAAAATCGCCCAGTTCGAACTCGTTGGCTGCGGCCCGCCGCAGGCGGTCGATGTTGATTTGCAGCTTTTCGTTATAGCGAACGACCTGGCCACGAATCTTGACGACATCGCCCGCCTCGAAGTCGCCTGCGTCCCCGGCATCCCACACGCGCGCCTCGATCGGCCCGGTTTTATCGGTAAGGGTGAGCGCCAGGTAGCGCGTGCCGTCCTTCTTGCTGCGGGCGGATTTCGATCCAGCCGCGAAGAATCCCTCGATCGTCTGGTTCTCGCGTGCGGCCAGATCGGCAACCAATATCTTTTTCATGGCGTGCTGGCTACGGTTGTGGCGGAGGCGTGGTGGAGGTCGGCGCCGCCGGGGGAGTCTGCGTACTCGCAGGAGCTGGTGTTGGAGCGGGCGCCGGCGCGGAGGTTGGAGCTGGAGCAGCATTCTTCTGGTCCTGCTGCTTCTGCTCTTCGTCCGTCAGGCGACGCTTCGGTCCGGTTTTCGCCGGCTTCACCGGCTTCTTCGGCATCGTGGTATCGCCCTTCAGGCCGAGCGCTGAGGACTGCCGTTGATCAGCTGCCTTCTGTTCCGCCGTCTCCGTCGGTGGCACGAATTTCGTGTGATGGGTCGCCGCCCAGTCCGTCTGCTTCTGCTCCTTCTGTTTGGCTTTCGATTCCTTCATGCGGTCGGAGTAGCGTGACTTTACTTTCTTCGCATCGTTGCTGGTATCGGCGGTGTCGGTCGGGGCGGTCGGCGCCGCCATGCCCGGCTGGTTCATCGCCACCTGCTGTTGCTGCGTAGCGGACTCCTGGGTCGCACCGGCATCGACACTCCGCGTGTCGCCGATAGGCAGCGTCTCGAAGGGCGCCTGGCCGAAGCGAATCTTTTCTTTCTTGCCTGGCTTCTGCGTACCAGCCGCGCTGGCCGCGGTCGAGGCCTTCTGCGCGTTCACTTTGTCCAGAGTCGGAACATTTGCCGGTGCGGCGGCCGCCGTGTCGGCCTTGCGGCCACGCGCGCCACGTCCGTTGTAGCGCACACGCTGGAGCTTCTTCTTTTTCTTGGGCTGGGGCGGCACGTACGCGCCCTGGATAAACTTTTGCTCGTTGGGGCTCGCTCCCGAATCCACATAGCCCGGGCGGATGTCGATATAAGCCTGATCGCGCAGCTTAGTGAGGTAGGTGCGCATCGCGGGCTCCATTTTCGACATGCCTACCTGTTCCTGAATCTGGTTCTGCACCTCGGTCAGCGGCGCCAGTCCGCCTGCCTGGTGCTCTTTGACCTGCAGAATGAGCCAGCCCTGCTTGGTCCGGATGGGCTGCGAGTACTCGCCGGGCTGCAGATGGAAGGTCGAATCTTCCATGATCTTCGGCAACTGCCCGGGCTTGAAAGCGCCCAGGTCGCCGCCCTGCGCCGCGGTGGGACCAGCGGAATCCGCCTTGGCCACGGTGGCAAAGTCCGCGCCACCCTTGAGCCGGCCCTCGATGTCGTCGGCCTTCTTCTCCGCGTCCGCCACCTGCGCCGCGTTGTCCGGATCAGGCGTGGCAATCAAAATTTCGCTCAGCATCACCTGCTCCGGCCGTTGGAAATCTGGGTGGTGAGCGGTGTAGTAGTCCTGAACCTCCGACGGCGTGATCTGAATGTGCTGCCCGACCTGCTGGCTGATCACCGTGGAGGTGATGATGCTGTCGCGAATCTGCTGCTTGAAATCCTCATAGGAGATGCCCTGAGCCTCGACGGCCTTTTGCAGGTCGTCCATGCTCTCCAGGTTGTTCTGCTTGCGGATTTCGTCCAGCCGCTTCACCAGCTCGGTTTCACCGGTGATGTTGAGGGTCTTACCCTCGGAGAGGAGCAGTTGCTTGTCGACCAGCGAACGCAGCAGATCGCGGCGCTGTTCCATCAGCTCCTGCTGCGACCAGTTTTGCTGCTGCGCTTCCTGCTCGAGTTGCTGCTCGGCGCGCTCGTAGTCGGACTTGCTGATCACCTGGTCGTTAACGCGCGCGATGATGTCTTCAATGGTCGTCCCCTGGTAGGCAGGGACCTGCTGCGTGGTGGTGTTAGCGAAGCTGGAGCCGCTCTGTGCGACAGCGGGAACAACAGCCAGAGCCACGCCGGCAAGCAGGGTGGCAGGGAGCAGCGGAAGGCGAAGCATCATAGGTTATGAACGTCTCAGGCGCAGTCCCTGAAAATCTGTGGAGAGAACGCCCGCTTCCGGCCACCCTCAAACCACCCTCGTCTCAGTCGCTTGCGCTTCCGTCATTGTACCGCGCAGAACGCACCGCGCGCCCCCTGTGCGAGGAAGGAATACGGATGGAACCTCGGGGAGCTGTCGACGCGTGCGCCGGGAATTTGTCACCAGCCGCCTGTCAGCTAATTTCCCGCATAAATTCTGTCACGGCGGTTGCCGATCTATGCGGATTGCGCTGGAGCAGCAAATGGGGCCCTTCCAGCCGCGCCACGCGCACATCCGGTTTTATTTCCAGAATTTCCGCGAGAGACGAAGGGCCGACCACACGATCCTGGGCCGCCTGAAGGTAAAGCAATGGCATCGTGAGGCGGTGCAGGTCCGCGCGCAAATCGCAGGCGAGGAGGTCGCACATGCGGCGCACCAGCACGGCTGCCTGCACCGAGGTGACGGCGGCCTGGACGGCTTCCACCAGGGAGGGTGCCGCATCTGTGCCGACCAGCCAGCGCCGAATGGCCCATGCCGGCATGGTTCGCTGGAACACGATTGGAGCGAAGTTCTTTACGAGGTTTTTGCGCAGGCCGGCTATCGGACTCGAGGCGAACCCGGCGCAAAGCACCACTCCCCTCACTTTGTTGAGATGAGCCGCCGCATGTTGAATGGCGAGTGGCGTTGAGAACGATTCCGCCAGGAGGACGAAGGGCTCCGGCGGGCTCGCGTCCTCAACCAGTCGCAGGAGTTCCGGATAGGACTGCGGCCGGACTCGCGAATAGCATACGGGGACGGCCTCGAATCCTTCGGGCAGCGCCTGAGCAAACCACCGGAAAAGATCCCCGGCGCCGTCCATGCCCGGCAGAAGCAGAAGTTTGGGCACAGGCGCGATGATAAATCGGGAAGCTCGGGGCTCAGCCGATTCTCAGGTCGCCGCTACCGGCACACCGCATCCAGCTTCTTCGAGAAATCCTCGCGTGGGGGAAACGGAATGTGCTTTTCGTTCGCGGCTCCCTCCAGGGTGTCCCCCGCCGAGAGCAATTTTGGATTCACGTCGAACTTGTAGAACGGGTCCGCCTCGGCCTGCTCCAGAGGCACAAACTCGAAGCCCCTCCGCTTGTATTGGTTCAGCAACCGTGGCAGCATCCGCGCGTCGAAGGCCCCAATGTGCATGAGGAGCACGTAGGGAATATCGTGCCCGTACAGGGATTTGGAGAGGCTCCGGCGGAAGCGGATATCCTGGTCCGCGGCCTGCAGGTAGGTATGTTCCAGCCACCCAATTTCTTTCAAGTCTTTCTTCGCGCTGCAGCGCGCATATGGCTCATTCCATTCGTAATCGCCAAAACTCATGGTGACGGCAGCGATCTTGTAGCCGTGTTGTGCCAGAAAGGCGCGAACCCCGAGGGATTTCTCCGTGGTGTCGCCTTCGGCCAGGTAGGGGAAGCGGAACCAGTGCCAGTCGCCGTCCTTCATCTGCAACTGCAGGAGCTGCTCGTTGTGGGTGATCTCTTCCTGGAAGGCGGGCAGTGAATTCTGATTCAAATTCATGTGCGCCCAGGTGTGATTGCCCAGCGGATTCCCCGCAGCCAGCCATGCGCCCAGCACCCCAACGGTGTCCGGCTGCTGCTGCACCAGGACGCCGTTCACAAATCCGTAGGTCGGAGGCACATGAGCCTTTTGCAGCGCATGGATGACCTGGTTGGCTACTTCGATCCGGGTTTCACCCGGAGGCAGCGGCCCGTGCGCCGGCAAATCGTCAAAGGTAATCGCAACCTGCTGTGCCCCAGCCGCGCCACTCAAACACAAACCCAACGCCAGAACCAAAACCCACGTCCGAACGCAAAACTTCCCGCCAAAGCCCACTTTCATCCTGTCCCCTCACAAAAAATCGCCGGCATCTTTCCATGATCCACGGCAATGAGATGTCAAAATTGATCCGCGCAACTGGAGATTTTTCCAGTCGTTACGCGGTTGCCTGATCCACTCATCATCTTAGCCATCGACCTCGGGAATTGGCCCATTGTCGAAAATATGTTGCGCCGGTATCTCCGGCGGTTGCATAGTGTTGAGGTGGATCAACCCCAGCCTGAATCAATTCTCGGTCACTACAAGATCGTGCGCCGTCTTGGCGCCGGCGGCATGGGCGTCGTGTACGAAGCCGAAGACCTGAAACTCGGCCGCCACGTCGCCTTGAAAATGTTGTCGGGCGCAGCCGACCCCGGCGCCCTTGAACGCTTCTGGCGTGAAGCCCGAGCCGCCTCCGCGCTCAACCATCCGGGCATCTGCACGCTGTACGAGATCAATGAATCGGAGAGCCAGCCCTTCCTGGTGATGGAATTGCTAGAAGGCCAGAGCCTCGATCGCCTCTACGGAGGCAAGGCGGTACCCCTTCCCCGCCTGATCGAGTTGGGTATGCCAATCGCAGACGCGCTCGATGCGGCCCACCGTAAAGGTATCTTGCATCGCGACATCAAGCCAGCCAACATTTTTATCACGACCGCCGGGCAAACTAAGATTCTTGATTTCGGCCTGGCACGCTTTGAAGATCCGGCGTCGAACGACACCGCGGCCACCGGCATTTCCGCTCGCAACATGCTGACGACGCCTGGCTCCACACTCGGCACCATCGCCTACATGTCGCCCGAGCAGGCCCGCGGCGAAGCCCTCGACCAGCGCAGCGACATCTTCTCGCTGGGGGTGGTGCTCTACGAACTGGGTACCGGCAAACATCCCTTTGAAGGAACCACGACGGCGGTTGTCTTCGACAAGCTGTTGAATTATGTTCCGCCTGCTCCGGTCTCGCTGAATCACGAGCTGCCGCCGGAATTCGAAAGCATCCTGAACAAGGCGCTCGAGAAGGACCGCGACCTGCGTTATCAATCCGCCGCGGATTTGCGCGCGGACCTGCGCCGGCTGCAGCGCAGCTCTTCGGCGTCGCGCATCATGGCCAGCGCCGTGGCTGTCCCCGCTGCCAGTTCGTATCCCGGCATGACGCGCGCCAATATGCCGAACGCTTCCGCCGTAATGCAGGCTGCTGCGATCCAGGCCGCTGCAGGCTCGGCTGCTCCCGGAACAACCGCCGCTCAGGTCTCTACAGTGCTGCGCACTGCGTCCATCGAGGAAGCAGCCGCCAGCGCCGGCAAGCGCCGCCAACGCACGCCTGAAGAACGGGAGCGCTTCCGCCGTTTGCTCGGCGTGGCCACGATTGTGGTGCTTATCATCACCGTGGGCCGGGCTTACCTCCACCGCAAGAATGGAGTGCCTGCGATTATTGTTGTCCAGCAACCGGCCGCCGCCCCTGGATCCGTTCCGGTTGCGTCAACCCCAGCACCAGTCCCGCCTGTGGCCACTCCTGCGCCGGCACCCGTCATCGAAACGGCGCCAGAGAAGCCTGCACCCGCGCGCGTAGCCCCGCATAAACCGACGGCCGCAGTGCCTACTACTCCTGCGCCGGTGGTTCAACCTGTCGCGGCACCGGTGGCCACAATACCGGCTCCGGTTGCTGCCACGCCGCCGCCTGCGCCGAAACCATTGCCCGCACCGACTGCTGCTGCTCACCCTCTGTTCGCGACGGTCAGCTACCCAGCCCATCACATGCACGCCTTTCCGTATATCTCAGGAAAATCGTGCGACGGAACGCTGCAACTCACCGACACGCTGCTGATCTTTTCTTCCGACGTGCACCCGCTCACGCTGACACGCGCACAGGTATTTGAGATTGAGGGCAACGCCGTCGTCGATTCCGGGGGCAAGAAATTCCGCTTTCAGATCGATGACATGAACAACGGACAGGTCCACGAGGTGCTCGAGAAATGGTTTGCCGCTGGCGGTGCAAGTCACGCTTCAGCCGCAGCCAATTAATTGACGGTTGCTCCGCGGTGCGGCCCGCGACCCAACCGGCGAACGCGTAATCAACCCAATCTACGGCCGCGTGATAAATTGCGGCATGCGTAATCGCTCGCGCCTTATCGTCACACTCACGCTGGCTTTCGCCGTCTCCACCTTCGCTCAGAATGGCCCACAGGCCCAGCCTGAGCCCTCTGCAGCTGTCGATGCGCTCCTCTTGCCGTTCCACGGCAAGGTCTCCTACTACGCGCATGACCTCTCGACCGGGCAAACCATGGAGTTGAACGCCGACCAGCCTGTTCCGACCGCTTCGGTCATCAAGCTCACCATTCTCTACACCGCGCTCGAACAGATCCGCGCCGGCAAGGCACACTTCAACGATCCCATCGTTTTGCATAAAGAGGACCAGGTGCCCGGCTCGGGCGTGCTGCTCTTTTTCGACACGCCTGTGACGTTCACGTTGAAGGATGTGCTGACCATGATGATTGCCGAAAGCGACAACACGGCGACCAACCTGGCGATCGACGACCTTGGCCTGAAGACCATTGACGATCAGATTGTCGCGCTGGGGATGAAGAACACCTGGCTCTACAAGAAGGTTTACCAGCCGGCGGTGGGGACGGTGCCGCCGGATCAGCCGCAATTCGGGCTGGGCAAGACGACGGCGCGCGAGATGGGCGAGTTGATGGAACGCTTTGTGACCTGCAACCTGAGCAGCGCGCCGATTGGCGCCGCGGCCAGTTCGCCTGCCAGCGCGGGCGATCACGAATTATGCGACGCCGCGGTGCACATGCTGAAGGTGCAGTTCTTCCGCAACAGCATCCCGCGGTATCTTGAAAAACTGGACACCACGGAAGGCGACTCGGCCATCGCGAATAAGACGGGTGCGCTCGATCACGTTCGCAACGATGTGGGCGCGGTGACGACGAAGCACGGGACGATCATTCTGTCGCTTTTCACGCACGATAACGCGGATACCAGCTGGACTCCAGATAATGACGCGGAGGTGCTGATGGCGAAGATTGCGCAGGCGATCGTGAAAGCGTGGGTGCCAGGAAGTTGACGCTAGGCGTGCGTCAACCCGCGAATCATCTCGGTCCAGTCCGGCCAGCGGCTGTTTAGATCGGCGCGGCTCCCCGACTCGTAGTCCGCGTATTCGAATCCGGGGCTGACCGTGCACCCGAGTAGTGCCAGGCGGCCTCCGGCGACGAGGCGCGATCCCTGCCAAATGCCGTGGGGGACGACGGTTTGGGGCAACATGGCGGCGGCAATATCGCTGCCTAAAATCACTTTGCGGCCCGTTCCGTCGGGGAATAACTGCAGCATCTCGACCGGATCGCCGAGGTAGAAGTGAAATACCTCGTCGGACGCGAGGCGATGCATTTCGGAGAAGCTGTCCGGCTCGAGGAGATAGTAGATCGCGGTGCCCGCGGCGCGGCCGGCATCGCGTCCCAGCACATAGCGCGAGGGCATGCGTTCGCCCGCGATCGTTTCCTGCGAGCGCCAGGTCTGGCGAAACCAGCCCCCTTCGCGCGGATGCGGTTCCAGGGCCAGGAGATTCTTCAGTTCGTCCGCGGTGATCGCCATTTCAGCATCGTATCGCGATTCGAATTCCGAGTTCTCAGTTGTCAGTTGCCAGTCGTCAGTGGTCGGTGGTCAGTCCCCTGCCCATGGGATGTGGGAACATCTGCGCGGCTTCGGTTGTCTATTCACACAAGCACCTCAAGCCAACCCGCTCCTGGGTGCATACGAAGCGAACCGAAATTGCAGCGCCTCGCTCTCTCCGATGTTTCACCCATCGACTTTCCCAGGAGAGAGCCCATGTTTGAAGACAGTCTCGTCGAATCCACCGGACGCATCCGCACCCGCAGCCGTCGCTACGCGGTGGGATCGTTCCTGCTTGAGGCGGCGCTGGTCGCCGTCATCATCGTTGTCCCGTACCTTTACCCGGCTGTGCTGCCGACACACTACCTGAGCGTGCCGCTAATCGCACCGCCGCCTGCACCCGCGCCACAGATGGCTCAACAGCGAGCCGCAGCGTCTCTCCAGCGGCCGGTTTTGCTGGCCATCGATATGACCGCGCCCCGGCAGATTCCCAATACCATCCCGCACATCGTCGATGACGCGCCGCCGAGTTTCGTGCCTGGCGGAGACATCGGCGGCAACGCGAATAGCGGACCTCCGGGCGTGCTGTTCTCTAATTCCACTGGCCCGTCGCCGGCACCGCGCGTTCGTCCTGCCAAACCAAGCGGGCCCATTCACATCTCCTCCGGGGTGGCGCAGGGCCAATTGCTTGCTCCCATCCGGCCCGTCTATTCCGCCATCGCGATTGCTGCGCACATACAGGGAACGGTGGTGGTCGCCGCCACTATTTCGACCGCGGGAAACATCGAAAACATCCATGTCCTTAGCGGCCCGGCTATCCTCGTCAACTCCGCCGTTGACGCCATTCGCCAGGCCCGCTACCGGCCGTATTTGCTCAACGGCGAACCCGTCGAAGTAGAAACCACGATCAGCGTCGTTTTCCGGCTGGATGGTGGGGCGTAAACAGTAGCCAGTGATCAGGAGTCAGGAGTCAGGAGTCGGACCATCAACGCTCGTACCCCGGTTGCCTCACGGCGTTCGCCTGCTGCGCAACTGCGGGCGGCCGGAACCACTTTGACTGACTCCTGACAACTTCTATCGCGTGACGGCCATCACTTCCACCTGTTTTACCCTCTGAATAGCATGGGGACCATGAAACTCGTCGTTTATACCGCAACCTGGTGCCGGGACTGCCGCGAAGCGCGCCGCTTCCTTGAGGATTTCCACGTTCCCTTCACTGAAATTGATATCGAGACGACGCCTGGCGCCGCTCGCGAAGTCATTGCCCACACCGGCAAATGCGCGATCCCGCAGTTCGTCATCGACGGTCAATGGGTGCAGCCGTACCGCCCCGGCTACGGCTTTCTCTACTCTGAAATGAAGCTCCGCCTTGGCATCGATACCGTCGATACCTGCACCACCCCGGAGTACGCTGCCCGGCAGCACGGATAGGCCGCACCTCGCTCCCATCGGCATCGCGCCGCCGTCCAATACCCGTCCGTCCCAATCGTGGGTCGGTTTTCAACCTGGCTCATCCCCTGAAGCGTGGCCCGACCGCAGTCCAGCGCGGGAGTCCCGCCATGGAACCAACCTCGTATCCCCTGCGTATCCTTAAGTGCAGATCATTGGAGGAGTTTTGGCAGTGAATCAGACACGTAGCCGGCGCGGTCGCCGCTGGTTGATCTGGACTGGCATTTTTGTTGTCATTCTTATCCTCACCGGCGTCGGCATTGCCGCAGTCAAAAGCAGCGATCCTAAAATTCCGGCCGCCCGCCTGGCCAAAGTCACGCGCGGCGATATCGCCAAATCCGTGGTGGCCACCGGGCCTATCCAACCCATCACCAAGGTAGAGCTCAAATCCAAGGCCAGCGGCCTGGTAGAGAAACTTTACGTCGATATCAATCAGATGGTCACCAAGGGCCAGGTGCTGGCACAGCTCGATCAACAGGAAATCCTCGCACAGGTAGCCGCGCAGCGCGCCCAGTTGGCCGCCGCCGAAGCTAACGTGAGCACATACGCCGCCAACATTGCTCAGGACAAGGTCAACGCCACCGCGCCCGACCTGCCCATGTATCAGGAAACCTATGAGCGCAATCTTTCCATGCTGAAAGACGGCATCATATCGCAGCAAACCCTCGACAACGCCGAGCGCGATTATCTGGGGCAGAAGAACAAGCGCGACGCATCCATCGCCCAGATCGGCGTCGACCAGGCCAAGCTTAGACAGGCTGAGGCGCAGGTTCAGCAGAATAAAGCCAGCCTCGACCAACTCAACCAGCAGCTCAGCTACACCACGCTCGTTGCCCCCATCGACGGCATGGTGCTTTCGCGCGACGTTGAAGTGGGGGACGCCGTCAGTTCCATTCTTGTGCTGGGATCAACGGCCACGCTGGTGATGACGATTGGCGACATTCATCAGGTTTACGTCGACGGCAAAGTCGACGAGGCGGACATCGGCAACGTCTATCTGGGACAGCCTGCGCGCATTCACGTCGAATCGTTTCCCAACAAGACCTTCGACGGCAAGGTGACCAAAATCTCTCCGCTGGGCGTGGAGAAGGACAACGTCACCACGTTTGAAGTGCGCGTTTCCATCGACAATCCAGGCGGCGAGATCAAAGCGCTGATGACCGCGAACGCCGAGATCATCGTGACCGAGCATCACAACTCTCTCAGCGTGCCCGAGCAGGCCATGAGCTGGGACAACAACAAGAACGCATTCGTGTTCGTTCCCGATCCAAAATCCAAAGATGGGCAGAAAAAAGTGCCCGTCACGGCCGGCTTTTCGAATGGCAGCCGCACCGAAATTCTCTCCGGGCTCAACGAAGGAGACCCGGTTGTACTCCAGCAATAACGATCGCGGTAAGATGATTCCGCAAAGTTCAGGAGGACCCATGATGCTTCGCCGCTCCGCACTGCTCGTCGCCGCCCTTGTCGCGCTCGCCCCTGTGGCCGCGCGCGCCGCCGATGGAACCTTTGACAAGACCCTCCACGTCAGCGGACAGGTCATGCTCAGCGTTAACACCGGCTCTGGCTACATTCACGTCTCGCCGGGCGCGGGCAACGAGGTCCACATTGTGGGCCACGTGCACGCCAACGGCTGGGGAATGGGCGCGTCCGCTGACGACCGCGTTCACCAGGTGCTGGCCAATCCGCCCATCGAGCAGACGGGCAACATCATCGCGATCGGGCACCACACGGACTGGATTCACAACGTGTCGATTGATTACGAAATCGCCGTGCCACACGGCACTCAGCTGGAAGCCAATTCCGGCTCCGGCGATCTGCGGCTGCTTGACTTCGGCGGCCCACTGAAAGCCAACACCGGCTCCGGGTCGATTCAGGCCAGCGGCGCGACGGGCATCGTCGAGTTGGGCACCGGCTCCGGCGACATTCGCGCCGATCTGCACGCCGACGATGTGAAGGCACATACCGGCAGCGGGAACATTCACCTGCAGGGCGTGGATGGCTCGCTGTATGCGCATACCGGCTCCGGTGACGTTGAAGTGGGCGGCAAGCCCTCGTCCGGCTGGAAGATTGAAACCGGCTCCGGCTCGGTGACTCTAAACACTGGGGCCGCGCGTTTCACGCTCGATGCCAGCACCGGCTCAGGCGACATTCACAGCGATCCGCCGCTCACGATGCACGGCTCGCTGGAACGCCACCACGTGCAGGGCGATATCAATGGGGGCGGACCGACTGTCCGCATCTCTACCGGCTCGGGCGACGTCCGGATCCACTAAGTAGTTCGCGGAGTCCAACCAGGGAGGGCCCACGCCTCATGTCTGAGACGTGGGTCCAGAGCGAAGTGTCCGCCTGGACGGCGAGTCTTTATTGGGGCTGAGGCGATCCGCAGAACGGGCAGAACTGCACTGCGCCCTCGTGATATTTCCCGCAAGCGGGACACATCTTTCCCGCGGCGGGCGGCGGCGGATAGCCAGATCCCGGGTAGCCAGGAGGCGGCGGGGCCATGAGCAACGGTTTCCGCACGATCAGATACAGCGGCAGAAACACGATGCACAGGAAGAAGGTGCCCAGTCCCCACAACACCCCGTTCATGCCGCGTTTGTTGGCATCCTGCACAACAAACACGGTCAGGACGACGACGATCACAAGTCCAAAGAAAAAATGGTGCATCGGTCCCCTTTCAGTGCCAGTTATTCGCCACCATCATAAAGGCCAGCACAATCCCCACGATTCCACGCGCCATTTTCGAATGAAACCAGTTAAGACGGCCGGTGCGCCAGGCCGTTAGGACGGCAATGGGATAGACGCCATACGCGACGCCTGCTGCCATCCATGAGCCGGGATTCAATACCGGCCGGCCGCCATGCAGGATCGCCGCGAAATCCCGCGTCATTCCACAGAAGGGGCAGCGAATGCCGAGCAGGGTCTGGAGCATGCTGCGGTAATCCGCCTGCATGACCCACTGCGGTGCATACATCAGGACTAAAGTTCCCATCACAATCAGGCCCATGACGAGCAAATGC
>Ga0206992_1166_pt1 | contig 13648 bp, 12 predicted proteins | sample Alteio_BWMinCont_6_FD_153267 | JGI IMG/M metagenome (GOLD analysis project Ga0206992, IMG submission 153267) | Enriched cells from forest soil in Barre Woods Harvard Forest LTER site, Petersham, Massachusetts, United States -... | ecosystem: Environmental > Terrestrial > Soil > Temperate forest >... | reverse complement strand
TACTCAAGGATAGATATCAATTAGATAATCATGAAATTTATCACAAATTTAATATTAAATATCCTACTTTACAATATTACTTTAAAACAGGCGATAAAAATTGGTCATATCGAAATTATAAAAGTATAAATAAAAAATGGTGTCAACATTCACCATAAATCGATTATTATCAAACAAGTTGCACATCGCAATGTCAATTTTAATTAACATAAATTTATCAAATAATAATATAATATGTCAGAAACAGTTAAAAGTTTGTGGAACCAATTGATTGATATCGGTTTTAATGTGAGAAAAAATAGATTAAATGGTCTCGAAGAATGGCAACCTTATAAAAATAAATATTCTAATTATATGGTTCAAGATTATTCTATTGGCGTTCCATTAAGAGATAATTTTATAAATTTATGTGAATCATTCGATTATAAATATACAGATAAAGATCAAACAGATACCATTCTTAAAATTAATGATGAAATATTCGACAATAAAATTGAAACCAATCATTTTTTAATCCAACATTTTAGAATTCCTCGTTTGGAACATTACCGATTATTATTGGTCAAAATATTACAATTGGCTTATAATATCGGTCAACTGCGTGCCGTATTTTTAAATGAAAATGCATTCAGTAACGAATTAAAAAATTTTTACTATTCAAATCATTTGGATGATATTGGTACTTATTTTGATTCTGATATTCATTATAAATTGGTTACAATAAAACAAGTTGGATCTGGACATTATTACAAATATCTCAAATATAAAAAAAAATATTTTGATTTACGTACCAGAATTAATAATTTTATTTAACTAAAAATTTAATATCGTATTCAAAGAAATACAAGATAAATATGCAAAAGAAACAAATACAATATTTTTGGATAAAAGATTAAAAAGAAATATAAGAAATGGATTGGAATATCGGTCATTTACCACTTCTCTATGTTGAAATTTTTTGTACCATTTTCTCACTGAAAAGTATAGCATTAGGTTTTTATCGAGGAAAAAATGATACATGTATCGTTTATTCGGAAGGATGCTTTTTCCATTAAGGTGGAAGATGCATAATTTGAAAAATAATCAATTGTTCATTTAATGAAACTGAAATTCACTTAATTTATGGGAAAACAAATAATGGATTAACCGATTTTTAGGGTATTTTATGAAAAAGATAATGGACGTTTTGAAAAAATAGATAAGCATACTTCTAATAAAAACTCCAAAATCAACATTTTATTCCATGGCCAATTGTAATATAATAAACTATAGATAATACCTTACTTTATTAAGGAAATTGTTATCATTGACTCTTTCAAATATATGAATAAAATATAACAAATTTTTAATCTATATGTCTCGATAGACTTGATGTCTTCACTTGAATATATCCAAAGACAATCAAAAGTTGTTTTTGTGTTTAACAATTCATTTAAAACATATTTTTCAAAAATCTTTAAAAATATGTTTTTATTTCATTAAATTATCTAACAAAAAATTATCTGGCAAATTATCTTTTGTTGCTTTGATGATTTGTTCGGTAAGAAATTTTTTCATTTCACATGTAAAAAGATTATCCGTTTCATTTTTGATATTATCAAACAATAGTAATTCCACGATAGATGTATATTCTCCCTTACATGCTTGTATGAATCCTTTTTTCAATATGGTAATATTCAGTCTCTCCTTGAAGCATCTCACGAATAGTTCAACTACGGAATTGTTTCCGCATTCACATGCTTTTATAAATTGTTCGCGAACAAGACCTAACGAAATCATCAAATTATTCTCATGTTTAATATCGTAAATTTCTTGCAATTTTCCATCTTGGCATGCATTCGCGAATGATTTTTGAATCTCCTTCACTTTTTTGTTCGTTTCAACAATTACCTGAGTAATTTCATCATTATACAATAAATTACCCGAATATTGTGATCGTGCATGAAGTTTTAATCCCATCAGCGGTGCCAAAATTTTAGCAATTTCCACATATCCCCTCTTACATGTTTCATTAAAAATTGTTTCAAGTGAATAATATAGACATACTTCTTCTAGATTATAATACTTAAGCAGAAATTGAACCATTTCAATTTGGTTTGCTTCACATGCTTCCCTAAAACCCTTGCTGCAACGAACGTGTTTTTCTGGAATTTTCTTAAATTTGAGCAATATTTTTGCGATATTTTTTTTCCCATTTTTGCACGCATAAAGGAATACATCATCATAATCATTCTTGACAATATGATCATAGAAGATGATGATATATTTGAAAATAATTCCATTATTGTTTTTTTTGGCCAATTCGACCAAATTTCTTAGATGTTCATATTTTGATCTGCATGAATTAATTAATTTTTTTATTTCATCATTATTTTCGGCTTTAACCTTAAGAAGAATTTCCTCATTAATTATTGCCAAAAATTTAACTGTTTGAACTGAACCCGAATCAATTAAATTTTGGTAATCGATACGGATATCATTTGAATATGATTGCTTATAACCTCCCAAATAGAGATATGTAATAATATCATGATGTCTATATTGACACGCACAATGAAACATCCGGTCTGAGGATAAAATTACTTTTGGTATATTTTCATTGTTCAATTTCGTGAATGCATGGATTACAGACAAATGACCATTTATACATGCTAAATGTAACCCTTCTTCATAGATACCATGTATTCCACTTGGATAATTAATCCCTTTTTTTTTCATATATTCATTTGCATCCAAAACTAATAGAAATTTAACCACCTCAACATTTCCATAGGTACATGCGTAAAGGAATTCAATATCATAAATATTTGGATATTCATCTCCACTGTATTTGAAGTACGTATATCGTAAATGCATAGAACATTTTGTATTTTTCAATTCATTATTTTTATCCGACATAAAGATAGCACAAATATCAATCAAATTCTGATTTCTGCATGCTTTGGAAAATTGACCAACTATAGAAACATCCGGAATATGATATGTGTTTTGTGATTCCATTCAGCGTTTTGAAAATACTCGCGTTATAGGAATAAGTTTTTATTTAGGACTATTAGAACATCGGAATTTCAATTTTTTGGCTTTAAAATACTATCAAACAAAATATACATGAAACCATGCTCCTCGCACTCCAATGTTCAGATGTCGATTCAATTTTTTAGAGACAATTTCAAATATAAACTAGCTCACATTTTAAATCAGAACAATCACAATCTAGAAATTTTTTTTGGGAATCGTCTTGTACTTTATCATTTACATCATCATTAAAACAATATTGAAGTTTTCTCAATTCCTCTTTCCCTATCAAATGTTGCCTTTATAAGATTCCACCCACTAACAATACAACAATTTTTTAGTTCATAATCTAATTTGTTTGTGTCCTCAAATCTGTCATTGGTATCCATGATAATAATGGCATCAGATTGTAAATTATTATTGGTTTTCATTTATAATGGTTAGATAATTTTAAATGTTTGAACAGTAAATTTCTGCCAGAAAAGTTTTCATTACAAGTTCGACAATAAACATTTTTAGGGAGATATTCATAAACATAAATCACAAATATAATTATTTGTATTCACTGAGACCGAAGGAAAATATCTATCACCAAATTCATAATATTCGAACTTGCAATTACAAATTTCGATTTCTTCATATTGATCTCGGGAATATGATTTACAGTTGTGCATTATAAAAAGTTGATAATTTATTATTTTATATATCGATTAGTTTAATTAGATTAATATATTATGAAAGAAGAAAGTGTTTTAGGAAAAAAATGTCAAGAGATTGTCAATAAATATTATAATTTAAATTCTAAATATCATATTATGATGGAATCTTATGGACCATTATGGTCAGATAAATCCCATATTTTGGACGAATATCGTACACTTATTGGATCTTATAATGAAAATCCAGAAAATTATAAAATATTACTTGAAACTAATATTGAAAATGATTTGGAAATATGTGAAACTGAACTAAAAATAATGGTGTTTAATCTTGAAAAAAAGAAAATCCACCAAAGAATGCCGTAATTTATTATATAATATGTTTATAGGTATTGATGTGATATCAAAAAAATATAATATATCGCATCCTGATATGAGTCAAATGGAATTTTATGCGGACGAATTTAATAGAATAAATATGGACAAAAATGGTAGAAAAGTAAATTTTAATGATTTTATGGATCCTGAAAATGGAATACTGGATTCGATGGCAGAATATATGGTACAGAAATTCATGATAGAAATACTCAATATAAATCTAAAAATGGAAGAAAAATATCAATGATTACGGATACATATGGAGTTCCGAATAATATAGCATTAGCAGGAGGAAGTGAACATGATGCTAGTATTTTAAAGGAACAAATAAATTATAATTTAAAAGAAACGGATACTAATAAAGTTAAAAATAATAACAGTTATAAACAAAATATTTTGGGAGATCAAAAAATATCCAAAATTACTTTTATTAGCACTTACAAAAATAGTTGGTAATAAAATTACATAAATCGTTAGCTGATCATACATAGATACAATTATGGTAAGCATACCCACATTTTTTTTTCGTTGAGAAAATGTGGTTATACCAATGATTTCTTTATTTTCATTACTTAATTGCAATTTAATTTCAATTTTTATTTGTAATTATCAAACAAAAAATTGATATTTTAATTATATACTAAATCATATTAATTTAGTATATAAGTAAATTCTATACATGTACATATATTCGGATGCATTACAAGATTTTACGGAAGGACTATTTAATTCTTTAAGAATTGACAAAATTATTAGGCCAGTATATTATAATTTGTCATTGAGAAAATTATTGTTAAAAATATGCAAATACAATTTGGTAATGCATATTTTGCCAGCACTAATTCTTATATTTTTTAATGGCCGGCTGCTATACCCAATCATTTATGCAATAAATATATTCAGCATAATGTTCCATTTGTTGCATTATATGGATTTAACAAATATTATGTCAGGATATATTGTGAAATCATCAAAAAATATTGGAAAAATAGAAATAATAAGTTTAGCGATAACGATGTCGATCTACCAACTAGTTATGTATCTGACAACCACAATTATTTTTTTAATTTTTCATGACAGAATGTACTGGGTATCGGTATGTTTGAATTTTTTTATAACGACCATTTACCATTCATTTTATTGTTACAACAATTTATGGCATTGCAAGAAAATGCAACTTGCCCATAGAATTAATATCCACGAAAAAATGTGGCCGTACTATTTGGGTTATGGAACATTTGCTACAATTATTTACACATATACTGACAATTTATATGTACTTGTACTATATAATTTATATTTGTGTTTAGTTATTATGCTTCCATTTATAATGGAGATCAAATATCCAAGGAAGGAACAAACATATCCACAAATTAATCTTTTTATTTTTTCATATATTACGGGATGGATATTTAATATATCCAAATATATTACAAATGTAAAAACAAACGACGATTGATAACTGACGACTGACGACTGACGACTAAAATTTATTCCAAGCAAAATCAACCATTGTGTAAGATAAATTTTTAATTGGAACCGTTTTCTCTATGAACATAGACAAAATATTAACCAAATTATCATCTATTTCCATCAACTTTATAATTCCATTTTTATTATTTGTATCAACAGCCCAGCTATCCGATAAATTTAGTATTTCGGTTAAGGAATTTGAATTTAGAAATAGTTGTGACCTTAGTATTACATATTCTTTTACTGAAATTGGACTATTATTATTTTTTTCGAAAAAGGTTACAAAATTATTTTGTCCATAACCAAAAAATTTAATTATATTTGATGACAAGTACAAAGAATAATTTATTTCAATATTTAGTAGTCGTTTATAGATATCGTACAAATTACTATTTGCAACAAGTCTGTATAAATGTATTGATTCATATGCTGAATTTAGTATAATTGACATAAATTCAGTATATGCTTCTGAATATTTCATTATATCATCAGAATTTTTTGACAATTCGTTATCCAATCCTATAAAGTGGACAAGTTCGTGGAACATCAATTTAACTATTTCTTCATTTTTTGTTAAAACTATATTTTTATTTAACCTTTGTGTAACACCACTAACATTAAACGCTTGCGATGTTTTATGGAGGTGGTGAAATATTTTTCCATAATCATCAGTTATTTTGGGATAGTATTCAATATTTCTTTTGTTATTATCCAAACAAATATAAATTACTAAACCATCGTAGTCGCAAGAAAATGTATTGCAAATCGTATTAAGTGCATGTACCAGAACTGGAATATAGTTGGCATATTTTTCAGAACTATCCAACAAAATATGTATTATAACAGTACCATTTTTAATTTTTAGTCCCAGTGAGATAGAAGTATTCATAGTTTCAACATCGCGCTGAAATTTTGAATCCTTGATATTGTTTAAAGATTGGTCAAATTCTGTAAAGAATTTTTTTAGTTCGTTTATATTAATTTGTTCAACCAAAACACCATTTACTTCCTTTTTGAACGAATCAAACATCTTATCGAGCAATTGCATAAACTTTTGTGTTATATCTGGTTTATATATTTCTATTTGTGGATACAAATGTTGAAATTTGAATTCACTATTTTTTGTAAGAATTGTATTAGTATTATCCATTATATACTATTTTAATAAATTAATTTTTTTTGGAACCAGATTTTTTGGAACTGGATTTTTTAGAACTGGATTTTTTAGAACTGGATTTTTTGGAACTGGATTTTTTGGAACCGGAAGATTTCGAAATAATTCTAGAATTTTCACTTAATTTATTTAATTCGTCAGCTTGTTTCATCAAAGAATTCCAATCAAAATTTTCCGGAACAAAAAAGCTGTCAGTAATACTATGAATAATTTCTAGTTCCTCAATTTTCCAATCTTCATATTTTTTACCGGGCAAATGGCGTCTAATAATAAATGGTGTCATTTTAGAAATTAATTCCAAATATGCCATTTTTGCTGAATGCATACTTTCTAAACCTTTGACAAGTGGTTGTGCACCAAAATTAAATTGTTGTGCCCGCGTTCCGATTACTCTTACCATTTCATAATACGTCATTATTGGATCGGATTCCCTGTCCTCATCGTTTATCTTTTTTGATTCCATTTTTCCATATATATTTGAATCATCTTCGTCCAGTACTATAAAATCTTTATTAAGATTTTTAAGATGGCATGGTTTTGCTTCTTGTACATATTCTCCTTCTTCTGCTTCCACTGGCGCCTCCATTTCTTCTATTTCTTCTATTTCTTCTTTTTCCTCCTCTTTTTCTCCCATCTCATCGATATCAGTTTCTTCGTCTGGATCCTCTATTTCTTCATTTTCGTTGACCGGATCATATTTGTCGTCTTCTTCTTCAACATAATCTTTTTCGTCGTCTGGATCGATATCTATGGTAGAAGTGTCGGATGCAACACCTACATCGACGTCACTTTCGGTTTCACCACCTGACTGCAATTCATATTCGTCTTCCGAATTTTGGAATTCATCATTATCATTGTCGTCGTATATTTTTTTTTTATTATAATCTTTTGATGTTTTTGATCTATTATTTTTGGAATTACGTTTGCTTGGCATGGTAACTATATTTAAATAATATAGATTTATATTATTGTTATATGTAAAATATGATGAAATATTTAATTCAATTTTTTGTAACAATGACATAATAACAAAAAATTGAATTAAATATTTTAAAAACAAATATAAATACTTATAATAATATATTATTTAGATGTTTTTTTGCGAAAAATGTAGATATTTATTTAATGTTACGAAAGATGTTAAAAGTAAACAAATTGGTGGAAAAATTAATGAAGCACTAACATCAATTTTTAATAAATATAAAAAAAATGAACCACTCGTAGATAAAGATTTAAAAAAACTCAAAAGTAAAGATTTATTCGAGGATGAAAGATTTGAACGCATGAACAAAAAAGAACAGAGGAGGATGATATCATTTGTTAAAGCCACAGACAAAGAATTTTTTTCAAAAGAAGAACCGGTTCCAGAAACTAAAATAGGCAGTAATGTTGCATATTTTATTTGCAAATATTGTAAGAACTATAAATTGATAAAACCAGGAACACTGATATACTCTAAAAATTATGATACAAGCGCGGCAGAAGTAGAAGATTATACTTATGCCATATATGATTATACATTGCCCAGAACTAAAAATTACATATGTAAAAATGAAAATTGTCCTACACATAAAGATGACTCTAAAAAAGAGGCTGTTCTAACAAAGAACTTATCAGAACAAGTAATTTATATATGCACTGTTTGTTCGACATATTGGACGAATATTGTATAAAAAAATATTAAATAAAAAAATTGATAAAAAAAAATTAATATATAAAAAAATCTATTTAAAAATCATTATTAGATAATATGTCTTTTAAAACTAATAAAAAAAAATATATACAGGAACTAAGTGAAACGAACAAAATAGGATCAGATAAAATTTCATCTGAATCTAAAAAGACATTATCTAAATTTGATAAGATATCATCCGAAACGAAATCAGATAAAAATCGATCCGAAACAAAATCCGATAAAAAATCCGAAACGAAATCCGATAAAAAATCCGAAACAAAATCCGATAAAAAATCCGATAAAGCTCCAGAAAAAGAGCCGATGTCTGATATTGATGACATATCAGAAACATCTCCCGCGAAAAGGAAATTTAATGAATTAGAAAAACTTTATGATTTTATGAACAAATTTAGAATAAAAAGCGGACAAAATTTGCCATACACACATACATGTACATATACGCCATATGGTTCGTACAATATACCCGATAATATGTATATCAAATTTATTAAATTGTATGAAGACACAATTGTTGCAGGTTTTACTCCACACATTGTAGAAAAACATAAAGAATTCGGACCAATTGTTATAGATTTTGATTTTAAACAGTCAAAAGAAAATAATAAAAGGTATTATACTGAATCAACTATAGCGAATATTATTAAAAAATATAACAGTGTGATAAAAAAATATTTAAATATTTCAAATAATAGTATAATTGCATATGTAAGCGAAAAAAAAGAGCCTGTTTTGCGGAAAGATAAATATCATGATGGAATTCATGTTGTTTATCCATATATATGTACAAAACCTTCTCTCCAACTTTTGATGAGGAAAGAATTTTTAAAAATAGCACACGAAGAAAAAATTTTTAAAAAAATTCCATTAGTGAATACTTTGGAAGATGTTTTTGATGAGCAGGTTATTTATAGAAATAATTGGATGTTGTATGGTTCTAGAAAAAATCCACATTCACATGTATATTATGTTACACATATATACCATTCAATAAATAATAAACTGATTGATGCTTTGGTGCCCGGAGAAGATATTAAACAAAGATTTTATATCAGACATTTTATAAATGCTTTAAGCTGCAGACGATTTTTTAGCGAAGACAGTATGACTGCTTTAGCGGATGGCGTTGATCCGGCAGATATTGATTCAGAAATAAATAAGATAAGAAAAAATATTATAGATGGAGGGAAAGATCAGGATAAGGTTACGATGATCATGGGAGAAGATATCAATTTTATCAAAGCAGTAACTGATGATGTCTATGTTGAAGCAAAAAATTTGGTAAAATTATTTTCGAAGGAGCGTGCCACAAATTACCATTCGTGGTACCAAGTTGGCAAGTGTTTGTTTAATATTGACTACAGACTTTTGGACGACTGGATTAGATTTAGTAAAAAATGTCCTGAAAAATTTAAGAAAGGAGAATGCGAATCTTTGTGGAAAAAAATGAGGCAGTCCAACTATACAATGGCAACACTGCACTACTTTGCATCCAAAGATAATCTGGATAAATATTTGAAAATGAAAGAAGAAAAACTTAATAAACTAATAAAAGATGGTTTGGAAGCTAGTCACAGGGCAATTGCCAATTTATTAATGGAAAAGTATAAGTTTATTTACAGATGTGCATCCATAAAACATAATATTTGGTATGAATTCAAAGACCATCGCTGGATAGAGATAGATAGTGGGTATACTTTGCGAAATTTAATTTCAGACAAACTTACTGTTGACTATGCCAAACAACAATCATATTTATATGATTTACAACAAAATAAACAAGGTTACGAAAAACAGCAATGTATAAATGAAGCAAACCAAATAGCAAAAGTAATAAAACAACTAAATAGTTCGACATTTAAGAATGGTATTATTAGAGAATGTGCAGATATTGCTTATGATCCAAATTTTTTTAAAGTGTTGGACGAAAATATTTATTTAATTTGTTTTTTGAACGGAGTTTATGATTTGGATTCTGATATTTTTAGGGATGGGTGCCCGGACGATTATATCAGTTTGTGCACCGGGTATAAATATGTAGAACATGACAAAAATGATGAGATCAGTAAAGATATCGATGATTTTTTGGATAAAATTCAGCCACAAAAAATAATGAAAGAATATTTACTGACACTATTGTCAACATGTTTGGCAGGTTCAATATCTGAAGAAAATTTTTATGTATTTACTGGAACAGGGGCGAATGGTAAAAGCAAATTGATGGAACTTTTAAAATATACGATGGGAGATTTGTTCAAACCGATGGACGTTCTCGTTATTACTGGGAAAAAAACATCTTCATCTGCAGCAACTCCCGAAATAGCAGACAAAAAAGGTATCCGTGTGTGTCCATTTGACGAACCAGGATCGTCCGACAAAATAAATACTGGATTCATGAAAATATTTACTGGTGGTGATACAATAACAGCAAGGGCTTTGTTCAAAGAACCTATTTATTTTAAACCACAATTTAAACCATTTTTGTTGTGCAACCATTTGCCAAATATCGAGTCGGATGATGATGGGACCTGGAGAAGACTAAAAGTAATTCCATTTTTGTCCAAATTTGTTAAAAAATCAGAAGCTACGAAGAAGATGATAAAAAATGGACCGGGCGAAAACCAATTTTGGGCGGATACAAAATTGTCAGAAAAATTGCCAGATTGGAACCAAAGTTTTATGGGATTGCTAATCAAATATTATAAAAAATATAAAAAAGAAGGACTGATCCATCCAAAACTTGTCACCAAATATACAGAAGACTATCGCAAAAGGTGTGATGTTTTTCAGGATTATATTAGTGACTATTTGGAAAAAACTAATGATCCAAAAGATTCGATAACAGTTGTTGCTCTCCATACGGGGATGAAAGACTGGCATAAAAATAATTATGATGGAAAATGTCCAAATGCCAAAGACCTTAAAAATTATCTGCAACACCGGATGCCAACATACAGTAATAAAATTGATTCTCTAACATGTTATAGAATTAAAACGACTAGCACAAAAGATAATGAGGAAACTCTGGACGAATTGGCAAATATAGGACAGAAATAAACAGAAAAAATTGGACTTTTGATTTACTATCAAATCAACGTCTAATTTCCCCTGTTTAGTTATTCCATAACCAAACAGAAAAAATTGGACTTTTGATTTACTATTAAATCAACGTCTAATTTCCCCTGTTTAGTTATTCCATAACCAAACAGAAAAAATTGGACTTTTGATTTACTATTAAATCAACGTCTAATTTCCCCTGTTTAGTTATTCCATAACCAAACAGAAAAAATTGGACTTTTGATTTACTATTAAATCAACGTCTAATTTCCCCTGTTTAGTTATTCCATAACCAAACAGAAAAAATTGGACTTTTGATTTACTATTAAATCAACGTCTAATTTCCCCTGTTTAGTTATTCCATAACCAAACAGAAAAAATTGAACTTTTTTTTTATTTAAATTAATTGATTTAAATAAAAGTATATTATTAAATTTATTAAATATGGATAATAATGAAAATAATATTGGTGACATTGAACCAGATTACGAGAATACACTTCCAATAATAACAGAAATTATTTATCCTGGACTAATTTTAAAAAATGATTATATACTGTTGAAACAAATTGGATATGGCAGCAATGCAACCGTATGGATAGTTTATATGATTTCAAAAAAATGTGTTTTGGCAATGAAAATTCAGAACCATGAATGTTTTAAAGATGGATGCAAAGAAGTAGCCATTCTTGAAAAAATTAATAGTTATACAAAAGAAAATCCCAGCAAAAATACAAATTGCATCAAAATGTTAGACTACTTTATTTATGAAGAAAAGAAAAATATGAGGTATGTTTGTAGCGTTTATGATTTGTATGGAGGAAATTTAAATATACTGTTGCAAAAAGGGAAATACAAATATGGATATCCGATACAGGTAGTTAAAAAAATTACAAAACAATTGTTGAATGCCCTGGTTATATTACATAATGACCTTAAAATTATTCATACAGATGTCAGGCCCGAAAATATTTTGTTCAAGGGACTGCCTGACTACTATCTTAAAATATTTAATGCATTTACCTATAGCGGATTTAACGAAAAATATGAAGATCTTTTAAAAAAATATTCAAACAACCAACCAAAACTAATGGAAGAACTGGAAGTACTTGCTGTTGTATCAGTAAAAAGAATTGAATTAGTTGATAATAATTATGAATCGAGTTCTGAAGAAGACTCGGCCAGTGCAAGTGCAAGTGATGAATATGTTTCTGAAGAAGAAAGTAATTTGGATGGAGAAAATGGTTCTAGTGATTTGAGCGTAATTAGTGATGATGATAAATATAATAAGAGGAACCAGTCCATAGATGATGTAATCGAAATACTTGATTACACTGAAATGCATAATTTGGACCAAGAAGCCGGATATAATTTTGATAATATACTGAATAATCGTGAAAATTCGGGTGACAAAGTTGAAGTTGTTAGTGATTCCTACATTATAAATTGTGAAATAGTACTGACAGATTTTGGAAATGCATATTTCTTTAATAAAAAAACCAAAAATGAAATACAAAGCAGATTTTACAGAGCACCAGAAGTTATATTGGACCTTAATTATGACTATTTGTGTGATATCTGGTCCGTTTCGTGCGTAGTTTTTGAGTTACTTACCGGATTTGCCTTGTTTAATGTTGCAGAAAATCCTCTTAATAAAGATATACACCAACTATATTTGATGGAAAAAATATTAGGACCCATGCCCCTCAGCATGAAAAAGAAGTCAAGAAGAACAAGATTTTTATTTGATCGGAAAAGAAATTATCATATCAAAAATGTTGAAAAATTCAAACCATTTCCTCTTAAAGAAAAATTAATTAAACAATTTATGTTTAGTGAACGTGATGCATATGAAATAAATGATTTTCTTATGTGCGGATTTTCATATCTGCCATCACAAAGAATGACTGCAAAACAATTATTATGCCATAAATGGTTGAACAGCTAATTATCGTTCTGAAAAATATACAAAAATGTATACAGTTTTGTATATTTTATGAAAGCCGAACTGAAAAATATATGTATTTTCATATATTTTATGAAAGCCGAACTGAAAAATATATGTATTTTCATATATTTTATGAAAGCCGAACTGAAAAATATATGTATTTTCATATATTTTATGAAAGCCGAACTGAAAAATATATGTATTTTCATATATTTTATGAAAGCCGACCAAGTCTAAATATTTCAATGCTCA
>Ga0206992_1165_pt1 | contig 13681 bp, 13 predicted proteins | sample Alteio_BWMinCont_6_FD_153267 | JGI IMG/M metagenome (GOLD analysis project Ga0206992, IMG submission 153267) | Enriched cells from forest soil in Barre Woods Harvard Forest LTER site, Petersham, Massachusetts, United States -... | ecosystem: Environmental > Terrestrial > Soil > Temperate forest >... | reverse complement strand
GCGAGCGTCCATGCGAATGACGCCAGGAGTGCCCTGATTCGGCTTGAAAGTCTCGTCGCGGAAGCCACAGCAGCACCACAGCAGCAGCTAATCGCTGAGGCAGTCAACGTGGTCGTCTTTGTTGATAACGAACCCACGATCAAGGCCGCCAGGAAAGTGCGTGAGGTTGCCGTGGTTGTGGGCTACCGGAATGGTGCGTACGAATTGGAGTACGTGTAAGGAGCCAGACGTTGAAACCTGTAACGCTCCCGCGGGTCAGAGCGGCGATGACTTGTTACGACCTCGCTGCCGTGCTGCTCAGATTGACGGCGGTCGTCACGATTGTCTGCGCTGCCTCTCTAGCCTCTTGGCAGGTTCTGGTGCATTCGCAAGCTGTATTCGGGAGTTTCACCTTCGGCGTCGGCCGCCTGTGGCTGAGCGGGGCGGGAACTCTCCTCGGGTGCGGGGGCTTTCTCGCATGTCGCGTTCTTGAAGGTCACTCAGATCTGCGCCGTTGGGTCCTATACGTTTACGGATTTTCTTTTTTGGTTTTCAGTCTCGTTCTGCTGATGGAGTGGTTCGAAGTTAGTGGAGCGACTGGTTTCCGGTACTAAATGTCGACGAAAGGAAGACTCAAATGAAAACGACTAAGAAGGTAGATTGGCGGAAGCTTTGGGCACACTTCTTGCTTCTCACATTGGCTGCACTGACCTTGAGTAGCGCAGCACTCGGAGCCCAAGGGGGACAGGCGCTACCTTGGGAAGCTCCCCTTACGAAACTCCAACAGTCTTTAAGCGGACCAGTTGCGGGGGCCATTGCGGTTATCGCATTGGTTGCGATCGGCGTCGTTCTCGTTTTCGGTGGCGAGTGGAACGAGTTCGCCCGGCGCTCTGTCTACGCGGTCTGCGCGATCGCCTTCATCGTTTCGGCGGCGACGCTATTGGCGGGCCTTTTCCAAGTTGGGGCTGCGGTTGTGTAGCTATGGACGCTCCGCGCCAAGTCCCGTTTCACGAGTCAGCGAATCGCCCGAACCTTTTGCTCGGCGGCGACAGGGAACTCGTGCTGGTTTTCGCGATTTTGGCCGCAATGCTCGTTTTTGCAGTGATGAAGTGGTGGAGCGTCGTCGCTGGAGTCGTGTTGTGGCTCACGGCAGTTGGGGTTCTTGCTCGGATGGGCAAAGCGGACCCCCTTCTGCGGCATGTTTACCTCCGCCACATCAGGTATCGCGCTTTTTATCCAGCGAAGAGCCGTCTTGCTGCCCCGCAAACCACGACACCTGTGAGTTGGAGATAGCTCGTGCCTTTCATCGAACATCGCCGTCATGCTGTTGGGCTAGCCGATCTATTGCTCTACGACTCCCTCATCGAAGATGGAATTCTCCTGCTTCATGACGGCGGACTACTCGCAGGCTGGAAGTTCCGAGGGCCCGACCTGGGTTCGGCCACTGCTGCCGAGATGTCCACACTAAGCGCCCGTCTCGGCGCGATTCTGCGGTTGGGAAGCGGATGGATGGTGCAGTGCGAGAGCATTCGCTCACAGGCCCCTGGCTACCCGGAGGGACAGCAGTTTCCCGACTCGATCACAAGAATCATCGATGACGAGCGTCGCGAGCAGTTCATGGCCGAAGGTGCGCACTTCGAAAGCGAATATTTCCTGACTCTCACCTATCTGCCGCCAATTGCGCGAGAAGAGAAGATCAAGGGATGGATGTTCGAAGGGATAAAGGGAAGACAAGGAGAAGGCGCACGAGTTCTCGAGCAGTTCAAGTCACGAGTCGCAGGATTCGAAGATGTATTCAGATCGCTGTTCACAGTAACGAGGTTGAAGTCCGTCTTCGAGAGGGAAGCGGCTAGTAAGGGCGCGGTTTACGACGAGCTCCTCCGCTACGTGCATCGGTGCGTGTCTTGGAAAGACCATCCTATTCGACGCCCCGATTTCCCAGTGTACTTGAGTGACCTACTCGCAACGGAAGATTTTGTGGGCGGCCTAACCCCGCGTATCGGTAAGAGGCATTTGCGTGTCGTTGCGATTGATGGATTCCCGAAAGCGAGCGTTCCCGGGATTCTAGCTGCACTCGACACACTTCCAATCTCGTACCGATGGAGCTCCCGTGCAATTTTACTAGACCCAGAGGAGGCGCGTTCGCTTCTCGACAAAGTCAGGAAGAAGTGGCGGTCCAAGATACGCGGCCTGAAGGATCAAATCATGCAAACGCAGAATGGGCCGGTGAATCTTCACGCTCAACAAATGAGTCTGGATGCCGAGGAGGCCATGAGTGTCGCTGTTGCCGGCGACGTTCTCTTCGCCCAATACACGACCAACGTAATTTGCGCAGATATAGACGAGGCCAAAGTTGAGCAGGCGGTTGGACTCGTTAAGAAGACAATTCAGAATCTTGGGTTCGCCGCGCGGGTCGAAGATGTCAATAGCGTAGAGGCGTGGGTCGGCTCACTTCCTGGCGACGGTTACCGCAATGTTCGCCGGGTCGTCCTGCACACGCTGAACCTCGCAGACTTGCTTCCGATTAGCGCGGTGTGGGCAGGAAACAAGGAGAACCCATGCCCGTTTTACCCTCCCAACAGTCCGCCACTATTATTTGCCGCGACGACGGGCTCCACGCCATTTCGCTTCAATCTCCATTACGCCGACGTTGGACACACTCTAATCGTTGGACCGCCCGGGTCAGGGAAGTCCACTTTTCTGGGCTTCGGTGTTGCTCAATTCTTTCGGTATCCTCGCGCACAGGTGTTCGCTTTCGACAAAGGGTACTCGCTCTATCTATTGACCCAGGCTTGCGGCGGGGAGTTTTACGATCTGGGGGGCGAGAAAGCTTCGCTCTCGTTCTACCCACTAGCCGAACTTGGAGAAGACAGCGACGTAGCCTGGGCATCGGGCTGGATCGAAAAACTCTGCGCTCTCAGCGGCCTACGTATCACTCCGACACAAAAGAATGCCATCGCGGACGGAATTCATTTGCTGCGGCATGCAGAGAGCCGCACCATCACCGATTTTGTCGCAACGGTTCAGGACAAAGAAGTCCGTACTTCTCTCGAAGCTTACACGTTAGGTGGTCCGCTCGGTCGTCTCCTGGATGCAGACAGGGACGGGCTGCGCGACAGCCGTCTAATGGTTTTCGAGATGGAGAACCTGATGAAGTACGGAGACGGTAGTGGAAATGCAACCGTGGCCGTGCTGCTGTATCTCTTTCGTCGAATCCAAAAAAAACTCGATGGCCGTCCGACGTTGATCGTTCTCGACGAGGCCTGGGTGTATCTGCGAGACGAACTCTTCCGCGAATACCTTCGCGACTGGTTGAAGACGCTAAGGAAGTTGAACGCTGTCGTCGTCCTTGCGACGCAAAATCTCTCGGACATTTTTAATTCCGCAATCTGTGATGTGGTGATGGAGGCGTGTCCAACAAAAGTTTTGCTCGCTAACTCGGAGGCGGCTACGACGCAATCGCGCCGGCTTTACGAAGCTGCAGGACTAAACGAACGGGAAGTCCAGATTGTGCAAGGCGCCACGCCTAAGCGCCAGTACTACATCGTGTCGCCGGAGGGGCGCCGATTAATCGCATTGGGTCTCGGACAAGTGGCTCTGTCCTTTGTCGGTGTGAACAGTCCCGAAGAGCGGAAGAAGGTCGAGGAGCTGATAAAGGCTTTTCCTCGGACCTGGCAAGCGGAATGGTTGCGTCATCGAGGTCGGTCCGATTGGGCGGACTGGTGGCGCGACATTGAAGGAGTAAACGAGAGGAGGGTTACAGCATGAAGAGAGTTGTCGTGTTAGTCCTAGCGTTTTGCATGTTGTTCGTGGCGGTGCCCACGGAGAGCGACGCCGGCGTAATCGCTGGTGTCGCAACCGAATGGACACAGATCCTAAACCACGTCCAACTTATTCAGTCATATATTCGCCAGGGTCTTCAGCTCACGAACGAGTTGAAGCACTACCAGTTAGCACTCAAAGAGAGCCTCATCCAACCGAATCAAGTCTTCGGAGTCATTCAGCAGGACCTCGGCCAGTTAGCGCAACTCGTCCAGGGAGGACGTGCTCTGGCCTATTCGATGGCCAATCTGGATGCGCAATTCCGCAATACTTTTACCGGATATGGTTTCAGAACTCAGGGCTACTACCAGGATTACCAGAAATGGTCCCAGACGTCTCTGGACACAACGCTGAACTCGCTAAAGGCGGCCGGATTCCACGGCCAACAATTACAAAGCCAACAGGCCATTCTTGCCGCGCTGCGCGCGCAATCGACCGGTGCCGGTGGGGAGGTTCAAGCGATCGAAGTAGGAAACCAGATTGCCGAGCAGCAGGTCGAACAACTGATGGCACTTCGCCAGTTGATGTTAGTTGACTTACAGAGTAAACAAGCCTATCAGGCGGAGCAAATTCAGAAGGAACAGGCGGCCGCTGCTGCTGGTCAGCAAGTATTTGGCAAACAGCACATGGCGACCGACGACAAAAAATACTAGCTCCGTGGAGGAGCTTCGTGAAACTGAACAACTTGCTCGTTGCAGGTCTCTTGGTTGCGGTGATTCTTGGGGGCTGCAAAAAGGTCGATCCCCCCAGCCCAATTGTAAAGAAGGTCCAAGATGCTGGTGCAGGTGATGTCTCCAATGCCTCGAAAGAAGCGATTGAACAGTGGTTTAAGCAACATCATGATCTTGCCAAAGAAATTGTGCTGGACTGCAACCGAGTCAAGGCAAGCAAGCGCGCCGACTGGGCCGACAGCACCGAAGGTCGAGTGTGCCAGGCGGCAGCGAGCGCTTCCGTGTTTGGCAACGAACACATACAACCGGATCAGCGAAAATTCTAGAACGAAGAGTTGCGCGTCCCTTTCTCACGGACTGATCAGATTGGCTGTAGCCCTGGTAGCGGCGGCCGTCGTTGTGGTTCTTTCGGTCACGGCCGCTCATGCACAGGCAGGTTCCACAAACGCACCGACGTCAATCCTAGACGAATACAAATCGCTCGAAGGCCAGTGGGTTTCCAAGCTCTTGGGTGCTGCACAGCGTTTGTTTGTCCTCTTGGCAGGAATCGAGGTGATTTGGAGCTTTACGCTACTTGCATTAGAGAAGGCGGATTTTCAGCTTCTGACTGCAGCGATCATCCGAAAAATCATGTGGATCGGCATCTTCTACGCTCTGCTTCTCTATGGCGTGACTCCGGACGGCGGGGGATGGATTCCGGCGATTCTGAACAGCTTTCAACTTCTTGGCCAGAATGCGTCTTCGGTTGGTCCTTTGGGTCCCAGTGCCATAGTGGGCTTCGGTGTAAACACTGCTGTCGATCTACTCTCGGCTGCTAGCGACGCCGGATTTCTGACCAACATGGGAAACGCGTTGACTCTCGTTTTTTGCGCAGTTGTGATTTTCATTGCTTACCTTGCCATAGCGATCCAGTTCGTGGTTGCGCTGGTTGAGAGTTATTTGGTCATCGGAGGGGGCTGTATTCTGCTCGGGTTCGGCGGTTCGCGATGGACCGCGCCCTACGTGGAGCGGTACCTCGCCTATTCAGTATCCGTAGGCCTGAAAATTCTCATCCTTTACTTACTCGTCGGAGCCGGAATGACGCTTTCCCAAGGGTGGGCTCAAGTCGCGCTGGGAATCGGGAGTTCTGCGGAGCCAGCGCGCACCGGTTTTGACCTCGCCGCGGCGGCGATCATGTTTCTCGCAGTGTGTTGGATGTCGCCGAAGTTGGCCTCTGCCATTCTTGGTGGGGCAAGCGTTCTGACTGGCGGCGATTTGGCGGCAGTGGGCGTGGGTCTGGCCGCTGGAACTGCGACCGTTGCAATGGCCGGCGCGGCAATGGCGGCTTCCGGGACTGGCGCATTGGGAAAAGTCCAGTCCGCAAGCGCGGCTGCAAATGGTGCGACGAACGGGCGCGGACCGACGACAGGTGGCACGTCGGGTGCGCCTTCAACTAGCCCTAGTCCCATCGGTGGTGGCAGCGGCGCCGGCGCTTCCGCTGCGATACCTTCCAGCTCAAACCAGCCTTCGCCTCCTGCACGGGGCGGGGCCTCAAACGCTAGCCAACAACCAAGTCCGCCCTCCGTCACGCGGAGTCTAATCGGACTTGCGGAACGCGCCTTCGCGGCGGCAGAGGAGACAAGTGCTGTTACCCGATCTGCGCTGAGGAATCTACGCATTCCTCACGACGCTGGAGGGCATGCGCCGCCAACGATTCCGACTGGCCACGGTGAAGGCTAGGGAAGGGAGACATCTTGTGCACAGTGCAACTGCAGTGAGCGAATCGGCAGCTCCAATCAAATCTCATTTGGACAATCCCTATTTGAATGCCCGCAAGGAGTGGGACGAGCGGTACGGAAGTCTTATCAAACGGGCTCAGCACTGGCGCGGCGCAGCGGTGTTGGCACTACTGGTTGCGCTGGCCGAAGCCGTCGTGATCTTGGGCGTTGCCACTCGTCCCAAGACGGTTCCATACGTGGTGGCAGTTGATTCTCTCGGGCGAGTCGTCGCCTCGGGTGCCGTCGAACAGAGCTCTCCCGTCGATCAGCGGATGAAGGCAAGTGCCCTCACGCAGTGGATACAGGATCTGCGAGGTGTAACAAGCGACGGCCTCGCTCAGCGAAAAGCGATTGATCGAGTCTACGCGATGGTTGGTAGTGGCACGGCGGCACAAACGCTTATTACGGAATTTTACAGAGCCAATCAGCCTTTTGAGCGCGCCAACAAGGAAACAGTTCAAGTAGACGTGAACACGATTCTCCCTACGACGGAGCACACGTACGAGGTGGATTGGACCGAGACGGCGAGAGACCCGAGTGGCGGCGTGATCTCCGTTGGTAGGTGGAAGGCAATTCTTACTGTTGCCATCAATCCGCCGACAGATGAAAACGCTCTGCAAGTGAATCCGTTCGGTATTTACATCATGAATGTCAATTGGTCGAGGGTCGTTTGAGGTGAACGATGACTCATAAGAGCACGGTAGCGTTATTTGCTTTTAGTCTCTCCTTGGTTGTGCCTGGATTCGCGCAGGACAAGCAGGACAAGAAAGACGATCCTCCTCCCATCGTGATAAAGCGGGGACCACCAACGCAGAAGGACCCTGTTCCCGGCACCGACAAGTACCCATTGACGGAGGCTCTGCGGGCTCTCGAATCAGGTGACTCGCCACAGGCATCCACAGATGGAACGCCGATTCTGCCGTCCATCAGCAATGCGCCGGCGCCGGGGAAGGCATCGAGCGAAGTGCCTCGCGATTTTCAGCCTAAGCGAGACATCGTCCTGAACCCGACTGGCCTAGACGCGCTGCTGATTAGCCGTGACTGGGAGGCGTCACACAATACCCCGGCGATTGGCAACGACGGGCGTGTTCTTTACACGTACGGGGTTGGCCTGCCCATCGTAGTGTGCGCACCGCTTCACGTCTGCATGGTCGAACTGGAGCCAGGCGAAAAGATCATCGGTGAACCTCATATTGGGGACAGCGTTCGTTGGGAGGTCGCCCCGACTGCTTCTGGCAGTGGTCCCGATTCAACGCCAATACTAATCATCAAGCCGCGAATCTCGGGGCTTGATACAACGATGGTCGTGCCGACTGATCGGCGCGCATACTACATTCGGCTGCAATCCAAGCCTGCAGAGTATGTAGCACGCGTGGCTTTCACGTATCCCGAAGATCACAATCGCCAATGGCAGGTTTTCCTCGCCAAACAGCATGAACAAGAACAGCAGGAGAAGACCCAGCGTGTGGCAGAACTTCCAAACAACGCAGTTGAAAACCTGTATTGGAAATACGCAATAAAAGGTGGGTCCTCTTCGACGCGGCCGGTACACGTCCTGGACGATGGTGAGAAGACCTACATTCAAATGCCCGAAGAAGCCATTCACCGGGAATTGCCAGTTCTCGTAGTTAAGACGCCGGATGGATCGGAGATGGTGAATTACCGCGTGAAAGACAACATCTACATCGTGGACCGGCTATTTGATCGAGCAGCCCTTCTTCTTGGAGTCGGTAAGCACCAGACGAAGGTGGAGATTGTCCGAGAACAAGAAGTTAAGAACGGAAGAACCGAGCCCGTGAGAGTCCCGCCTCCTCAGCCGCGCGCATCGGCCCCTGGTGGAGAGCAGCGATGAGCGAACCCAAAGATCAGATCGAATCTCCGTCCGGACTCGATCTAAATCCCAGCCCGCCGCCAACCGCTCGCGTCAGCAAGAAGGTTGGGCTATTGGCCATCGGTATTGTTCTCCTTGTAGGGACCCTCGTTGTCTATGGTTTGTACACCCGAAAGGAGCAACAAACAGTCACTCGCCAAGCGAGTGAAGAAAAGCACCCTGAGCCAGCCCGAATTGCCGGAGATCAAGTGGTAAGGGAAATAGCTCCGCCTGCTGTGGCGAATCCACCCTCCGCGCCTGCCGCGCCTCCCGAGTTGGCTCAACCGGGTGACCTGCGTCCACCATCAATCACACATCGGAGAGACGGGCAGGGTCGAGGGAGTGTTACGCGAAACTACGCATCTAGCGACGGAGAACTCTCCCCGGAGGAACGTTTGCGGCTGGCGGCCTTTCGAGAGGAGCAACAGGCCATCGGTTCGCCGACCGCGATAGGCGGGAATTCTGCGACTGTTTTGGGAAACGCTTCCTCCGTCGCCTCTGATCCGCTCCAACAATACGGAACGTTGGCTTCTCTGCTGGCAAGCATTGGAAAGCAAAATCCTAGTGGTCAGGATGTCCAGGCAGCATCTTCCAGTGGCCAGACAGGCAGCGCTTATGAGGGGCAGAACGGTCAGTCTCAAAAAGACAGTTTTCTTCAAAAAATACACGGACGCACAATCGACAACTATCTGAAATCCACGCGTACTGAACCTCTCAGCCGATACGAGATCAAGGCCGGCTGGGACATTCCGGCCACTCTAGAGCAGGCCATTGACTCTGACCTGCCAGGTGAGGTTAAGGCTTTGGTGCGCTCTAACGTGTACGACACCGCCACCGGCGAGTATCTCTTGATTCCCCAAGGAGCGCGGCTGCTCGGAACCTATAATTCTGTAATTTCCTACGGTCAAGCTCGCGTCCAGGTCGTCTGGACGCGAATCATTTTTCCAGACGGAAGCTCGATCAATCTAGACGGTATGAGCGGACACGACGATCAAGGAAGAGCCGGCTTCAACGATCAAGTGAACAATCACTACGCCCGGCTCGTAGGGTTTGCTGTACTGACGAGTGCCTTCGCCGCGGGATTGGAACTCTCGCAGCGGCAGAACACCTCTCTGCTAACGACGCCGACTGCCGGCCAAACCGCCTCGGCCGCGGTCGGTCAGCAACTCACAGAGTTGGGTTCGGAGGTCACGCGGCGCAATCTCAACATTCAGCCCACGATTAAGATCCGCGTAGGCTACAAATTCACAGTGAGAGTCAATCGAGATATGTTGTTCGACGCGCCGTATAAGCCTGTGGAAATGCGGTGAAAAAGTAGCAAAACATTTCGCACATCAAGGCTTGAACAAAATTTCAGGGTGATGTATATATCGTACCGACGAAACCGCGGCAAGAAGTTCTGTGCGGTGACCCTCAAAGGATTTTGGTGCGGGCCTGTGCCAACACGTAGGAACATCGGGTTCGATGTGTTCAACGTCCGATTGTTGATCGCTCTGGACAAACTCCTTCGCAAGAAGCGGAGGTATCAAGGTGATTTGTCTGCTTCGATCAACGATGCGCTGCTCGCCGTCAACCTCAACACCGTGAAGGTGGTCACTCTGCAAGGGAAGAAGAAGCAAACCGCAAGAGAGACACAAGTGGTGATTTTGCGCCGTCTCATTCGCAGGATTCAACGAATTGCGGACGCTCGCGGCTGTTCGATGAACCAGCTCGTGAATAGCGGCTTGTTGGCCTACTACTCGAAGGGACGGAGAGGCAAGCTCGACGGTTCATCCAGGGCAGCGCGGGGGGCATCCATGGCGGCCTACGACAAAATGAGTGATGGGGAGAGGCAGCAATTGATGCAAGTTCTTGGGAGTCTTACTGGTCTGCAGGAAGGTCCCAAAGAAGGGTTTCCAGACGGCACACGCTACGAGTATGACCCTGACCTCAAGACAACCGTCGAACTTACCCCCTCGGGGGAGCGGTTCCCCGTGGTTTTAGTCGCGGGAAAGCTTCAGCGCAAATCAGAGAAGGTTCTAGCGCACAAAACTACACGATAAGGACGTATTGCTCTGAGCGAAACCAAACCAGCACTCGTTGTGATAGCAGGCCCCATCGGGGCGGGTAAGACTACCTTCTACGATGCCCACCTAAAAGAAGCATTTCCCACCCTGGTTCCACCGATTCCGCAGCAACGGAACGCGATGTTGCGCGAGCGACGCTCGTTCGCTGTTGAGGACTTGACCGTGGACACCGAACTGTTGGAAAGCGCGAGGCAGGCCGGCTATACAACAAAGGTTTTATTCATCTCGACAGAAGACCCTAACCTGAATGCCGGACGAATCCTTGTTCGGATGAGTCGCGGCGGACAAGCCGTGCCGCTGGGCACGATTCCAGAGTCGTATGACGAGGCAATGAAGAGCCTGCCTGAGGCGCGACGACATGCTGACGATCTTCTGGTTTATGACAACACGCCGAATGGGAAGGGACATCGGCTGGTGGCACGTTTCATCGCGGGGGAGTTGGTCAAAACAACGCATAGTGCTCCTGAGTGGTTGAAGGATGTTTTCGGCCGTGAATTGCTGAGCGAATCTAAACATCAACAAAAATCCTCACGGGGGCGCTAACAGACACTAGGAGTACCACGGTACTAGCCGGTCACGATCCCAACGATAAAACGCTTCGGCGCTCGCCCGCATCCATGTCAGTTCAGGGGGAAATGGGGTGTCCGTCGTTGCAGATACATGTCTCAAAGCGATGGCTTTTTGTTATTTCACTCCTGCTCTTGACGACACTTGTCATTCTGGGTTTGCTCTCTTGGAAGTACGTGTGGCTTTACGCCACGCGAAAGCCTGATCCGCGGCCGCCAACAATCAACCTCCTTCAGGACCCACAAGCCTCGAAGAACCCTGAAATCCTCCTGATGGAGGCCAACCGCCTCGCATGGCTATTTAACTCGCCCAAGGCGGGGCCTCTTTACGTCCGCGCCGAAGAGCTTTTCAAGGAGAGAGGTGACACCCGAAACGAAATCCGCGCTCGGGTCGGCAGGATTCGCGCGCAAGCTGAGACTATGTCCTGGGTAGATGTCTCCGAGTTGCTGGGGCAGCAGTTGAACATTCCAGTCGTCCAGAATGACCCCGAACTCAAGCTTTGGTGTCTCGCGGCAAAAGGATACACGGACCTTGAAATCAATCCCCCTTCCGCGAAGCTAGCTTGGACGGAGGCAGAACAGATTGCTCACAAGTTGGGAGAACACCAATGGGAAGCGCGAGCTGAGGGAGAACTCGGGATCATCGGCTTTCTCCAAGGGGATAGTCGTCGCGCGGCAGTCATGGTTGGCGATGCACTTTTGTCTGCGAAGGCGAGTGGCGATGTAGGTGGCCAGGTTCGAATGCTAGAAATGCTCGGCAACGGATTCAATGAAGCGAAACGCTATGGGGAGGCCCTTGCGTTTTTCGAGCGGGCCATCAAGACGAGCGGTGCAACGCCGGATGCGGGATTTCCTTTCATGGCGTATGAAGGAGAATCCTCTGCCTTAGTTGCCCAGGACAAGGTGTCAGAAGCGAAAGACAAGTTGGAGCGCGCATTGACCGTTGCAAGAGAAAATCAAAAGCTCGGACACGAGAGCATGATTCTTCAACTAATGGGTGAGCTGGCGATTCGAACTGGGGACCGGCCTGCCGCTACGAAATATCTGGAGCAATCAGGCCAGCTCGCGCAAAAGTACAATTTCTATCGAACCTTAGGTCAATCAATGATCGATCTCGCTGGGCTTTATCGAGAAGCAGGCGACCTGAAAGCTGCTGAGGTGAGTGCTTCGGCCGGAGTGGACGCTAGCAGACGAGTGGGAGACCGATACTACCTTCCACGAGATTTGACAGTGCTGGCAGACCTCAAAGCTCAGCGGGGAGCTATCAACGAGGCGGAGGGCCTATACGCAAATGCTGAAGACGTGATCGACGCGATGCTCGTCAACTTGCATGAGGCGTATTGGAGTAGCTCTCTGGCAGGAGCGATGAGCGACACGTACCTTCAGCATTTCGAATTAGAGGCACGCCAAGGGAACCTTGACCGGGCTCTAGGTGTATTGGAACGCGTCAGGGGACGAACCGCAGCGGCATTGCTTGAGAATAAGGTGTCGTTTGGCAAAGAGGAGTCGGCAGATGTGCGTGCTCTAGAAGATGAAGTCTCCAACCTCCAGCTTCGTCTTATGCGCTCTGAAAACCCGAAGGAGCGGGCCAGCCTGCTCGATCAATTGGTGGAGTACGAGCGGCGGATGGAATGGACGCGAACGGAACGAACGGAATCGAAGTCCAAATGGTTTGACACGCCGGCCTCGCTGAAGGCGATCCAATCTAGCTTGCGTCCTGAAGAAGTCATTTTGGAATACGTGCTGAACGAGCCGCGTTCGTACTGTGTTTGGATTTCCCGTGCCCGCGGAGGCGTAGTCGTACTGTCTGAAGGCCGGCGAAAAATTGAAGGTCTGACACAAAAATATCTCACTGCGACCCGAGCTAGGCGCGAGGACGTTGACTCCGCGCGGCAACTTTACGATGTTCTGTTCGGGCGGCTCCCACCAGAAGCAAACCGCGAGCAATCTATTATCGTACCAGACGGAATACTGCATTTGCTCCCGCTCGATACACTCCGTGATCCGGCTGGCGCCTTATTGTTACAAACTCGCACAATCAGCTACGTTCCGGCTGCCACAGTTCTCCAAGTCTTGCGAAATGAAAAGGCCACGATAGGTGCGCAGCACACTTTCCTCGGTGTTGGGGATGTTCCGTATCAGAACCAGGGTCACGTTTCGGCGAAACTTGAGAAACCAATTGGATTTTCGAGGCGAATTGAGCGGGGGCTATCCGACGTGTTCGGTAATACCCTGTACGATTTGCCGGAGACCCGCGAAGAGGTCCTTACGGCCAGTAAAGCTGTCGGCAAAGACTCAGTCTTGCTTCTCGGTTCCAATGCGACCGAAACCGCCTTCAAGTCCGAGCCCTTGGCCGATTTCAAAATCGTTCATATTGCTGCGCACGGATTCTCTGATACCCAATTTCCTGAGCGATCTGGTTTGGTGCTGGGGGTTGACCCGAACTCACCTGACGATGGCCTATTGCAGGTCCGCGAGATCATCCGACTTCGTTTTAATGCCGACCTCGTGACGCTCTCTGCCTGCAACTCAGGCGTCGGAAAGCTCGAAGGGGAGGAAGGCGTCACCAACTTGGTGGAAGCGTTCCTTGTAAGCGGCGCTAAGGCAGTCGTCGCGAGCTTGTGGAGTGCGGACGACATCTATACGAGTGCTCTGATGGAGCGGTTTTACACCCACGTCGCGGAAGGCCAACCGAAAGCCACAGCCTTGCGGCACGCGAAACTGGATTTGCTCGCAAGGGACGGCAGCCATGTTCCGCCGTATTATTGGGGCGCGTTTGTTTTGGTCGGAGAGGGAGGAACCGCGATTCCTCTGGGGGAACGATGAGTCTTGAGGCTCAAGCGAAAGATAAGGTTTATTCCCGCGTGTGCGACCTTGTGACGCGGAAGCATTTCGATCCGGGCATGAACGGGGCGAATTGGGGGGAGTTGTCGAAAGCCAGGAGAGACCA
>Ga0206992_1163_pt1 | contig 14020 bp, 10 predicted proteins | sample Alteio_BWMinCont_6_FD_153267 | JGI IMG/M metagenome (GOLD analysis project Ga0206992, IMG submission 153267) | Enriched cells from forest soil in Barre Woods Harvard Forest LTER site, Petersham, Massachusetts, United States -... | ecosystem: Environmental > Terrestrial > Soil > Temperate forest >... | reverse complement strand
ACGAATGCAACGATGGCCGAAACGATAAAGCAGGTTTCCGCCAGATCCATGTAAGTCGTGCCCGATAGCCACATGACCAGCGGCGTCGAATAGAAAATCAGGCTGGCCCAGGCCCCCACCTCCGCGTCGAAAACCTTTGTGCCAAGAACGAAGATACCTCCGACCGCAATAATGCCAAGTCCGAGCACCAGGAACTTTGCGACGCTCGCTCCACCGATTGCGAGACAGAGGCCGAACATCATTTCGAGTAGATGAACAAAGTACGAGTGAAAGAAGTACGGTAGATCGACGATGCCACCTTGTTGAAGGTAGATCTTGGGAACCGCAAGGTGAACGGAGATAGCGTCGAATTGCATTTCCGGCGCAATCGCCCAAAGCAGGTTCAGGAAGAAGATCCACGCCAATGGGATGACGGCCACGGGGTGATCGGCTGACTCGGACTCTATTTTCAGTGAAAGCAGCCGGCGCAGTCCTGGAACCGCGGGAATAGCAAGAGCGATGACCAGGCCCCAGGAAGTGAGCGGACGGAATGCGCCGAACAAAGCCAGGACCATCTGAGCGAGCGCCAGGATTCCAATCCCGACCGGAACTGCGACAACGATGCGTTCAATCAGCTTGCCTGAGCCGGTTTCCAGGAGGCCAAGAACAAATTCGCCAACCCCTGCGCTAACCGCAAACAGAACGAGCGTTGTCAGCGCCGCGACCCATTGATGGCTGAGAATGAGCAGAATGGAAGTGATCAAAATGACGATGCCGAACCAAAGCCGGATGGCGCCGATTCTTGTCGGAATCAGCTTTATGGATACGAGCGCAACGACCAGGAATACCAGCCATGCCAACCCCCATTCCATATCGAGGCCTGGAGTGAACGGTTCGCGAAGCGCTCTCAGCGCCGTTGTCCCGTAGCGGACCACCACGAAACCCAACCAAGCGGTGAGAAGCCAGCGCCTCATTAACCCCCGCCGTGATTGTTGAGGATGGCACCGATGACGTCATTCCACCGCGCGTAGACGACCTCACGTCCGTGAACACCGAGGACGAAGTCGCGCCCCTGCCGTTCGAGGCGCTGCCAGAGCGCGGCGTTTTCGACCAGGCGTTGGATCGATGCGGCAAAACCAGCCGCGTCTTCTCCGACGAGGACGTGAACGTCATGGACGAGGTCGAGCCCTTCGACTCCAATCCTGGTCGATACGCTGGGAGTGCCGACCATCAACGACTGCATGAGCTTCCGTTTTGTGCCGGCGCCGTAAAGAAGAGGAATCAGGGAGATCCTCGCTTGCTGCAGGTACGGCAGGACCGACGGCACCCAACCGACCAGCCGAACGTAGTCGGTGTCGTCGCAGCAATCCACGACGGCCTGGGTCGGATCGTTACCTACAATCTCCAGCGGGTGTGCGGCGCGGACGGAGCGCGGAACTCCAGGTAGAATCTCGCGACAGAGATACTCCACCGCCTGCACATTCGGTGGATGACGGAAATTGCCGACAAAGAGCATTCCTTTTCGCTTCTCGAACGGTAGCGGAGAAATCTCAGCGTCCTCCATGTCCGGCATGGCGAGGGCGATCGGCCGACCGACCAGGTCGTTAACGAGTCGCGCTTCCTTTTCCGAAACCGTCAGTACCGCGTCGGCGGCGGCATAGGCATTCACCTCGCGCATCATTTCATTCCCGTAACTTTCGTCCAGAACAGCCAGCCCTCCGCTGCGATCCGCGTTGGTGAAGGCGCCGCGCGACTGTCTCAGGAAATGAATATCGATGGAATCCACGACCACCGTGGTTGCAGGCGAAAGCATGCGAATCGATGTGGTGTAGGTTTCGGCGCAATACCAGTGTGCGATCAGGATGAGATCGAATTTAACGTCCCGAATGAGTTGGTTGAAATCGATCAAGGCGTCCAGGCCGCCGGTCCACGGTTTTGCGAGAACGTAGGTTGCGACGCCCATCTGCTGCAGCGTTCGCGCGTAGCGCTCGCTGTCGGTGCCGTCTTCTGCTGCCAGCGACACGGCCCAGCCCGATCGGATGCAGAACTCGATGAAGTGAAAGATGCGCCGCGAGCCGCCTTCACGATCGTACTCGGGCAGCCGGGGGGCGCAGATCAGGACGTGTCTGGTCTTCATAACCGGTCTTTTCCGCTCCGCCGGGACAGGCTGTACAGGGTCGCGAAGTCGTAATGAGCGGGAGGATCGGGCTGCTGTTTCAACGCGTCCGACCACTTCTCGACAAACTTCTTTCGGTTGACCGCCTGGTAGCTCTTCACTCCGCTTGTGATATCGGTGCCGGATGAAACGCCTTCGAAGTGAACGACCGCGCTTTCGGGCTGGTAGTAGACGCGGTGTCCTTTTTCACGCAGGGTGAAACAGTAGTCTGTGTCCTCGTAGTACGCCGGCGCATAGCGTGAATCGAAGCCTCCCAATTCCAGGAAGAGCGAGCGTCGCGTCGCCAGCAGCGCTCCGGAACAATAATCGACTTCGCGCAGGAAGCTATAGAGCGGCGCATTGGCTGCCGCGTCGTGCTTGCCGAAGTTGCAGCCCGATCCGTCCGAGAAGATCACGCCGCCCGCTTCCTGAAGAGTGCCGTCCGGATAAATCAGTTTGCCGCCGACCGCGCCGGCCTTGGGAGCGTCTCGTAGAGTTCGAATGAGCGGCGGTAACCAGCCGGGTTGAGGAAGCGTGTCGTTGTTGAGAAACACCAGAATCTCACCGCTTGCGGCCTGTGCTCCATGATTGCAGCTGGCGATGAACCCGACATTCTGTGGATTGCGCAGGACCTTGATCCGATTGTCGGCGGCGGCAAATTGTTTGAGAACAGCCGGCGTTTCATCGGCAGAAGCGTCGTCGACGACGATGATTTCACCGTTGAAGTTGTGCGGCAGCGTTTTGCCGAGTTGCTCGACGCAGTCCCTCGTATATTCCACCTTGTTATAGACGGGAATCACGATCGAGACCTTCGGCATCTGCAGTTCGCTTGCGGCCGACAGCCATTCAACCTGGATGTCCGTCTCGGTCGACGCGAGAACCACTGCGCCGGTCGCAACGCGGCGCGCTTCGGTGAGACGTTCCGGGGCGGTCAGTGACACGACGACAATATCGATGGTCCGATCCAGATAAGGAAGGCTTGCTGGATCGCCCGAATCTGGAGGTGACCACACCGCGAGTGTGGGGAAAGCCCCCGCAAAGCCGAGCCCGGAGCTCCAATCCAAAATCGATGGATCTCGATCCATTTGATTTTGAAATTCGCCGATGACGTCTGCGAGTTCTCTGAAGAAGTCGTTGGGCGGCGCCGACGCGGCTTCGCTTTCAATCTGCACCGGCTCCTCTCTAACAACACTAACCACTCTAACAACAGCCGCAGTTTTTGGTGCGGGAGGCCGGATAGTGACGGTAGATCGGAAATCCTCGTGGTTGAAATGTTCGTCGAATGCGCGGATGCGCAACTCTGCTTTTCCAGATATCTGGAATCCGGCGAGGTGAATGCGTTCGTGGTAGCCGCACTCCAAAGGCACCGCGGACGCTTCACCTTTCAACGCGACGACGACGTCGGGTCTTATAAGGCCATACTGCAAGCCGCCGAGACAGATATCATCGAGAAAAGCTTGGACCAGGACGATTGAACCCGATTTCGAAAACACCCAGCCTCTGATTTCCAGATAGTCTTCGACCAGGCTGTCCGCTTCCGGCAGATCGATGTAGCCTTGAAACTCCGCACGCGTTTGGGACAGGACGAAGATCTGCCGCGTGACGACGTGTTTGTTGCCCAGGGTGTCGTATGCCCGGAGCTTCAGTGTTCGCTCGCCGCTGACGTGCAGTCCGCCCAATCGAATGCTTCCGGCAAAACCGCAGTTCAGCGGAGCTTTGCCCGACAGGGCCGTGACGATGTCGGGGCGTTCCAGATCGTGTTCGACTTCTCCCATGTAGAACTCGTCGATGAAAACCTGGACAAGATTGATGGGCGCCGCCTTTGAAAATGCCCAGCCGGAAACCGAAATGGACTCGGAAATCAGTTGCGCGGTTGCCGGGGAATCCAGTGCGCCCTGGAACACGTCTTCGGCAGGCCGGACTTTGTCGCGAAGCCGATTCCAGCGCCTGGCCCAGCGTTGAACCTTCAAAGCCACGTTCCATGGGTGCGAGGAGTATATCCAGTTGGTGATTTCTTCGCGTCCGGATAACTCGGACTTTGCGGTGGCCAGAAACTTTTCGATGGCCTTGTCCTGACGATCGGCGCGCTTCTGCGAGTGAGTCCAGGCTTCAGCATGAGCTTCAGACAACAGACGCTCCGCTTCGAGGCTCGCTTGTTCGGCCTCGACGCGGGCTTGCTCAGCCTCGGCGCGAGTTTGCTCCAATTCCTCCCGCGCGCATTTCAAGAGCCACTCGTAATCCATCTTAAAGCGGGCCAGTTCACTCTGAGTCTGCTGGAGCTGGGACTGACTCAAGGCCAGGATTCGCTGACTCCGGGCATTCTGCCGCAGAGCCCTGGCCTGAGTCTCTCGGACTTCGGCTTCCATATACCGGATCTGACCGACTCTTAACGTCTCCAGAGACTTGAAAAGATCGTCGCTCTGGTCCATGTACACAGAGCTGACTTCGACGTCTTCAACTTTGGCGCTGTCGGAACAAATCGCTACGAAATATATGGGCGAAGGGAGAGAACAAACCCTGTGAACAATCTCAGATCCCTTTCCGGTCAGAGCTTCCATGCTGCCGCTTTTTGTAGCAGTGAGGGGGAATACAAAGGATCCCGTCGCCAGCCGTTGTCCGAATATCCGGAAGTGTTTGAAATGGCGGCCAAGCAGTTGGTGGAACTCGTCGAAATAGAGTTCCTTGACGTGATAGGGATTGGTGTAGCCCGGCTCGTCGGAATAGGTCGTGCGGTTGGGCGACGAAATGATCAGTAGACCGCCCGGTTTGAGCAGCCGTTTGATCTCGCTCATCATCTCTTCATGCTTGTCGTGATGTTCGATGGTTTCAAAAGATGTGATGACGTCGAAGGATGCGTTCGGGAGAGGAACTGCGCTGCAGCTTCCGGCGACAAATTGGAGGTTGGGGCTGAAGTAGCTGCGTTTTGAATGCTCGACCGCGTTGGGATCCACGTCTACGCCAGTTACCGATGCCGCAACGGACGCCATCAAGTGGGCGCCGTATCCCTCGCCGGAGGCGATGTCCATGACGGCCTTGCCGGCGACGAACTCAAGCGACAGGGCGTAACGGTGCAGGTGCTCGTATTTGATCTGTCCTTCCTCGGAAGGGACATATCGTTCGCCGGTAAATTCCATGCAGTCTGGCTTCTCCCGCCCCTAATTAGGCACGAGTTCGAAGAGTTTTTCCACAGTCGTCGAATTTTAGATACCATGCCAATCGGGCATGACGTACATCTGGCAGACCGTTCAGTCGACGATCCCGTATATCGAAAAGTATTTTCTAGCGATTGCAGTGTTCGTCGTGGCGGAACAATTGTTTCCAGCCGAACGGAATCAATCCATCCGGAACCAGTTCTTCAACGCCCGATATACGGTGTTCTTCTATCTCATTTCGCCCTTCATCGTCTTGTACCCGAACATTCTCCTCACAAAGTTCACTGCCGTCACGGGCAATACGCAATTGATCAATCTGGATCAGTGGCGAGCCATTGGAATGGGTATTTTCAGTTGGCCGATTAAATACCTGGCGCTCCCGTTCATACCGATGTTTGTTTACGACTTCTTCTACTACTGGCACCACCGGTTGCAGCATGAATTACCGTTGTTGTGGGAGCAACATAAGTTGCACCACACGGATGAAACTCTGTCCTGCGTGACGAACCTGCGACACCATTGGCTGGAGGACGGCATTCGCGTCTTCACGATCAGTATCCCAATGATGCATATCGTGGATTTTCCCGGGGTCAGTGGGCCGCTTGTAGCGCTGATCATCGCCCAGTGGTCGGTTTTCATTCACGCCAATATTCGAATCCCGCTAGGCCCCTTGACTCCGGTTTTTGCTGGGCCTCAGTTGCATCGCATTCACCATAGCAGGGAACCCCGTCACGTGAATCACAACTATGCGGCGTTCTTTCCACTCTGGGACATCTTGTTTGGCACCTATTACCGTCCGCTGCGCGGCGAGTGGCCTGCGACCGGGTTGGGTGACGGAGAAACCGTACATAGCATTGGCAAGGCGAGCATACTGCCCTTCAAAGGTTGGGCAAGGATGCTGACCCGAAAGCGCCCCGAGTAACCGGTTGGGTCTGGTAATCTCCGGGAGCCCCTCCTGCCGAAGGAGGGGTGGCTGCGCCGAAGGCGCAGACGGGGTGGTTGTTTAACTTCCGATTAATCGGTTGAATAAACAACCACCCCGTCCGCTCGGCCTGCGGCCTTCGCGTCCACCCCTCCTTCGGAAGGAGGGGTGCCTGGGTGCCTGAATGGGAGGATATGACTGTGAAAGAGGATCCGGTCGGTTTCGACCTGATGAACCATGACGAGAGAATCGATTTCGTGCGCCGGGTATTTCCGGCGATCGGCAAGTACTGTCATCAGAACCTCCAGTACTACCTGGACATCTGGCAGATTGCCGAGGATGCAGGACTCAATATCGTCATCACCGACTACAACTCCCCGGTCGTCTTCAAGGACGAGATAGCCAAAGCGGCCCGCGGAGAATACATTATTGATCCCGCCTTGTTGGGTTTCGATATCGAGGAGCAAAAGCAGGCGTTCCTGCCGCTGGCTTCATACCAGGATGAGCTTCTGGGCATTCCCTTCGAAAGCGGTGACAGCAATGTCTTCGGTTGGCTCAATGGAATGTTCCCGATCGGCGACGCCTATCTCTATTACGCCCTGATTCGAGATCGTCGGCCGCGCCGAATCATCGAAATCGGTTCCGGACAATCGACGCTTGTCGCGCTGAAGGCGTTGAACCGGAACCAAAGCGGACGCATTACCTGCGTCGAACCCTATCCCAATCAACACTTCAACACGCATCTCAGCCGGATGGCCGAATCGAACTTCGAATTGATTGCAGAGCAGTTACAGAATATTCCTGCCGACTTCTTTCAGTCCTTGCAGGAAAACGACATTCTCTTTGTCGACAGTTCCCATGTGGTCAAGTCGCAGTCCGATCTGATGCACCTGTTTTTCAAGGTGATCCCGACGTTGGCCAAGGGAGTCCTGATCCACTTCCACGACATCTTCCTGCCTTACGACTATCCCACCGAGTTCATGGTCCGGCACAAGCGGTTCTACACCGAGCAATACGTGCTGGCGGGCATGCTGATGAACAATCAGAATTTCAAAACGCTGTTTTCGAATTTCTACTTTGCACATCAGGCGTTTGATTTCTATGCCCAGCAGATGCGTTCGTTGCTGAGCGACATCGAAAAAAGTTCGCCTCCCGAAACCCCGATTCGCGCGTATGTGCACGGCGGCAGTCTGTGGATGACTACAAGGGACGGTAGCGAAAACGAACGGTTTGGGAACCGGGGTTGAGCGGGACACTGCGAAAGAATCCCAGGTAAGGCGTGATCGTATACCCTTCGGCGCGCCAGCCTGGATCCCAGGCATCAGCCAGGACCAGCGTTCCGGGACCTTCCGCCCGGATCGACACTTCATCAGGAAGATATTCCAGAATCTCGGCCGCCGCGGGCGTCTGTTCACCGGGCCGCAACACATAGGCGCGCGGATAGACATGAGGATTGCGATAGACATCGACCTCGGCGGAATATTCGCGCTGCCAGCCTTCTAATCCCGGCGGCAAGCTGCCGCCATGTGGAACCAGGAAATACTTGACGTTGAGTTCGTTCAACAAGTCCGGGCGATCCACCCGGGTCAGATGCTCGTTCCAGTAGAAGACGTGGCGCAGGAGTTCTCGGAATCCCTCTCCCCATTTATCGAGCATGCGGTAAACGTGGTCGCGTTGAAACAGCGTATCCATGTGGATCCCAACCGGCGCAAGGTTCGTTCGTGAGAGCAAATCGGGAAAGGTCGGGTCCATTTGCTCCATGGTGCGGAACCAGGGCATGGGCGTGATGGCGTCGTATCCGCGCAAGTCTTCCAGCCCGTAAATCGAGGCGGTGTTCGAAGGAAACACCCCGTCGCCCATGATTCGGAATCGCTCTGTGTCCTTCTTCAGAAAGTCGACCACGGGAGGTTTGGGGAATAGCAACTCTTTGGGCGCAGCCGTGTTGTACAGGCCCAGGTAGAGGACGCATTCCGCGTAAACAACGGCCGCTGTCCACGACGGGCGCCAACGCAGGACAACCAATGTGACGACAAGCGAGGCTGCGAACTTCAGAGCCACGCGGGTTTCGAATCCGGAGAGACTCAGAGCCTGGATGAAAGATCGGAAGTGCCACAACGCGAAGAGCATCAGAAAACAGAACGCCGCCGGCAGCAGATACAGGCACACCAGCCGCGGAATTCGCTTGTTGATGTGTTCGTCCAGGCCATGCGCCGCGAGCATCGCGCCCGCGAAAGTGGCGGATACCCAGAACCTGTTGGAATAGACGATGTGCAGGTGCGGCAGATTGAGCAGCCAGGAAAACGGCGGAACGCCATAGACGAACGCGAGGCTGACCAGAAAGATCCAGGTCCATGGATTGCGCATCGCCGTGCGCGGACGGCCGATCATGAATGCAATGACCAGCAGGAATGACGCAAGGCCGAAGAAATTGCCGTCGTTCGAGCCCCAGCGGTGCGCAGGCGCCGAGGTGCCGAAGAACTCCGGCGTCAGGAAATCGAGCATCGTGTGCGCCGAATAGATCAGTGGGAAGAGCTGATCGCGAAAGTACGAAGCGGCGCTCGGCAAGACATACCTCAGCAACGGAATCTGGGGTAACGCGAGAATAGTTCCGGCGGCGGCAGCGCCGGCCGCGTATGCGATGTCCGCCTTGCTCGGTCGATTCGATAGGAACCAGGCGCCGACTATGAATGCGGCAACCACTGCCGTTTCCGGATGACCGGCCAGCATGATCAGCGCCGTGAACAGAGCCGTAAGTATCCAGCGCCGGGAGTCGACGGCCCACAGCAGCGCCGGAATCCACGCCATCGACCATCCGAATGGATATCCGACCGAAAAGACAAAGTTGTAGGTGAAGGCATAGGAAACCGCGGCCAGCATCGCTGCGGCTTCCGAAACGTGTCGGCGGGCGAAAGCTCGCATCGAGATTGCGGCGATCGCGGTGTGAAAGATCGCCAGCAACACATACGACCACGAGGCCGAGAGTATCCAATTCAGCCAGTTGGGCGGATACAGCGCGGCCGACTGACCATTTCCCAGAAGGGGAGATCCGGCAAAGGCATAACGATTCCACAGCGCTCCGCGCCAGCCGTCGCGTTTCTGAATCTCATGCCAGGGATAGAACGCGAAGACCTGGTCCGATAGAACCGGGTTTGCCACGGTGCGCCCTACGCACACCTGCATTGCGGCCCAGGGTTGCGTGTTGCAAAGAATGTCGAGGGGTAGCAGGACGCGCCCCGGCAGTAACCCCGGCAGGTAGAACAAGGCCGCGGCAGCCGACAGCAGCAGAACCGGAAGATAGAGTCGGCGCATATAGGCTCTGGAATATGCGCGAACCGGTGTCGGAATGCAAGAGTCGGCTTGCAACCTGGCTCGTAAAACCATGCGCTTAAAAGATGCTCACTGCAATAGGCTTTTTGTGAGGCTTTGAGGTGGGATAGGAGAGGCGGTATGTCATGGCAAAGTCGCTTACGCTCCATTTTTCAGGCCATAGGCGCCTTCCAGAGCAAGATCATTCTGGCGGTTGCATACCTCGTTCTGACTCCCGTCGCGCTGTACCTACGTCTTAAAGATCCCCTCCGGAGAAGACCAGGAAACAACATTACGGGCTGGATACCAAGAACCGTCCAACCCAGCGGGAAGAGCTGGTTCCGGAGATTGTTCTAACTTGACAGTTATCGGCATTTCCTTTGGCTATCACGATGCGGCAGCCGCCCTGGTTGTAGACGGAGAGGTTCGCGTGGCGGCCGAGGAGGAGCGGTTCACCAGGGTTAAGCACGATCCGAGTTTTCCGCGACGGGCAGTCGAGTACTGTACCTGCGCCGGGGGGATTGCCAGCAAAGACGCGGATTATGTGGTTTTTTACGAAAAACCGATTCTCAAGTTTGACCGAATCCTGACAACCCTTTTAGCCGAACATCCGCGAACTCTAAGGCCATTTCTGCGCGCACTGCCTTTGTGGCTTAAGAATCGACTTTGGGTCGAAAGCGAGATCGCTCGTGAGCTGGAGGTTGATCGGGAGCGAATTCTTTTCTCGCAGCATCATCTATCGCATGCGGCGAGCGCCTTTTTTCTTTCTCCCTTCGAATCGGCGGGAGTCCTGACTCTTGACGGTATTGGCGAATGGACAAGCGGAACGGTTGGGTGGGGAGAGGGATCGCAGCTGCGCATCGATCATGAAATGCGATTCCCGCATTCAATCGGGCTCTTCTTCAGTCTCATGACCGCTTATCTTGGATTCAAGGTCAATGACGGCGAATGGAAGGTAATGGGGCTCGCTCCCTATGGGCAACCGAAATACGTTGAGCAACTCAGGAGCGTCATCTCGATCTTTGACGATGGAAGCATCCACCTCCATGGCGGGTACCTGGAGTTCCTGCGAAATGACTCCCACATGTTCGCTGCTGAGAAACTCACCCGCCTGCTTGGTATTCCGCCGCGCAACAGTTCCAGCGAGTTGAAGGCTGAACATTCCGATCTCGCGGCATCCATCCAGAAGCTTTTTGAAGAGTGCCTGGTCAAGAGCGTCCGTTTTGTGGCGCAGAAATATGACACGGATCGCCTCTGTTACGCAGGCGGATCCGCGCTGAACAGCGTCGCCAATCAACTCATCCTGACTCAGACCCCGATTCGAAAAGTATTCATTCAACCCGCGCCTGGTGATAGTGGAGCTGCGATTGGCGCCGCGCTGCTCGCATACAACAATCTTGCGGACAACCCAGTCCGCGAACCCATGCGCCATGTGTATCTCGGGCCTGATTTTGGCGACGCCGCCATTTGTCAGGCTTGTTCTGAAGCTGGCGTCGATGCGAACCACATCACAAACCGGGAAGCATTGCTCGAGCGCACGGTCGATCTGCTGGCGGACGGGAGGATTGTCGGATGGTTTCAGGGCCGAATGGAATTCGGGCCAAGAGCGCTCGGCAGCCGGAGTATTCTGGCCGATCCCAGATCGGCCTCGATGAAAGATGCCATCAATGCGAAGGTGAAGTATCGAGAGTCGTTCCGACCCTTCGCCGCATCTGTGCCGGAAGAGGACAGTGCCACTTATTTCGAACTGGACGGGCCGTCGCCCTTTATGTTGATCGTCTGTCCTGTAAGACAGGAGTGGCGCAATCAACTGGCAGCTATTACGCACGTCGACCAAAGCTGCCGCGTTCAGACGGTGGAGACTGAATCGGCGCCGCTCTATTTTGAGCTACTCAAACGATTTGGCCGGAGAACCGGAATTCCGGTGCTGCTGAATACCTCGTTCAACATCCGTGGTGAACCGATCGTCTGCACACCGGCTGAAGCCATCCACTGCTTCGTGCGCAGCGGACTCGACGCGTTGGTTATTGGGAACTATCTGATTGAGACGAAAGTCGCCTCGGTCCCGTATAGCTTTGCAGAAGTCGATCAATTGGATGCCCGATGAGCATTGCAAAGAAACTGGCTTTCTCTCTACTAGCCGTCATCGTCTTCTTTGGGTCCGCCGAGGGCATATTGCGGCTGACTTATCAGCCCAGCCGACCATTTAATTTTTACACGCCGCAGCCAAAATCCATTGTGCAGCCGGACGCCGATCTGGGCTATCGCTTGCGGCCGAATTTCGAGGGCAAGGCTTATTTGAGCTTTGTCAAAACGAACAGCCTGGGATTCCGTGGACCTGAATTTGCTCCTAATCCAAGGAATGGGCTGAGAGTTGTAGCCATAGGCGATTCCTGTACTTTCGGGTTCGGCGTATCCGACAACGAACATACCTATCCGTTTCAACTTTCAACTCTCATGCAGAACGCCGATGTCAGTGCCGAAGTCATCAACGCAGGCGTGGTTGGTTATTCTTCGTATCAGGCGCTCAAGTTGCTGCAGAGTCGGGTCTTGAGCTTCCACCCAGACATCCTCCTTATATATATCGGTTGGAATGATATGGGCAATTCGCTGTCACCCGATTGGACGCCAACCTTTACTCAAGGCATCGAGCGATCTCATTTCTGGAGCAATTCACCCCCATACCTGCTCCTGGCGCTGGCGGATGTGATCTCACGATTCCGTCCGCGGCGGCCGTTGGCGTACAAGACCGCAGCCGTCGATTCCTATTCCATCAATCTCACGAAGATAGTGGACGTGGCTCGCCAGGCGGGAATCGAACCCATGCTGATATCCTGGCCCACCCGAGTGGCACTGCATATTGACAGACTGCGAACCACCGAAGTGATGCCAGGCAGTGGTATTACCTACGATCAGTGGTTTGATTTTTACCAGAGATACCAGGTCGCGTTGCGAGCGGTGGCCGCCGCGAAGAATGTCAAAGTGATACCTCTTGCAGATGACCTGAATCAGAAGGACTCCTCCTACTATATTGATGAGATTCACCTGAGCGACCAGGGCAACAGTGAGGCGGCGGCCGTAATATTTGATTCCTTGCGGCCTGAAGTGGCTGGGCGGAGGCTGAGCCATTGAGAAGCGCATTTGCACTCTTCCTCCAGTTCGTGGACTTCGTCAAACACGAAAAAAAGTGGTGGCTCATACCGGTAGTCGTGATTCTCATGGTGCTTTCGCTGCTTATACTGGCGCTGCAGAATCCGTGGCTCGCGCCCTTTATCTATCCCCTGTTTTGACTCGCAGCCAGACTCACACATTCCGAAGTGGGGACGTCAAGTCGTCTTCATTTCGTGCGCGGACCGTTCAATCCTAAGTCCGGACTTTCGGCGATATTTAGTCGGTACATTTGACGACTAATTGTGTGACATGACCGTAAGTCGATGTTCTTGCAACACCCGAAAAATGGCCACCAAAGTGCCATGTTCTTGCGGATGACCGACGCAGGCGCGGAGCGTATGATGTGAGTATGTCGATTGAGACCGACACCGACCTTGTCACCAGGAAGCTCTTCACGGTCGAGGAGTTTCAGCGCATTTCAGACATCGAGGACATCTTTCCGCCCGATAGCCGTTTCGAGTTGATTCGCGGGGAGATCATTGAAATGCCCAATCCCACTCGGCGTCACAGTGGCCGCGTGAACAAGCTGAACCGTGTGTTCACATCCAAGCTGGGTGAGTCCGCAATCGTATGTATTCAGAATGGAATGTTCGTTGACCGCATGTCCGAGCCGAAGCCGGACGTCGTCATCGCCAAGCCATTGCCCGAGCTCTTTGGCGCATTCGAGCCGGATACCGGAGATGTCCTGCTGCTCGTCGAGATATCCGATACCAGCGTCCGCTACGATACGAAAACCAAGGCCTCGTTGTACGCCGAAGGTGGAATACCGGAATACTGGGTGTTAAATATCCCGAAAGACGTTCTCGAAGTCCGTACCGATCCGGTCGATGGCGAATATCGCCAAACCGCAATCTACGAACATGGACAGACGATTACCGCGAAAAACCTGCCGGGTATAACTTTCACGATCGACGAACTTCTTGGCTGAGGTTGGATGGCAAGTGTCGACCATCGTCCCCACCCCGCGAAGGGCAAGAAGTGGAACCACGTTTCCACTCACACGATTGCGTGTACTTGATCGAACGCTCTTGGTGAGCTTGCAAAATATTGGTTCTTGGACGGTTATTCGTATCAAACGCGACCCCCCAAATCCGTCGCGCGGTTGGGAACAAATCGTGCACTCAGCGGGACACTCAACGTTTTACCGGAGGTACAGTATGTCCAATAATCTCCTGTTGATGAACCTTCCCCACAACGCATCGGATCGCGAAATACGTGTGTGGATCGAATCACGAGGGATCGAAACCAAGACCATTCGCATCGTTCGTGACGAGGTCAGCGGTGTGTCACCCGCATTCGGGCACGTCGAACTGAACGGCAGCATCGAACTCAAGG
>Ga0206992_1162_pt1 | contig 14102 bp, 7 predicted proteins | sample Alteio_BWMinCont_6_FD_153267 | JGI IMG/M metagenome (GOLD analysis project Ga0206992, IMG submission 153267) | Enriched cells from forest soil in Barre Woods Harvard Forest LTER site, Petersham, Massachusetts, United States -... | ecosystem: Environmental > Terrestrial > Soil > Temperate forest >... | reverse complement strand
CATGCACTGGCGCACTGGCAAGTGCGATGTTACTCGACGTGGTAACCGTTCCGGCCAGCGTCGTCACGCTCGATTGCACTGTCGCACCGACGCCAATGGTGAAATCCTGGTCGCTTTCGTTCGGCAGGCTCAAGGAAAGATGGGTAAGCTGCGTCGGGGTAAGCGTCCATGTACCATCGGCATTATGCGTACCCGCCGAGAGCGTCGCTCCGTTAGGGATGCCGCTAAAGGTCAGCTTGGTAATGCCGGTAGCCATATTCAAAAGCTGCGGTGCATCGGCGAGCGCCAGAATGCCGTTTTCCGGCGCGATTAGCCCGCCTGCCGCGAGTAGTCCACCGCTGGCAGCAACCGGCACGTCAATGATATTGGCTGGCAGTATCGGCACGCTGGCTTCATGGCTGACGGTTGTCAGGCCGGTCACTATCGGAAGTATAGGCTGATCGATCACCGGCAGTACGGTCACGGAAAGCGGCGCGGCGAGTTGCGCGCTGGTGCCATTATCCTCGCTCGATACCGCCGTTACAGTCAGCGCCATGGTGCCATTGAAATCATGCGGCGGCGTGATAGTAAGTCCCTGTAAATCCGAAGATGCCAGCGACCAATGCCCATTACCAGCATAAAGCCCGGCAGAAAGCTGTGCGCCATCCGGCACGCCGCCGATCAGGACGCTTAAGTGTTCGGACGTATCGGTCAGCGCCGTAGCGATATGCAATGGAATGGCGGCATCCTCATTACCGACAGCAGGCGCGACGGAGAGGTTCGGTATGCTGGCGACAGCGGCAACGCTCACTGGCAGATGGACGGAGTTATCCGCCGTCGTGCCGTTCACGCTGGAAGTGGCGCTCACCGTCAGGTCAAGAGTGCCGCTCCAATGGGCGGATGGCGTCAGCGTCAGGCCGGTCAGTTGCCTGGAAGTCAATGTCCAGTTGCCGTCCGCGTTATGCGTCCCCGCTGAGAGGTTCGCACCACTCGGCACCCCGGCGATGGTCACGGAGAGCGTTTCTCCGGCAGCATTATCGGAAAGCGCCGCGCCGATGGAAAGCGGGATGGGCGTATCCTCAAGGCCATGTGCGGAAATCGCGGTCAGAACCGGAATTTCGGCGACTGGCGTCACCACGACCGGCAACGTATTGACGATACTGGCGATGGTGCCGTTTTCGCTGGAAGTCGCCGTGACGGTCAGCGCCAATGCGCCGCTCACATGCTCAGGCGGCGTGAAAGTCAGGCCGTTCAGTTGATCGGACGTCAGGCTCCATGTGCCATCGACATTATGCGTGCCTGCCGACAGAACGCCGCCAGCCGGAACGCCGCCGATGGTAACGGCAAGCACTTCCGAAGCATCCGTATTAGCCAGTGCTGCATGAATGGAAAGCGGAATCGACGAATCCTCCGCGCCGATGGCGGGTGTCAGCACCAGCAGCGGTGTGATAGCCACGCCGGTGATCGTGACCGCTAAATTGGCGGTGGCGGAGGCGCTGGTGTTGTTTTCGGAAGCCGTGGCTGTTACGGTAAGATTGAGATTGCCGCTCCAGTGCTCCGGCGGTGTCAATGTCAGTCCCGTCAGTTGCGCCGAAGTCAGCGTCCAGCTGCCGTCGCTATTATGGGTTCCGGCGGAAAGCGAGGCATCGGTGGGCAATCCGCTGACGGTCACGCTTACGCTTTCCACTCCGGTATCCGGCAGGAAAACGCCGAGCGAAAGCGGAATGGCCGTATCTTCAACGCCGGTCACAGGCAGGACCGAAAGCGCAGGCGCGGTGGCAACGCCTTCGACGGTGATCGGCAGATGCGCCGTTGTCGTGGCGCTGGTGCCGTTCTCACTGGCGGTGGCAGTGATGCTGATATCCATGGTTCCGCTGTAATGCGTGGGCGGCGTCAGCGTCAGCCCGGCCAGTTGACCGGAGGTCAATGTCCATGTGCCGTCATTGTTATGCGTACCGGCGGAGAGGCTGGTATCCTGCGGCAATCCGGCAATCGTCACGGTGACGTTTTCGGCTGCGGTGACGGGAATGGCGGCAATCGGCAATGGAATCGCCGTGCCTTCCAGGCCGATAGCCGCTTGAACGGACAGGCCCGGCAGATGCGCGACGCCCGCAACGCTTACCGGCAATTGAATCGACGTGTTGGCGCTGGTATCGTTTTCAGATGTGGTTGCCGTGACTGTCAGGTTGAAATCTCCGCTCCAATGTGCGGGCGGTGTCAAAGTTAACCCCGTCAACTGCTGCGAAGTCAGGCTCCATGTGCCATCATTATTTTCGATACCGGCGGAAAGTTGTGCGCCTACCGGCAAGCCGCTAACGGTAACGGAGAGGGTTTCGGCACCGTTCAGATTAACCGGCGTAGCACTGATGGAAAGCGGAATGGCCACGTCTTCGATGCCATGCACGGAAGCGGCGGAAAGCGCTGGCGCTTCGGCGATGCCGACGATCGCCACTGACAGGATGCCCGCAGTAGAAGCGATCGTACCGTTTTCCGACGAAGTGGCGGCGACGGAGAGATTAAGCGCGCCACTCCAGTGCTCCGGCGGCGTCAGCGTGAGTCCATGTAGTTCCTCGGGGGTGAGCGTCCAGCTGCCGTCCGTATGCTGAATCCCGGCGGATAAGCTGGCTCCTTCGGGCATGCCGCTGATGGTAACGGAAAGCGTTTCCGAGCTGTTCGTATCCAGTACATGGGCGGCGATGGAAATCGGGATGGCTGAATTTTCGGCGCCGATGGCCGCCTGAATGGCAAGCTCCGGCGCAATGGCTATAGCGGCGATGGCGATGGGTAAGGTAGACGAGATGCTCGCCGTCGTACCGTTCTCGCTGGAAGTTGCCGTGACCGCCAGGTCGAAATGGCCGCTCCAGTGTTCGGGCGGGGTCAGCGTCAGGCCGGTGAGTTGCTGGGCAGTCAATGTCCATGTTCCGTCCGTGTTTTGCACGCCTGCCGACAGATTCGCACCCGCTGGCATGCCGCTGATCGTAATGCTTACCTGCTGCGAACCGTTCGACTCCGGCAATGCCGCCGTGATGGCAAGCGGTATGGCCGTGTCCTCGATGCCGCTTACCGGCGCTACCGTCAGGGCGGGCGCTGAGGCCACGCCCATGATGGCAATCGGTAGATCGACGCTGCTGCTGGCGCTGGTGCCGTTTTCGGAAGCGGTAGCGGTAATCGTAAGATTGAGCGTGCCGGTTTCATGGGCGGACGGTGTTAATGTGAGTCCCGTCAATTGCCCGGAAGTCAGCGTCCAGCTGCCGTCGCCGTTATGGGTTCCGGCGGATAGCGTTGCGCCGGTGGGCAACCCACTGATGACAACGCTTAACGATTCGGAACCATTCGCATCCACAAGTCCGGCGGCGATAGGCAAGGGAATTGCCGTATCCTCCATACCAACCGCTGCCTGCACGGCAAGATTCGGCATTGTTGCCACACCGGTAATGCTTACCGGCAGGCTTGCTTCCGTAGTAGCGCTCGTTCCGTTTTCGCTGGAGGTTGCCGTGATGGTCAGGTTGAAATCGCCGCTCCAGTGTTCCGGCGGTGTGAGTGTCAGCCCTGTCAACTGCTGTGAAGTCAGGCTCCATGTGCCATCGGTATTATGCGTACCTGCCGACAGGCTGGCATTTTCCGGCAGTCCGCTGATGGTGACGTTTAAAGATTCAGACGTATTCGTATCGGCGAGCGCTGCGCCGATGGCAAGAGGAACGGCAACATTTTCAATCCCGCTTGCGGCATGCACCGATACCGTCGGAGCCAGGGCCACGCCTTCGATACCCACAGGTAAAACCGTTGTCGTACTTGCCGTGGTGCCGTTTTCAGAGGAGGTAGCGGTAACGGTCAGCGCCATCGCGCCGCTGGTGTGCAGAGGCGGCGTCAGTGTCAATCCCTGAAGATCCGGCGTCAGCGTCCATGAGCCGTCGGCGTTATGCGTACCGGCAGAGAGGCTCGCGCCGAGAGGCAATCCGCCAATGGTAATCGCAAGCGACTCCGAACTGTCCGTATCGGGAAGCGCGGCAGCGATATGCAAAGCAATAGCGCTGTCTTCCACACCAATTCCCGCTTGCACGGTTAGGATCGGCAGAGAAGCGACGCCCTGGACAATCACCGGTATATCGGCGCTGGCGCTGGCGGAAATGCCGCCGCCGGAGGAAACGGCGCTTACCGTCAATGCGAACGTGCCGCCTTCATATTCGGGCAGCGTCAGCGTGAGTCCGGCCAATTGCGAAGCGTTTAATGTCCATGTGCCGTCGTTGTGTTCCGTACCGGTGGAAAGCACGGCTCCTTGCGGCATGCCGGAAATGGTAACAATGGTTGAGACATCGGCGATGGCTGGTGCGGTCAGTCCGACCGAAAGTACGATCGGCTGATTTTCCAGCCCTACCAGCGGCGCTACCGATAATATCGGCGGTGATAGCGTAACGGCATGGACTTCAACAGGAGAGGTGGAAACCACACTTACCAACGGTTGAGTATCGCCACCGCCAACGGTGACAGTTGTCGCCTCTGTACTATTGCCGATGAGTGGATTCTGATTGTCTGCGTTTCCGATAGTAACTCCGGCGTCTGCATTACCAGATGGAACATCGGCGCTTGCGGATACGGGCAAAGTTTCCTGGCCGACAGGCAGAACGCTTACATTGCCACCAGCACTTGCTGGAACATCTACACTGACCGCTGGAATCTCTACACTTGCGCCCGCGGAAACCTGTATATTATGAGGGTCAGCTGTGACTCCCACGGTGGCTACTACAGACGAAACATCGGTGCTTGCGGTGACGGGTGAATTGTTTTGATCGATGGAAAGATTGCTATCGCCCGTGCTTATATCACCGCCCGTGCTGATGCCACTGCCGATCTGCACCGGCGGAATATTGGTACTTGCCGGAGGAACTTCACTATTTCCAACGCTAATATCACTCCCTATGTTGACGGGCGGAGTGACCGGAATACTAACAACGCCTCCGCCACTGATAGTAATTCCGGCATCTGCATTAACAGGCAGAACATTACTGCTTCCATTGATCGACAACGTGTCTTGACTTACGGGCAGGTTGGTATCGCCTGCGCTGATAGGCGTTGTGCCTATATCTTGGTTTGATGAAGGCAGTGGAGCAACATTCACAATTGGAATATCAACACTAACGCCACTGCCGATGCCAGCTTCACTCCCGACAGAAGATGCCCCCTGATTGGCCGGAAGAGTGACATCGCCGCCTAAGTTATTGGATACCGGTTCGGTAACAACGCTCACTGGCAAGAGACTGGTTTCTCCATTGTCCACGCTTACTCCGCCGACAATGATCGGCAAAGTTACAGTATTTCCCCCCGCCAGCGACGAATCATTATTACCACCAGCGATAACGCTGCCACTGCCATCGACAGGCAATATTTCATGTGCGCCACTGGTTATGATGCCGCCTGATGAAGGCGGATTTTCCTGGCTAACTACCGGTAGTGAACCCTCACTATTGCCGCCCGTATTAACGCTGCTTCCTGTATCAACAGGAGGAATATCGACGCTTGCACCTGCGGAAGATGAACCATGCGTATTGTCCCCGCCGGTGGAAACAGGCGGAGTGATGATATTGCCACCTGTCTGCGGCAAAGTTTCGTGCCCAGAGTTGGAAGACGGTGTCTGAATAGTATCGCTGCTAATGACGGGTGAGTTCGTAGCGCTACTGTTTCCGCTCACAGGCGCATGGGATACTGCATGCGCTACATGTACCTCTGCTCCCTGCGAATGTTGTGCCTCATGCGGCAGACGAGCAGCGGCGGTTGGCGATCCGCTATCTTTTGCCAATGCGGCACTAGGATGCTCTGCTGCATGGAAGGGATCGTTGTTTGTGCCGGTGACAAGCGTATTGGCTGTTGCATTGGCAACGGTCGAACTGCCCGTAGAGGATACAGGCTGGCCGGTTGTTTCATGCATGGTGGGAGCGGCACCGGTATCTGCGGATTTTGCAGCGCCTGATGAGAAAATTCCGCCACTGAACAGCTGCGTGACACTATTGGCGATATTTCCGAAGAACGACGTCTCCTCATGCGGAGTACTATAAGGAACACTACCAAGCAATGTGCCCTGATCTTTATGCTCGACGCTGGCGTCTTGCCCCTGATGCAGCTTGGCATCCAGCGGCCTGGACGGACGGGTGGGATCGGAGGGAGAAAATTGTGCCATAAAAATCCCGCTTTGACTTCTGGTTGATTTACCATTAGCGTAGCGCACAACTATTAATCGAGTATTAAGAAAATTATGCTATTTTTAGTAGAATTCTAAATCTATATTATATGGAGGAAAATTCCATGGAACGCATTTTACTGGCAGAAGATGAAACTACCGGCCGACGTATTCTAGCTGCCTGTCTGCACCGCGCCGGCTATAAAGTCGATGAGGCGGAAGATGGCAAGGAAGCCTGGGAACGGCTGCAAAAGCAACGCGACTATGCGCTTATCGTCACCGACCGGCGCATGCCGAACATGGATGGATTGGAACTGGCCAAACGCGTGCAGGCAGACTCAGGGTTGTGCCATATTCCCATTTTGATGCAGACATCGGCGAATGCGCCGGAAGAAGTGGTCGAGGGCATCAAGGCCGGCGTCTATTATTATCTGGCCAAGCCTTATCAGGAAGAAACGCTGCTCTCGTTGGTGAAAGCGGGCATCCGCGAACGTCGGCAGCACGAATGGTTTGAAGCGCGTAACAGCCGCCAGCAGGAAGCGCTTGGCACTTTCGTACGCGGCGAATTTCGTATCCACACGCCGGAGGAAGCACAGAATGTCGCTTTCCTATTGGGAAGTCTCTTTCCGCGCCCCGATCTTGCCGTCCTTGGCCTGTACGAATTGCTGCTCAATGCCATCGAGCATGGCAATCTGGCGATCGGTTACGAGGAAAAAGCCGCATTGCTTGCCAGCTCGCGCTGGGAGGAGGAAATCGCAAAACGCCTGAAACTGCCCGAACATGCAAGCAAACACGTCATGGTGCAGTTCGCGCAGGATGCAAAGCAACTGGAAGTCATCATCTGCGACCAGGGCGCAGGTTTCGACTGGCGGCCCTACCTCGATATCGAACCTTCGCGCGCCACGGATGCAAGCGGCCGCGGCATCGCCAAGGCAAATCACTTGAGCTTCGACCAGCTGACGTACCAAGGCAAAGGCAATCAGGTGCAGGTGGTGACAAAACTCGCGGCTGGGCAGGAAAAACGCAGCGCAGCGCGATAGTAGTCAGTCCTATTATTTCACGATTTTGTGAGCATTGGATGCCCTGATGCTTTTTTTACGTTTGTGTACTACTTGCCTGTCGCTTTTACATGGGTAATGACATACGCGAACAGCAGTAGTTTCTAGGTCAATTCATGCGGAGATAGCGCGGTTATACCGGCGTAACGGCGGAAGTCCTCAACATCGAAGGTCAGGATGCGGGTGATGCCATGCGTCAGCATCAGCGCAACGATTCTTGCATCATGCACCTGCACACCGGTCAGTTGCAATTTCACAACCAAATCGTGCCAGTGGCGGTAAGCAGCCGGGGCCTCGTGATATACTTCAAACAGGCGATGCAACAGCCGTAACCGACGATCCGCTTCTCCGGCAGAAAGACCAAAGCCGCCGCGAGACGTTGCCGGACGGGTGCACACATTCCAGAACTCTGCCGCGTTTTGCGGAAAGAAGCAAAAGCGGTCACCCTGCTTATACAACGCTTGCAGCGCCTTGCGCGTACAGGAATGCAGTGGGTCACTGCGATCAACAAGGCGCAGCAGTATATGGAATCAAGGATGACGAGCATTAATTATGATCGTCATAAATATCAGCACGTGAGAAATCCGCTGGTAATGGCGTATGGGTAGGCATTTCCGACGCCAAGGCATCTAATGCTTGCTCTAACGACATCGGGGAAGTATCAGACGCAGGCAGCGAACTAGCGCCTGTTTCCAGAATGCGGCGGAGATAAGATTCGAGCGGTTGTCCCAAAACCTGTGCATTGTGCCGCAACCAACGCTCCGTATCCGTTCCAACATCAATATGTATCATGGCAGTCTTTCTTAGATATCAACCTATTAAATAGTAACTTTCCATCCATTATACCGGAAAATGTCAGGAATGCAAGGTGGTTAGCCACCTTTAAGTTTTTTCTCTATGTATATCAAATTACTACGCGGAATCCACCCACACAATCTGTGTATTATGCCTGAAGAAGAGAGTTGCGAAGCATGAGCATTTTTGCCAGATAGAGGACATATGAACGATATTTATCAACAGATACAACGTGTTTCGCAGCGCCTCTCTGCCATTGAACGGGAGAAAGCGGCATTAGAGGAAGAGCGTGACCGCCTGCACCGGCAATTATCCGCAGGGCAAACAAACCACTTAAGCACACAAGAGAAAATCGACCTGTTCATGGAGCTTTTTCGCGGGCGCGAGGATGTCTTCGCCCGGCGCTGGGGCAATCCCAAGACCGGCACCTCCGGCTATGCGCCTGCCTGTCACAGCGAATGGGTGCGAGGGGTATGTGAAAAGCCGCGCATCAAATGCAGCGAATGCCCGAATCAGGCGTTTATGCCGGTAACACCGGAAGTGATGCGCCGTCATCTGTCTGGGGAACATACCATTGGCGTCTACCCGATGCTAAAGGATGAGACCTGCTGGTTTCTGGCGGTGGATTTCGACAAGGAGCACTGGCAAAGGGACGTGCGGGCCTTCCTCAATACCTGCCAGCATGGAACGTTCCCGCTCCGGCAATGGGGCGCATGTGTGGATATTCTTCAGTGCACCGGTGGCGGTACGTGAAACACGCAAGATGGGTGCGGCACTGCTGACCGAAACGATGGAATACTGCCCTGAGATTGGCTTTGAGTCGTATGATCGTTTTTTCCCCAATCAGGACACGTTGCCTGCGAAAGGTTTTGGCAACCTGATCGCATTACCATTGCAACGGCAGCCACGCGAGAAAGGCAACAGCCTATTTCTTGATGGCGATTTGCAGCCTTACCTCGATCAATGGTCATACTTGGCATCCATCCGCCGCATGACGCCATTGGAGGTAAGCGCCCTTGCCAATGATGCTGCATTGCGTGGCCGGATTCTCGGTGTGCGTATGCCGCTGGACGAAGATGATCAAAAGCCGTGGGAAACACAGCCATCACGCGCAGCACCGGAGATTCCCATCGGGCAGTTATTGCCGCCATCCATTGATCTGGTGCTCGGTAATCAGCTTTATATCGCCAAACAGGGACTTCCGCCTGCGCTTGCCACAAGGCTGATCCGGCTGGCGGCGTTCCAGAATCCCGAATTTTATCTGGCGCAGGCCATGCGCATGTCCACCTTCGGCATACCGCGCATCATCGCCACTGCCGAGAATTTCCCCAACCATATCGCCTTACCGCGTGGTTGCACGGATGAGGCGCTGACACTGTTTAAATCGCTGGGCATTGTGACCAAAATAAATGATAAGCGGCATATTGGTACTACGCTTGAAGTACGGTTTACCGGCACGCTGGCATCCGCTCAGGAGCGCGCAGCAAAAGCTATGCTGGCACATGATACCGGCGTGCTGGCCGCAACCACTGCGTTTGGCAAAACCGTTCTGGCGGCACATATGATTGCCGAGCGTAAGACCAGCACGCTGGTGCTGGTGCATCGCCGCCAGTTGCTTGACCAATGGATGGCCCGCCTGCAAACGTTTCTGGATATTCCGCATGACCAGATCGGCATGATCGCCGGAGGCAAGCGCAAACCGACCGGCATCATTGATGTAGCGGTCATGCAAAGCCTGGTCAAAAAAGGCGTTGTGGATGATATCGTTGCCAATTACGGCCAGTTGGTTGTAGACGAATGCCACCATGTGTCCGCCGTCAGCTTTGAGGCACTGGCACGCGCCGCCAAAGCGAAATATGTGTTGGGACTCACGGCAACGGCAACGCGCAAGGATGGCCGTCATCCCATCATCTTCATGCAATGCGGCCCTATCCGTTACAAGGTCGATCCGAAGTCGCAGGCGCTGTTGCGGCCATTTACGCATCGGGTGGTGCGGCGGTATACCGCGTTCCAGCCCTTTGTACTCAGTGCCGAAAAACTGACGATACAACAGCTTTACGCCGCCATCGCCACGGATGCACAGCGCAACGCCATGATCGTGGACGACATCGTCGAAGCTCTGGAGGCAAAGCGCAGCCCGTTATTGCTCACCGAGCGCAAGGAACACGCGAAATATCTTGCAGCGCAATTGTCGGGATATTGCAAACATATTGTCGTCATGACAGGTGGTCAGGGTGCAAGGCAGCGCGAACAGGTGCGCCAGCAACTGGCCTCTATCCCCGAAACTGAACCACGCTTGCTGATTGCCACCGGACGCTATATCGGCGAAGGCTTCGACGATGCACGGCTAGACACCCTGTTCCTCGCCATGCCCATCTCCTGGCATGGCACGCTGGCGCAATATGCCGGTCGCCTGCACCGGCTGCATCATGCTAAAAAAGAAGTCATCATTTACGACTACGTGGACGATGTCCACCCCATGCTGGAAAGGATGGCGGAAAAGCGTCGCAAAGGCTATGAGAGGCTGGGTTATGAGATTGGCGCTGGCGGTGCTATAACGACAGATATTGGCAGCGCGCCCGGACAAGCGACGTTACATTTTTAGCCGAAAACGTACTCAGTCCTATTATTTCATGATTTCGTAGGCTTTTAAAGCGCCCAACAATGATTCAAATGTTACATGTACTGTGAGCATCCAGCAGGCAAAGATCGAGATATTCCTGCTTACTGATTTTCCCGGTGGCCAGTAGTTGGAATAATCGTTCATCAATGGCGCTTGGAGTGAGACCTTCAAATTTATTGATTACAGAAAGGTGCTGCAACATGGAGATACGGCGGCTTTGTTCGACGCTGTCAAAAGCTGCCGGACGTGCTTCGTATTCTTGCATTTTTTTCTCAATCAATGTCATTGCCTAATCAGCAAAAATTATTTGCCCTTGCCCATGATAGCCATTCGACTTCTGTACTTTTCTTGACACGCAATTCATTCTCAACATCATGATGATCGCTGAAAATTAAGATTATCGCACTGCCACCGTGCCGAAGGAACAATCAGGCCGTCATAGCCAAGAAAAGATATGGCAGCGCCGATTTTCTGGGTTTTCTCGTAATTCACGCTGTTGTAGGACGCATCGTTCACCCTAAGCGTATTGAGATTATCCCGCAATAAATGGAGGGTCTTTTGGGTGGTAACGCTTAATGTATGCAGTATGGCAGGCTTGGAAGGCAGGGGTGTCAGTTGTCCCCCAATGGAAAGAAATCTCTGCTAATGCCCCTTCCTCAGCAAGGCTGGTATAAAGCGCGGCAATATCGCCAGCCGGAATCCATCGTCCCCCTCGCGTTGAAAAGGCTAAGGGGTCGAGACCTTTGCGCGTTGCACGGAATACATCATCCTTAAACTCTTCAGTGGGCAAAGCGCGGAGCTGCTCAAGCAGATTAGAATCGTGAAGCAAACTGAACCCCTATACAAAGACACCGTCGCGCAATTGATCTATCATCTGGATCACCTTTTCAGCATGGCCTGCCTGGATTAACTCGGCTGGTATTTTGCCGTTCAGCAGCTTTTGCCGGGAAAACATCCAAAGGCGCGCCTCATCCGGTTCATACAGGTCGGAAAGCTGGTCGATGATATATTCCAAATCCAGCAGCAATTTCTGCTTATCCGGTTGTGGGAAGGCTTTCCCCTGATTCCAGCGCGAAACTGTCTCGGGACGTACGCCAAGAATGTTGGCAACGTCTCTGGAATCTCCCGTGCGCTTGTGTCTAGCACTCAGAAGATCATGGACATAGCTGCTCATGGGTATTGTCAACGGCTTGCCGTTCTTAGTATCGGGGACCGTAACCGTCTTTTCCTTGAAATCTATATTCTCCCAGCGCAGTGACAACCCTTCATTTTTCCTCATGCCGGTAAACAGTAGCAGGCAGAAATAATCACGAATGCCGCTCAGCCTCATACCACTGCTTTAGCTGCGTGGGCTTAATGAGGGTTTGCCTTCTGACATCCTCATTCCAGCTTAGATTCCCGGCTGATGCTGGAATCAGCTTGCGTATATCTGGAAAAAATCTTTTTAAGCGACTCTTTGTTTATTCCGATGCCGGTATCCGTTACGGTAAAACATAGTTGATCATTCCCATCATTATCGATGGTGGTAATCACATAAAGTGAAACATGCCCTCTTTCCGTAAATTTTACGGCATTGCTTAAGAGATTTACAAGAATCTGGCGTATACGCTATATAGCCCACAGTTTCTTGATGCTGGCACCAGTAAAGAACAATGTGCCTAGCTAACGGTACGAGGATCAATTGCAATATTTATTTCCGTCGATTTTGGAATAAATTGCTCTGGGTGGGTTTGGATATTGGCCACTTCCATATTATTTTTCCGGTCTGCTCCAGCCTGTGACAGGGAAACATCCATACTCAATTTTCTTTTGATAAAATCGGGCAAAATATCGTTCGTATCTTTCAATTGCTGCCAATCAATTAATAGACCGCCTTCATTACTCTGCAGGCCAGATTTCAATTTAATACTATTAACTTCATGCACGGTGATACCGCGTTTCTTAAATTCCGCTTTCAGCTCGTCACGCGCATTTCCGCTACACGCAATTCCCACACATGCTTTGCCGTTATTGAATGTAGCGTCACACGCAACATCCAAGTGTTGATTTTTGTACATTCCTCCAAGCTGCTCTTTAATGTCTTTTCTGGTAACATCAACAGCAGCAGGTTCCGGCTGTTTTGCCGCAACCTCTTTTTCATGAGCGTTCTGTATTGAATTCACCGTTTGCCGTGCAATGTTTTGCGCTTCGCGCTGAATATTCCTTTCCGACTGATCCATGCTTGGACCAGGTTTGAGGTCTTTAAGTGTAACACCCCCGTAATTCTCTCCTTTAAATGCGCCAAATCGAGAAAAATATTCCAGCCCACTCTGCACTACGCCACTATGAACGGCTTGTGCTGCTGCCGTGTTATCGCGTAAATACGCCGCTTCCGCAGCTGCAACGGCATCATGCACCTGGGTATGTCCTTTAATGTATTTATAGTCGTCACCGGACGAGCCTTGGAATTTTTTGGGATTCGCAGCCGCCAATACATCCCCATCGAGGTGCGAGGCAATACCTTTGGTAGCAAAGGCCGGTATCCCCATCTTAGCAAGCGCAAACCCGTATTCGGCTCGATCGTCTTTTGTTGCCGATTTTGTAAGCGAGGCATTCTTGTGGAAAAAATCCTGATTATCGACAGACAATTTGCTCTCATCACTGAGCCGCTGCACAACCGACTGCAACCGCTGCGTATTGTGAGTACGAGCATCCTGTATTTCCTGCACGAACCCTGCATCTTCCAGATCGCCGGGCTTTAAACCAATAGCGGCTGCTTTTTCTATAAGATTATCATAGGTCAACATGGATTGCGCCAATGGTGAATAATGGGCAATACCCGCTTTTTCCAGAAACGCTTGATTGTCCTGTAAGTATTGTTTGCGATCCTCGGGACTCATGGCCTGAAGCAAGGCAAATTCATTATGGGTTGAAATCAGATCGCGTTGGGTGGTGCCGGCATCGTCCTGGATGGTATTGGCGCCGCCACTGCCGATAATAATATTTCCAGAGTGGGGCATATTGCCAATGCCGGCATCGGAACCGCCATGCTATTTGCCACCGAAGGAAGCTATATCGGTCCTGTTGGCGCAATAGCAGGGGTGCTGATTGGCGGAGGTATAGAAATTAACGAAGCGTGGCAGGAAGCACCGCGATATGTCAACCAACAGATGAAGGAGATGCAGGGTACAAAACTTGATGAACGGTATCTTGGCAACATGATAGGCGTGGATGCTAGAAAGATCCCAGCGAATGTCGAAGAATATACTCCACTTGCCAAGGCTAGCAGCCATTTTGGTAATGAAACTGATCCTGCTAAACTGCGCGTGTTGATTAAAAAGGAAATGGCCAGACTGGAAGCATCCCCCGGGTTTAAGGAGGGCATCACTTCTAACTCCCCCGCAGTGCAGCAAGTGCATGGCTTTAAATCCGCATTAGAGCAGTTAGGTGATCCTGGCGATCCCAACGGCACATTTGGCGATAAAGTAAAAATTCC
>Ga0206992_1161_pt1 | contig 14115 bp, 13 predicted proteins | sample Alteio_BWMinCont_6_FD_153267 | JGI IMG/M metagenome (GOLD analysis project Ga0206992, IMG submission 153267) | Enriched cells from forest soil in Barre Woods Harvard Forest LTER site, Petersham, Massachusetts, United States -... | ecosystem: Environmental > Terrestrial > Soil > Temperate forest >... | reverse complement strand
TGGTGGCGTCGAGCGCGACACGCACTCGCGGATGCTTTGCGAGAAAGCGCGCGAGGACATCGGCGACGCCGCCTTGCAGCAGACCGGTGGGACAAGATATCCGCACGAGCCCCTGTGGAGAGTCAAGAAGCTGGGTCATCGCGTCTTTCGCCGCCTGCGCTTCATCGAGGAGCGCCAAGCAATGGCGATGAAGCGTCTTGCCTGCTTCGGTGAGCGAGAGACGCCGCGTCGTGCGGTTGATCAGGCGCACGCCGAGTTCGCCCTCAAGCGCGGCGATACGACGGCTAAGCTTCGACGTCTGCAAGCCCAGCGCCTTCGCCGCCGCCGTATAGGAGCCGAAATCGGCGACCCTGGCGAAGAAATAGAGGTCGTTGAGGTCTCGAACCGGGGTCATGGGGCAGCCCCAATTATTCTATCCACGACAAATATGCGTTCCATTTCGCGATCTGTCCAGCGGACCATTGCGCAACTAAGGTAACTGCGAGGGCGTGAAGGGGCCCTCGTTTGTGGAGGAACGCAGCTATGTCAAATCAACGTCGTCAATTTCTGGGCCTCGCCGCTGGCGCAATCGCAGTGCCTGCGACCTTCAGCGTTGCGGTTGCGCAAGGTGATCCCTCGCGCGGCGGGGAGGCGCCAATACCGGCACAAACGGGCGTCCCTGAACGGCGGTCGGCAAAATCAGAGCTAACGGGGCTTTCGGCTTTGCTGACCCCGGAGGAATGCGTCGTTCTCCTCATCGATCATCAACCGTTTCAGTTCGCGAACCTTCACAGTCACGAGCCGACGATGATCGTGAACAACGTGATTGGACTCGCCAAGTTCGCCAAGGCGTTCAACGTTCCTGTCATCCTGACCACAGTACTCGAAGCTCGCGGAGGAAAAATCATAAAGGGAATTCAGGACGTATTCCCGGATCAGAAGCCTGTTGATCGGACCTACATCAACGCATGGCAAGACAAGCGGATCGTGGACCTCGTGAAAAGTACCGGCCGCAAGAAGCTGGTCATAGCCGCGCTTTGGACCGAGATGTGCTTGGCGATGCCCACTATCCAGGCCCTCGGCGAAGGCTACGACGTGTACATCGTCACCGACGCTTCAGGTGGCGTTTCCGCGGAAGCCCATGACATGGCGGTTCGGCGAATGGTGCAAGCAGGAGCCGTTCCTATCACGTGGATCGGGCTGAGCGGCGAATGGCAACGCGATTGGGCGCGCGAGTCTACGCTCCCGGATACGATCAAAATCATCGCCGAGCACGGTGGTGGAAGTGGAGTCGCGTTCGCCTGGGAGACTCAACTTTTGGGGGCTTCGAAACCGTAACAGCCTACATCACCGCAGCACCGTTGCCTTGATCTGACTATGGACCCTTTCAGCAGTGCGGACGGGATTCGTCGAGACGGCCAAAGCGATCGAGCAAAACATTGGGCGGCTCTGGGACTCACGTTTGAAGCTTGATGAGCGGGCTCCGCACAAAGGGCAGAAACCAATGCAAAAGAGATTCAGCAGTTCCGATTCAAATGCGCCATCCCGACGCGAGTTCGTCCTGTTGGCAGCCGGCGGGGTCCCGGTAACGGTCGCCGGTGCGCTGGCCGCGGATGTCCTGGCTGCGTCGATCGTCATCCCGCCTGCAACTGAAGCGGTCTCACCATTCTCGATATCGCTGCCCGAAACGGCCATTGACGACCTCAGGCATCGTCTCGATTCGACACGGTACCCCGAGCGAGAGACAGTCGGTGACTGGACACAGGGTGTGCCTCTAGTCAAGGCCCGAGCACTCATTGAGTATTGGCGGAATCGGTATGACTGGCGGCGCTTCGAAGCGCGCGCAAACTCGTTTCCGCATTTCCGCACACGGATCGACGGGCTTGGTATTCACTTCGTCCACGCGCGGTCCTCGCATACCAACGCCATGCCCATCGTCTTTACCCACGGGTGGCCGGGCTCGTTCGTAGAGTTCTTGGAGGTAATTGGTCCGCTCACAGAACCAACGCGGTTTGGTGGGAACGCTGACGACGCATTCCATGTCGTCGTCCCTTCGCTTCCAGGCTTTGCGTTTTCAGACAAGCCTTCCAAAACCGGGTGGGATGTGGGGCGCATTGCAAAAGCGTGGGGGACGTTGATGCAACGCCTTGGCTATGAACGGTGGGTGGCGCAAGGAGGCGACTGGGGTTCCGGCGTTACGCACGCGCTCGCCCGTCTCCGGCCACCCGGCTTGATCGCGGCTCATGTTAACTGGCCCTTCGTATTTCCGTCGAAGCTGCCCGAGAACCCGACACCAGCGGAGAAGCGCGCGTTCGAGCGAGCGGCTTGGTTTCAAGGAGAGCAAAGCGGATATTTCCGCGAGCAGGCGACGCGACCTCAAACAATCGGCTACGCCCTCGCCGACTCCGCTGCCGGTCAAGCGCTGTGGACCTACGAGAAATTTCAGGCGTGGACTGACAATCGCGGTAACCCGGAAGACGCCATCTCAATCGACGCAATGCTTGACGATATTAGTCTTTATTGGTTCACAAATACTGCAGCGTCGTCTGCTCGGATATACTGGGAAAACACCCAGAGTGGTCGTGCAAGCCTCTCAGCTGGGCGCATCGAGCTGCCGATGGCCGCATCAATCTTCCCGCGGGAGATTTTTTGTCCGCCAAAGGAATGGGCTGAGGCCCTCTGGCCGAACCTGTTCTACTGGAACGAACTTGACAAGGGTGGGCACTTCGCCGCTTTCGAGCAGCCGAAGCTATTCGTCGAGGAGATGCGCAACGCATTCAAGTCACGGAGGAGAGGATGATCGCCCCCATCATTTCGGGAATTTTTGCCACTACTGGCGCCATACCGGCGGCTGTCGGCGCGCAGGATTAGGGGAATCGTTCTACAAAGATATGCGAGAGAGCTATGCCCGATACAATAGAGACCCTCATTAAACGCAATCTCCATGAGGTGTTCGGAGAGCGAAACGCCAAGAAAAGACGGGAGGCGATCGCCCAACTTTGGACCGAAGATTGCGTATTCATCGATCATAGCGGCAAGAGCCACGGGCGCAATGAACTCGATCGTGCAGTCTCAGTATTGCATCAGCGACTCCCGGGCTACGTTTTCAGTGAGCTTCGGCCTGTCGATCTGCTTCACGAAAGCGGGCGCTTGGCTTGGAGCTATGGACGACCGGGCCATAAGCCTATCACGGGCGTAGATGTAGTTCTTGTGCGAGATGGTCGCATTTCCTTAATGCTGACGTTCCTTGATGAGCTGCCGGCGAAACTCTAACCCGACGGCGGAGGCAACGTTCTGTGGTCAAGCACTTCATCGCATCGACGTCAATGCAGACTAAGCGCGACCGCTCCCGCAACAGCCGCATTCCGTGAACTCTGGCATGGGAAAATCGAATGAGCATGCCCCTGCGCGCTAGCGCCAATACGGTTCCCCCCGATGGATCGCGGCGCCATTTTCTCGTCGGGATTGCGGGCGGGGCTTTGGCGGGCGCAGCCATGATTGGAAGCGATGCAGCTGCGCAAACGAACCCAGTTCAATTGCCACGCGTCACGGAAGCTATCACGCCATTCCGCGTCGTGACGGCGAGTGCCGCAATCAATGACGCCCGCCGTCGCTTGCAGGCCACGCGCTGGCCGGAACGTCAGACCGCCAACGATTGGCGGCAGGGTGTCCCACTCGCGACGATGCAGGCGTTGATCGCGCACTGGCGTACCGGTTATGATTGGCGCCGTCTCGAGCGACGTTTGAACGCCCATCCGCAATTCCGAACTGAGATTGATGGTCTGGGCATTCACTTCCTGCACGTTCGTTCACCCCACGAGCAGGCGCGCCCGATCATCCTGACCCACGGCTGGCCGGGCAGCATTGTCGAATTTCTCAATGTCATCGATCCGCTGACCAATCCCACCAAACACGGCGGCCGGCCCGAAGACGCCTTTCATGTCGTTATTCCCTCGCTTCCGGGGTTTGGCTATTCCGACAAACCAACCGCGAGCGGCTGGGGCTTACCGCGAATCGCGCGGGCATGGTCGGCGCTGATGCGGCGCTTGGGCTATACAGACTATTTCGCGCAGGGCGGCGACTGGGGTGCCGGTGTCACGACATGGATGGCCAAACAGCACGTAGAAGGGCTCACAGCAATCCATCTCAATTTGCCGATACTGTTTCCACCTCCGGTCGAGGGCCAACCCAGCGATGCGGAGAAAGCGGCTATCGCCCAATTGGTTGCTTTTAATGACAAAAAATCCGCTTACGCCAAGATACAATCCACACGGCCTCAGACCATAGGTTACGCGCTGGCGGACTCGCCCGCCGGGCAGGCGGCGTGGATCTACGAAAAGCTTGGCGAGTGGACCGACAGCAACTACGAGCCGGAGCGGGAGATCTCGCGCGACGAGATGCTCGACAACATCTCGCTCTATTGGCTTACCAACTCGGCCGCGTCCTCCGCACGCCTTTATTATGAGAGTTTCGCGGCCGATTTTTCGACGCAACGACTAGATGTACCTGTCGCCGTGAGCGTTTTCCCCGGCGAAGTGTTTCAACCGCCGCGATTGTGGGGTGAGCGGGTCTATTCGCGACTCTTCTATTGGAACAATGCCGCCCACGGCGGACATTTCGCCGCCTTTGAGCAGCCCGCCATTTTCGTTGAAGAACTGCGCGCCGCGTTCCGGGCGCTTCCTCGTGGTGGCTAGCGCCTTCGCCCCCGGGTGTTTTCGTCGGTTACAAGCTCGGCAAGATGGATCTGGCCGTCTGTCTCACCCGTGACGTGACGGCTAGGGAGGGACTACGCAGGGTACATGCATCTGTTCTCGCGTGACGGCCCATTTCAACTGGGACGGGTTGTTGACCGTCCCGGGGGGCCTTTTCACAACCGTTTCTTCCCGCGTCGAGACACTGCAAACCGCACTCGACACCTAACGGGGAAAAACAATGTCCAACACTGGATCGACCTTGTTGCTTCGCAATCTCCACGACGTGTTCGGTGAGATTGACGCCGCGCGTCGACGCGGAGCGATCGATGAGATTTTCCACGAAGACGCCGTGTTCTACGATCCTAACAGCGCCGTATACCGCGGCCGCGACGAGATCGACCGCATCGCGGGCGTGATCAAGGCTACTCATCCTGACTTCCGATATCAGCCGATCTCACCGCCTGAGGAAGTGGGCAATGGCGGACGGGTCCGATGGGTGTCGGGCAGCCCTGGCAAGCCGCCAGCTTACGCCGGGACTGACTTCATAGTCGCACGAGACGGCAAGATTGCCGCCGTCTATCTGTTTTTTGACAAGCTTCCATGAGCCGGACATGGCAAATAGGCCAGGTGTGGCGACTGGGTTCATTTCAACGTCGACCGGATGATCATCTTAAGCTCGGCCTCGTCGAGTTGGGATCTCGGCGAAGATCGCCGGAAACTCAATACTCATCGCTGACGGCGCTTGCCCGCAAAGGCGGTCAAAACAACCGCAAGTGAGGGAAAGACACAAATCGCGCCCCGCGCTCACACTGTCTGTCTGGACAGTAAATCAACAAGGCGATGAGCACGAGCGTATTCTTCGACTGTCCCGTTTCTTGGCCGTGGGATCCGGCCCCTACAAACTGAGAGTTGTGCTCGCGCGGCACAGACCTTGAGGGAGACGTTCATGTTCGAAGGGAATTCAACCGCCGATCGCCGGAGCCAAGCGCAAGGTTTTCCCGCTCGCCAGATTGGTCACGCCGAGAATCTACAGGTCAAAAGATATTCCGCCGCGGGCGGTCGCGCCACGCCGTTTGCGCCTCCGGAAACGGCGAAACCCTGCGCCACCGCGTTTCAGAGCATCGCCTTGCTGTTTCAGGGCGGCGGTGCCCTCGGAGCTTATCAAGCGGGGGTCTACGAAGCGCTCCATGAGGCCGCCATCACGCCAACTTGGGTAGCAGGAATTTCGATTGGTGCGATCAACAGCGCGATTGTTGCGGGCAACCGTCCCGAGGACCGCGTGCCACAACTGCGAGCTTTCTGGGACCTCGTGACGGATGCGGGAGACGGTGGCTGGTCTTCTCTCATGTCCGAACTCTTTGTAGGAGACCACGCTCGCGGCTTGTTTAGTCAGTGGGCCGCTGGTCTGGTCGCCATGCGCGGCATTCGCGGGTTCTTCACGCCAAGGTTTCCACCTCCCCATCTTCAGCAGGGTGCTGGCGCAATCAGTTGGTACGACGGCACCAAATTGCGGTCGACACTCGAGCGGTTCGTGGATTTCGACCGCATCAATGCAGGTGAGACGCGATTCAGCGTGGGCGCCGTTAATGTCCGTACCGGCAACTTCGCCTATTTTGACAACGAGACGGACCGGATCTGTCCGGAACACGTCATGGCAAGCGGCGCACTACCCCCGGCATTCGCCCCGGTCGAAATCGACGGCGAGTCTTACTGGGATGGCGGCATGGTCTCTAACACACCGCTGGACTGGGTTCTTTCAGCGCGATCCAAGCTCGACACGCTTGTGTTCCAGGTCGATCTGTGGAGCGCGCGCGGCGAGCTTCCGCGTGATCTCGCGGAAGTCGCGGTCCGCACGAAGGATATTCTGTATTCGAGCAGGACGCGGGCCGCCACCGACGAATTCCGCAAGATGCAGCGCTATCGCGCCGCGTTCCACGAACTACTTGGCAAGATGCCACCGGAACTGGCCGCGACGCCAGAGGCGCGTCTCCTGGCGGCCGATTCGGATCCGGCGGTCTACAGCATCGTCCAACTCGTTTACCGATCCCAAACGTTCGAGGGCCACTTTAAGGACTACGAGTTCTCCCGTCGCGCGATGGAAGAGCATTGGCGCGCAGGTTACCGTGATGCGACTGAAACTTTGAAACATCCCGAGGTTCTTGTTCCTCCGGTCGAGCCAGACGCGGTCAAGGTCTACGATTTTATCACTCCAACGCAGAAACCAAACCAGACCGCGCCGCAGGCTTAACCGCCAGGCGAAACCCTGCGAGTATAGAGCCAGCGCCATCGGCGGCAACGGCATATGAAACCAACGAGACTCATCATGTCTTCGCGACCATTCAACTTCCAGAATCCAAGAGGGCTCACACTTACGGGCACATTGGAGGTTCCCGACGACCATCCGCGTGGATGGGCTATTTTCGCCCACTGCTTCACGTGCGGGAAAGATTCGGTCGCTGCGGTCCGCATATCCCGAGCGCTCGCCCGCGCCGGGATCGGCGTGCTGCGTTTCGACTTTGCAGGCTTTGGCAAGAGCGGCGGACAAGTCACCGACACGACGTTCGCAGCAGATGTCGCCGACCTCGTCGCGGCGGGAAGCGTCATGAGTTCCGCCGGGTTCGAGCCTGCACTCATGGTGGGCCACAGTTTGGGGGGAGCCGCCGCGTTAAGCGCCGCGGCCCAGATGCCTTCCATCAAGGCCGTCGCGACGATAGCCGCCCCCGCCGACCTCTCTCACGTCCTGAAGCAGTTCACACCAGAAGGTATCCGCGACATAGCGGCAAACGGTTCAGCCGAAGTCATGCTCGCGGGGCGCCCTTTCGTCGTCGCTCAAACGTTCATTGACGAGCTACGTTCGCGATCGCTCAAGGATGCCATCCAGTCCCTTCACCGACCGCTTCTCATCCTTCATTCGCCACGTGACGAGTCTGTGGGCATCGAAAATGCGAGTGAGATATTTCTCGCAGCAAAGCATCCGAAAAGCTTCGTGTCGCTCGACGACGCCGACCATCTGCTACGCAGGCCGGAGGACTCGGCTTATACCGCGGATCTAATTGCAGCGTGGTCGGAACGCTATCTACCGGCGCCCGCCTCAGTCGTCGACCGGCCGAATGTCATAGCGACCAATACCGGCGCCGGGCGCTACCAGACGGAAATCGGCGCGGGGGGTGTCCGCATCATCGCGGACGAACCTGAAAGTGCAGGCGGGATGAACACTGGGCCTTCGCCATATCAGTTGGTCAGCGCCGGTCTGTCGGCGTGCACCGTGATGACCCTCCTCGGTTATGCTGAACGGAAAGGCATCCCGCTAGCCCGGGTGCAAGCGGATGTCGACCATCGGAAAGTGGCCGGCTCCGATCCACCGGACACTTTCATACGAAAAATCACGCTCGAAGGGGCGCTGTCTGACGAGCAGCGGGAAGACCTACTCCGAGTCGCCCGGAAATGCCCGGTGTCGCTGACGTTGGCGCGCGGATCTGTCATTGAGGAGCTTAGTCTCCGGTGAATATCTCATCTGGAATTCGTCCATTGTCGATTTCCAGAAAGTAGGTCTTCGCTGACTCTATGAGGCGATTTTTGGTTCATGATGTTTCTCTCACCTCATTGCTGAGAAGATACGTGTAGTTTCCACAAAATGGCGGTCACCAGGCCTTCATCCCGCCATCTACGACAATATCTACGCCGGTCACGTATGAACTGTCGTTGGAGGCTAGAAAGAGGGCGACATTCGCAATTTCTTCAGGCTGACCAAGTCGCCCGAGCAGTGTTTTACCGAGCATCGATGCAGCCCTGGGGCACAGAACGTGCCATCTATGGCGCCAATTGCACAATTCTGTGCAATTCCTCCATTCTTTCCATGGCGTGACGGTATCCAACCTCGATAGCACGATCGAATGACTTCCAGTCTCTAATATCGACCGCTTGCAATGGCGGGTCGAGCACGAGGTCTGCGTGATCCCGCTCGTTCTTCGTCAGGAAGTTGCCACCCACAGTTGCGGCCCGGAGAAGGGTGCTTACAATTCCGGGACCAACGTAGTTCGGTGGCGCGAACAAACGTCGCAACCATTCCTTTGACTTACTAACGCTCATGTCCTGCATCCGATAACGGGTAACATCAACTCCAATGATCGGGCCGCGCCTGTCCGCGTCCAGCACATCGCATGGCAGATTATTCATTACTCCACCGTCGACGAGGACGTCTCCATCCTCAATAATGGGTGGCATCAATCCCGGAATTGCAGCGCTCGCCTGCAACATTCGAACGACGGAGCCCCGTCTCATAACACAAGTCTCGCCGCTGCTCAGGTTCGACGCAACCGCAAAAAAAGGGAGCCAAAGATCTTCAGCCTGTATTCCGGCGAATCGTTTTTCCAGGTGCCGTTCGACTTTCCTGCCCCTAATCAGAGAAACGAGAGGAATGGTGTAATCGTTTATGGGGTTGGATGTGACGAACCCCTCCAACGCGCTGGAATATAGTTCAGAGTCATTAAACTCCAGTCCTACACCGCAAGCGATAATCGCTCCCATGCTCGCGCCACCCACGAGATCAATTGGAATGCCTGATTCGCGAAGAGCTTTTATCACTCCAAGATGAGCGAATCCTCGAGCTCCTCCTCCCGATAGGACCAAGCCGACCGCGCGACCAGTAACGTAGCGCGCAAGTCGTGCGAAATCGTCGCCGCTGTTAAGCCGGACGTGGGTGTGGAAAGAAACGTGGTATTGATCGAGCCACGGTTTGGCAGGCGCCGTTGTTGCGCCGTCGGTTTGTAAAAGAACAAGTTGAGTACTCCGCCAAGGCAACGCTACGATTTCTTCGAGCAATCTTTTTTCGCAAATAGGCGGATCCGACGCCATCCCGACAAGAAATACAGAGTCGGATTGACGTACGCATGTTCGAGTCCATTCGATGTCGGTAGCCGAGCCAACATAAATAACTAACTCGTGACTCGCCTCGATAGCTTGAATCTGATCTGAGGGTTCCTCGAATACCTCACGGTCGCAAGCGATCGCCTTTTTCCCGCTGTCATTCACGGCGGCTGAAAGTTTTCGCGCGGCCAGTTCGATTTCGACTCCGCTGTGCAATGGGATAAACGCTAGGGTCTTGGCACCGACGATGGAGTTCGGACGAAGGGCGAGAACACGATCAAAAAGCTCGATGAGCTGTAAGACGAAAGGCAATACCGACCTAGGGTAGTCGCGCAGAAGTCGTTCGAATGCCTCTCTGTCGAGCCAGGCAAGTAAAGTGTCCCGCACCGCCACACAAGTATGAGGCTGAGGATGACCGCTAAGCAGAGAATACTGGCCAATGATATTTCCTGCTTGCACAAAAATTGGGGGGCGGCGTCGAGTCTGAGGATCGACGATAATTCCGAGACACCCGGTGAGAACGATATAAATGCCAGATGGAGGCTCAGCCGCTTCAAACAGAACCTTGCCCCCTGGAAGACTGAACCAAATGAGCTGCGACTCGAGGGATATTCTTGCCTCGGGATCGAGCCGGTCCAGGATCGAGATATTCGGCAATGGAGCTCGGAAGGTGGACGACTCAACAGTCATCACCGCACCTATGATTATCTGCTATGCAGTCTCCTTAGGTAGATTGGAACTCGTGCGAGGCTATTCACACGAGTTCCAAGACAACTTGATTTGGCAAAAATCAGCTTGCTCGCTTGCCAACTCCCGTGCGCGGGCCACATTCTCCTGTCCACTTAAGCTCGACACTGTTCGGAGTCGCCTTCCCCGTAATCTGAATTGACAGAATACGTGCGGTGACCGTACCGTCCGCGTCAACTGTACCTGTTATTGGTGGTCTACCGACAATGGCCGCAGCCTGAGCCGGTGTTTCGTCGGGAGATGCGAAGAAATCACCCGTTATTACATTGTTATTCACGATTGCCAACGCATGGACAGGCGGGCAATAAGCGGCGGTCGGATCTGATGTCGCCCTTCCTACGGCTGGCGAGTCTACAACCCACGTTCCATCGTATGGTCCCGCCGCATAGGCATGAGACACGATGATTGCTGTCGCGCCGCAACCAAGAAACGCCAGCGCCACGCCTCTATTGATACAATTCTTCATAAACGTGCTCCTCTCTAGGTATCGGCATAACATCAACCCAAGGCCGGCCTGAAAGCGGGATTGCGCCCGACCCCCACGCAGGTACGAACAATTGGAACACGCGGCGCGTTTCCCGTCTGTCCCCCGCTTGCGGTTGTTTTGACCGTTCTTGCCGGCCTTGCGACCTCGCGTGAAGGGCCGCCCTAGCGCCGTCGGCGCCGGTATTCTTGGGGGGTCACGCCGGTCGCGCGATGAAACGCTCGCGTAAAGCTGGCCTGCGAGGAAAATTGCGCATTGAGCGCTACCTCCACGAGCGGCAGTTCGCCCGCTGTCAATTCCGCCATCGCGTTCTCCAGCCGAATGCGGCTTATGTAGCGGTGCGGCGGGATACCCATGGCGAGTGTGAACTTACGGGCAAAATGAAACGGGCTATAATTCGCGATTCCAGCGAGATCTATAAGAGTGATGTCATTCTCGATGTTTGCCGCGATATAGTCGAGAACGCGGTGAAGCCGAATATGATCGAGACTATGCGCGGGGGACTCGGTGGGGGTGCGTGCCCCGCTATCGCAATACTTTTGAAGGAGTCTAGCCGCAAGTGTTAGAGAGGCTGTTTCGACGTACACGCGGCTTGCGGCCGTCTCGACCGTAAGTTCGGAGAGGATTGAACGTCCAATCTGGTCAATGACATCGTCGTCGATCCCGGCAGCATGATGGATCGAATGGGCCGGCGCGACTGGAAGATTGAAATCATCTTTCAATCGATTAAACAGCGCTGTGGGCAGGTACAGATGCATTGTTTGCGGGATGGGCGCAGTTATCACGATCTCCTTGCGAACCCCGGCTGGGCTCAACCAGATCGCTCCAGTTTTCGGCATCGCCTCCTGGCGTATTCCTTCCTCAATTCGCCTTACGAGACCGTCTTTGTTGCCGGCAACAACCAAGCAAATCTCCACATGCCGAGCAACGATAACCGGCGCTTCAGTGACCCCATGAGATCGGAGCTCCACGGATATTGTGGACCAGCCGAGCCCGGCCGATGAAGCGAGCAACGATGATGTTGGAGGATATTTTCTTACTCCGTGTGTTTGCATCTCCATTGAACTCCTGGGGCGGCTTCTCTCCATAGCGGATCGCTCTCCCGCAGCTATCGCATGCTGTAGCGACCGCGCCGCCACGAATTTTATGGACAGCTGATGACTTCATAAATAGAAACTATCGAAACACTAGGTTTCGTAATTTATAATCATGGCCAGACTGCCGGACTTTGAGGGGCTCGCCGTTTTCGCGAAGGTTGCCGAGTGTCGCTCCTTCGCCGAAGCCGCGGCGGAGCTCAGGCTCTCGAAAGCGACCGTGTCAAAGGCGATTAGCAGGATTGAGTCGAGGCTCGGCGCGCGGCTGATTATCCGCACGGCTCGCCGCTTTGAACTGACAGATGCCGGACGACAGCTCGTGGGCCGCGCTGCCCAGATCCTTGCGGAGGGTGAGGCAGCCGAGAATGTTACTCAAGTCCAGGCTAGATCTCCACGGGGATTGGTGCGTCTAGCGGCTCCCATGTCCTTCGGTACGTTGCACGTGGCTCCGCTGCTGCCGGAGTTTCTTGCCGCTTTCCCCGATATATCGATCGATCTGCATTTGAGTGACGCGATGACAGATGTGATCGGGGAAGGTTTCGACGCTGCGATCCGCATCGCCGTCCAGCCTGGCGCCTCGCTCGTTGTTCAGCGGCTGTGTGAAATGCCGCGCTACCTGGTCGGTTCGCCCGCTTACCTAGACAAATATGGAAGACCCAAACACCCGCTCCACCTCACAGAGCACCGCTGCATTTGCTACAGCTACACGATGACGACCGAGGTTTGGCGCTTCGCGAAGGGCAGTAAATCCGCCAGCGTGAGGCCGTCGGGTCCGCTTCGCGCGAACAATGGTGATGCGATGATGTTTGCGCTGATCGCGGGCACCGGCCTCGGTATCTTACCGGAATTTTTCCTAAGCGAGGCGCTCGAATCTAAACTCCTCGAGCGGTTACTACCTGATTGGTCTATCCCATTGGGCGCTGTTTACTGGGTGACGCCGCCCGAGGGACCGCTGCCGAGGCGCGTCGAAGTACTAGGTGACTTTCTAATCGAGAAGCTCACCCAATACGACAAACGCGAAAAACCGTGACGCGTGGTATCCGGTGATGCCTGGAATCGCTAGCGCTCAGTGTCATTCAGATGGTGCAGGTCGCTGGACCGGGTGACGCGGCCACCGACTATATGTAGGGGCGGCGGCATGTGCCAAATTCGGGCATAGGGCCAGTTTGTTGCAATTGGCGTTCGCCGGCGTCGTCATCGCTGCGATGCCCCGCAGCCGCGCCGCCAACCGCACCATCCCCTGCCCGACCTCGCCCGCCAGGATCGCCGCAACCCGCCCAGAGCGCGATGAAAAAGCTGGCCACGGCAGAAAAACCGAGCCCAAAATGAACGAATTTCATAGGCGACCGGCAAACCTTCCGAGAAAAAGTGGCAAACCTTCTGTCATTCGGCGCATGGCTTGGGCGCCGATCGGCGTCGCAAGTTATTGATCTTAAATAAATCCGAGGGGGCAGTTCGTCGAGCCTATTCACAGATGACGCCCTGGCCCAGGTTCAGACCCATCTCGATGTTGATACGTTGGACTTCACGATTAGACAGGAAAACCGCGAACTCCTACGGGTCAATCTGGGAGAGGAGACCGGACGCGCAAAGGTCGAGGAATTTTTCTCTCGGCTGGTGCCGGCGCTGCACGCCCCGCCGCACCTCGTGCGTGCGCGTGACGGCCATTTCATGGATAAGCCCGACAACGTCCTTTCCCTCATCAATCTCGCGACTGTGCGCCATCTCCAAGAGCAGTGGGGCGTCGACATCGACCCTCTGCGGTTCAGGGCCAATTTCTACATCGACAGCGCTCGCCCCTGGGAGGAGTTCGACTGGATCGGCAGCGACATCCGGCTCGGCGACGCGCTATTTCGGGTCGACCGGCGCAACGGACGGTGTGGTGCGAGCAACGTCAATCCCGCGACAGGCCGGCGCGACCTCGATATTCCGGCATCGCTCCGGGCAGCCTTCGGGCACAAGGATCTGGGCGTCTACCTGGTGACCCGGAAGGGCGGGAAGATTGTCGTCGGCGACCATGCCTATGTGCCACGGACCGAACATGCCGAGCCAGTGGCGATCACGGCGGTTGCGCCAATCGACGGATATCGCCGCTTCATCTGCCGCGGTTGCTATTTCATCTATGAGGAGAGCGCCGGTTTGCCCAGGGAGGAGGTGCCGGCCGGAACGCCGTTCGCCAACCTTGCCTCGGACTGGCGCTGCCCGGATTGTGGAACTGACAAGACGACCTTCCGGCCCTATATTCCAATCG
>Ga0206992_1160_pt1 | contig 14137 bp, 12 predicted proteins | sample Alteio_BWMinCont_6_FD_153267 | JGI IMG/M metagenome (GOLD analysis project Ga0206992, IMG submission 153267) | Enriched cells from forest soil in Barre Woods Harvard Forest LTER site, Petersham, Massachusetts, United States -... | ecosystem: Environmental > Terrestrial > Soil > Temperate forest >... | reverse complement strand
TACTGGGCGAAACCGCCGCAGCCGGGCCAGTCGGTTCAGTGGGACGATTCGGTCGGACGGCGACCTGCATACGACGGCGGAAACTATGCGGGCATGTTCGACATGGCGTCGTTCCATTACAAGTTCGGTGACAACGGCATTCCGACTGTCAACGTTACCAACGGCGCGGCTCAGGTTGCCGCCGCTCAGGTCTGGATCTCCGACGACAAATACCGACTGTTTTTCCGGTTGCAGGACCCTGTCCTGTCGTCTGGCGACCACGACGTCGTGATCCAGGACGGCCCAACGAAGATCACGTTGACCGCAAAGAATTCCACAAATCCTGCCTCCCGCATTAACGTTGTCGCGGATGATGTTCCCAAAGCCCTCGCCAGTCTTGTAGTTGGCGCATACCTTGCGGTTGATCAGGCATTCCTCTGCCTATCGGGGCGGCGTTTCGCCATCGCCGCGGCCTCGATGAAGGCATCGCTCGACGAGTACTTAAAGATCGCGCGGAAAGTGGCCATACGCTATCACGATAGCGGCAGTACTCCTGGCGGCGGAGATCCGGCACTCCTGTCCAAGCCCTTGCCGATCGGTGACGTCGCTTCCGGGTTTTACAGCTACTACGATGCGCCGGTAGTTGGTCCGGCCGAGCCTGCGGCTCCGGTTTGGGGAGGCGATGTGCTGGATTGGGGCACGCCCATTTTTGCCGACGCCATCTGGTGGTTCGGGTGTCGGATTCGCGGTGGGGCGGAAGTATGCGTTCAAGCCCCGGCAGGATTCTCGCTCAGCCTGCCGGGCGTAGCTAACTTCCCGGTTGATTTCGGATTGTTCGTTGACCTCTTGTCACAATTTGCAGACGTGATCGACAACCGAACTGAAGTCATGGCATTAGCCGTCTCGGGAAGCTTGCCGAGCACGACCGTGCTGAGCCGCGGATTGACGCTCAGCCCACTGAAGAACGGTCGAGGACTGATGAGCGGGCTGGCGGGCTCGACGGTCATTGATCCCAGCTATATCGAAAAAAGAGAAGATATCGAGAACGCGATGCTCCGCCTGGAAAATGCCTGCAACAGTACGACAGTCGGTTTTTCCAAACGCCGTAAGCTCGGGCCGGTTGACGGGGGCTACACCAGTTGGTCCAACTACGACGTGTTCTATCTCGATCTTGTCTTCGATGTAGATGACGAGGAAGTTCCCTTTGACGCGATCCTTTCGCGCGAGGGGCCGCCGGACTACAAAGAGCCTCTGATTCGCGACTGGGAGAAGGGCGTGCTGTTCATCGGCTGCGTCCACGGCGGTTACGAACCACGGAACGCGCAGGCGTTGCTGGAAGCCAGTCAAACGCTGATCAGGCACTTTCTGGTAGCGCGCTGGGTCTATGAGGGTTGGCCGATCGCCGATGTTCGAAATACTTCAAAGCCGATGAACGTCGGTGCGAGTGTCAGCCTCGAACTCAAGGACATTTATGAGTTCTCGGCATATGTCCACGCCTTGATCGTGCCGATGGTGAATCCCTGGGCCTACGACCATCCTACGGAAGGTCAGAATGGCCGGCTGAACTGGGATGGCGTGAACATTAACCGGAATTATCCCGTACTGTGGAAGGGACTCCACGACGACCGTCGTCAATATTACAAAGCGCTGGGCACCGGCACTCCGGCGATTACGCCTCCATTTACGGGACCCTATACCGCGGATCTCGCTTTCCCGGACGAGTATCAGAAGCTTCTCAATAACGTTCCCGGCATCCTTGTCCCGACGCTCTCGACTACCGGAGACCTGGAGTCCTGTGGCGTTGCTCTACAAAAGGAAACCCTGAACGTCATGAGACTCATGGACCTGAAGGTTGAGGTCTTTGTGGACTTCCATAGCGGGGCAAGTCCTGAAATTTGTTATCCGTGGGGATTCTGGAATCAGACGACCGTGGCGAAGACGATTCCGGGGAGCACTGTGCCTCTGAACAGATACTGCAATGCGTTCCTGGAGACGTCGATAACGCCTCTGCCGCCAAACCCGGCTTACCAGGAATACATTCCGTCAGCCACATTGACCCGGCACGAATCGCTCATGGATCCGGCTACACAGCAGCCTGGTCTCGGCAACCAGTTGCAGTTGAGACTCCAGGCGGCGGGCCCTGCTGCCCCGGGCAACCGTTACACGCTGGCGCAATCGTACAAGGCCCCCAGCAAAGGCTGCACGGGTGGTTCGATCGATTATTTCCTCAGCCTCGATATTAACAACCTGTGTGCCTTTAACATCGAGACTGGGGCGAACCCTCCGCAACGCGATGCCAACCGGGACTCGCTCGCGATCGTTTTCTCGATTTACGACTACCTATGGAAGGATCTGCAGAAGCGAAAAGGGAATGCGATTACCCGAGATAAGCAGTACACGGGATTAGGAGCTCTGAACCTTACTCCAGACAAAAGAAGGGTGCAGGACTGGAAAAATACGGGGGGCCACTAGCCTGGCCGGGGCCATGTGAGCCAAGGCAAGCCTGTATTTGCGCGGATCCCCGATAGAGTTCGTCCTGGCTACACAATCGAGAGTTCCCGGGTATGCGTAATATCGCGCCTGCTGACCGGCCGCAACTGCGACGCCTCCACGGTCGCGACCGCGGCCGTGTGACCATCGAGGGTGAAAAACTCGACTTCATAGGCTTGCCCGTCTTTACAAACATGCACGACAGTGCCGACATCCCCAGGTTCGAGCCCTTCTTTTGGCAGCGGTGTCATCAAAACAATTCGCTCGTGTTCCTTAATCATCAACCTTTCCCTCCCATTGGATATGCAGTCACGAGACGCGGAACAGTTTCTCCTGTATCAACGAACCACGAGGTTTCTGCACGCTAACATTGATGGCGTTAGTATGCAATTCAGCCGTTATCTATAAGATATTAAATGCAATAGGTCATGATCAGTCAGTAGTTTTATCGGCACCGTCGATTACTTTGGTTGTCGATTTAATTGCCAATATTCACGATATTCGCTATATTCACAAGCGCTGTGAATAATCATCACCTAATGAATATCAAAGGGCCCTTGGAGAAAGACCTAATCCGGCTCCTCCAGGAGATCCCAGGAGTGACGGCCGAACCGACGGCCGCCACCAGGCGCCGCCCGGATATCGTGATCCAGGCCGGAGACGTCACTATCATCGCCGAGGTCAAGGCCCAACGGCTGACGAATGCCGCCGCCGCCCGCCAGCTTGTCGAGTACGCCAAGCACCTGACGAAAGACACCCACCTCCTGGTGGTTGCCCGCAAAACTACTGAGGAAGCGCGTCGCCTGCTTGAAGAGCAGGGAGTTGGGGTCATCGACACTCAGGGAAACATGCGCATCGAGTTTCCTGGCCTCTTCCTCTGGACCGAAGGCAGGCCGGCGCCTGCAACCCGGGAGGACCAGAAGGAACCTCCAGTGAAGCTCACAGGAAAGGCTGGCGTCGCTGCCCAGGCGCTTCTCCATGAACCGCAGCGAAGGTGGCAGGTTCACGATCTGGCGAACGCCGCTAATGTCTCGGTGGGGCTGGCGCACCGCGTTCTGGCACGTCTGGAGCGTGAGAACCTGATAGAAGTCGAAGGAGGCGGGCCAAAGCGGACTCGCCGCGTCGAGAACCCCAGCGCGTTGCTCGATCTATGGGCCGAGGAGATGAGGGACCGCGGGGTCAGGCAGCTCCGGGCGTTCCGCCTCGCCCGCGACCCGCGGGCACAGGCGAAGACTCTGAGCCGCAGCCTGACTGAGGCGAAGATCGAGCACGCCGTCACCGGCCCGGCCGGCGCCGCCCGGCTCGCGCCATTCATCACGGCAATTCCGGTCACCGACATCTGGGTGACGGACACAGTGCCGCTGAACGACGTCGTCGTCGCCGCACACGCCGAAGTGGTCCAGGACGGCCACAACATCGTGTTACGGCAGGTGGCGGGCGACGCGCCTCTCGAGTTCCGCACGAAAGTGGACGACGTCTGGACTGCCGACCCGCTCCGGCTCTTCCTTGATCTGCGCCAGGATCCCCGGCGCGGGCGTGAGCAGGCAGACCGGTTACGCCATGAGGTTATCGGATTTTGAGCAAACGACATCACAGCGATTACGACGCGGCTGATCGCTTTCGATCGAACAGGAGCGCGGGCGCCGCCATCGATGGCCTCGATTTCTTAAGTATAGAATTTGTAGTTTGTGAGTGGTTCGATGTCCTCGGGCATTTCCTTCAAAATATTGCCTACGAGTCTCGAGAAACGCAGCGTGATTGGCAACAAGCCGCCCAGATGCGCGGAATTCCAGTTCATCTTAGTGAGCACCAATATCTCCTTGAGGATCTGATTGCGCGATGTGTCGCGGCCAATATGGTCCGCGATTTCGAGTGGAGATGGTACGTGCATTCCATGGAACTGCCCCAGTTCGGCAATAAATCCTGTGGTATACAAGAAATCCAAATTCTCGATTGAGAAGCGCGTCCCCCGCAATGCCGGGTAGTTATTCAGGGGCATGAGGCGGACGGTGTTTTGCGGATGCAGCGCGACTAGGTCATATCGTTGAACACTCTTCCCTAGGACGCTTTGAAAGCCCCGTTGCTCCATCTCCCAAAATCGGGACGTCTTATGCACAACCACTCTCTTGGGGATTTGTCCCAACTCCGTTGAATATTGCGTCAGAGCCAATTCGACGATTCTCGCTGAATCAGCTTCGCTTAAGTGCGGCGAATTCGTACCTTCCCGGTCAGCATCCCATTCGAAGTCCGGCCCCCTCAACACCAGACCTTGTCCGTGCTCATCGAAGGCCTGGACCATGCTAGTGCAGGTCTTTGGGTTCTTGCTCCCCAGTGATCGGTAGAAACTAATTCCTAAGTGACACGTTCCAGCCAAGAGTCCGACAGGTGCCCAAGGAAAGCCACCAGCCTTAAAGTAAAGACCTGTAAAAAAATTCCATGTGATTTTGGAATAGTGATCGTTGTCCAAGCCTTTAGCTGTCTTTTCGCGAAGGATCTGCGTGGGAATCCGATAACGCATTGCGAGCGCTTTAAAGGCTCGCCGAAGGTCCCGATGGGTCTGGCCCAGAGTCTTGTCGTTGTAGTCGACGATATGACATTCGTTGTATAGGTCCGCCGGCACGGATAGCACGATGTATTGTGGCGGAAGGTCTTTGCGACAAAGTGATGCCAGTTTCGAGTCCAGTAGTTGCAACAACTGCTCAAATCGCTCGCGTTTTGTCTTCCTTGCGAAGATGTCATCAATCTCGGAGCGAGTAATCTGGGACGTCCATTGCTGATGAAAATCGAGGCCAGCGAAGAAGCCGCGGTCAGGAGCGAAGCCGGGGAATTCGAGATGTTTGTCATCGCCCGAAACTCCGAGCGACGACTTGTCAATCCAGCCTTGGCTAACCTCGATCCCTTCGGCAGTTCCAATCAAACCGACTCTTACCCTAGACGGATGTCGATTGCCGTCACCAAGCGATTTGGGTCCGAAGCGCAGAATACCTAGCTTGGGATCGATGTTCTGTCGGCCGTTCGCGAATTCCAGTTGGGGCTCGTCGAGATAGGAGCACTCCAAACGTGGCACATTGAGCCGAATTGCAGGAGCCTTACTGGTGGACTTGGAAGTCTTCCTCGGAATCGTACTGATCTTCATCGATTTCGTCCTCATACTGCTCATCGAACCTTTGCCGGTCAGCCAAGGAAAACAGATCATCTTCGAAGTTGACGTTTCTGAACTGAAGACGCTTCTCTTCCGGCATTCCTGGCCATGAAATTTCTCGGTCCAGCATTGCGCTGGAAACGACTATCTGTTGCCCGGGATCGAAATGACAAATGATCTCGGGGCGACCGTCGGATAGGAACGAACGCCAGAACTGGAGATCATCTAGTAAATTATTGTTGAAGCTGTGCGACTTCTGTTTTGTCACGCGTCCGCCAATGGTCCGAGCAGGCGGCACAGTGAAACCGTCCTTCGTTATCCGAAGCTCTGGTCGAACGGTCAAACACCAGGATGTCGGGCTGACGGGTAGAAATCGCAATGCAACGGCAAGGTGATGCCAGTGCTTCTTCGGCAGGCCTGTCTTCTTTGTGATGGGCCGCCAAGCAACCGATCGATCTGAAGAGCCTCGATTGAGGGGTACATATTTGATGGTTCTGTTTACGGGGTTTGTCTCATCTCCAGCGGGCTCAAAGTAATAGCGATGGTGCTCCTTATCGAGCTTTAGGCCTTTGCGGCCCGTCAGCTTATTGAGGGAGCGGTTCGCAAGCGTTAGGAACCAGCCGAGTTTCTCTTCATTGCGCCACCACTCATCAGTCCGATCTTTTTTCCATTGGGGCATTGTGGAGTGAACAAAAGGATGGTCAGATCGACGCAAATCGTTGAAGCAATATAATCGTGTGCCTTTCAGGATGAATGGGCACATTCGTCCATCGCCGGGCCGCTGGATCTTATCTTTAATTTCCCTTTCCGACTCAACCGTACATTCTGCAGAGTAGATCCACGACGGCATGCGAGTTACCTCCAGGAAGGTTCCAAAGAGTGTTTCTGTCTGAAGCACGGGTTTCGCCAGTAACTGGGGCTGAGTCGCCTGGCCAGTCGCAATTTCAATCCGGTTTTCGTGGTCCTCCTTGATGCCGCGCAACCGTTCAACCGGGTATGCCGGAACACACTCATCGATCACTCGATGATGCTCCTTACATAACAGAATCAGGTTTTCAGCTTTGTTTCTCGACTCGATCGGAAAGGGATAGCTGCCGCGTGGACCCGCTAAACTCTCAGCGACGATGTGGGCGATGTCCGAGATTGAGATCTCAACGTCCGAAGAAGAAGCGCTTTCCACGTAGGTAAGAAGCTTCCCGCAGGGTGAGAAGGCGCAACGATTCCCGGACTTTTGGAACAGTATTCGGACTTCTCTGTCTGGTATTGCCATAGGCGCGGACCTGAAAGAACTACGGAAAACCAGCTATCACCTAAAAGCTTGATTCTTCGCAAGGCCAAATCAGGTCCATCAGGCCTGTCTTTTTTAGGTGAGGCCAACTTTCGCGCAGTCGGAATCAACTGGGCAGGCTGAACACTGTGGCTGGCTCGCTGAACACCATTGCCGTCCAATGTGCCAGAGAATGCCGTCAATCTGGCCGGGATAAGTCGGATTTGCGATGCGCGCTGCTGTTACCGCAGCGGGTTCCGTCTCTGCTTTGGACATTCCTAGCCGATGCAACACACGTCTGGTGTGGACGTCGGGCTTTATATCCATTTGAGGTCGGTCCATGTCGCTAAACCGGACTCCGAAGGCCTTCTCGATCAACAAGACTGCCATGTTCGCGATGCCCGGTCCCACGCCATAGATACGGAGAAATGTTTGACGAACTTGAGCAGCCGGCCGATCGACCCAGATACGGGATGCGTCGCCTCCGCACTCGTCAACCACGATCCGGGTAAGCTCCAAAATAGTTCGAGGTGCGGCATTCACGTATCGTGGCTTGTGAGGTAACGCCTCTATGATTCGGCGCAATTCCTCGGCAGAAATTTGAGCGACGCGCTTTGGGTCGAGATGCCCCAGTCGGTTCTTGAGGTCGAGTGGAACTGTCCAAATGACTTCCGCTCGAGTTCCTCGGTCTAGGCAGGTTGCGATCGAAAAGGCGTAGGGGTTTCCAACTGCGAACTTAGCGGCTGCGGGAACAAGAGAGGGAAATAGGACGGCCGGATCGAGTTCAGCGCCAAGTCCTAATAGGCGGGCTACCAGTTTTGCATCCATGCAAGAAACCAGTCCTCACCTAGAGTTCTGCATGGTCTCATTTGCGGCAAGCACCGCAGCTGCAACCAAGTCGTCAACGGTTTCGTAAATTTTTGAGCCGCTGTCGCAAAAGCCCCATATGACGTTGTTGACAGTCTTACCCCGCCGCCTTAAGTCAGTACACAAGCCTAGTATTGGTTTGCCGGTTGCAAAGGCGATTCCCATTTCAGCAGCGGTCCCGCTATCGACGTCAGTGCCGTCCAATAGCGCGCACACTAGAGCGCACTCCTTAAGGCCATTGATATCGGATTCAAAGACGAACTGTCGGGCGATTCTCTCAGTGTGTTGTTTCGCGATTTCGGAAAGGTCCCCTACCTCGCGATGGGGAACGAAGCACGCTAGGCCGGCCTCTTCCATTCGAGACGAAATCCGGACGAGTAGTTCGCGATCTTGCTCTGAAAACAGAGGACCCGCCAAATAGACCCCGATTTGATTCATATCCTAGTTACTCCCATAACTTGAAAGTTGTGTCGCAAACTTCTTGAGAGTCTTAGCTTCCTGGTCTGTACGATTCGATAACCATAAGGCAACTAAATCACTGGCGAAAGCAGACGCACGATGAAGATCAACGTTCCGTGATAATGCGGCCAACATACCGGCCGCGAAACAGTCGCCCGCTCCAACGACATCGTCTTCTTTTGAGATCGCAGGGGGTGTCACGTTCCACGTTTCTTTGGGTGTTGCGATGACTGCACCCTGTGAGCCATATGTTGCCACTACTGTTTTTACACCTAAATCGCGAAGGACAGAGATTCCCTGTGTCCCGGATACGCCGGTTAGGCGCCTCAACTCACTTTCATTCACAAAGCACATAAAACACTTGGCCAGTAGTTGCCGCATGCTCTCAGATTTCTGCACCGACGGGAAGTCCTCTTTAGGTGTAAAGACGATGCGCGCACCTTTTGCAAGAGCCTGTTTAGCAACGTCACACAACAACTTGATCGGTGCGGGCGTTAAATAGAAAAACCGCGATCGATAATAGTTTCTTGGAATCCTGGCTTCGGTCAGAAGTTTCGTTATTCGGTCCGAGATCTGCAACCCGCGCAACTGCTGTCTCTCATACTTCAGTGTGATATGCACGGCTGGCTCAGGTCGCCGAAGTACTCCGGCTAAGTCCAAATTTGGTCTAGCCTGGATGGTATCTGCCAAGGGTGCCCCCCAACAGGAAACCAAGCCAATGCGCAATCCGAGGCCGGCCATGAGTTTCGCTGAAATGTAGGCGCTTCCGCCCACGCGTTGAGTGGAGGTTCCCTTGTCGGTATGAATTGTGTCGAAGCTTGTTTGTCCGATGCAGATAACATCCCAGCTTGTCGCCGGATTTCGGGAAACGCGTAAGTTCGACACTCTTTCAGATTCTACGCCGGGGACGGCGGCGGTTTCGGACATGGCCGGTATTATACGGGCTGTCATCAAGAGGGTATGCACTTATGTACATAGGATCACTGTTTGTTTGCCAGGTTCGGTCCAATCCTTGACAGCACTTCAATAAAAGACATAAACGAGGGATAATTGACCTTCACCATGAACGAGAGGCAGGTCCCCGCTCGAATTAATCTTTTTGGGCAACAGTTCGCGGAGACGTGCGAGCGGATCCATCGGTGTCTCGTTGATCTTCCAGACTACAAAAGCCACAAGGAAGTCCCATTTCAAAATGGCCTCTATTTCTGGTACGAAGAGGGTGAACGCTGCTCCCATTTCGATACTCCGAGGATAGTTCGTGTCGGAAATCACCCAAATGCGCAAGATGGCCTAAAGACCCGTCTGAGAAACCATTACTCTGGCCAGAAGAATGGAAGTGTGTTTCGTAAGTTCATCGGCGGTGCGCTTTTGCGGTCTCGAGACCCCGACAACCCGTGCCTGAGCCCAGGGCCAGGCTTGGGGCACTGGGAAAAGCAAGACGAAGACTGCTGTGACATATGTCGTCCGTTGGAGGCAGAGGTTTCTGCGGTCATCCGGCAACGATTCTCTTTTAAGAGTATCAATATAGAGGACAGGACCTTCAGAAACTATCTGGAGAGGGTAATCATTCGCGATCTCTCACACTGTCCAACCTGCAGACCATCCAAGAATTGGCTCGGCCAATTCGCTTACAATGCCAAGATTCGCGAGCTTGGTATGTGGAACAGCGAATTCGCATTTGGTCCCATGTCGGCAGTCGACGACTATCTTGAACAACTTGAGTCTCTGGCTGACAAGACGAAAGAACTTATCCGTGAACTCACAATCTCCGGGACAAAGTAGAGACGATAGATTCTGGGTGTTGTTTGACGTCTGTGCGGCTGGATTGATTGACCAGGGCGTGAGCACCAGTTTGACGCATTGGCTGTCGCTTGACGGTGAAGCCCGAGTCGTCGAGTTATTGAACAGGATTCGAGCGTCTCGCAATTCAGGTGTCTTCGACCAAAATCAAGTCCGCGAAATTGCACTCCGGGGCCTTCTCTACAAAGAAACTCAAGCTTCCAGAGTTCCGGGGACTCTGCTAGAACGACTGAAAGATATGCGCAACCTTGTTCAAAGGAAGGGGAGGGACTACAACGCAGGTGGGGTCAGCATTCTGGATTACTGGATACTTGGCCCTGATAGTATTTTTCATGAAATTCATAAGCGATGCCTGCGTCTGGTTTCCCTATCAAGAGCACACAGGCCAGCCGAATATGAGGCAGAAGCGGAGAGTGGACTAGACCTGGCAGCTTTTTGCGTATTCCTTCTCGCTTATTTAGACCTAGAAATGTAGATGCCGTATTACCAAAGAGACCTCTGGGACTCGCCACCTTTGCTAGATGGAGCAGCAAATAGAAAGCTTGTATCCTTCTTTTTCAAAGATTCCCCGGCTTCTGAAACGCGCGCCTGCAGTGCGAAGATGTCTGTCGTTGGAGAGAGGATTGGCTCCAGATCAAGGTCCAAATTTTTTACCAAGCGCGTCAGCTCAAGGTTTCTGAGAATTAGTCCACGAGCGGCTTCGATCCTGATTCTGTCCTTTTCATTCATTTCGCTGGTTCTGCTCAGAAGCTGCCCAATGTTACCAAATCGCTCAAGTAGCTCAGCTGCTCTTTTGGGACCGACTTGAGGAACGCCAGGTATCCCGTCTGAAGAATCGCCAACTAACGCGAGATAGTCAGGCAATAGGTCCGGATTTACACCAAACTTTTCCCGGACCTCTTGGACGCCCAAGAGCGACTGGGTCCGAAAGTTCCAGATTTGAACGGCATCGGAGACCAATGAGCAAAGATCCTTATCAGCGGTATCGATAACAGCTGAATAGCCAACTTGGGCCAGCCTCGTTGATAGTGTCGCTAAGATGTCGTCGGCTTCGAACCCCGCGCAGCGGTATTGGGGGACTCCGACACAGGTGAAATAGCGGATGACCAGTTCCTTTTGACTTACCAAAGATTCCGGCAACGATCGGTGGCTCTTATACTCTGGAAAGATGTGATGCCGAAATGTTGCGCCTGTTCCGGTCCATGCTGCTGCGCATCCGGCTAGCGATAAGTCTTTCAAGATGCGTTGAAAGAAGTTGTGAAGCCCTACCAGCGCATTAATAGAACGCCCTTCGTGATCAATGATGTCAGGGATAATGGCATAGGCACGGCGAACTTCATTCATAACATCAATCAAGAGAATTGTCTTCATTGCCGAACGGTTCACGACTACTTGCCTGACTCTTCGAAAACGATGCGCATCGGAACTGTAACCGTATTTGGTGATTGATTGAATTGAAGTGCAAACCCTTTGCCAACAGAAAACGTTTCACGCGTGAAATGCACCCGCAGTCCCGCCATCTGGTTTACTAGTTGCGTAGCCCCTGCTACCACAGGGACGTTGTCCCGAAGCACGATTACGACAAACGGTTTAGTCCAATCACCAAACTCTGGAATCGGCAGGTCGACCCCCAGCGCAGCCGTTCCGGGAAAGAAATGAAGCGTTACAATTCCGGGAAACCGACCCTGCGCTCTTGGTGAAGATGTGACATCTAAGGCGTGCAGGGCGTGAAGTGTCTGTTCTTCGGTTTGGTGTCCACTGATCAGTGCGATCGGACTCAAATTCGTTTGTAAGACTGAAGGAAGCAAGGCAGCAAGAACGGCGGCAAGGACGGTTGCGCCGACAATGCACGCAGTCAATTTGACATATTGCCGCTGAAGTACTTGATTCGTATGGGTTTGTAGATTTCGCCCCACTTGGTCGGCAATTTGCATTGCTGGTTCAGCGAAATAGTCGATGAGGCACCGATTGTCGTCCGCTATGAATGCGAAGAAGCTTGGGAGTGGATACTTTTGCGTAATTCGCTCTAGAGCTGTGCGCGTGGCGGGCAGGAGGCTCTGGACGGGTTCAAAGTCGGTCCACGCGTCTTGATAGGTCGTTGCCGCCAAGCCAACATCGTTACGGCTCAAAGCCTTCATAGCCTCAAGGACGTCTCCCCGATACTTGCGAGTTTTCTGAAACACGTTGCTTTCAATGAAAAAAGGAGAAGCCATCAAAAGCGCCAAATCATTATGATGACTCTCGGACGGAAGTGCTTCTTCCATCGTGGCGTGAATGATGTACGAGATGTAGGGGAATCCGCGTTCGAAAGAAACCATACGTTTAGCTGTCGGTACTTGAGCTTCTATTCCGGGATTAACTACAGGTTCTTCGTCATCCGAGAAAACAATCAGTGGCAAAGCCATTAGTTTTTTGTGCCACCATTTCGCGGCAAGGAGGTTATCCATTTCGGCGTGGAATCTGGATCGCGATGCACCTTCAGGTTTTAAGTAACTGCGCAACGCCTCGCCTGATTTTAAAGTGCCAGATGACAGCTGCATCGTCAGAGCGGCGGTAAATCCGAGATGTGGACTTAACTGTGCGACATAGACCACGTAGATCTTGTCCAATCGGAAATCCTTAACAAATTCATCAAATTCCGCTCGAAGCTGCGTCTGGATTTCCGCAGAGGGATCAAACCGGTATAAATCCGGATAAGAATACTTAGAGCGCTTTGACCCACCCATTTCCAATGCCGAAAAAATGTCGAATCCCAAGCGTTCCAGCAAGTCGGCAAATGCTCTTTCTTCCGGACCCAAAGAGTCTTTCCTTAGGTTCGGAAGATCGGGCAGATTCAAGTACTGATAGGCCAGGGCGTGAAATTGCGTCATTGGGTGCAGGCAGTTTGCCAACAATCCACCTGAGTTTCAAGAAGATGACTCAACGCTGCTCACCGCAGGTGTCATGAGGCGAGGCTCTACCTTGGGAACCCGCTATCAATGTGACCAATCTTCGTGTTTAACAGGCAGTCGGTTTAACTCAGAGTGACGGAACTGCCATTGTGGCAGGGATTGGTCCCATCAGTTTGACGAACTGGTGGTTGCACGGAAAGGAACTTCGGGTTCTCAGCTCAGTTACCCACCAGATTTTCGAACAGATTAGCGGCGAGGAGCGGCCGGGGGCTATCAGTTTTCTTTCGGCTTTTGGACGGAATCGATGATGACGACCGGCACCGGTCCTTTAGCCGATTCCAATTTCAATCCGAGCTCCTGGAAGGCGGTGAAGATGGACGATCCCGGATCGGCTGCCGCCGGTGGCGCCACTGCTCCGGCAGTTCCGCCTGCAGTGGCAGGACCTGGAGCGAGCGAAGTCGTCGGTTCTGCGGCGCCCTGGCCGATCTGCAATGTGAAATCGAACAGGCCTTTGAGATCGGTTTTATCAACAACCGGTCGTCCGATCTGGAATTGGAGCATCAGGAGCAGGTTCGGCAGCGGAATCGCTGCGCCCCGTATCGTCGAGCCATTGGGCCCGCCCATGGCGACCAGCATGCCACGCGGCATGATGAAGTTTGGATCGCGTGGATTGGCATTTGGCCCGAATGGGTTTGGCGTGCTGGGCGCCGGGCCACAATAAGGGGTAGGTGTCGCCTGCTGAGCCGTCGGCGTCTGATCTGCCGACGGTTTGATCTTCGGACCATCTTTGCCGACAACCAGGGTGTAGATCGGAAGTTCCCGATCCTCCATGTGCGCCTTCAGTTGAAAGCGGTCCGCCAGCATCGACTGCATCATGATCTGGAACTGCTCGCGCGAAATCGGCCCGTTGCTGCAGTCCATCGTTGCCTGGATGTCGTAGCGTTCCGAATCGATCCAGCTTGGCCCGCCAATAATCTGCAGCGCGGCGATCGGCTTCCCTGGTGAAGAGGCTTGCTGATACGCGCCTAGCAACAGGCTCCTCAAAGGTGCATACGAGAGCGTGTACCGATTGCCTCTCGCGCCACCCCCGCGGTTCTGCGGCGGGTTCGGCCCGCTCGGTTTTATCGACACCACGTCGAAGGAAGGTTTTTGAGAGAACACAGGAACCAGCGCCACGCTGAACACCACCGCGACCAAGACGGCTTTTCCGGTTTGGGTCATATGGTCTACTCCCCATTTAAG
>Ga0206992_1159_pt1 | contig 14168 bp, 9 predicted proteins | sample Alteio_BWMinCont_6_FD_153267 | JGI IMG/M metagenome (GOLD analysis project Ga0206992, IMG submission 153267) | Enriched cells from forest soil in Barre Woods Harvard Forest LTER site, Petersham, Massachusetts, United States -... | ecosystem: Environmental > Terrestrial > Soil > Temperate forest >... | reverse complement strand
TCAGCGGAAACCCGTTTGTACTTCATGGTTCCTCCGGAAGGCGGGATAGCTGTGATGTCAAGCCGGGCGCCGTCTTTTCTCTGATCCGAAAACCCGGATTCAGCCTTGAATAAGCACCCGAACTGGATGATAACAACTCTGTGAATTGATGGGAAGCCTGGGCGCTGCGAAGGTATTCTTCCGTTTCGGCTGCAGCCGAGGAAATGCGTATCCGATGAGCGCAAATCCGGTGCCGCCCGTGTACCAGGGTTGGAAGCAGCACAATCGGCAAGGAATAAGGACGGAGATCCTTAGACCGGGAGGATTATGAAATGGCAGTTCGGATCGGTAGACGGGCTCTGTTCGCGGGGGCCGGTGTCGCGGCAATGAGTGCGCGGCTCCGCACCACATTCGCGGATACTTCGCCGTTGCGTCTCGGCCTTAGCCTGCCATTGAGCGGTCCCGCTCAGATCGTCGGCGCTGAGATAAAGATTGGCGCCGATGTCGCGGTGGCTCAGGTCAACCGGGGTGGCGGCGTGAATGGCCGCCTCATCGAGTTGGCGGTTATCGACGATCGCGGCGATCCCAACCAAGCCATCGCGGGGCTCCATGATTTCGTGGGCAAGGACATCCATCTGATCATAGGCGGAGCGCTGACAACAACGGCGCTCGCGACTGCGCCAACCTTGGATAGCTTGAATATCATTTTCCAGGTTCTGAGTTCTCCTGCCCTTGGACTCACGCATGAACTCTTCAATCGTCGGATGTTCTGCGACTTGGAAAACAATTACACGCGCATGCGGTCCTTCGCGAGTTTCGTTACGCAAAGATATCCGGAAGTGAAGACCTGGATCGGGGCCGTATCGGACAACGCCTCCGGCAACGAGGCGTGGAGTCTTTTCTCCTACAACCTCCAGCAGTTCCACAAGGGGAAAGCAAACAATGTCGTGACCTTCAGCGATGCCCTGAAAGCGAAACCCGGCTCCACCGATTTCAAAGACATCATATCCACCATCGCCGCCTCGCCTGCGGAGGGCCTTTTCACATTGCTCGTGGGGGCAGATGGCATCAGCTTCTATCAGCAAATGCGCGCCTTCGGCTTGCAGACGAAGATTAAAGTCTTCGCCGAAAATGCCCTCGAATCTGCGTTGCCCCAAGCCCTTAAAAAGAACATGCCGGAGAATGTCTGGACATTTACGCAATGGGCCTATTCGGCGTTCAAGGACCTGCCCGAGGCCCGGGAGTTGGCGGCAGCGACAGAGCAGAAAGGGGAGGCCTACCCCTATGGCCTTGCCGCCATGGGACATACGGCCGTCAAAGCCTATGCGGCCGCCTTGCGCGCAACTGGCGGCGTGAGCGATACCGACAAAATCATCGCTGCATTGGAGTCGGTCAAATTCGATACGGTCAGGGGGAACAATTATTTCCGCAGGGAAGACCATCAGAACATGGCATCGGTTAACATCGTGAATTTCGTACCCAATGATTCGCCGCAGGGATGGGGCGTTCGGGAGGTCGTCACGCTGAGCGATTCGGATAACATCAACGCCCCGACACCTGGCGTCGCCTTTAAATTAGAATGAGGTAGGTGCAGGTCGGGACAGGTGAAGGTCTAAGGGAGGCGTGGAACCTTGCGGCACAGACAACGCAAGCGCAATATCCTGCTTAGGGATTTGTGCCGATGCCGCCATTCGTCGGGCGCAAACGGAGGGATCATCGATGAGTTATGATCTGGTCATTAGGGGTGGCACCATCGTCGATGGTTCGGGCCGTGAAGGCTATGTCTCTGATATCGGAATACAAGGCGATCGCATCGCCGAGATCGGCCGCATCGCCAGCCGCGGGAACGAGGAAATCGACGCCGAGGGACATATCGTCTCGCCCGGATTCATCGATGGCCACACCCATTTCGACGCGCAGGTGAATTGGGATCCGCTGGGCACCAGTTCCTGCTGGCATGGGGTGACCAGCGTGGTGATGGGCAATTGCGGCTTTTCACTCGCGCCCTGCCGTTCCGACGAGCATGCCCTGGTGGTCCGCAACCTGGAGCGCGCCGAGGATATCTCCGCATCGGCGATGGCCCAGGGCATCACCTGGTCGTGGGAAAGCTATCCCCAATATCTCGACGCCTTGGAGAAGCTGCCCAAGGGGATCAACTATGCCGGCTATGTCGGCCATTCCGCGCTTCGGACCTGGGCCATGGGGGCGAGCGCCTTCGAGAAGCAGGCGAGCGAGGGCGATTTGAAGCTCATGCAGGAGCAACTCCGCGCCGCGCTCAAGGCTGGAGCCATTGGCTTCAGCACGTCGCGCTCGAACAATCACGAAACCTCGGATGATCGGCCGGTCGCGTCGCGCCTCGCGTCCTGGGACGAGGTCAGAAGACTTGTCGGCACAATGGGCGAAATGGGCACCGGGGTGTTCGAGATTTCCAACGAATTCGATACCCGCAGCGATGATCCGATTGCTCGCGCCGAAAGCCATGGCCGGCTGAGGGACCTCGCCGTTGAAACAGGCATTCCCGTGACCTTTGGCATCGTCACCGGAATGAGCCCATTGCGCGAGGTCAAGCGCGATTTCCTCAATCTCCTGGACAGCACGGCAGCGGCCGGCGGCACCATGTTCGGGCAAACTCATTCCCGCGATGTAACCGTGCTACTGTCGTTCCGCACCAATTTGCCCTTCGACAAGCTTCCCATGTGGAAGGAGCTGCGGGCCAAGCCGCTGGCGGAACAGGCTAAAATGCTGCGCGATCCCGCGACAAAGGCGAAGCTGGTCGATATTGCGATCAACGGGCCTTACGGCCGCTCGATCGGCGTGGAGGCCCGCAAGCCGGACTGGAACAACATCAAACTGTTTGACACCCCATTGCCGCCGCATGCCACCGTGGCGGAACTGGCCACGCTGCGTGGGACCGATCCGGTGTCGGTCATGATCGATCTCAGCCTCGAAAGTGACTTCACGTGCTTCTTCCTACAGTTCCTGGCCGCCGAGGACCCTGAAGGTACCCTTGAAATTCTTCGGCATCCGCGCACCGTCATGACGTTTTCGGACACAGGCGCCCATGTCAGCCAGATTTCGGATTGCTCGATCCAGACCCATATGCTCGGCTGGTGGGTGCGCGAGCGACAGGCTTTCACGATGGAGCAAGCAATTCGCATGATGACGAGCAGTCTCGCGACCTATTGGGGTTTCAAAGGCCGTGGCCTGTTGCGCGAGGGAAATATTGCCGACATCAACGTGTTCGACGCCAAGCGCATTGGACCAAAACTTCCCCAGGTGGTCGAAGATCTTCCCGGCGGATCGAAGCGTCTGATCCAGCGATCTGACGGCTTCCGCGCGACCGTCATCGCGGGACAGGTGGTGATTAGCGAGGGCGAGCATACCGGAGCGCTGCCCGGTCAGGTGCTACGCGGCGCGATGGCCCGCCAATGAGAGGCGGAATTATGGAATGCGATGCGCCTTTGAGACGACCCCGCGCGAGAAATTGAAGCGCGCCGAAACAATGGGGTCCCTCCGACAATCCGGAACTCGCTTAGGCAATTCCGGAAGCGGTTGGAGCCGATTGGCGTTCCGTCCATGGAGGAGATCGTTCAGATGGACATTATAGGCCCCTCCACGATCAGCGTCGATGTCGGCGGAACGTTCACGGACGTGACCGCCGTCCTTCCCGGTGGGCGAGTGCTTTCCGCCAAGGTTCTGTCGACGCCCGACGATTATTCGCGTGGAATCATCGCTGGCATCGAGACAGCGTGCGGCCTGGGCCCGTACCCCCCGCACTTGGTGATCCATGGCACTACGATCGCAACCAACGCCGTGCTGTCTCGCAAGGGCTTGGGACGTGCCGCGATCGTGACGACCAAGGGCTTTCGCGATTCGCTATCGATCGGACGCACCAAGCGGCCCGACCTTTACGACATGAATTGGGACAAGCCGATTCCCGTGGTGCCCCGTGACCTGATCTTCGAGATCGACGAACGAATGGATGGTCAGGGCCAAGTTCTGCGGGTGCCTGGTTCCGCCGAATTGAAGACTTTGGCCGCGGCGATCAGGCAATCCGGGGTTGGCGTGGTCGCGGTTTCGCTGATCAACGCATACGCGAATCCGGACAATGAGCGCGCGATCGTCGCAATGCTGCGCGACGCGGGTTGTGCTCGTTTCGTCTTTGCAGCGACCGACCTTAGCCGGGAGATCCAAGAATTCGAACGTACCAGCACGGCCGCCCTGAACGCGGTTCTGCTGGAGCCGGTCGGCCTCTATCTGGAAAAGCTGGGCAGCCTGCTGAAGCAACGGAATGCCCGCGGATTGCTGATCATGCAATCGAATGGCGGCTTGATTCCGGCGGCGACGGCAGCAGAACGCCCGGTCGTCCTTTTGGAATCGGGACCGGCGGCGGGGGTCCTTGGCGCCGCGCAATTGGCCCGGGCGCTGAAGCTCGACAAGGTGATCGCGTTCGACATGGGGGGGACGACCGCCAAAGGCTGCCTCATTGAAAATGGCCGCCCGCGAGAGGCGGCTGAGTACGAGGTTGGCGGCGAACTAAGCGCCGCCAACCGGCTGATGAAGGGCGGCGGCTATCCTGTGCGATTGCCTTGCCTCGAATTGTGCGAGGTCGGTGCGGGTGGCGGCAGCATTGCCTGGGTCGATGATGCGGGGGTACTTCGAGTCGGCCCGCATAGTGCCGGCAGTGATCCCGGCCCCGCCTGTTACGGGCGCGGCGGGACGCAGCCCACCGTGGCGGATGCGCAACTGGTGCTAGGCTACCTGCCTGGCACCGCGTTAGGGGGCGGGTCTGTGCCGGTTCGGCCGGATTTGGCGCGGGACGCGATCAAGCATCATATCGCCGATCAACTGGGCGTGTCGGTGGAGGATGCCGCGATCGGGATCTTCGGCGTAGCGAATGCCACGATGGGACGCGCGATCCGCGCAGTCTCGGTCGAACGGGGGCGAGATCCGGCCGAATACACCCTGATCGCCTTCGGTGGATCGGGCCCGATTCATGCCGCAGCCATTGCACGCGAACTCGGCATCAAGCGCGTAATCGTGCCGCCCATGGCGGGTGTGTTTAGCGCCTTGGCGATGATGGCCGCCGATCTGCGCCGTGATTCCGTCATCAGCATGCAAATGCCGCTGGCCGGGTTGCAGTCCGAAACATTGCTCGGTGAATTCCGGAAAGTGGAAACGGTTCTGACCAACGATTATGCGGCCATGGGCGTATCTTTGGACGGATTGGAATTTCGCCGGCTTCTTGACGTCCGCTATCGCGGTCAGGCAGCGCGGGTGGAGGTCGAGGCACCGGCCGATCTTTCGGCAGACTCCATCCAGAACCTATTCGAGAGCCATCACAATCAATTGTTCGGCCATGTTAGCGATGACGACGTCATCGAGATCGTTGCGCTCCGGGTCAATGCAACGGTGCCCGGCGCGCGTTTCGATATTTCCGCAGCGGCGGAGACATCCGGGGATCGAACCAGATCGCACCGGGCATTTTTCGAATCGGCTGGCTGGCGGGACGCGCAGATCGTCGACGGCCGCGGCGGCTTGAGAGGCGACCCGAATGGCCCGCTGGTGATTGTCGAGGCGAACACGACGGTGCTGGTTCCGCCGGGCAGCGGGGCGACTCTCGGGCCAACCGGTTCGATCCTTATCGATGTTTCTTCATCGGAGTCGACAGCTTTGGGTGTTTCAAATCTGTCTTTGGAAATCGTGCGAAACAGGTTTGAGGCGATCGTTGATGAAATGTCAGCGGTAATTCCGCTTACCGCGCGGTCCTTGGTGGTGCGCGAAGGTCATGATTTTTCCACCGCGATCTGTTCGCCGGATGGCGAACTGGTTGCCCAAGGCGAAGGAATCCTGATCCATTTGGGGTCGGTACCCTTCGCGATCGAGGCGATCCGCAAGAGATTCGGAGCAGACATTCATCCGGGCGACGTCTTTACCTTGAACGATCCCTATGATGGTGGTTCGCACCTTCCCGATTTTTTCCTTATCGCGCCGATCTTCGATGACCATATGCGGCTCCTTGGCTATTCCGTGGTCAGCACGCACCTATCGGATGTGGGCGGCGGCGTGCCGGGCGGATTCGCAGCGGGCGCGCGCGATCTGTTCCAGGAAGGCATGATCATTCCCCCGGTGCGGCTGATGCAAGGCGGTAAACTGAACGACGACGTGTGGCGCATCCTCACCCGCAACACGCGGGCGCCAGTCAATGTGGTGGGCGACATGAAGGCCATCCTGGCGGCATCGCGCAAGGCCGACGTCGAATTCCGCAAGCTTGCCCGAGAAATGGGATACGAGAAGGTGCAGGCCGCAAACCGCGCCTTGATCGAATATGCCGAAACACTCACTCGGGCCAGCCTGTCGCGCTTGCCATCGGGTACATGGACGGCGACCGATTATCTCGATGATGACGGATCGGGCAACCTCATCCCCCTCACGGTCGATCTCACGATCGAAAACGGCCAAGCGCGGTGCGATTTCAGCCGCAGCGCGCCACAGATGCAGAATTCCTTCAACGCCAATGCCGGAACATTGACCAGCGCAGTCTACATGGCGTTCCGTTGCGTCCTCGATTCGCGAATTCCGGACAATTACGGATTTATGCGATGCATCGACGTTACTGCCAAACCGGGCACGGTGGTCAGCCCGCGAAATAATGCGGCGACATCGTCGCGCGGCCACACCGCGTTTCGCCTGGCTGACGTCATGTTCAAGGTGCTGGCAATGGTAGTGCCCGACAAAGTGTGGGCGGCGGGTGAAGGTGGCCTGAGCGTAGTCAGCTTCTCCGGCCGCTGGAATAATGCGCCTTGGATGGTGCTCGATACGATCGGGGGAGGAACCGGAGCCCGGCCGACCAAGGACGGCCTCGAAGGCATCGCGCCCCCGATCACCAATGTGCAAAATCAACCGATCGAATGTCAGGAACGCGATTACCCGCTTCGGGTTCACGAATATGGCTATGTGCCGGACACTGGCGGCGCGGGCCGCTATCGCGGCGCCAATGCCATGGTGAAGGAATATGAGGTGTTGAACGACCATACGGTCGCATTCACCCGCAACGACCGCCGCCGCACGCTGCCCTGGGGACTAAACGGCGGCGAATCCGGTGCACCCTCGACAATCCTCTTGAAGCGCTCGGGCGAGCGGGATTGGGTGCAACTCCACGTTTTCTCGGTGCAGGAATTAAACGTCGGCGACCGTCTGCGGATGGTGACTGCGGGCGCAGGCGGTTACGGATTGCCCAAGGACCGCGATTCCTCGGCGGTTGAGCGTGACTTGGCGCAAGGACGTATCACCGAATCCCCGAAACCCGGAGCGCGGGTGGCATAGAGTACCTTTAAGGACCTGCCGAGTGGTCCGCCGGCCGCCGTGTTCCGAGATAGGCCTGCTGCACATCCTTGGCGATCACTGCGCTTTCACCCTCCAGCACGATCTTGCCGGCTCGTATCACATAAGCGCGCGGGGCGATTTTGAGGGCGAGCCGGGTATTCTGTTCGGCCAGCAGGATTGCGGTGCCAAATGACGTCACCAAATTGCGGAGCGTGGAGGCCATCTCCTGAATGATCACCGGTGACAAACCAAGAGAAGGTTCGTCGAGAAGCAGGAGTCTCGGGGCCAACATCAAGGCGCGCCCGATTACGAGCATCTGCTGCTGGCCCCCGCTCAATTCCGCTGCCATCTGACGACGTTTGGAAACCAAAATCGGGAAGGTCGAATAGATTGTCTCAAGCCGGCCTCGAACCTCCCGGGAAGGGAGGCGGTAACCACCCACGGTGAGATTTTCCTCAACCGACAATGCGGGAAAGACTCGCCGTCCCTGGGGAACATGCGCGACGCCCAGAGTCGCTATCTCCCAGGGCGAAAGCCTTGTGATATCTGTTCTGTCCAGGCGGATTGCCCCTGCTGAGGCGAGTTGAAGCCCTGAAATCGCACGCAAAAGTGTCGTCTTGCCCGCCCCGTTGGGACCGACCAAAGCCACAAGCTCGCCATTCGCAACCTCGATGTCGACCCCGCGCAGCGCGGGAATAATTCCGTATCGAACCTCGAGTGCACGCACTTCAAGGACAATGTCATTCCGCGTCATGGCCCAGATACACTTCAATGACGCGTTCATGCGCCAAAACATCCGCCGCAGTGCCCTCGAACAATTTCTTTCCAGTCTCCATGACGATCACGCGGTCGGCGATCGGCAGGAGAAATGGCATGTCATGGTCGATTACCACCAACGTCACGCCTTGTTCCCGGATTGACCTGATCAGGCGCGCGAGATCCCGCGCCGCGTCGTCACCAAGACCGGCCGCAGGTTCGTCTAGTAACAGCAATTGTGGTCTCGTCGCCATCGCGATCGCGATGCCAAGATTTCGTTGCTTGCCGTATGGCAGCGTGTTCGCGGGCATGTGCTCCTGCTCACTTAGGCCGCATAGCTCGAGAATACGGGTGACATCGCCCAGATGACGGCGGCCACTCGCATGGATCGGCACCTCGACATTGTCGCGAACAGACAGATTGGGGAAAGACATCGCCTGTTGGAAACTCCTCGCCAAACCGCGCCTTACCAATCTGTGGGGCGGAATGCCATTGATGCGTTCGCCATTCAGAAGAATGTCGCCGGCTGTAGGCTTCAGAAATCCGGAAATCAAATTGAACAGAGTCGTCTTACCCGAGCCATTAGGGCCGATGATCGCGAGAATTTCCAGGGATTCCGCTGAAAGATCAATTCCGTCGACCGCGGCTATTCCGGCGAATCGCTTCTTCAAATCGCGAACCTCGAGCACACGACTCACCGGTCTGGCCCCACCTTATTCGCCAAGCGAACGATTCCTGCGCGAACGATCAGAAGGCGCAGCGCGCCAAGCACGCCTTGAGGCATAAAAAGAATTATGGCAACCAGGGCAATGCCCAGGGCGATTTCATTTTGCGTCGGGGAAAAGCCGAATACATCGGGTAGGAATATCGCGACGATCACACCGACGATCGGCCCCAGGAGAAACTGGTTCCCGCCGATCAGAAGCATCAGAATGAATTCTATGCCCGTGTGCGACCCTAGAGAATCCGGATTGACGTAATGCTGATAGAACGCCCAGCACGTCCCTGCTATTCCCGCATACACGCCGCTGATCATAAAGGCGATCACCTTGTCGCGGGACGCCGCGACGCCGCTTGCTTCGGCCAAGAGATCGTTCTCCCCGATCGCGGTCAAGCGTTTCCCGAGCGCGGAGCGCTTCAGTAACGCCACGGCGAAAATGCCGATGATCATCAAGGCGAACGTGAAGTAGTACCAATCCATGCGCGTATTGAGCACGATCGGTCCCAGCCGGTCTGGGGGCGCGGTTATCACCAATCCGGTATCGCCGTTGGTCACGTCGCGCCAATTGAGAGCAATCGTGCGAGCGATTTCAGCGAAGGCAAAGGTCATAATCAGAAAGTAATGGCCTTTCACCCTGAGCGACGGATACCCCATGAGGCCAGCGAAGGCCGCGGTTGCGATCGCAGCAATCGGCAGACAGATCCAGAACGAGACACCAAGTTTTAGCGCCAGGAGCGCCGTCACATAAGCCCCGATACCCCATAGAGCTCCATGGGCGACCGAGAGCTGACCCGCGACCGAATAGAGAAAACCGAGTCCGTATACGACGATGCCGTAGAGACAGACCAATACTCCTTGATGGAGACCTTTAGCGGTCGTGGTCAGGAGTGGATAAAGGAGTCCGGCGGCCGCCGCTGCGGACCACAACAGGGTCCGACCCGCAGTTTGGCCGATGAGGCCCCGACCATTGCTGGTCGCGCTCAAATCCATCAATACTGCGCCTCGGTGCCCCGCAGCAGCCCTTGCGGGCGAACCAGAAGGATAACGATCATCAATGCGAACGAAATGGCATCGGTCCAGGCGCCGTAGCCCAAGCCGGCATTCAGCGCCTCGGTGACGCCCAAGATAAGCGCAGCGATCATTGCGCCGGCGACGTTTCCAAGGCCGCCCACCAGAGCTATCGCGAAGCCCTTGACGACATAGGTCGATCCGAGCTGCGGAGAAATCGGATAGATCGTCGCCAAGAGCACCCCGCCGATTGCCGCCAACGCGCCGCCGATCACGAAGGTGAGAGTAATGAGGCGCGGAACCGGCACGGCCATCAGACTAGCGGTTTCGCGGTCCATCGCGGAAGCGCGCAGTGCCGTGCCCACCCGCGTATGCGCCAGAAAGAGGCTGAACGTCACAAAGATGACCGCGGTTATTCCGATGATGAACAGGCGCTCAGCAGAAATCCGCGTGCCACCCATCTGCCAGACCCGTTCAAAAGGCGCCACCACGTTCTGTTGGTCAGTTCCCCAATATTCTATCAGGCCGTTCTGAAGCGCCAGAATGAGACCGAGAGAGACGAGAAAACCATTGATCGGACGCTTCAGGGTGAACCGGAACAACCCGCGCTCCATCGCATAGGATACAAGGCACACGAAAGTCACTGCGGCAACCAAACCGACGATGAACATCGGACCGCCATCGGGGGCGACAACGAGAAGGGCGTAGGCGCCCAGCATCATGATCTCGCCATGGGCGAAGTTCACGATCCCGGTCAGTCCGAAAACCAGCGTGATGCCGACGCCGACCAGCATGTAGATGCTGGCAACGCTGAGCCCGTTGAACAATTGCTGCAAGAAGGTCCAGCCATCCATGTCACTGTCATCCGAGCGATTCGTCGGGCATCGTTGTTTCAAGGGTCGATATGCAACGCGTCACCCTTGTCCGTCGCATTAGCGACCTCGCAAAAATCGAAGCCGAAGACCGCGCGATTCTTGTCGTCGAGATGGATATTGCCGGAGACGCCCTCATAGGTGATTTCATGCATGGCGGCCAGCACCGCTTGCGGGTCGTCGAAGGTCCCCGCCTTCTCGAACGCCTTGGCCAGAAGATGAACGAAGTCGTAATACCAGATCGCGGAATAGGCGCCCGTGAGCTTGTCGGTCCCGACGAACGCCTTGTAACGCTGAGCGAGGTCTTTCGCTTTCGGCGTCACTGGATTTTCGATGTTGGCCCCGACATAGGTGTTCGATGCGAATGGACGGTCCAATCCCGCCTTTTGGACATCGGTGCAACCAATTCCCACGCTGAAGTAGCGCGGTGCGGCATCGATTTCCTTGTTGGTGCGGACCGTGTTGTTGACCGGTACCGTTCCGGATCCCACGAAGATCAAATCCGGCTTGGTGGCGCGGATCCTGGTCAATTGGGCCGATGGGTCGGCGCCCTGGCTCGGCAGCATTTCGGTCGTGGTGATTTCGAAGCCCTGGGAGGTGAGAACGCGTTTCTGCGGCTCGAGCATTTCGTCCGCGGTCGCGTCCTGGGTCATCAGCATCGCGATCTTCTTAACCTCGGGGAAGATTTGCTTGATCCCTTTGGCGGAGAGCTCCAGGCGCGTCGCCACCGGAGGCACGGTCAGAACCATGTATTTGGTTTTATCGATCTGCGCCGCCGCTGCGGAGGAGGTGGTGAAATAAATCGCCTTGTTCGCTTCGGTTATTTGCATCACGATCGGCGCAAGATTCGCTATGCCGCCAAAGATATATTTGACCTTCTTGTCGGAAACCAAATCAATCGTAGCCGCAGACGCTTCGCGCAGGTCCGACTTTTCATCGGTGGTCAATAGATCAAGCTGGTATTGTTTGCCGTTGACAGTTACCCCGCCAGCATCATTGATTTCCTTCACCGCGAGGCGGATGCCGTTATAGACGGGAATTCCGAAGGATTGATAAACGCCCGAAAGCTCCGCCAACACACCGAGTTTTATGGTGTCCGCCGCCATGGCGACGTTGTGAACTAAGAACGCCACGAAAACGGCCATTAGCGCGGGCCGCGCCAATGTCACCAAACGACGTATCATTGCCGCCTCCCATTCGTTGCCGTCGGCCTGCGAATTGTCACATTTTCTATTTCGGCCACAGGCCGATACAGTCGGTTCGGCTCTTTGCATCGGCGTCGTGGACTCGCAGTGCGGTTACCGTAGTTCGCCGCGATGCACACGTCGATACGAATTTTCCTGGAGCGTGGTGGCGGAGATATGGCGAATCGGCAGGGATGCCCGACCGTGAAACCTCGTCGGTCCCTCAGCACGGAAGCTGCTGCCTACAACGTGCAATTGGATTATTGGAAATATCCCGGCAACAACGCTATGATTTTAAACGTTGTTGCGGCTCTCGCGCAGCTTCGGAAATAACAGAGGGGAGGAATGAAATGACTCGAATTAACTGGGTCAGGCGGCAGGCGCACAGATGGTTCCGATCTCTGCCTCCCATCGCGTTTGCCTGCTTTGCTCTCGCATCCGCCCATGTATTCGCGCAAGCCTCGCCTGCTCCTATGTCTGCGGACTGGGAGAAGGTGGTCGCCGCCGCCAAAAAGGAAGGGCATGTGGTCGTCTATTCTGCGCTCGACGCCACCGTCAACAAACGTATCAAGGAGGATTTCGAGAAGGCCAATCCGGGCATCGAAATGGTGTATGAAACCAATCCCAGCGGAGTCCTGCTGAGCAAGATGGGCCAGGAACGAAGTGCAGGCGCGGATGGTGCGGACGTGCCGGTTTTTACCGAAGCCGGCTGGGTTTTGGATCGGCTGAAGGAAGGCGCGATCAAGCCTCCTATCGGTCCAAATGCCGCGATGTGGCCGGCCGAGTACAAATTCGAGAACACTCTGCCCGTGATCGCATTTGAAGCGATCGGAATGGCTTACAATTACAACCTCGTGAAGACTCCGCCCACAAGCTACGCGGATTTGCTGAAGCCCGAATTCAAAGACAAGCTCGCGACTATCGAAATTGCATCCACGGCGGTAGTTGCGTTCTATGACTGGCTGGAAAAAACCCAAGGGAGCGATTTTCTTCCGAAGCTCGCCGCGCAACATCCCAAACTGTATGTAAGCGGAGCCCAGGCCGCGCAGATGCTGGGTTCGGGCGAACTGGCGGTCTCCGCGTTCATGCCTTTGGGTTTCGGGACCACGATGATCAATCAGGGTGCGCCGATGAAGATGGCTTTCGCACCCTCTATCATAGGATCGCGCTACATAACGGCGGCGCTCGGGTGGTCGAAACGGCCAAACGCGGCCCAGGTTTTCCTGGATTATCTCATGTCGCGACGCGGCCAGACAACATGGGTCGCCGCCGGACACGCTGTCAGTCCTCTGCCCAACATACCGGATAGTCTCGACGTCAATAGGATCACCGTCCTGGATACGTCTGATTATCCGCCGCCGATCGCGGCGGCTTACAAGGCGAAATGGGAGGCGATGTTCAAGAAGTGACGCCTCTCTTCCGCGCGGCCGTCAGAGTAATCCGATTCCGAAATCCTGAGAGATGACGAGACCTAGGAAATAGCGTGTCTCTCTTGATTGGCGGACGGTGTCTGGGATGAGGGCCTTTGATCTGTGGCGCTCACCCCGACCTTGAACGGCCCAGTTAAAAGGTAGTCAATGCCTTCCATAAGTTCCCTAACGGATTTCTTGCCAACTACGGCGCGGTACAATGTTCTACAAGCGGCCAATGCCGCGCCCTGAAATGCGGCGCGGCCGTGCTGTATCGACAAATTGTCCCAAATGACCAGATCACCCTGTTTCCAACAATGGGCATAGATATTGTCTGACGCATATGCACGCTTAGCTTGCGCATGCTGGACGGTTGCGCGGCGAGGACAGCATTGCCGGCCTGTGTCGGTGTGAAGGCATCGCCGAAAGCGTGTACCATATTTGGTCGCGCGCACGGACGAAATCGGAAGATCGCCCATCCTAATCGTGTCGCCTGTTCGTCGGAACCTCCGTTTTCTCTGGCGAGGCCGACGATCCGATGACGACGGTCGCTGTCAACACGAAAATCGGGCTGGAGCAAGATCGATGACGCCGAGGAGATGGACGAAGGCTGGGCGCTGGTGGATCATGGATCGATCGAGGAGGAAGAGTCTCGAGAATTGATCGTCACCGACGTCGCGCGGCCCCGCGCCGGAGTGAACCGGGATTGATTCAAGAGTTACGATCTTAAAAAAGACGCCGCGGGGATCAAATTAACTGCATCGCTCGGGTGCAAATAGCCGCGTGAGTTTCAAATCGGGGGAGCATGGCGATGGATCGGCTTAGAAGGCGTATGGTTTTGGGAGGTGCCGCATTGGGCGCGGAATTCCTCATTCCGGGTACGTTGCGCTTCGCCTATGCGCAATCCGGTCCC
>Ga0206992_1158_pt1 | contig 14226 bp, 16 predicted proteins | sample Alteio_BWMinCont_6_FD_153267 | JGI IMG/M metagenome (GOLD analysis project Ga0206992, IMG submission 153267) | Enriched cells from forest soil in Barre Woods Harvard Forest LTER site, Petersham, Massachusetts, United States -... | ecosystem: Environmental > Terrestrial > Soil > Temperate forest >... | reverse complement strand
GCAATGGTTTCAAGCCGATACGGCCTCGCTCGCGCGAAGTCCTGGCTCGTGGGGCTCGCTGCTGTCGCGGCGCTCGTTTGGGTCTCAATGGTTTGGACAGTCATCAAGGTCGAGTATCGCACCGTAATGGCGGGGGTGCCGCTACAGGAGAGGGCGTCGTGGCTGGCTGACCGTTATTTCTCGCCGGACATCGACTACGCCGATGCGGCGGAGCGGCTGGTGCGGCGCATCGGCTATACCGAACTGTACGCGGACGTCCTTGCACACCTGGATGCGCAGGGAATTTCCCACGACGTCGACTTCTATAGCGCCGCGCTACAGCATGTTCTGACGCCCCGGATTCTCTTTCCCGACAAGCCTGCCCTCAACGACTCCACGATTACAACGGCCCTGACCGGCAGGTCGATTAGCCGCAACACGTCAATAGGCGTCGGCTATATAACTCAGGCACACGTCGATTTCGGGTTCCCTGGGCTGCTGTTACCAATGCTTGCTATCGGGTTCATGCTGGGGTTGGCGACGGAATACTTCATGACGCGGCCGGCGCCGCTGGTTATCCGGCAAGCATTCGCGACCGCTACCGTATTTTCGGCCTTTCCATTTGCCGCGGACATTGACAAGGCAATGGGAGGCGTCATCACCGGTTGGCTGGCGATGGCCCTGGTAATGAGGTTCATTTATCCGATGGTAGCGCAGTGGGGTCGGGATCGCCGAGGCATCCTTGCCGCGCGCGGAGCCCCCACGTGAAGCGGCTCTACATTTTCGACGCATTACGGTGCATCCTCGCGCTGTGCGTCGTCATCGGCCATCTCGGCATGTTTCCCTTATTCGGTCCCGTCGGCCAAACAAATGCCTTTGCGAACGAGTTGGCCCGAGGCTTTCGCACATTGGTTTTTGGGCCGCCAGCGGTTGTGGCTTTTTTCCTGATTTCTGGATTTTGTATCCACTACCCCTATTGTAATATTGGTAATCGCCGCGTATCGGTCGGTCGTTTTTACGTTCGACGTTATATCAGAATTCTCGCCCCGGTCTTCGTAATTTTAATGGCCTTCAAAATATTTATACCAACAACCTTATGGATTGGGAAAGAAACAATACTATGGCATTCTACCCTGTGGAGCATCGTTTGTGAAGAAATCTATTATGGCACCTATCCATTCCTCAACCATTTAGGGCGACGTTATGGTTGGCGAGTGCTCATTTGCGCCACCATCGGCAGTTCCCTATTTACCACCTACTATTTTTTCCCGGCAAAAGACTGGGCGGATATTGGCGTCATCGCGACGACGCTGACATTGCTCCCCGTCTGGCTTATGGGCTGCCACCTCGCCGAGAGGGTGCCATCGATGGTTAGGGACTATTCGGCACGAGAGATTTGGCTGCGCCGCTTTGGTGCGTGGTCGATGATGTGGGCCGCCCTGATGTTGCATTTCCATACCGAAATTTACCAGACTGCGACGGCATTATGGGTCGGGGTCGGCTGTTATTTTTGGCTGCGTGCAGAGATCTTCTATTATCGTAATAGAAGCCCTTGGCCTGTTTTGCGATGGTCGGGAAGATGGAGCTACTCGCTCTATTTGGTCCATCCACTGGTCATAGCTATCTGGTTTAAGTACAACCTCGGCGAGATGGCAACGCGCCTTGGCTGGACTAAAGGTTTTCTTTTAGTTATAGCAATTTCGTACGCGTTTTACCTGCTGATCGAACGACCCTCGCACAATTTTGCTCGGAAGATTCCAATGTTCGCGCCGGAGATAGCGAATACGTCCCTCGCGCAGCCTGCCACCGCAGGCGGTTGAGCAGTCTTCGGACCATAAGGAAAAGTGATATCGCAGCTTCCCGTTTTCGAGCGGCGTTAGAACCTGAAGTATCGCCGGGTAAGTCAGTCCACCCTGATCGCATCGCAACAGCAATTTGCGCGCTGCACGTCATCGCGGGGCTCGATGCGGCGCATGGCGGCCCCTCGTACAGCGTGCCACGGCTCTGTGAGGCTCTCGCGGCCTCGGGGGTGGAGGCGAGGCTGCTTTCGGTGGCCGGGGCGGACGTCAGCCAACGCGACAATTCCGTAAACGGTTATAGCGATCGCCGCTTTGTCTGGGATTACGCGCGCATGCCGATCCTGCGCGGGCTGCGCAGCTCGTCGGGGTTGTCGGATGCACTCCGTCGCGCCGCCGGTTCGGCGGATGTGATCCATAATCACGGGCTTTGGCTGATGCCGAATGTCGAGGCGGGGTGGGTCGCGGCGCGCGCGCGCAAGCCCCTCGTCGTGTCGCCGCGCGGCATGCTGGCCCCGGCGGCGCTGACGTTTTCGCGCCTGAAGAAGCGCGCGTTCTGGCGGCTGCTCCAGGGTCCGGCGATCCGCCAGGCGGCGTGCCTCCATGCGACGAGCGAGCAGGAATACCAAGAGATCCGCGCCTTCGGTCTGAGCAATCCGGTCGCAATCATCCCCAATGGGATCGACCTGCCCGAGCTGCTCGCCGGGCGAACCGCGAGCGCCCCGACCGACCGGGTTGTGCTCTCGCTCGGACGCCTCCACCCGAAAAAGGGCCTCGACGGGCTGCTGCGCGCCTGGGCGATGATCGAGGCCGGACACCCCTGCTGGCGGCTTCGGATCATTGGCCCAGGCGAAGCGGGGCACGACGCCGAATTGCGGGCCCTGGCGGCGGCGCTCGGCCTGACCCGCGCCTCGATCGAAGGGCCGGTTTACGGCGATGCGAAATTTGTCGCCTACTGTGACGCCGATGTCTTTGTGCTCCCGACCTTGAACGAGAATTTTGGGCTGACCGTCGCGGAGGCGCTCGCAACGGGAACGCCGGCGATCGTGACCAGGGGAGCGCCGTGGAGCGGGCTGGAGGCCCAAGGCTGCGGCTGGTGGATCGACCATGGGGTCGAACCTCTCGCCGCCGCGCTGGCGAACGCGCTGGCGATGCCGCGCGCGGCGTTGCAGGCGATGGGCGCCAAGGGTCGCACATGGATGGCGCGGGATTTTTCGTGGGACCGAGTCGCCCGCGATACCGTCGCCGTCTACCGCTGGCTGACCGGCGAGGTGGCGCCGCCCACTGCCCGGTTCGATTGAGACAGGTTGGGCTGCAGCGGATTTATTCGCTCCGCACCACCCAAACATCGTTTGCGAACTCATTGGCCCGTTCATAACCAGCTTTGCGCAAGAACGATTCAATTTCGACGCCCGACTTGCCGCGCTTTGCAAGGAGCGTGGGATGCAGCTCCAGCGCGAGCGCTTTGACGAGTCTACGTTCGAATACTCGGGGCGAACCCAGGATCGCCTCGTATTCAGCGCTTTCGATGTCAATTTTCATCAGATCGACATGATCGACATGATACCGGTCAAGCAGCTCAGCCAGAGTAATTACGCACGTCCGTTGCGTCGGTAGGCGATACGTGGTTTGTCGGTAAAAACCGCTGGCGCCGGTATTGATATTTGGCGTGAGGTGCAGACTCGCCACGCCTCGCTCATCGGATACTGCCAGATGCGCGATTGTAACATTCTTCAGGTCATTCAACCTCACATTTTCGCGGATAATCGGAATAAGCCGATCTTGCGGTTCAACTGCAATGACGAGCCCATTGGGGCCAGCCAGATTCGCGGCCTGAACAGTGAAGTAGCCCTCATTTGCCCCAAGATCGACGAACACTTCGCCTGGACTAAGAAATCTTTTCAATATCTGCTGCATGCCGGCCTCGTAAACCCCAGCAGTAGCAATAGCGCAACCGAGTTCGGAAATAGGATCAAGCCAAAACCTTCCGTGAGATGTGTTAACGACAGTCCGGTTGATTCGGAGGATTTGTTTGACAAGTACTGCGAGCGGTGCCGGTCGAAGACCCCGAAGCTTCCGAAAAAACCTCTCTCTTCCTAATCTTGTCATCGTGAGTTCGCTCCGACGCGGGTACAAACCGGACGGAAGCGACGCGTTTTCCTGTCAGATTCTCGCATACCCCGCACCCCCGATCATTGACGACTTTTGTAACCCCGTGGCCGTACACAACACAAGCAACAACCGATAATCGGCATCGAAACCGGGACAATATTAGAGTGCTTCAACAGATCACGCCATTGATCCTCACCCATAACGAGGCGCCCAATATCCAACGAACCGTCGAAAAGCTGCTCTGGGCCGAAAGGATCGTGGTAATCGACAGCGGAAGCACCGACGAAACGGTCGCAATGCTCCGCAGCTATCCGCAGGTCGAAGTGATCCAGCGTCCATTCACCGACGCCGCCAGCCAGTGCAATTACGGATTGACCCAGGTAGTCAGCCCCTGGGTTCTCTCCCTCGATGCCGATTACGAGCTCAGCGACGCGCTGGTCAGCGAGTTGCACGCCCTCGCCCCGCCCGACGGCGTGTTCGGCTACCGGGCGCGATTTGTCTATCGGATCTATGGGCGCGATTTGCGCGGCAGCCTATATCCGCCGCGGACTGTGCTGTACCGCAAGGATGGGGCGTCCTATCGGCAGGAAGGTCATACGCAGCGCGTGATCGTCAATGGCGATCTTCTGCCGCTCACTGGCGTTATCTATCACGACGATCGCAAGACATTGGGCCGCTGGTTCGTATCGCAGCAGCGTTATGCCCGCGATGAGGCCGAGTATTTGCTCAACCGCCGCCGCGGTTCATTGCGGCGAAGCGATAGAATCCGCGTGATGGGGTGGCCAGCCCCGATCGGGGCTTTTTTCTACACTTTGCTCGTAAAAGGCTGCGTGCTGGACGGCTGGCCTGGCTGGTATTACGCGCTGCAGCGGGTCGTCGCCGAGGCGATGATCGCGCTCGAAATCGCCGATCGTCGCTTCCGCCCCGACCGGTCAGGAGACGCCGACTCGGCCGGAGATCGACGATAATCATCCTCGGCCTCAATGCCTTTCACGGCGACTCGTCGGCAGCGCTGGTGCGCGATGGTGCGTTGGTCGCTGCAGCCGAAGAGGAGCGGTTTCGGCGCGTCAAGCATTGGGCCGGGTTTCCTGCGCAATCGATCGCGTATTGCCTGCGCGAGGCCGGGCTCTGTCTCGCCGATGTCGACCATGTCGCGGTCAACCAGGACAGCCGGGCGCAACGCCTGCGCAGGATCTTCTTCGCGATCGCCCATCCCCCCGATATTGGCCTCGCGCTCGATCGGCTGCGCAACCGCGGCAAACGGCAGCAGATCCCCGAGATCCTCGCCGAGGCATTCCCGGGCGAGCGCTTTCGCGGCGTCTTCCACAATATCGAGCACCATCTGGCGCATCTGTCCTCGGCCTTTCACGTGTCGCCGTTCGACGAGGCGGTCGTCGTTTCGGTGGATGGGTTCGGGGACTTCTCCAGCGCGGCGTGGGGGGGTGGTCGGGGAACCGAGATCAGCATCGACGGCCGGGTGCATTTTCCGCACTCGCTCGGCATTTTCTATCAGGCGCTGACCCAGTATCTCGGCTTTCCCCATTATGGCGACGAATACAAGGTAATGGGCTTGGCGCCCTATGGGGCACCCTCGCGCCTGCCAGCGCTGCGCGAGATCGTCAAGCCCACGAAGGATGGCGCTTTTGCGCTCGATCTCGCGTACTTCCGGCACCACCGGGAACGCATCGCGTTTTCATGGGGCTCTGGCGCCCCGGCGTTCGGCGACCTGTTTTCGCCGGCTCTCGAGGAGCTCCTGGGGCCGCGCCGCCGGCCCGAAGAACCGCTCCTCGATCGGCACCGCGACATCGCACGCTCGGTGCAGGCGATGTATGAAGAGGCGTTCTTTCACCTGATCGGCCCGCTGCAACAGCGCTACGCCTTGACCGACATCGCGTTGGCCGGCGGCTGCGCAATGAATTCGGTCGCCAACGGCAAGATCAGGCGGATGACGCCCTTCCGGCGCGTCTATGTGCAGTCGGCCGCGGGCGACGCCGGCGGTGCGATCGGCGCGGCCTTCGCGGTGTGGCACGGGCAGGGCGGCGCACGATCGTTTGTGATGGACCATGCGTTTTGGGGGCCGCAGTACCTCGCTTCCGAAATCGCCAGCCTGATCGGCGCGCGCCGGGCCGAGATCGAGGCATCCGGGTGCACCATCGACGAGATCGGCGACGAGGACGAACTCTGCCGCCGCACCGCCGATGCGATCGCCAACGGCAAGGTCGTCGGCTGGTTTCAAGGCCGCATGGAATGGGGTCCGCGCGCCCTCGGCAATCGCTCGATTCTATGCGACCCCCGGCGCGCCGACATGAAGGTGATCTTGAACGCCAAGATCAAGCGGCGCGAATCGTTCCGGCCGTTCGCGCCCTCAGTGCTTGACAGCGCTGTCGCCGAATGGTTCGAAGAGGACGATGCCGTTCCCTTCATGATGCAGGTATTCCAGATCCGCGAGGAAAAGCGGGCGCAAATTCCAGCGGTGACGCATGTCGATGGCTCGGGACGGTTGCAGACCGTCTATCGCCACACCAACCCGCGCTACTTCCGGCTGATCGAAGCCTTCCGCGACCTCACCGGCGTGCCGATGGTGCTCAATACCTCGTTCAACGAGAACGAGCCGGTGGTGTGCCGGCCGCAAGAGGCGCTCGAGTGTTTTTTGCGGACGAAGATGGACCTGCTGGTGCTGGGTGATGTTGTCGTGTCGCGCCAAACCCAGAGGGAACGCCATGACAACGATACTTAGGATGCTGGCCGAGCGGGCGAGTCGTGGGATCGTCCTCAAGCGACGCCTATCGCTCGAGTTTGGGGGGAGTGTACCGCATGTAGCGCCGGAGATCGGCGGTCTATGGTATTGGCGACGGATACGTGCTCGCAGTCGAAGCTGATATAGAGGCAGCCGCCCTGTTGCTGCGCACCAACCGGGAGATAGACAGTCGCACCACTGCCCGGGTGGAGGTCTTTTGTGCGGCGATCCACGGTGATGCGGGCCGAAGGACTGAGACGTTTGACATCGCGCGCGCGCGCCGCCAACGCGATCCACGGTTTCGGAAGCAGCCAGAGCGGCGGCTTTTCTGAGAGCCGCACCGTCCCCGCTTTACGCTGGATGAACTGCTGGAATTTTTCCCAGCCCCCACGGTAGTGAAAATCGAAGTGGAGGGCGCTGAAGTAGTTGTCCTATCGGGGACCGCTCGATTGTTGCGTGATGTCAGACCGACGCTCGTAATTGAGGTCGCCAGTGAAAACCAGCGGGAGGCGGGTAGCATCTTGACCGCTGCAGGCTATAATCTTTTCGATGGAGAGAAGACGAGTTGGCCGGAGTTAATTTGTCAACGTGGACATGTATCGCGGCCCCTGGAAAGCGGCAGTTTCATCGAGTATACTCCCTCTAGCGATCAACAACCCACGGAGCCTTTCCCGTGGTTACCAAGCAGCTATATGATTGGCACATGACCCAACTTTAGCCGCGACGCTCTTTTGGGAGCTATCACAGGGTTCAACTGGCCGTTGGCGCCCTGATCCGCGACCGGCACCACTTCATGAATCTGAAGCAGCAAGGCACGTACCTCGATGTCGGCTGTGGACCCAATATGGCCCCCGACAAGATCAATCTCGATCATTATTGGCGCCCCGGTCTCGACATCTGCTGCGATATTACCCGTGGCCTGCCGCTCCCGGACAACTACGCTGGTGGCATTTTCTCAGAACATTGCATTGAGCATATCACATCGCCACAGGCGCTTTCCGTCTTTGCCGAGATGCGACGAGTGCTCATGCCGGGCAGATACGTTCGCATTATGTTCCAGACCTCGCGATTTATCTTGACTGCTACCGAACCGGCCGACCGATGCCATTCGCACAGGACGACAATATCATGGGTCCGTTGACTGGCCAGGCCATCAGCATCAATCGCATCATGCGCGCTCACGGTCACCGGTTCATCTATGACTATGAGACGATGAACGCGGCGCTGGAACGCTCCGGCTTTATCAACATTACCCAAGCGCAGTGTGAATGAGGGTGCCGATCCAAAACTTTTAATCGACACGCCCGAACGGGCGATCGAGAGTCTTTATGTTGAAGCGATTAAACCCTAGCCTTTGGGGGGCTAGTTTTCTATTTCAAACTGGACCACTATCCGCGGCATGGCCCGTGGCTCCCGCTCATCCGCTGGCGGTTTCTTCGGCACGGATGAGTTCAAGGAGGCACGCATCTCCCAATCCGGGCTCTTGCGCGCGAACTCGGCGGCCAACGCCCAAAGGTTGATGCCGTATTTCTTAGCGAAGACGCCAAACCCGATGCGGTGCTGCTCCTCATGACGCGAGCGGCAGAGGCTAATGCCAAAGAGGTCGTGCGGTGTCTGGTCCTTGCCGGCATTAGCGGCCGAGCGGAGATGGGCAAAGTCGACGCTCGCGCATTGGCAATAGGGGACACACTGGTCACCCCGAGTCGAGTCGATCTTCAATAGGAGGTCGGCATCGGCACCGGATGGTGCTTGGTGAGCGTCGCCCGGCCGGCGCCGGTGGTGGTGTCGCACCGATGGGCGGACTTGATCCGTTGGACTCCGGGTGTAGCTCGGGGCTTCGCCGGTCTGCGCTTTGCCCTCAGCCTCCCCAGCGGCCTGCGCCGATCGCAGTCGCGAAAGCGTATAAGAGCTGATTAAGATATAAGACCTAATATGGGCCCATGACACGCATACTTTCTCCACAAGTGTTCTCGACCATGGCGTTGGTCCTAATACTCGGATTATTGGCGTCGCCAAACGGCGGCCTCTGGGCTGCTTGTCTCTTCGCGCCCCCCGCCATCCTGTGGATTTTGGGCGCCAGGAAGGCCTATCCCGTCCTCGGTTGGGTGGCAGGTATGAACTGGCTCGCCATCGCCGCCGATGTGCTGCTGGCCGATATGTCGGGGCGGTCGGTCGACGAGGGCGCGTTTGGCGCGTATCACGAACAGGCGATCTTGATGAGCCTTTGCGCGGTGCTCGCGATCGCCGTTGGAATGCGCTTGGGGACGCAAGCGGGAGTACGGAGATTGGGCGCGCGATCGCGCGATATGTCGCCGCACACCGTTGTCGGAGGGCAAATCGGTCTCCACCGACTCCTCGTCTGCTACGCGGGGTCGGTGGTGGTGAGCCAAGTGTTGGGTGCCCTGGCCGCTGCGATGCCGACGCTGGCCCAACCCCTTATCGCCTTCGCTTTGGTCAGATACGTTGTCGTTTACGCCATTGCGGCGTCTGTTTTCGAGTCCAACCACGGTTATTGGTGGCTCATTCTGGTGATTGGCGGCGAATTCCTCGTCGGTATGACGGCGTATTTTGCCGATTTTACCCAACCGGTTTTTCTTATGCTCATTGCAATGGTTTCAAGCCGATACGGCCTCGCTCGCGCGAAGTCCTGGCTCGTGGGGCTCGCTGCCGTCGCAGCGCTGCTTTGGGTCTCAATGGTTTGGACAGCCATCAAGATGGAGTATCGCAGTGAAATGGCAGGGGTGCCGCTACAGGAGAGGGTGACGTGGCTGGCTAACCGTTATCTCTCACCGGACATCGACTACGCCGATGCGGCGGCGATGCTGCTGCAGCGCATCGGCTATACCGAAATGTACGCGGACGTTCTTGCACACCTGGATACGCGGGGAATTTCCCGCGACGTCGATTTCTATAGCGCCGCGCTACAGCATGTTCTGACGCCCCGGGCTTTCTTTCCTGGCAAGCCTGCCCTTGACGACTCCGCGATTACAACGGCCCTGACCGGCAGGTCGATTGGCCGCGATACGTCAATAGGCGTCGGCTATATAACTCAGGCACACGTCGATTTCGGGTTCCCTGGGCTGCTGTTACCAATGCTTGCTATCGGGTTCATGCTGGGGTTGGCGACGGAATACTTCATGACGCAGCCAGCGCCGCTGGTTATCCGGCAAGCATTCGCGACCGCCACCGTATTTTCCACTTTTGCATATGCCGCGGATATTGACAAGGCATTGGGAGGCCTGATTACCGGCTGGCTGGCGATGGCCCTGGTAATGAGGTTCATTTATCCGATGGTAGCGCAGTGGGGTCCGAATCGCCGAGGCATCCTTGCTGCGCGCGTAGCCCCCACGTGAAGCGGCTCTACATTTTCATCGCCGCGTCGTGCGTTGTCGTTGGCCATCTCGGCATGTTTCCCTTATTCGGTCCTGTCGGTCAAACAGATACCTTTGCGAACGAGTTGGCGCGAGGCTTTCGCACTGGGGTCGCGCTTCTTTGTTGAATATCAGCCGTTCATCCGCCTCGGCCTTCTCACTTTCGTTGGCCCCGGATCTCCTTGTTGAATTCCAACATTTCTCTTTGACGCGGGCCTATCTGCGCCCGAATACCGGGCCGTTCAGTAGGTCCATGGGGTGCCTAATTAATTGGATTGAGCGCCGCCGGCACGGAGCAGCAGGTTTCGAATGGCTGAAAAAATCGCCCTGATCACGGGCGCAACCGGGCAGGATGGCGCCTACCTGGCCGAGTTCCTCCTGGCGCGCGGTTACGTCGTGCACGGCGTCAAGCGCCGGTCGTCCTCATTCAATACCAGCCGCGTCGACCAGCTCTACCATGACCCCCATGAGGGCGACGTTCGGTTTTTTCTGCATTACGGCGATCTTACCGACGCCACCAATCTCATCCGTCTGTTGCAGGTCACCCAGCCGACGGAGATCTACAATCTCGGGGCGCAAAGTCATGTCCAGGTGAGTTTTGAGACCCCCGAATATACGGCCAATACGGATGCGCTGGGAACTCTGCGGCTCCTCGAAGCCATTCGCATACTAGACATGGGAAAACATGTCCGCTTCTATCAGGCGTCAACATCGGAGATGTTTGGCGGCGCCACGGAAACGCCGCAGCGGGAGACAACCCCCCTCTACCCGAGGTCTCCCTACGCGGCAGCCAAGCTCTATGCCTATTGGATTACGGTGAACTATCGCGAGGCATACGGGCTGCACGCGTCCAACGGCATCCTGTTTAACCACGAGAGCCCGCTACGGGGAGAAACCTTCGTCAGCCGCAAGATCACCCGCGCGGTCGCGGCGATCCATCACGGGATCGAGCAGATCCTTTACATCGGAAACCTCGAAGCGCGGCGCGACTGGGGCCATGCGCGTGATTTTGTCGAGGGCATGTGGCTGATGCTCCAGCAGGACCAGCCCGACGACTTTGTGCTTGCCACCGGCGAGTCGCACTCGGTTCGCGAATTCATCGAGCGCGCGTTCGGCCATATCGGCCGCCGCCTCGAGTGGCGCGGAAAGGGCACCGGCGAGGTCGCGATCGACACCGCGACGGGCGCTACGGTGGTGAGGGTCGACCCGCGTTACTTCCGCCCCACCGAGGTGGCTTCTCTCTTGGGCGACTCCGCAAAGACGCGCAAGATTCTCGGATGGCGCCACCGCATCACGTTCGAGGAGCTGGTGCGGGAGATGATGGAGTGCGATCTGGCCGGCATCGTAAAGGAGGAGCGCCGACATGGTCCGGAATGAATTTTCCCTGACCGGTCAGAAGGTTTTCGTCGCCGGCCACCGCGGCATGGTCGGCTCGGCGATTGTGCGGCGTCTCCAGCGCGAGGATTGCGCCATCCTGACCGCAAGCCGCGACGAACTCGACCTGCGACGCCAGGCGGATGTCGAGGGCTGGATGGAACGCCATCGGCCCGATGCGATCTTTGTCGCCGCGGCCAAGGTCGGCGGCATCATGGCCAACGACACCTATCCGGCCGATTTCATCGTCGACAATTTGTCGATCCAGACCAACCTGATCCAGAGCGCCTGGCGGATTGGCGCCAAGAAGCTCCTGTTTCTCGGCTCGTCATGCATCTACCCGCGCAAGGCCGAGCAACCCATTCGGGAAGCGGCCCTCCTCACCGGGCCCCTCGAACCGACCAACCAGTGGTACGCCATCGCCAAAATTGCCGGGATCAAGATGTGTCAGGCCTATCGCCAGCAATATGAGTGCGATTTCATCTCGGCGATGCCGACCAATCTCTACGGTCCTGGCGATAATTTCGACCCGCTGTCGAGCCACGTCCTGCCGGCGCTCTTACGCAAGATCCACCTGGCCAAGAAAACCGGCACCGCTGCCGTAACCATCTGGGGGACCGGCAAGCCCAGGCGCGAATTTCTCCACGTCGACGATTTGGCCGAGGCGTTGATCTACATGATGTGCCATTATTCGGGCGAGGAACACCTCAATGTCGGTTATGGCGATGACATCACCATTTTGGATCTTGCCCAGTTAATCGCCGACATCGTCGGTTATCGGGGCAAATTCGAGCTCGATACCTCGAAACCAGATGGAACGCCGCGCAAGCTCATGGACTCCAGCCACCTGCACTCCGCTCGGCTGGCAGCCCCGGATCGGCCTGCGCGAGGGCATCGAACGAACCTATCATTGGTTCACCGATAATTTTGCCGCCGCAGAATGAACTTTAGCGAAACAATATGTACGGAAATTTTTACCTGCTTTTGGGTTCATTTTTTGTCATCTTCATCGTCAAGTCCTGTCAATTCCTGACAGAATTTATTCGCGACGGTCGCCGTTGGAGTAGGCGGATGGTGTGGCGGGGATAGGCTTGGCCCCTGCGCGCCATCAGGCCGGGGCACTTTGCTGGCGGCAGGAGAGGTTGCCTTGCTGCTCGCCTCCCCTGCCGCGGCCGGCGCGCTCGGTGCAAACAAGTTCGACCTGATGCTCGATTATGTGGCGCCCTCTCCGCCCGCCGGCGCCAATCCGGAGGGCTATCGCCGATTATATCGGGATTTGATGCTATTAATAAGTACCAGCAGGCGACTGGCGTAGTATCGTTTGGTAGACGGCGACGGTCTCAGAACCGCTCCGGAAAGTTTGAATCTAAGCTGAGCGGGTTAACCGTCGGAACATGATACGGATCATGGCGAGACGAATAAATGCGGCAACGGAGCGGGCGTAGCGCTCGAAATCACGGGTGAGGCGGCGGTAGTGGCTGATCCAGGCCAAGGTGCGCTCGACGATCCAGCGTTTGGGGACGACCTCGAAACGCGGCACATCGTTGCGTTTGACGATCTCCAGACGCCACCGGCCGGTCCGGGCGAGGGTGTCTGCCACGATCTGGGCCCTGGTAGCCGGCATCGGCGAAGATCACCTCGATGAACGGGAAAGCGCGGCGGGTCTGGCGCAACAACCCGGCCGCGCCATCGCGGTCTTGCACCGCGGCAGAGTGCACCGTGATCCCGACCATCTGGCCGAGCGTATCGACCATGATGTGGCGCTTGCGGCCGGTGACCTTCTTGCCCGCGTCGTAGCCCTGCGGGTCGATCGCCGCCCCCCTTTATGGAATGGCCCGCCCCTCTCCTCCACCATGATCGGGTGGCAAATCGGAGGGGTGACATGAAGGACCGCCCATTGCGAGGCATGATCGCCCGATCAGGTGAATACCGCACCGATGTCTTCTGCTCCTCCATCGCTCCATCCTCTCAAGAGTTGGAGCCTCCGGTAAACCCGGCGTGGTTCAGTCACATACCGACCACGAAGCTTTGTTAGATCTTTCCGAGTTTCCCCAAGACGTATCCAGAAATACCTGCCACGAGCACCGGCAATTGCTGTTTGTTGACCAGTACACCAATTCCGAGAATTATTGTTCCCGCTATTAACAAGAAAACCGTAGAGAATTGCAGTAAAAATTCTTCCTTTAAATTATTTGACGTAATTGTGTTATCCCGGTCCGCGTCCGCCGGCGGATCCTGTGCACTCTGCTGCCCGAGCGGTCCCAGAGATGGGTGGACGTAAGACGTCACCCGTCCGCTCGGGCTGGTGCTCACTTGGGTCGCTTGTCCCTGAAAGCTTGGCCAATTTGGTCCACCTGCGCTGGCATCACTCACTAATTCCTCCCCCGCCTATGCAGGCGAGCTTGCACCTCGGTTCGTCACACGAGTGTGAAAAGTCCGATAAAAATGCGTGAAAGAATCATGGTGGCAATCGCTGAGCTGAGCCGACCGCCCAAGACGCCGGACAATTCCTCGACGCCGCCGAGCCAGAGGCGCAAGCCGAACGCGATGCGTCCGAGCAAGGAGGAACGGCGGCGCAAGGGCCGTCCCGGTGTCGCACGGGGGCTCATCCCGATCCTGACCACTCGGAGCGAGCCTCGGGGAACACAATTTTTGACTCGTCACTCAGATTTGATCACTAATACTGTGTATTTTGCCCCTCTCGTTTGGCCTTTTCCGCACTCCGAGCACTGATAAAATGCCTCAACTGTGCCGACATCTCGGGTTATTGGTGACCCACCGTCGGACATCGGCGGTGAGTTTGATCTGTTTACTGGCGGTCACCTTGCGAGTAGCGTACCGGGCCTATGCCGGCAGC
>Ga0206992_1157_pt1 | contig 14299 bp, 9 predicted proteins | sample Alteio_BWMinCont_6_FD_153267 | JGI IMG/M metagenome (GOLD analysis project Ga0206992, IMG submission 153267) | Enriched cells from forest soil in Barre Woods Harvard Forest LTER site, Petersham, Massachusetts, United States -... | ecosystem: Environmental > Terrestrial > Soil > Temperate forest >... | reverse complement strand
GCAGATTGTCCGAGCCTTCCGCGATGGCTTTCAGCATGCGGTCAAATTCGTCGACGGTCAGCGTACCTTGAGGCAGGGAGCTTGCCGTTGCAGCCTCATTGAGAAGGCGCTCCGCCAGCTTTTCCACGGGAACACCCTGGGAACGGGCCTGGGCAATCAGGCGGGCCTCGATGTCTGGTGTTAGTTCAACGCGAATGGTCATTACCGGGCGTCTCTATTGGATAGATTAGGCCGAGCGAAAACCGTATCGGGAGCTGTCGCGGTTAGGCGTGGGATAAGGCGGCTGGTCTGGCGGCTGTGGCGACGTGGCTTAGGGCGGATTCGAGGATGGCTAGGCCTTCGGTGAATTGGGCGTCGGTTACGGTTAGGGGGACCAGGAGGCGGATTACGTTGTTGAAGGTGCCGGCGGTGATGAGGATTAGGCCGCGTTCGTAGCAGTAGCGGTGGATTTGTTTGGTTTCGGTGTCGGCGGGTTCGCCTGGGCGAGCAAGGTCGCGGGTTTGGGCGTGGCGGACTAGTTCCATGGCGCACATGCCACCTAGGCCGCGGACTTCGCCGATCAGGGGCCACTTTTTTTGCCAGGCGCGGGCGCGGGATTCGAATTGTTGGCCTAGTTCGGTGGAACGGGCCAGGAGATTGTCCTTCTCTATCGTTTCGATTACCGCGAGGGCTGCGGCACAGCTTAATGGGTGGCCGCAAAAGGTGCCGCCCAGGCTGCCGACGCCCGGGGCGTCCATGATTTCGGCGCGGCCGGTGACGGCGGCTATGGGCATGCCGCCGCCGAGGGATTTGGCCATGGTGATGAGATCGGGTTCGATGCCGAAATGTTCGGAGGCGAACCATTTGCCGGTACGGGCGAAGCCGGATTGGACTTCGTCGGCGATAAAGAGGATGCCGTGCTTGCGGCAGATCTTTTGCAGGATGGCGAAATAGTCGCGCGGAGGGACAATGAAGCCGCCTTCGCCGAGAACGGGTTCGGCGATGACTGCGGCTACGGATTCGGGCGCGACGGCGCGCTTGAAAGCATCTTCGAGATAGTGGGCGAAGGATTCGGCGGTGGCGCCCTTTTCCGCGCGGTACGGATAAGCGAAGGGGATGCGGTAGACATCGCTGGCGAACGGCTCGAAGCCAGCTTTATAAGGATGTGTTTTGCTGGTGAGGGTCATGGTCAGCAGGGTACGGCCATGGAAAGCGTCTTCAAAGCAAATGACAGCAGGGCGCTTGGTGAACGCACGAGCGATTTTGATGGAATTTTCGACGGCCTCGGCCCCAGTGTTAAAGAGCGCGGTTTTTTTGGGGAATTTGCCGGGAGTGAGCGCGTTTAGTTTCTCGGCTACGGCGACGTAGCTTTCGTAAGGAGTGACCGCGAAGCAGAGATGGAGATGCTTTTCGAGTTGCGCTTTTAGCGCGGCGATGACGCGCGGGTTGCGATGGCCGATGTTGAGGCAGCCGATGCCTCCGGCGAAATCGAGGTAGCGGTTGCCGTCTACGTCTTCGAGCGTGGCGCCTTCAGCGCTGGCCATGAAAATCGGAATCGCATTGGCGGGGCCGCGAGGGATGGCAGCTTCGCGGCGGGCCATCAAGGCGCGGGATTTAGGGCCAGGAATTTCGGTTCGGATTTGGATGGTGGTCATGATGTTCTCCGTTCAAAAGAAATGGCAGTCATCCCTACTCACTCTCACAAGCCTGGAGATTTCGCCGCCGGACTATCAGGATCTGAGAGGTCCAGCACATACATCTTTACCGATGGATGGAGTTTGTCTGTCAGGCATTTGGTGTGACACCAGAGTTGCTGATCGCTCTGAGCCTCGTGCGCGCGGTGCGCGTGTGTGTAATACACGAGGCCTCCGACGTCTGGGCCAACTGGCAGGATGGTCTTTCCACAGAAGCAGCACTGATATGTGTGTGTCATGGTTGTTCGAATTTGTCGTCGCTGCGGTCGGGACGACAACCTTGTGAACCTGTTTTAGACGGAAGCGGCATTTCAATACCACCCGATGGGGGTTTCGTCGAGGTTGACGAAGACTTGTTTGGTCTCGAGATATTCTTCGAGGCCCCAGGGGCCTAGTTCGCGGCCGAAGCCGGATTGTTTGTAGCCGCCCCAAGGGGCTTCGACGTAAGTGGGTTGCATGTGATTGACCCAGACGATTCCGGCGCGCAGAGATTTGACGACGCGGAAGGCTTTGTAGATGTCGCGAGTCCAGACGGCGGCGGCGAGGCCGTAAGGCGTGTCGTTGGCGATGCGAATGGCTTCGGATTCGCCGTCGAAGGGAATGACGCTGGCTACGGGGCCGAAGATTTCTTCGCGGGCGATGCGGTCGGAGTTTTTTACGTCGTAGAAAATGGTGGGCTCGACGTAATAGCCTTTGCCGAATTGCTTGGGGCGCCCGCCACCGATGGCGACTTTGGCTTCTTTTTTGCCGATTTCGAGATACGAGTTGACACGATCGTATTGCTCTTTGCTGACCAGCGGGCCCATTTTGGTTTCGCGTTCGAGCGGAGCGCCAAGCTTGATACGCTTGGCTTTTTCGGTCATGGACTCGACGAATTTGGAGTAGATGGATTTTTCGACCAGGATGCGGCTGCCGGCGGAGCAGACTTCGCCTTGATTGATGAAAACGCCGAAGAGCGCGCCATCGACCGAGGCTTCCCAGTCGGCATCGGGAAAGAAAATGTTGGGGGATTTGCCGCCGAGTTCGAGCGTGACGCGCTTGAGGGTGTCGGCGGCAGACTTGACGATGATTTTGCCAACGGCGGCGCTGCCGGTGAAGGCGACTTTGTCCACGCCCGGATGGGCGACGAGCGCGGCGCCAGCGGTTTCACCGAGGCCGTTGAGGATATTGACGACGCCGGGAGGGAGGCCGGCTTCTTCAAAGTAGTTGGCGATTTCGATGGCGGTGAGCGGAGTTTGCTCGGCGGGTTTGAGGATGCAAGTGCAGCCTGCGGCGATTGCGGGAGCGAGCTTCCAAGCAGCCATGAGCAGCGGATAGTTCCAGGGAATGATTTGTGCAGCTACGCCCATTGGTTCGCGGAGAGTGAAGCTGAGGGCGTTGGCGGGGACGGGATTGACGTGGCCCATCACTTTGTTAGCCAGGCCGGCGTAGTATTCGAAGCAGGTGGCGACGTCGGCGATGTCGTATTCGGCTTCGACGATGGGCTTGCCGGAATTGCGGGATTCAATCTCGGCGAGGTGCGCGGTGTTCTGGCGGATTTTTTCGGCGAGCTTGTAAAGGATTCTGCCGCGGTCTTGCGCGGTGGTGGCGGGCCAGGGACCGGAGTCGAAAGCGGCGCGGGCTGCTGCGACGGCGTGGTCGACGTCGGGTGCGGATGCCGAGGCTACTTGCGCGATGATTTCTTCGGTGGAGGGATCGTAGACCGGGAAAGTTGCGCCGCTGGCGGCGGGGAGCCATTGGTTGTTGATGAAGTTTTTGTAGGTTTTTGGAGTTGCGGTTGGACTGCTCGACATTTAGTGCCTCCCGAATTCTCTTCCGTTTCGTTCCTCGCTCCGCGGATGCATCTTGCGGTGCGGGGTACAGCGAAGGTCCGCCTCCCTTCCCTCGTCAGGGCAAGCAGAAGGCGGAACCGACAGTAGCTACAAAACCGCGGCGGTAGGCGTAGCCAATCTGCTCGCGGCTTTGCGGCGGCCGTAGATGAAAAAGAAAAATGCGGCGAGGCCGATGAAGCCAAGCGTGCCGCCGCACATCCAGATTTCGTAAGAGCGCAGCGAAGTGATTTGCTGCGCGGGGAAAAAGGCCAGAGCGATGCCGAGAATGGTGGTCAGCAGGCCGCTGATGCCGGCAAGCACGAGAGTGGTCCTGCCGTAACGGCCCTTGACGAAGGCGGCGTTCCAACTGATTTTCAGGAGCGCGGCGAACATGTAGAGGAACGGGACGAGCTGGAGGACGACGGCCAGCGACAAGAGCTTCTGGAAAGTTTCCTGAACGCCGGTGTGCGATGCCAGCCAATCGTGGACGACGTAGCCGCGGGCTTCGATGAAATGAGAAATCCAGGAAACGCCGAGGAAAGCATTCCAGAGCGGGCCACCGCCGAAGTTGGCTACCACGAGGAGCATGGAGACCGCGGCGTGGACGATCAAGGCGGCGTAGGGCGTGGCGTAACGTGGGTGAACTTTTCCGAGCCACGCGGGCATGTAGGAATCGAGACCGGCGACGAAGGGGATTCGGGCGGAACCGCCGAGCCAAGCGGAGCCGATGCCTGCGATGGAAATACTGAGGAGGAAGGCGAAGGGCGCGACGATCCAGCCGACGTTGACGCGCTGGGCCATGTGCCCCACGGCTTGCACGATGCCCTGCAGGACGCTGATGTCTGATTTGCTGACGCCGACGAGAAGAGTGAGCGTCGCGCCGATATAGAGGATGCCGGAGAGGAGGCCGCCCCAGGCCACCGCACCGGGAAGAGTTTTTTCGGGGTGATCGATTTCGTCGCCCATGACCGAGGCTAGTTCGAGGCCGACGAGTCCGAAACAGATTACGCCGAAGGAATTGAGGACGAAACGGGGATTGGCGGGGATTTTGAATTCGGCGGCGGTGACGGTGGTGCCGAAGCGCGACCACACGACGATGCCGAGGCCGATCAAAAGTGCGGCGGCGACGAAGGTGCCGATGCCGCCGAGGTTGTTGATCCATTTGCCGACGCCGAGGCCGACGATGTTGAGGATGACGAGGATGGCTAGCAGAATCAGCGAAGCGGCCAGGGCGAAAAGTTTATTGTCGCCGAGCGCGGCGTGATTGGGGCCTAGAACAAAAACGGAGACGCCGACGAAGTACAGCATGATGGTGGGGACGTACATCATGTTGTTGGTCCAGTAGCACCAACCGGAGAGGAAGCCGTGGAAGTCGCCGAAGACTTCCTTGGCCCAGAGGTAGACGCCGCCTTCGCCGGGGTAGCGGTGAGCTAATTCGATTACCGCGATGCCTTGCGGCCAGAAGAAGAGCAGGAGGGAGATGAGCCAGAGCCAGACGGTTACGCCGCCGTTGGCGGCGATGGAAGGGACGACATTGAGATTGAAGACAGCGACAACGAAGAGGAGGATGAGGTCGCGGCGGCCGAGGACGCGGCGGAGATGCGGGACGTCGGTGGCGGGGGGCTGGGTTGTGACCTCGTTCGACAAAGAAAGATCCTCGCTTCGCGGAGAACGCTCGCAATGACGCAAGAAACAACGCCAAACGAGCTTCTGTTCCGTTACAACCGAAGGCCGCCTCCCTTCCTTCGCCAGGGCAGGCAGAAGGCGGGCCCTACAAAGACGGAAGCGGCTAGTGGCCGGCGGCACCTACGAAGGCGGCGCCGCGCTGTTGCTGGGCTTGCGCTAGAGCGGGGGCGACTTCTTCGAAGACGGCGAGGTGCTGGTCGATGTCGGCTTCGGTGTGCTGAACGGAGATGGTCCACTGCTCGTCCCACCAGTAGGGCTGTGCGAGCACGCCGCGGTTGACCATGGCGAACCAGTAGTGGCGCCAGAGGTCCACGTCGATCTTGGTCCAGTCGCGATAATTCTTGATTTCCTGCGGGTAGAGCATCAACGCGCCGTTGACGCCGGCACTGGCGATGTACGCCTGCAAGGCGGATTTTTTCACGATGGCGCGGTAGCCTTCGGCTAGTTTTTTGCTGAGCTTGTCGGTGTGGGCGTAGGCTTCGCGAGTTAGGACTTCGCGGAAAGTAGCCAAGCCCGCGGCCATGGCTACGCGGTTGGTGTTGTAGGTGCCGCCGTGAAAGACCTTGTGTTGTGCGATGAGGTCCATGACCGCGCGGCTGGCGCCGAAAGCGCCGAGGGGAAGGCCGCCGCCGATGGATTTGGCAAGGCAAATCATGTCCGGCTTCACGCCGAAGATTTCGCTGGCGCCGCCCCAAGCTAGTTTCGCGCCGGTCTTAACTTCGTCGAAGATCAGGAGCGCGCCGTTCTTGTTGCAGAGATCGCGCAAGCCCTGGAGAAAGCCCGCCTGCGGCAGGCACAGGCCGACATTCATCAAGATCGGTTCAAGAATTATCGCGGCGATTTGATCGGGATTTTCCTTGAAGCGGCGCTCGACGCTCTTGAGATTGTTGAATGCGGCGACGACGACGTTGGCCACGGAGGCTTTCGGGATGCCACCGCCGCCGGGAACGGAATTGGGCGCTTCGGGATCGCCCCAGTCTTCTTCCTTAGGCTTGACGCTGACCAGCGCGGCGTCATGCAGGCCGTGGTAGGAACCTTCAAACTTCAGGATTTTTTCGCGCTTGGTGGCGGCGCGGGCGATGCGCACGGCGTGCATGGTAACTTCGGTGCCGCTGGAGCCGAAGCGAACCATCTCGACGGGATAACGTTTGCAGATTTCTTCGGCGAGTTCCCATTCCTGCTCGTGAGGCATGCCAAAGGTAGTGCCTTCGTCGAGCTTTTGCTTCACGGCTTTGACCACGGCGGGATGGCAGTGGCCGGCCATCAGTGCGCCGAAGCATAGGTTGTGGTCGATATATTCGTTGCCGTCGATATCGTGAATTCTGCCGGCTTTTCCGTCTCTTACGAAAATCGGATAAGGCTCGTAGTGGCGGTAGTTGCTGGCTACGCCGAGGGGGATGCGTTCGAGAGCGCGTTGGTACGCAGCCGCGGACTTAGGCGTGCGCTTTTCGTAAGTGGCCAGTTCTTTTTGCAGTGCGTCGTGCATGGTGCAGCTCCGTGGATTTGCAGGACTGTTCCCTGCGGTCAGTTTGAGATATCTTGCTATTCTCTCATGCGAACGAAGGCGCGGCCCTTGCGAGCCGCGCCGTGAAATAGGCTTGCTCCCGGTTCGGCTAAAAAATCAGCTTCAACGCAAATTGCAGCAGCCGCGGATCACGAACCTTTTGCGGCTGGCCAAAGGTGGTGTTGGAGGTACCTCCGTCCACCCCGTAGAACTGCGCGTGATTGAACAAGTTGAAGATTTCGGTGCGAAACTCGAGGCGAAGTTTTTCGTTCACCGGCGTGTCTTTGAAAATGCCGATGTCCCAGTTGTTGATAGGAGGATTGCAGCAAAGTGTGCGCGGCGAGTTGCCAATGGTTCCGAGCGCGCTGTCGGTAAAGACGGAGGTATCGAACGCATTGCCGTCGATGCGGGGATTGTGCGTCCGGAAGGGACCGGTGAGGTCCGGCTTGCCGGGACACTCGAAGCCGAGTGTGCTGCCCTGGAGTTCCTGATCGTCGCAATTGTTGATGAGGATGGGGAAGCCGCTCTGGAAGGTGTAGATTCCCGAGACTTGCCAGCCGTCAAGCGCTTTGCCTTTGAAGCCCTGATACTTGGGAACCGGCAACTCCCAGACGTAGTTGAAAACAAAGCGATGACGGGAATCGAAAAGGGAAGGACCATAGGTGGAATTGAAGTTAAGCGGATTCAGGATTTCTTCGAAGCTGGAGGCGTTGTCCAGGGATTTGCTGAGGGTGTAGGAGGCTTGGAATTGCAAGCCGTGCGAGAAGCGCTTTTCAAAAAGGGCTTGCAGCGAGTTGTAGTTGGAGCGGGCCACAGTGTCTTCCGCGAATATGCTGGTGAAGATGGGCGTACCGTCCCTGGGGCACCCGACGCCGGTGGTGGGCTGGCAATTGGGCGAAGAAAACGGCCGCAGTCCAACAAGCGTGACCGCAGGATTACCGGGGCCCACGGTGGGCACGGAGCCGTAAGGCAGATGCACGGAAAAACCTGCGGGAATCGAGTTGGCCGGTAGATTGAAAGCAGAATCTTCAGCAAGTGGGCCGCAACTGAAGGCGGTGGACAGAGCGTCATTTTCGTTAGGATTCGGCGGTGCCCCGGCCGCGGGAGCGGCATAGAAATTCGAGATGGCCGCAAGATCCAGGCACGTTCGCGCGTTCCCGAAGTTCTGGTCGTGGATAGCAAGCAGGCGATGGCCTTGCGAGCCTACGTAGCCGATTTGCGCGAGGATGTTGCCCGGGAGCTCGCGCTTAATGGTCAAGTTGTACTGCGCGGAATACTGCGTGCGCAGGTGCTTGGGAAACTGCCCGAACAGCAGAATCGGGCGATAAAGCGACCAGTCCACAGGCTGGTTACGCGGTGGATTCAAGAAAGCGTCGGAGACGTTGGGCTTGGTGGCCCCTTCCTGGGTGACAAAAGGTGTGCTGAAAAGCGGATTCGAGACGCCGTTGCTGATACCGAAAGGCGGTTCGGCTACGAACTGTTCGAGGACGAGCTGCTCGATGGGATTGTAGAAAAGGCCCCAGCCCATACTGATAGTAGTTTTGTTCGGGCCGCCGGTGAGCTTGGCGAGTGGACCATCTTTCCAGCCGGGACTCCAATTCAAACCGAGACGCGGCGCGAAGGCTTTGTAGTATGTGTCAAGCAGACCGCCGGGGACGCCTTTGTCTCCGGGAACGACGAGGCCAGTCGGCGTGACGCCCTGGTTGTCGCAAGTGTTGCCCGGGCCAAAGAGATTGCTTGCGGGGCTTAACTGGCACGGAAAAACAGTGGAATTCTGGCCGGGATTGAAACGCTGCACTTTCTGGCCGATGTCGGTAAGCGGGGTATTCATTTCCCAGCGCAAACCGTAATTCAGAGTCACCGTGGGCTTGATCTTCCAACTGTCCTGAGCAAAGAGGTACAGCGACTTGCTGCGGACAAATTCGGTGTTGGCCGAGCCCTGCGAATAGGATGCTGGAAGACCGAGCAGGTAGTTGGCGTACAGGTCGGAGGCGCCCGTGTCATTGACTCCGCCGGGGCCGAAAATGTATTCGCCGTTGATGTTGAAGAAGACCTTCTGGTCGAACTTCTGGTAGCGGAAGTCGCCGCCAAACTTGAAGCTGTGTTTGCCGATAATTTTGCTGTAGTTGTCGTTGAACTGGAAAGTGTTGCCAGTCTGCGGCAATTGCCCTTCGAAATTGTTTCCAAAGAGGCCTTGCGTACCGTTGAAGGTGATGAACGGCACACCTTCAAATTTCGAACCGAGGCCAGGATGAATGCCGCAGCCGAAGCCGGGGCAAGCCGGCTTCGATCCGAGCGCGGTGCCGTCATTGGCGACCAGCGAAGTATCCGAGGTGCCGGTGAAGCAGAAAGGCGCCGCGGTGGGATCGCTGCCGCAGGACCCGGTAACAGCGTTGGTAACAGTGGGCGTGTAGAACTGCGGCTCGGCTTCGCGGAATAGCGTGAAGCGAAACTCATTGACGCCAGTCGAGCCCACGGTCCAGGTATGGCTGGCATTGATTTGCTGCACGTGAGAAATGATGGTGCCGCCGAAATTGCCGAGGGAGCCGCCAGCCAACTGGAAGATCGCGAAGGGATCGAGCGTGTTGTCGTTGTTATAGTAGTAGTACACCGAGAGTTTCTGGTCTTTGTTGAGAATTTGATCGAAGCGAATCTGGAACTGATCGCCGCGGTCTCTGGATTTCACGACGTCCTGCACTTGCGAGCTGGCGCCGCCGGAACCCGGCAGGAATCGCTTGGCCAAATTGACAGCCACCGGATCGAAACACGCAGTGGGAACGTTGGCGCTAAGCGCGTTAGGGCCAGCCGTGGTGGGAAACACGGAATCCCAAGGTTGCGGATTGCCGCCGACCACTGCGGCGAGCGCGGCTTGTCCGCCGCCGCTCAGGAGGCTGCCGCAGCGATTCTGGAGAATCGTAGCGACTGTGCCGTCGGTCAGCGTGCCGGGAAATACCATCGTCGCATCCCCTGGGTTTTGCGGAAGGGGAGCCGTAAATGTCCCCGCGTAGTCACCGGCGTTGGGCACCGGTACGTTCTGCGAAACGATGCCGCGGACGATGCGGCGGCCCTCATACGAGCCGAAGATGAAGGTTTTGTCTTTGCGGATAGGGCCGCCAAGTGTGCCGCCGAACTGGTTTTGTTTGAAAGGAGGTTTGGGAGTGGGCTGAAATGTGAAGCCATGGGCGTTGAGCACATCGTTGCGGAAAAATTCGTAAGCGCTGCCGTGGATATCGTTGGTTCCAGACTTGGTCACGACGTTGACGACCGCTCCAGAATTGCGTCCGTACTCAGCGTCAAAAGAATTGGTGATGACGCGAAATTCCTCGATGCTGTCCGGCGAAGGCTGGACAGCCGGAAGATTGGCGAAGAGATCGTTACTATCGCCGCCGTTCACCGAGTAATTGTTGGAGCGGCCACGGCCGCCATTGACGGTGACCACACCGGGTTTGTCCGAGCCATAGAAGAGATTGTTTCCGATCTGTGATTGCACACCGGGCTGCAATTGCAAAAGCTGGAAGACGTCGCGGGTATTGAGCGGCAACTGCGTCGAGGAACGCTCGTTGACGATGGCGCCGAGTTGCGTCGAGGTAGTGTCCACAACCGGAGGCGCGCCGGTGACCTCGACGGTTTCCGTCGCGCCGCCGATTTGCAGCGTGACATCCACCGACAGGACTTCGTTTAGATTTACTGGAATGCCTTTGCGGAGATATTTCTTGAATCCTTGCACGGCCACCTCGACTTGGTAACTGCCGACGGGTACCTCAAGAAAAATATATTCTCCGTTTTCATTGCTTTGCACCTGGCGGGTGGCATGGGTGGCTTCATTCACGAGTTGCACGGTGGCGGCCGCGACCGCACCGCCGCTGGAGTCGCTGACCGTACCGCGCACACGACCGCCGGTGCTCTGCGCGCCGGCATTGCCAGGCGCGAGGAGCGCAGCGCAAAAAACCAGAATCACTCCGAGCAGAAACGAATGAAAACAGGAATGCTCGAACAGCCGGGTTTCCCGGCGACAAACCGCTGCGATCATGGACTCACCCCTTGCCCCGACGGAATGTTGGCCCCGTTTTGCGAGGTTACTGCGCCCCTGAACTCTACTATAATCCGGCAAAGTTAGAGAAAGCGGCGACTCGTGTCAAGCACAAAGAATTTATTGCCAGTATCAGCAAATGCTGCGGTTCATCGCCGCACGCAAAGCCCGTGCGAATCAGCAGCATAGGCGGAGAGCGGAGTTCAGGAAACGCGGCACTTGCGTCATAATAGCTCACCAGCGGCAGCGCGGTGAGCGCCCGCGGAGGAAGCATGCCGGATCGTCTGGACGACTTTCAGAAATCTCGCGCGGACTTGAACGAAGAAATTCTCGGCTGCGGCCATCTGGGCATGAAGCGCTTCTTCGCGCTGGATCATCAAGCCTACGAGCCCGGCCCGCTCGGCACCAAAACCAAGGAGCTGCTCGGCCTGGTCGCCTCCGCGGTACTGCGTTGCGACGATTGCATCACCTATCATCTGGTGCGCTGCGGCGAAGAGGGGTGGAAGCGCGAAGAAGTGGTGGACGCGCTGAATGTCGCGCTGATCGTCGGCGGATCGATTACCATTCCCCATGTGCGCCGGGCGTTCGCCAGAATGCGCGAAATCGAGCAGCTCAAGCCCTAAGCCGTCACTATGCCAGACGCCACCGCCTCAGCCCACGACGCCCCACCAAGTTTCGGCATTCGCCTGCGCCACGCCGCTATGGCCGCCGCCTTTGCATTGGTTCTGGTGATTCCGAAGATTTTGAGCCTGCGCCGCAGCCCGCGTTCGTGGATGGCTTTCCGCATTCTACTGGCCATCGCTGGTGCGGCCGTGGTGGTGCTGCCGCTCGGCTTGTGGGACAACTACTTGTTCGCGCTGGTCGGCCTGGCCATGTTCGTCGCCGCCATTCTGCTTCCCGCGCCAAAACCGCAGACCACCGCAAGCGAAAAGGCTCGGCAGCTCGGCGCTTTGGTGGTCGTCAATGGCGGCTGCTATCAGCCCGGCAACGGACCGGCATGCCCGGCGCAGCTCTTTGTCGGACACGAGAATATTTGGGCGCTGGATTCTTACTTTCAGCCGTTGCTGGTCGTTCCAGTGGCGGCGATCGTCTCTGCCAATGCCGAAGCAGCCGGCGGTTTATGGCTGCTGCGCATTCGCTGGGATGATCGTGACGCCGAATTCCTCTACCGTGGCGTCTTCGCGGAGCATCTGGCGCGCGTGGCCGAGTCGACCTTGCGCAGTGTGATGCGGCCATCCCTTCCAGTGATTCCGCAACGCCGCGCTGCCAGCGCCTGACGGTCCCTGATAGCCCGCAACAGGGTCGCGCAGGCAACCTATTCTTCAGGACAGAGGCTATTCCGCCCAGAGTGTGGGACAATAGACGCATGGCGCGAGGCTGGGAAAGCAAGGACGTGGCGGCTCAAATGGAAGCAACCGGGCTGGCACAGGAAAAAGCCGAAAAGAAGGACAAGGCTGAAGTGGATCTTGCCCGCAGCCAGGCACGCAAGGACCTCGAGCTATCCCGCATCCGTATTTCCAACGACCTGCAATCCGCTACCAATCCGAATCATCGCAAGTCGCTGGAAGCAGCTCTTGCGCACCTGGACAAGAAAATCTCCGAAGTCTCCTAGGCGCCTCTGGCTTCCCTTCTCCACACTATTTCGAGCGTGACGTAGGGGCGCAGCACTGCTGCGCCCCAGTTGCCAGGATCCTCTGTTCTCGGGAAACACAGCCACTCTCACCGAACGAAATCTCCAGCCAATCCCCAGAAATCGTTGACGTAATAGTGCGACAGCACATTCCCAAACAAATAGCAGATGCCTTCGCACGGCGGAATATCGCCGTAGATTTTCTTGCCGCGCGCGAAAATTTTGTCGAGGGAACCGTCGCGCAGTAAGTTTCCGGCGATCTTGCGCAGCGGCTCGCACGGGTAAAACACGTCGCCATTCGGATACACGCGGGGAAACATGGTCGGAAAGCACTCGAATGACCGGAATCTCAGCAGTGTATCAATAGTTTTCGGCGTTCCGTTGATGGCCTGCGCGTTGCTCCTTCGGCGCTCGATGATCTTGTCGACCAGCGCCTGGTACGCGGCATTTCGCAGCAGCGCCAGATTCGGCATCTTTTCCATTTGCGCCGATTGCGCCGCGAACACGAATCCTTGCTCGCCGCACCAATCCAACAACCGCTCCACTTGCCCGATGTTCCATTCCTCGATCACGGTGCTGATGGTGATGCGTCGTGGATTCCCCAGCTTCTCCTTCGCCAGTTGCAGATTCTCCAGCACTTTGGGGAGCGCCGCGGGCTTGGAGAGCGGATTCGTGGGATCAGCCGCCAGCGCATCCAGGCTCACCACCAATCCGGTCACCCCGTTTAGAATCCGCTGCTTGCGGTCCAGTAGCGTTCCGTTGGTAATCAGCAGCAGCGAGCGAAACTTGTGCTCGAAACGTGCGCGCTCTACCAATTCCTCGATGTCTGCCCGCAGCGTGGGTTCGCCGCCGGTGATCACGATGGAGTCGCTTTCCCGTCGGATCTTGCGCAGTAACCGCAAGGTGTCCGCGGTGCCCAGCTCCTCGCTGAACACGTCCGGCTCTTTTTGCGTGCAATAGCTGCAGGCCAGGTTGCACTTGTGCGTCACGTAAAACGTCACCGCGTACGGCGCAACTACTTTCGTCCGCAGCACTTTCCGCCGCCAAGCGTTCTGGAAGTACAAACGAAAATTTTTGGCCACAAAAGGCGCCTGGCGCACCAAACCACGCAACAATTCCCGCTTCGAGGGCACCCGTTGATCCAGCGCTTTCAGGGGGACAAAGTTAGCGTGCCGGGCCGTAGCCATCCTTCCAGCCTATCTGACCCGCGGCAGCTTTCCAACCAACGCCGCAAAACGGTAGTGGGTCAGTTCCCGATTGCGACTAATCAGCAGTGGGACGCTGGCACGTTCTCCCAGTGCATCAGCCGCTCAGATATAGGGGCTTCAACGCAGCTACGGGTACTCCGGGCGAGGCCATAAAGCCGTTGCACGTGTTGTCCGGGCTGAACTCCAAGAGTCGCTGTCGTTCATCCAGGCAGAGCGCGCGATCAAACCACAACGCAAGAGAATGCTGAGAAGTGTTATTGTTACGGCATGATCTTTCTCACTTGGCCGTCTATCCAAGTGAACGCCCAGGATCCCCAGTTTATAAAGATAATCACCGGGTTTTTGGCGTGAATCGTAGTTCCCCCGGGGTCTTCTCTATACTCGCCTGGACCCTGGCTCATGATGACCGGCGAGTCCGCCCCATCGAGTGTCAGTAACGAACGCATCTCCCATTCCTTGCCGAGTTGGCGCGCCACGACAAGCTCCACTCTCCGGTTCGAACCCGCTCCTTGAACCAAACCAATAGCCCAGGTTGGCTTTCCGTCACCATAGAAATTGACCTTCAGCAGACCAGGACAGCGAGCACCCATGCCCTTCTGAAACTGTCGTCGGTCGTACTCCTCCAGATCTTCCCATCTGATAGGGCGCGTGCCCGGATATTTCCTTGCCATTTCTTCACGCAGGCCGGTTGGATACACGCATCGGTCATTCAATTGTCTGGCTGCGACAACCTGAATGAAGAGCGAAAGGTAGGCAC
>Ga0206992_1123_pt1 | contig 14474 bp, 12 predicted proteins | sample Alteio_BWMinCont_6_FD_153267 | JGI IMG/M metagenome (GOLD analysis project Ga0206992, IMG submission 153267) | Enriched cells from forest soil in Barre Woods Harvard Forest LTER site, Petersham, Massachusetts, United States -... | ecosystem: Environmental > Terrestrial > Soil > Temperate forest >... | reverse complement strand
GTTCGACAATTTCCTCTCGACCTAATGGAGTGGCGGCTCTGTCAAATTTATTCGCATTAGTTTTCCTTGCAACCGGCATCTGTTCGGTAGTAATTCAGCACGTTCAATTATTTAACCTCAATTTCTCCCCGTTTGTGATGCCGATAGAGGTGGTGGAAAATATCCGACCGTTCGCGAATGTCGCGCAACCGAACTTGATGGCGTTAATTTTTTGTTTTTCATTGGTTTCAGTTTGGTATATGTATTTAATGGGTAAAATTAAACCCGTTGCAGCCGTGAGCCTGCCGATAATTTTGTTGTGGGGACTCGCCCTGACTCAATCCCGAATTGGCTGGATAATCTTGCCCCTGTATCTGATATTGTGCTGGTCTCAACCAGTGGGCAGACCGAAAGTATCAAAGATAATTTTGATCTTACTGTCGTTGCTATTTATTGGAATGACCATTGCATTACCTGATATTCTGGCTTGGTTTGGTATTTTGGTTCATACGGCAGGGGAGCATGCAGGCCAAACATCTGCACGTATCGAAATATGGAAGTCGGCATGGTTGACGAGTGAGCTGCACCCCTGGTTTGGTGCTGGATGGTTTCAGTATGGCGCGAATCAGGTGATTTTGGCGACCTTACTTCCCCCGTCAGAATACAGTGACTACGCGCATAATATTATTTTGAATTTTGCAGCGGAAATTGGATGGCCATTTACGTTGTTGATTTTCATAAGCGCATCGTATTGGTTTTATATTTGTTGCATACGTCGATGGGGAAATATTCAACATCGTTTCATGAGTATGATGTTGATTGCTATTGCGGTGCATAGCATGGTGGAGTTTCCATTGTGGTACGCCATTATTTTGATTCCGTTTGGTGTGATGGTTGGTGCAATGCATTGCGAAGTTTTGGGATGTAAGACCTGGACAGTTGCGCGTCCTGTGATTATTGTATTTATTACGGCCTGCGCATTATTCATGGGCGCATTAACTTGGGACTATTATCGCGTAATGACTGGGTTTGTGGCACTGGTGTGGCAGCAAGAAGGTAAAAAGGAAGGAATTGGCAGCACAGTTAAACCGGATTTCACTTTTTACCCACAGTTTTATGATTATTTTGCTGTTGCAAAAATTAAGATTTTTCCGGGCATGCCAAAAGATGACATTCAGTTCCTGGAGCGAACTTCCATCAGATTTGCTTTCACACCCATTTTGCAAAGAGTTGCCATGGCATATGCGTACAATCAAAGAGCTACTGAAGCGTTACAAGTGATAATTACCGTTCAGCATTTGCATGCCGATGAGTACCCTCAGGTTTATAAAAATTGGGAATCCTTTGCAAAAAAGGATCCCAGGTTTTTTAATGAGATTTTCAAGCGCATGCCTAAGCCGGAAACTACAGAACTACTATCGGATATGTCGTTAGGGTCTTAGTACTCATTTTAAGTGCACATAATGACGTTACCCTCAGATAAAGATCGTATGCCACTAACTCCACGTACCGTCTCCGTCGCCCCCATGATGGATTGGACCGACAGACACTGTCGTCAATTTCATCGCCACATCACCAAGCACACATGGCTGTATACAGAAATGGTTACTACTGGCGCATTGCTGCACGGCGATATGCCACGCCATCTGGATTTTGACGAGATAGAACATCCGGTAGCATTACAACTGGGCGGCAGCGAACCAGACGACTTGGCCAGATGCGCTAAACTGGGTGAACAATGGGGTTACGATGAAATCAATCTGAATTGCGGCTGTCCATCTGAACGAGTTCAGCGCGGTTCATTTGGCGCCTGTTTAATGGCAGAGCCCAAATTGGTCGCAGATTGTGTCAAAGCGATGCGTGATGCAGTGACTGTTGACGTAACGGTTAAGCATCGAATCGGTATTGATGATACTGACTCCTATGCATTTGTGCGCGATTTTGTAGGTACCGTTTCCGAAGCGGGATGTCGTACTTTTATCGTCCATGCACGCAATGCGATTTTGAAGGGGTTGAGTCCTAAGGAAAACCGGGAGGTACCACCGCTTAAATACGAATACGCCTACCAATTAAAACGCGACTTCCCTGATCTGGAAATCATTTTGAACGGTGGGGTAAAAACAATAGTTGAAATTGATCAGCATCTGTTGCATGTCGATGGAGTGATGCTGGGGCGCGAAGCCTATCATCACCCGTATTTGATGGCGGAATTTGATGCGCGTTATTATCTAGACGATACACCGATTAAGTCACGTCGTGCGGTGCTGGAATCCATGATCCCTTATTTGCGGAATCAATTAAATCTGCATGCAGAACGAGGCTTAAAACTAAATAGCGTCACGCGACACATGTTGGGAATCATGACTGGCATGGCAGGTGCGCGTTCATTCAGACAGCGATTATCCGATAGCAAAAAATTGGCATTGGGCCAGCCAGAACTGATTTTGGAAGCGTTGTCGTTGGTGCGCGACCAGTAATTGCGCGCTGACCGGCGCTATCTACCCGCCTGTTTTCATACTAATTTCAAGGAAGATCCTATGCGTTTTAGCACGTCACCCGGGTGTAGACATGGGTTTCTAAAAGCTTGTCTATTACTATGTGCGCTGTTGATCCCGACGCTAATTTTTTTAAATAACGAGCCCGTTTATGACGATCAAATCAATTTATTAAATCACGCGCATTGGACTCTGAACGATTTGCTGGGGCCTTATCTGGTGAATGGAATGCCGACATACTGGCGACCGCTAACAATTGCTTCGATCTCTATTCCTTATCTGGCCGGAATGCCAATCTGGTCCGCCAAATTAACAAATATTATGCTTTTTTTTATTCAGGGCTGCCTGGCAATTGCGATCGTCAGTCAATATTTGAAAACGAAGCCCATGAGTTCTTCATCGTTTTCATTGATGATTTTAGCTGCTGTAATGGCACTTCATCCGGTGTTCGTTGAAACCACTTTATGGATTTCCGCAAGATCAGATTTACTGCTAGGCATATTTGTTCTTCTTGGCGCCTTTTGGATTTTCTGCGGATATACACAAGAAATTAAATTGGTTCAGCCTGAATCAAAATGGAGCGGGTTGATACGCGGTTTTGTTGTTGCATGGCTGGCTTGTGCTTCCAAGGACACAGGAATTGTGTGGTCTGGATTCGCGTTCCTGAGTATTTTTTGGTTCAGCATAAAAAGTCGCGCACAGTGGAAGCTATATTGGCGAAATTGCGCTGGAGGTGTGTTGCTGGCATTAATAACAAATGGTGCGATCAGACTTGTTGTATTAGGAAACTCATCTGGATATTCTCATTTGCCCCAGCGCGATGCCATATCCTGGGTGGATCGACTTAGATTGTTTGTTGAATTTATTTTACGATCAATACTTGATATCTATTTACCTATATTTGACCAGGCACCTTTTAAGTCAGCAGGGTGGCTTTCCAATACGGCACTGGCAATGTTACTGGTGATATTGATGGCGATTGGGGTTATGCTTTGGTACTCGTTTAAATGGTTGTTTTCAAAAAATGCGGTGAGCGCCTGGCTTTCACTATGTGCTTTTTGTTTAATCGTGTTTCATGCGGTGCTTGGCATGTTTTCTGAAGCTAATCAAGGCAGCATCTTGGCTACCCGTTATCTCGCACCCAGCGCAGTTCTGTTTTTTTTATCCTTAACGATGATACTTATCAAGGATGTTGGGCAAAGCACGGGTGATCAGAAAAAAATCTTAAGTAAATTGATCAATATTCCAGTTGCAGTAATTCTATTTGTTGTTCTTGTTCAATCTTTGCTGCTTTGGACTGACGCAAGATTGAGCTGGAGTACCAACGCTGGACTTTGGGAAAGCTCTTGGAATCACGGTTCGCGTTCCAAGGTTGTGGCGGTAGATTATTCTTATGTTCTACTCAATACCGGGAACTGGAAATCTGCTCGTGATGTCGCTGGCGAATGGATTCAATCACATCAATACCCTGTGCCGAAATTACAGAGCTGCAGGCTTTACAATATTGCGATACAGGCTGCCATTTCTTTAAAAGATCAGGAAGATGCCAATAATCTTGCGTCTCAGTCGCTAGATATTGCCTGGTGTAATCCTTCACTTGCAGAAAATGTCGCTTTTCTGCTTCTAAAGCCTCAATGCAAATTGGTTTTGCCTATGCTCGATCTAACTGTGGCAGAAGGAGGCAAATCAGAGAATGTTGGACTGTGGAGTTTCGAAAGTCCAGGACAGAAAGAAAAATTGTTATTAATGACCGCTTTTGGCGAAGCGCGGTGTGGATCGCAATCCAAAGCTATGGAAAGATTAAGCGAAGTTGCAAAGACAAACAAGGAATGGGAAGTTGACGGTGCGATGGCGAAGGGACTAATGAAATCAGCTACTGATTAATGATCAGCAAAACCTGCACAGCCCCATCCCCACCATCCTTAGCATTCGCCGGACAAAACGCCTGAACCAACTCCGACTGACTCAACCAGCTACGCACCTTCCCAGGCAACACCGCCGGCTGACGCGAGTTAATGCCTTTGCCGTGAATAATACAAACACTACGCAATCTGGCCAATTTCGAGCGGCGCAAAAAATCAGCCAAAGCACTGCGAGCAGCATCGCGCTGCATGCCGTGTAAATCCAGGTAAGCCTGGACCGGCCACTGTCCCTTGCGTAACTTGGGGATCAGATCAGGGCTGCTACCTTTGACAGCATAACTGGCACCATCGTCATCTTCCAACTGGCTGGCATCAAATTCATCCGACCACTGTTCGATGTTTTGCATAGCCTCGGCCATGCTGGTGATTTCCTTGGGTTTGTTTTTGGTGGGAGTGACTGAAACCCCAGCGCGAGGATGCAAAAAAGTATCCGGCTGTTTGATGGGAGTAATGTCGCCGACATTGTGGCGAAATAAATTGGCCTCTTTTTTTGCAACCGCCGCGTCGGCCAATCTCTTTTGTTCCGCCACCTTTTCCTGCTCAGCACGCACCTTTAACTCGGAGCGCAAGCCGCTTAATTCGTTGAGATCTTTAATCGGTGCGCGCTTCATTTACTGATTAACCTTCCAGGAATCGTTGCGCATCCAAAGCCGCCATACAGCCAGTTCCCGCACTGGTAACAGCCTGACGATACACATGATCCTGCACATCACCGGCAGCAAATACACCAGGTACAGTAGTCGCAGTTGCCATACCTTCCAAACCACCTTTGGTTTTGATATAGCCATTGTGCATTTCCAACTGGCCTTCAAAAATCGAGGTGTTCGGTTTGTGACCGATAGCGATAAATACGCCGTGCAAAGGAACTGCCTGCACCTTATCGTCCTTGGTCGATTTGATGTTGATACCGGTCACACCGGAAGCATCGCCAGTCACTTCATCCAAAGTATGATTCCATTTGATTTCCACTTTACCCTCAGCGACTTTAGCGTGTAAGCGATCAATCAAGATCGCTTCAGCGCGGAATTTATCGCGGCGATGCACCACCGTCACCTTGCTGGCGATATTTGATAAATACAGCGCTTCTTCAACCGCCGTATTGCCGCCACCAACTACCGCGACTTCTTTGCCGCGATAAAAGAATCCGTCGCAGGTTGCGCAGGCAGAAACGCCTTTGCCCATAAAACCTTGCTCGGATTCTAAGCCCAGATATTGCGCAGATGCGCCGGTAGCGATGATTAAAGCATCGCAGGTGTATTCACCCTGATCGCCGATCAAACGCAATGGTTTTTCGTTTAATTTGGCGGTGTGAATATAGTCAAAAATAATTTCGGTATTGAAGCGCTCAGCGTGCTGCTGAAAGCGTTGCATTAATTCAGGACCTTGTATGCCCATGGGATCAGCCGGCCAGTTTTCTACATCGGTGGTCGTCATGAGTTGGCCGCCCTGTTCAACGCCGGTGATTAATACCGGATTTAAATTGGCGCGTGCTGCGTAGACAGCGGCACTATAACCAGCTGGACCGGAGCCGAGGATGAGAACTTTTGCGTGTTTTGGGGTAGACATGATAGCTTCCTGTGGGAAAATTGACTTTTCGTTCGTAAATGCTGGGGTGTGCTGTGTTTTTAGAGTTAAGATTATAGATTATTTTACCGAATACAATATTTCTCCCTCGTATTTATGAGCAAAACCGCGTACACCAGAGCCCCCGAAAAAGACAAGCCAGCCAGCAAGCCTGGCCGTATGGTGATGCTGTTAAGCGAAGCGCGTTGGCTGGTTTTATTGGCAATTACTGCTTTTTTGGCCATGATTTTGCTGTCCTATTCCACCAGCGATCCGGCCTGGTCGCAATCCACACAAGTTGATCACATCACAAATTGGGGCGGCAAATTTGGCGCATGGAGCGCTGATTTGCTGCTGTACGTGTTTGGCAAATCGGCATGGTGGTGGTTTTTGCTGTTGGTCCTTAATGTCTTGCGGTCCTATAAACAGTTGGCAAATATGGAAAACTGGGAGCCGGAACATCGCTATCTGGGATGGTTGCGCGGTATCGGTTTTGCCTTGCTGTTGTGCGGGAGCATGGGCATAGAATTTTTGCGCATGTATTCCTATCAGTTTCATTTGCCGCGTGCGCCGGGCGGTGTATTGGGCGAAGTGATCGGTACTGCCGCCTATAACGCTTTTGGTTTTACCGGTGGCACCTTATTTTTTTTGGTGCTGATCGGATTGGGAATCAGCGTGTTGTTTCAGGTTTCGTGGCTGACCATTGCCGAAAAAATCGGTACCGGCATTGAGCTGCTTATCGATAGCGCAATTAAAAAATACACAGCGCGTCAAGACAGAATGGTAGGACAGGTCGCAGCCACCAAGCGCGAAGTGGTAGTGGTGCAAGAACGTGCCAAACATGTCGAAGCTGCCCCGATCCGGATTGAGCCGCAGGTTGTCGCCGTCGTGCGTTCCGAGCGGGTCGAAAAAGAAAAGCAGGCGACCCTGTTTGCAGATCTGAGCGACAGCGCATTGCCGCCGCTCGGTTTGCTGGATGAAGCCAAAGCAGTGCAGGAAACGGTCAGCGTAGAAACGATGGAATTTACCAGTCGTCTGATCGAGAAAAAACTCTCCGACTTCGGTGTTGAATGCAAAGTCGTTGCCGCCTACCCAGGTCCCGTTATTACACGTTATGAAATCGAACCGGCTACCGGCGTGAAGGGTAGCCAGATTGTGGGACTGGCCCGCGATCTGGCCCGGTCGTTGTCGATCACCTCGATACGCGTGGTCGAAACCATCCCCGGAAAAACCTACATGGGACTGGAACTGCCGAATCCTAAACGTCAAATAGTGCGACTGACTGAAATCCTCAGTTCGCAGTTGTATAACGATAGTGCTTCGTCGTTAACCATCGCGCTCGGTAAAGATATCGCCGGCAATCCGGTGGTCGCCGATTTGGCCAAGATGCCGCATCTTCTGGTCGCCGGTACTACCGGTTCAGGTAAATCGGTTGGGATTAATGCGACTCTTTTATCGCTGCTCTATAAATCAGATCCGAAATCAGTACGCATGATTTTGATCGATCCGAAAATGCTGGAAATGTCGGTGTACGAAGGCATCCCGCATTTATTGGCGCCGGTCGTAACAGATATGCGTCAGGCGGGCCACGCGTTGAATTGGGCTGTGAATGAAATGGAGCGGCGCTATCGTTTAATGTCCAAACTCGGTGTGCGTAATCTGGCCGGTTACAACACTAAAATTCTGGAAGCCGCCAAGCATGAAAAGCATATCCCCAATCCATTCAGCCTGACGCCTGATGCGCCTGAGCCGCTGGAAGAGTTACCCACCATCGTCATCATCATTGATGAGTTGGCCGACCTGATGATGGTAGTCGGTAAAAAAGTCGAAGAGCTCATCGCCCGTATCGCGCAAAAAGCCCGCGCTGCCGGATTGCATTTAATCCTGGCGACGCAACGTCCTTCAGTTGACGTCATTACCGGCTTGATCAAAGCCAATATCCCAACGCGGATCGCGTTCCAGGTCAGCAGTAAAATCGATTCACGCACGATCCTGGACCAGATGGGTGCAGAGGCACTGCTCGGTATGGGCGATATGTTGTACATGCCGCCCGGTACCGGATTTCCGGTGCGGGTGCATGGCGCGTTTGTCTCGGATGAAGAAGTGCATCGCGTAGTCGAGTTCCTTAAAAAACAGGGCGAGCCGAATTATATTGAAGGTATTCTTGAAGGTGGCGTTGCTGAAGATGGTGCGCAACTGTCACTCGATGGCGTGGGTCCGGCTGCTGGAAATGAATCTGACGAGTTATATGATTCTGCGGTGGCGATCGTGTTAAAAAATCGCCGCGCTTCGATCTCGCTGGTGCAGCGTAACTTACGCATAGGCTACAATCGCGCCGCCAGACTGCTGGAGCAGATGGAACAAAGCGGCATCGTCTCGGCGATGCAAAGCAATGGTAATCGTGAAATATTAGTGCCGACCTCGGCACCTGAATAAGAGAAAAAATGAATTCAATTCTTAAGAAAATACTGGCCGTTTCCTGTGTCGCATCTGGCCTGTTGATATCGGGTTATGTTGAAGCTGGCGGACTCGATCAATTCAAAACCTTTGTCTCCAGCACGCATGCCGCCAAAGGTGATTTTGTGCAGCGTCAGATGAAAGTCGTCAACGGCGAAGTCAAGCTGTCTAACCAGTCCAGCGGCACATTTATGTTTGCGCGCCCTGGCAAATTTATCTGGTTGTATCAAAAACCGTATGAACAGTTGCTGCAGGCCGATGGCGAAAAACTGTATATGTACGATAAAGATTTAAATCAGGTCACCACCAAATTATTGGGTACGGCATTGAGCTCCAGCCCGGCTGCAATTCTGTTTGGCAGCAATGATCTGGAAAAGAATTTTACTATCAAGGATGTCGGTCAAAAGGATCAGATGGACTGGCTGCAGGCGACGCCAAAAGATAAAGACAGTAGCTTCACGCTGATCAGCATCGGCATGCAAAACGGTGTGCCGCGCGAAATGGATTTGCGTGATGCATTCGGCCAGACTACGATTATTCTGCTGCAAAATATGGAACGAAATCCCAACTTCAAGCCAGATCAATTCAAGTTCACAGTGCCTGCCGGGGCGGATGTCTTCAATCCCCAATAAGTCCCCATAAGCCATGTCTGATTTATTTAAAGTGACGCCAACCCCACCTTTGGCCGAAGCCTTGCGTCCAACCACGTTGGATCAGGTAATCGGCCAAAGTCATTTATTGGGTGCCGGCAAACCACTACGGCTGGCATTTGAATCCGGTAAGCCGCACTCCATGATTTTGTGGGGACCTCCCGGAGTAGGGAAGACGACTCTGGCGCGTCTGACTGCGAACGCCTTTGCCTGTGAATTTATCGCCTTGTCGGCAGTATTCTCCGGCGTCAAAGATATACGTGGTGCGATGGAGCAGGCTGAACAAAATCTGGCGCTGGGTAAGCATACGATATTGTTTGTTGATGAAATTCACCGGTTTAACAAATCGCAGCAGGACGCGCTGCTGCCGTATGCCGAATCGGGACTGGTGACTTTCATCGGTGCGACGACAGAAAATCCTTCATTCGAAGTCAATTCAGCATTGCTGTCACGCGCCCAGGTCTACGTATTGCAATCGCTCAGCGAACAAGAATTAAAGCAGTTAGTAACACGCGCTCAGGACGAAGTTTTATCGCATTTGCACATCGATCCGGCCGCGATCGACACGCTGGTTGGCTATGCCGATGGCGATGCGCGCCGTTTATTGAATCTGCTAGAGCAGACCGACAGCGCCGCGGGCTCGGCCGGCATTACGGCCATCACGCCGGAATTTATTCAGAATGCGTTGACCCTAAATGCGCGTCGCTTTGATAAAGGCGGCGATAATTTTTACGACCAGATTTCAGCTTTGCATAAATCGGTACGCGGCTCCAACCCCGATGCCGCGTTGTATTGGTTATGCCGCATGCTGGATGGTGGTGCCGATCCAAAATATTTGTCACGGCGCATAGTCAGGATGGCGTGGGAAGATATCGGTATCGCAGATCCGCGCGCCATGCAAATTGCCAATGATGCCGCCAGCACGTATGAACGACTGGGTACACCGGAAGGTGAACTGGCGTTGGGGCAGGCGGTGATTTATCTGGCGGTAGCGGCAAAAAGTAATGCTGGTTACAACGCCTTTAATAAGGCCATGGCATTTATCAAACAGGATAAATCACGCGAAGTCCCGGTACATTTACGCAATGCGCCGACAAAACTGATGAAAGAGCTCGGTTACGGTCACGAATATCGTTATGCGCATGACGAACCCGAAGCCTATGCGGCAGGAGAGAGCTATATACCGGATGGCATGCCGGAGCCGGGCTGGTATCGACCGGTGCCGCGCGGCCTTGAAATCAAGATAGCCGACAAGCTCGCGCATTTGCGCAGTCTGGACGAAGCGGCGAAAAAATCTAAAAAATAACAGAAGCACGGCTGAAAATCCGCAGCGCATTCCATCAAACTAGCAGTTCGTCGCAAATAGGGGCAACATTACTCATCCATTCTTTATACTGCGCCACCAGTAAGTCAACAAAAACTCAACTAAAGGAGAGTGTCATGCGTCGTTTAATCATCGTGTCGATGTTGTTGTTTTGCTCTTTAGGTCAGTCGATAGCCCGTGCAGACCAGACTTTGCAGTTACCCGCCTTTAATGCCGTAAAAAGTGACGGGGTATTTGATGTTGAAATCGTTGTGGGCAGCCCGCAGTCCGTAGTAATGAAAGCGTCGGATGAGGCGATCGCCAAAATAAAGGTGCAGGTAGTCGATGGTGAATTAATGATTACCGGCCCGGAACAAAAACATAACGTGGTTTTTTCAAACGACAATAAAATATTGATCACTCTGCCGTCTTTGCGGTTATTTAAAGGTAAAGGAATAGGCGAAGTCGTGATCAAGAATATAGACGGCGACCGCATCGATCTGTCATACGAAGGAGTAGGCAGCCTGGAGGCGTCCGGTAAAACCAAATGGCTGCGTTTAAAAGGCAACGGGGTCGGCAGTATCGATACTAAAAAATTAATCGCTGACGATGCCGATGTGGATTTTGATGGAGTGGGTGGCGTGGATATTTATGTCAGCAATAATCTGAACGCAGTGGTGCATGGTGTCGGATCGTTGACATACTGGGGCAATCCCAAATCGGTCCATAAAATGGCGGATGGGATAGGTAGCATTAGCGCAGGAAGATAATGCCACCAAAGTTTCATAAAAACAAAGTAAATGCCGTTAGTCTCTAACGGCATTTTTTATTTCCGTCGTTCCGGCGGGTTTAGGCGGGAATCTGGTGAGGCAATTGCTCAAATTGACAGCATAACGACGCTGGGTTCCCGCCTAAACCCGCAGAAATGACGGAATTCTAAGATACAATTCTGCTTCTGGCGCCGCACCTGCCACCCCAATTACCTAATAACCAACGACGAATCCCCATGATAGATATTCAACTTCTCCGCAAAGACATCGCCAACGTTGCCGCCCGATTGGCGCAACGTAAATTTACTTTAGATGTGGATGGCTTTAATTCTCTGGAAGCGGACCGCAAACAGTGCCAAACACGTAGCGAAGAACTGCAGGCATTACGCAATACACTTTCCAAGCAAATCGGCATGTTGAAAGGGAAGGGCGAAGACACCACCGCGTTGATGGAGCAGGTCAATGGTATCGCCGATGAACTGAAAAGTTCGGCCACACGTCTGGAGCAGATTCAGGATGCGTTAACCCGGTTTATCGAAGTGATTCCCAACCTGCCCAATCCCGCCACACCAATTGGACGCGGGGAAGAAGACAATGTGGAAGTCCGTCGCAACGGCACGCCGCGCAAGTTTGATTTCGAGCCGCGCGATCACGTCGACGTCGGTTCGCCATTAGGTCTGGATTTTGACACTGCAGTAAAACTCAGCGGCTCACGCTTTATGATGTTAAAAGGTGGCATCGCCCGTCTGCACCGCGCACTTGCACAATTCATGCTGGACACCCACACGATGGATCACGGTTATACCGAATGCTATACACCGTATATCGTCAACGCAGCGACCATGCGTGGCACTGGCCAGCTGCCTAAATTTGCCGACGATTTATTCAGCGTAAAAAAAGGCGGACAAGATAGCGATGGCGAAGCGTTGTATCTGATCCCAACTTCTGAAGTATCACTCACCAATATTGTTCGTGATGAAATCGTCGCGCTCGACAGTTTGCCGATCAAGCTGACTGCCCATACGCCGTGTTTTCGTTCCGAGGCAGGCAGTTACGGCCGCGATACGCGCGGCATGATACGGCAGCATCAGTTCGATAAAGTCGAAATGGTGCAGATCGTGCATCCTGAGCAATCGGACGCGACGCTGGAGCAAATGGTGTTGCAGGCAGAAGTGATATTGCAAAAACTGGAGTTGCCGTATCAGGTGATGGCTTTATGCACCGGCGATATGGGCGCAGCGTCGGGTAAGACATATGACATCAACGTGTGGCTGCCCGCGCAAAAAACGTATCGCGAAATTTCTTCGCTGTCGAATATTTACGATTACCAGGCACGTCGTATGCAGGCGCGATTTAGAAACGCGCAAGGCAAACCGGAATATGTACACACTTTAAATGGATCGGGTTTGGCCGTCGGCAGAACGCTGGTTGCGATATTGGAAAATCACCAACAGGCAGACGGCAGTGTGACCATTCCGGCGGCACTGCATCCGTACATGGGTGGGCTGACAAGTTTGAAATCCAGCTGATTTGAAATTATTTCTAAATAGCACTTCCATTTGATTTAGAACTGGTGCTATAATTCGGCCTTTCGCGGCTGTAGCTCAGCTGGATAGAGTACTTGGCTACGAACCAAGGGGTCGTGGGTTCGATTCCTGCCAGCCGCACCAGCATTATCAAGGGGTTACAAGTTTAGGCTTGTAACCCTTTTTGATTTTTGGCACTCCGTGCCGTAACTGTGCCGTAAATAGAATTTTAATCGGCTCGGATTAAATAACAACACACTGTTTTGCGAGCCGCTCATACATACGTGAATTGATGTCCTTAAGTACCTTCGTTATTTGCAATTGATTGCACAGGTACGCACCCTCTAATAATTATTCTCCTTTAATCTCAATGTTTAAAAGCACATATCGATCAAAATCTTTCTGATATTGAAGGATGACGTGGTAATTGCTGCGAATTTTCGCTCCGAATGAGTTTTGTGCATCAACGTATCCTTGCACGTCGTATTTGCATTCACCTAGATATGTGAATTGGTTATTTGAACGAGAAGAAAAATCGGCGGTAGATGGAGCTTTTAAATTTTTCAGCACAAAATCTTCCGCTTGTATCTTAGCCATCGTGTTGTCTTCGCATCTTTTTACAGCTTTTTGGGCAAGTTCTTCAGATTTCGCTGCCGCCGCTTTCGCCTGTTCCTCTGGTGTGAGCGGAGCAGTGCAACTTCGAAAAATTAAGAATGCTCCAATTAATACTGCTACCGTAGTGACCTGTTGTACTCTTTTCTGTTGCTCTGATGGCGGGTTTTGAGATTTAGGGCTTTTAGTTTTTATTATTAAGTTTGCTTCTTGCCCCGGTAATTTCGTTGCGGCGGCAAGTTGATTTTTCAATTCCTGTACAGCATGTGGCGTGGCAAATGACAAATCAGGTTTTAATCTTTCGGCAGTTCTTAGCTCATCTCCAGAACTTTTAAATCTACCTTGCATTGCAAATAATTTTGCCCTCACAAAATGTGACTTGGCATTGTTTGGATGCGCCTTCAGAACTTTGTCCATCATGCATAGCGCTTCGTCCAATTGCCCTAAATTGGCAGCCTGCTGTACTTGGTTCAAGGTCGGAAAATTGTTTGCAGCCATTTCTGATGTCCCATGCGATTGCGGTGCGCCACACTGTGGACATGCCACAGCCATGTCAGAAATCTGTTTAGAACATTCTTTACAGCTTATAAGTGCCATGAGCTTTCCTTCCCTTTTATCTTGCACAATTAATTCACAAAACGCTTAAATGGTCCTGCCAGTCAGCATTGACTTCGAATTGGTGTGATGCGGGAATCAAATATCTAGGCATCATAGCGAATACAACCGTATGCAGACAAGGCCGTTGGCATAAGCGAACCTGCCAGCTTATGTCGAATAAAAAATTACCAACAACTGTATTTGGTGAGGTGTTGCAAGAACTACGCTTGCAGCAGGCTCTTACCCAAGACCAGCTTGCCGAACGTGCTGACACTGAACGAAGCCATATCAGTGCGCTTGAACGCGCAGAGAAGGCGCCAGCGCTCGCAACAATCTTTAGCCTTGCCGACGGGCTGGGAATTTCTGCTGGTGAGTTGATTGGATTGGTCGAAAAAAGATTGAAGGCCCGCAGAAAATGACAATCTGCTTTCGCAATAAACGTGTTTGATAAAGAACTTCGATTCACTGCAATTGATTGCAGTGAAGCAGATGGCTTTCTATTCATGTCATTCGCCCTTTGGCAAGATTCATAAAACTACTCCTGCTGGATTATCTATAAATAGATTCGCATCACGAATGTATCGCGCCAGCATCTCATCA
>Ga0206992_1154_pt1 | contig 14664 bp, 19 predicted proteins | sample Alteio_BWMinCont_6_FD_153267 | JGI IMG/M metagenome (GOLD analysis project Ga0206992, IMG submission 153267) | Enriched cells from forest soil in Barre Woods Harvard Forest LTER site, Petersham, Massachusetts, United States -... | ecosystem: Environmental > Terrestrial > Soil > Temperate forest >... | reverse complement strand
CTTAATGCCGGGAAAGGTGAGTATTACTACCAGTATCATTATGCTACCCCGCAGCTTTGTGGCCTGGAAGGGGTTTTTTCGGCAGCGGGGCAATTTTCTGTAGCCGTGGCGGGCAATGTCATGCTGGACCGGGCGGGCTTTACCCCTTGCGGCGTCACGTTCCCGCGCGCCGACATACTGGCGCAAATGGCAGCGGATTCCGCACTCGCGCCACAAGCGCTCAGGCCATTTTACATCCGCCCGCCCGATGCCAAATTGCCGCAACAGAAATTAATGCCCAACATTAGCTAATTCTGTGCTTTGCAATAGCGTGGGCTTTGCTATGATGTTTTGCGAATAAAAACAAAGCGGAGACAGGGATATGTTCACAGGTTTTTTGCGCCATCTGCAACGTTTCACACCCATCCTGCTGCTGGCTATGAACAGCTGCCAGACCGCGCCCGCCCCGCCGCCGCTGCCGGAAATGACGTTCACCCGCTACCAGCCCATCCATCTGGATGTCGGCAGCATGGATATTATCGAGGAATATAAATCGCCCGGCCACGAACCTAATATCGAGCATCTCGTCGCCGTTTCACCGGCGGAAGCTATGCGGATATGGGTGAAAGACCGTCTGAGGGCATCGGGCAGCGATAAATCGCTGCAGATTATTATTAAGGACGCAAGCATTGTAAGCCATAAGCCGGAAAATTCCAATATAGCGCTCGGGCCCGCCCCCAACCGCCGCTACGATGCAAGGCTGGAAGTGGAGCTTCGCATCTACGGGACGGACGCCATGTCGGAAGCCAGCGTGAATGTCATCTCCACCCAAACCATTACGCTCAGCGACAGCGCCAGCCTCGACGAGCGCAAACGCGTCTTTTACCGCATGGTGTATGATTTAATGGAATCGGCCAATGCCGAGCTTGAAAAGCAGATATTCACGTACTTCACGCGGTATATTCTGTATGCGCAGACGCCTTGAGGGGGAGGTTGTGGGTAATGGGTTTTGGGTTATGGGGAAGAATTTTATTTCCTAATTCTACGATCCTTAATCTTACTGTCCCTAAAACCCATAACCCACAACCCATAACCTAACCCATGAACATCTACCTCCCCATAGCCGAGATGTCGGTCAATGTGTTTCTGATCCTGGGGCTGGGTGGGATTACCGGTATATTGTCCGGCATGTTTGGCGTCGGCGGCGGGTTCCTGATGACGCCGCTCTTGATTTTTATCGGCGTGCCGCCCGCCGTTTCGGTATCGACGGTGGCCAATCAGATTATCGCCTCATCCGCCTCGGGATTTCTTGCCCACTGGCGGCGCGGCAATGTCGATTTCAAAATGGGGCTATATCTGCTGGCAGGCGGCATGGCGGGCTCGACGCTGGGAGTGGAACTGTTCCGCTGGCTAAAGCAAATCGGCTATATCGATACGTTTATTTCCCTTATTTACGTCACATTCCTGGGCATTATCGGGGCGATGATGGCGGGCGAAAGTATCCGCACCATTCTCAAAATATCGAAAAAAACTGCGCATCACTATAAGCCGCTGCTGGCCATGCGCCTGCCCTTCAAAGTGGAATTTCCCAAATCCAAACTGCATATCAGCGCCATTATGCCGGTGGTGATTGGCTTTTTTGTCGGCATCATGGTCTCGCTCATGGGCATCGGCGGCGGCTTCTTTTTAATACCGGCGATGATTTATATGCTCGGCATGCCGACCAATGTCGTCATCGGCACATCGCTGTTCCAGATTATTTTCATCACCGCCAACGTTACGTTTCTGCAAGCGATCACCACGCAAACCGTCGATATCATGCTCGCGTTATTCCTGCTTCTTGGCTCCGTCGTCGGCGCGCAATTCGGCAGCAGGATTGGAGCAAAACTGCCGGCGGAATATTTGCGGGCACTGCTGGCGGCGCTGGTGCTTGGCGTTGCCATTAAGCTGGCGTTTGGATTATTTACGCCACCTTCGGATATTTTTTCTGTGAGTGTGATGGAATGACGAAGAAGGCGAGAAAATCAGAAGTCCAGAAAACGAGAAGCGCTTTGGGCGCATTTATTCTCGCCTTCTGGATTTCCAGCCTTCTCGTCTTCTGCTTTCCCGCTCTCGCCGCCACGCCGCTTGCCGCCGACGTTTCGAACTACCGCATCGATATCGATTCAGGGTTTAACGGTACGCGCATATTCTTGTTCGGCGCACGCAACGACAGCGGCGATATCATCGTGGTGGTGCGCGGCCCGGCGAAGGATTATATCGTCCGCAAGAAAGAGCAAATCGCTGGAATCTGGGTCAACCGCGAGCGGATGAAATTTTTTAATGTTCCGGATTTTTACGCCATCGCCACCAGCAAAAATCTCTCGGAAATCGATGCGCCGGCATTATTTAAACAACTCGGCATCGGGCAAGCCACTCTTTTAGCTCCGGCAGTCATTAAATCCCAAAGCAGTGCCGCCGAGTTTCAGGACGCGTTCCTGCGCAACCAGCTCAGCCGCAGGCTTTATGTGCCGGAACCGAATAAAGTCGATTTCATGGGCGAGATGCTGTTCAAAACCGTGATCGAATTTCCCGATGATATCCCGCCGGGTAATTACACGGCGGAAATTTATCTGGTGAGTAATAATGAAATTGTCGGCATGCAATCCACCCCGATCAAAGTCGTCAAAAGCGGGCTGGATGCGTTTTTATATGCCTATGCGCACCAATATCCGGCGTTTTACGGCATCAGCGCCATTATCATTGCCCTCGGCGTCGGCTGGTTTACCGGCCGGGCCTTTGAGAGAATTTAGGAGAGGAACGCCTATGCAAAATCCCCTGGAAAAATCAAAATATTTAGTTGGCGTCGACCAGCGCGATGAATCGCGCGTGGCGCTGCGCCTGGCCTGCATGAAAGCCAGCGCACGCGGCTCGCAGGTAGTGATGGTGCATGTCGTGGCACCCGCCGATTTCCAGACGCTCGGCGCCATCGCCGACCGGATGCGCGAAGAACGCAAGCGCGAAGGCCAGCTGCTACTCAGCCAATTGGCGGAAGAAGCGTATGCCACCTATAGCATCAAGCCGCACACCGTCCTGCGCGAAGGCCCGACCGGCGATGAAATACTCGAAACCGCCCTGGCGGATGCCGATGTCAGCATGATCGTACTCGGCATGGCCGAACATGGAAGCGGGCGCGGCAAGCTGGCGGCATGGCTCGCCTCACAGCTCGGCAGCAAATTGCCGATACCGTTATTGCTGGTGCCGGGCAATCTGACCGATCAGCAATTGCATAGTTTGATTTAGTATGGCAGTCTGACACTATGCAAACCGTCGATAAAAAACTGCTGGAAATACTGGTGTGTCCTTTGACCAAAGGGCCGTTGCGCTACGATGCCAACAAGCAGGAACTCATCAGTGAGAAAGCGAAACTCGCTTATCCGATTCGCGACGGCATACCGATTATGCTGGTGGAAGAAGCGCGGGCGCTGGACTAACCCGAAATTTTAGCGCATGTCCGGGCCAAGGGGCTGAGCATTTTCCTGCACCCATCCCTTTTGCTTGATGCCAGCTTCCAGAACCGGAATCACTTCCGGCCCCTGCCCGTTCCATGCCCCTTGCCAGGCACGGGTGGCTTTTTCAAGCACAATTTTCTCCGGAAATTTCATGGAGCCTATCCCTTGCGGTTTAAACGGGTGATGAAATCCTGAACCGCGTCAGCGTAAACGATCAGGGCGTGTCTCTGGCCATCGTTATCGAGTTTGGCGAAGCTGGTCAATATTTTTTGATAGGCTTTTTTTACCGCCATCATTTTAGCAAAAAGCTCCTTATCGCCCTTGACGCCTTTGGCTTCTTCTTCGATAAAATATTTAATCTCTTCTTCCAGCGTTTTCTGAAACACCATAATGTCGCTCAGCGACGTACGGGCGACACGCTCATTCTTTTCGTGGTTTATCGCTTGTGAAAACCCGCTGGAATTCCCTGTGGTATTATCGTTGGCTGGCATGACTGAATATGACTTTGGCAATGGTTATTCCCCTACATGTCTTATAACATTACAACATAATCATATTACGAATATGTTAATTATCCACCTTATTTCTTTTCTTAATAATTAAAATTTTTACTAATGCCAATGGTTTTCTTTAATTATTTTGGGTAAATCGCCCACAAGGCCCATGGCATGGCGCATTAAGAAGCGCTTGAGCGGCGGCATCTTACCCACCGCCCAAAGGCCAAACCCGCGCATAAGCTGCACCGGCAAAAGGTTAACGCCAAACAGCCGGTTTAAGCCATCGGTCACCGCCAGCATGGTCACATTGTCAAAACGCCGCCATTGTTGATAGCTGGCGAGCACATCGTCACCGCCAATATCGAGTCCCAGCCGGAAGCGCTCGCCGATCAGCTCGGAAAGCACGCCGACATCGCGAAAGCCAAGATTGACGCCCTGCCCGGCGATCGGGTGTATAGCGTGGGCGGCATCCCCGATCAGGGCAACGCGGTGGCTGATATAGGATTTGGCATGCATAAGGGAGAGCGGATAGGTAAAGCGTGGGCCGACGGTTTGAATCGTACCGAGATAATTCCCCACTCTTTCCTGAATTTCCTGCACGAATTCCTCTTCGCTTAATTCAAGATACAGGGGTATGCGATCCTCCGGTTCCACCCATACCAGCGAGGAGCGATTGCCCTGCATCGGCAATACGGCAAATGGCCCGGCGGGCAAAAAACGTTCCTGGGCCAGACCGTGATGCGGTTTTTCATGCGCAATGGTGCAGACGATGGCAGTCTGGCCATAGGCCCATTCCAGCGCGTCAATTCCTACCATCGAACGAATGGTGGAGGTTTTGCCATCCGCTGCTACCAGCAACCGGCAACGCAAATTTTGCCCGCTATGTAAACAAAGCGTCACCGATACATCATCGCGTTCAATCGATGCGGGCGATTGGTTATCCAGTAGCGTAAGCGTAGGTAATAAAGAAGCCGCTTGCTGCAATGCAGCGCGGATATAGCGGTTTTCAACGATATAACCCAGCGGCACGTCCCCGGCTTCCTTGTGGTCGTAATGCAGGAAAAACGGCCTGTCGCCATCGACGACGCGTATATCGAGGATGGGTTGCGCTTCCGCCGTCATGCCCGCCCAGGCGCCGATGCTGTCTAGAATGCATTTCGACCCATAGGCGACGGCACTCACCCGCCCGTCGAACGCAGGCTGAACCTGCGCTGAAAGATTGGTTTTGTCGATCACGGCAACGCTCATGCCCTGACGTGCCAGGGCAATGGCCAGGCTCATGCCCACCATGCCCCCGCCGCTGATTACTACGTCATATAGATCGCTCATAAGGGTCCTTACCTGCTATCACATTGTAGTAAATGGTATATTTTTTCGAAAAACCATGTTATACTATCTAAATTAACGTTAAACAAGGAGCGTATGTATGGACCATGATCCTAACAAAGAATCGCATAAATCCTGTGGCGGCTGCACCGGGATTTTCTGGTGGGCGACGCTGGCGGTCGCTGTTCTGGCCATCCCTGCTTTTGGTATCGTTGTTTCCGTTATTTTCCCGTTCCGGGGCTTAGGCGCTCTGGTTATATTCGTACTGGCGTGCTGGCTATGCACCTATCTGGGCATGCGGCTGATGGCCAATCCGATAATGCACGAAAAAATCGGATCGCATAAAGAAAAACACTGATATTTTGCCTCTACAAACCCTCAAGATCAAGCCTGAGTGCGGCTTTGCTTGCATTTGCTATAATTCCATGTTATTATTAACACATGGTAAGGAAAGTATTAGCAATAGCCGCAGCGCTGCTAATGTCCTTAGCCCTAAGCGCCAAAGCGGCCGATAGTCCTGAGCAGCAATCAACCAATGCCCAAAAGCTTCTTGCAACCCTAAATCAGGTGGGAATTAACAGCAAAGAGGTCACCGATTTCGTCACCGAAACCGATTCCCGCATCGATAAAAAGGGTACTATGCCCTTAGCAGAAGAGGATATCATGGGTGGAAAATTATCCTTTCGTTATGATGTCAAAGCACTGCCTTCCGGCCGTCAATTCGAACTGCGCTACACGCCGGACGATTCGCATGTGAATGTAGTGGCAAGAACGAATATACTCCAAGTCAGTTATCACCTTGAGTTTTGAATTCTACCCCGTATTCTAGGCGTCCACCATCGTCAGAGACGCATATGGCGTATAAGCCGTTCATTCCCTATCGCTACACACTGAAGCCCGGCGCTTCCGCACAACCGCCTTTGGCGGCAAGTAGCCCGGAGCAACCGAAAGCTCTCATTTCCGGCCATCGCGAAATGAACTGGCTTGCCTATGGCTGGATGATACTCGCTATCATCATCAGCGTTTTTTCTTTATGGGCGCATTTGCAGATCGGGCTGAATAACGACCAGCTCATTGTGATGCATGAGGTGAGTAAACGCGTGGCGGGCGATATGGCTACTGCCGGTTACACTTATGCCAATCTACTCCTGCTGCCTATCCTCTATACCGCTCCGTTTCTGCTATCCAAAGCCATGGGCACGCCGCTTCATGTCTGCCTGTATGTGGGCGTCTATGAGGGCATCGCGCTTACCCTTTTGCTGTGTGAGAGTATTGTCCGCAATAGCAATGTGTCGCGAAATGGGCGCATTATCATTGTAAGCAGCATCGCCGTTGCACTGCTTGGCGCATCGTTCGTATATCCGCTGTTTGCCGACCGCGATCATTTGCTGCTGGTCATGGCCGCGCCGTGGTTCCTGCTTTATTCCCCGCTGGCAAAACGCGAAACGATTCCTTACATAACGCGGATGGTCATTGCGGCTATGGCGGCTATCGCTTTCGCCATCGCCCCGTATTTTTATGTGTTTTACCTGGCGACTCTGGTTTTTACCTTGTGCCGTCACCCATGGCGTGAAGTGATACGGCAGCCTGAGCAGCACATCGTCTGGAAGTTCGCGTTGCTCTATCTGATCGTTCTGTTTTCCTGCTTCCCGCACGATGTTCTCACCACCCTGCCCCTCGCCCTGCAAACCTATGCCGCCGCCTGGGATTGGAACAGCAGGTGGGTTATCATCGACCATGAGCTGCTGAGCAAATTCATTCTGCCTGGCTTTACCGCCACGCTGGTGTTGTTATTCGCCTTTCCAAAAACTCTCGATCTGACGATGGCGTATATGTATGTCCTGCTGCTGGCTGCGCTTGCGTCATACGCGCTTAGTTCCAACGGCTATTATGCACAATATCCTTTTATTGCGCTGTCGCTGGTGCTGGGGATTGCCGCTATGAGCAAGCTTGTGCAGGCCGTAAGCCCGATACCGTTTAGCGTTTTGCGATGGGCATGCATGCTGCTTGCAATCATCGCAGTGGGCGGCGGGTTGAGTTATTATTTTGGAATACCGATCAAAGAACGGGTGGCAGTCGATTTGAAAGCGCAGAATAGGCCACCTACTGTATTAACTAATTAATACAATATCGCGTATTATTTACGCACGACATTCAACGCAGCAAAGCAAATCGTCAGAGCTTAGCTGAGTCGGAGCACTGGGTGGAGCGTAATTAAACTGGATGCGTTCCGTCATCTCAAAACGCGGTACAGCGATACACCCACTCAACAATGTCAAGGTAGCGAAAATCACACAAAACTTGGTACCCATGGCAGTCATCCTTCTCTGATGCTTACCTTTAAATGATACGGTACCGAAATGAATTTCGCGTTAACTAATTAATAAAGTCTGGTAAATTATAGCTGGCATTTTATGCGATTTGCTTCTTTCTTCACTCCTGTTTGCTATAGCTAGTTATTTATCTAATCATTTATAATTATTAAATAAAACTGGGCGCGCCCATGCCGATTTTTCATCGTGAAGAAAGGCGCGTGAGGTCGGTGCCTGATTACGCGTTTCCACATAATCCTGCCGCACCCAAAGGCGCGTCGCCGCATCTTTCTTGCCGCAGGCGGGTATCTGCAAACCCGCGCACGGTCTGGTTGTCAGGCCTGACATTAACAGTGAAACACGGGAAGAAATGATCAGGAAGGGGGAAATAGAAAACGAGAAGTCGAGAATATCAGAAGTCGAGAAAAAGGATAAAAAAGCAAAGCCCTATTTTTCTCGTCTTCTTACTTAATCCCCGCGCTTTCCTCAATGATATAGAGCGGCCGCTGTTTGGCCTCGCGGTAAATGCGGCCCAGATATTCGCCGATAATGCCAAGGCAAATCAACTGAATGCCGCCCATGCAGAGGACGGCGGCCATCAGTGATGCGTAACCGGGGACGTCGACGCCGTAATGCACCGTGCGCCAGAACAACCATCCGGCATAGGCGAAGGCCAGGGTCGAAATGATGATGCCCAGATAAGTGGTTAAACGCAGCGGCAAGGTGGTGAAGGAAAAAATCCCGTCCTTGGCCAGACGCCATAATTTGCGAAAAGACTGGCTCGGCTGGCCGACGGCGCGGGGCGAACGGTCGAAATAAATGCAGGTGGTGGAAAAACCGACCCAGGCGAATAATCCTTTCATAAAACGCGTGCGCTCGGGCAGTAAGCGGATCACTTCGATCACCTGCTGGTCCATCAGGCGGAAATCGCCGGTATTGCTGGGAATATCCACGGAGGTCACTGTGGTCATGAGGCGGTAAAACAGCCAGGCGGTGCCGCGCTTAAACCAGCCTTCGCCATGGCGGTGCTTGCGCGTGGCCAGAACCACTTTATAGCCGAGCTTCCACTGCTTGACCATTTCGGGGATTAATTCAGGCGGGTCCTGAAGATCGGCATCAAAAGGAATGACGGCCTGGCCGCGCGCATGATGCAGCCCTGCGGTGAGCGCCGCTTCCTTGCCGAAATTGCGCGACAGCGACACTAATTTGATGCGCGGCTCGCGCGCGTGCCATGTTTTTAATTGCGAAAGCGTGCCATCCTTGCTGCCATCATTGACGCAGAGAATTTCCCATTCTTTGGTCAGAGACTCGAGTATAGGCACGAGCTTATCAAACAGCACGGCCATGCTGCCTTCCTCGTTATACATCGGGATGACAATAGTGAGTAATGGAATCATGACGTAACAGTTAGCAAAGCAAGGTGAAAAAACCATTAAGACGAGGTGGCAGGGTGGCGAGGTGGCATGGTGATACAAACCGCGCCACCTCGCCACCCTGCCACCTCGTCACCACGATTATCACGAACCACGAACTTAGCACTAGACCACAGCCCTCACTCTATAGTAAAAATAGTATAAAGCTATTATGGGGAGGACAAGAAGTCTATGCAAGAAATTATGATTTTTCAAAAGGGTGGCATGGTTATGTACGTGCTGGCGGCGCTTTCGGTGTATGCCGTGGCCGTCGTCATCTTCAAAGTCATCCAGTTCAGGAAGGCGAATGTCTTCGATCATAGTTTCATTGAACCGGCGTTGCGTGAAATCAAACAGGGCGACCGCGCCCGTGCCACCAAGACCTTGGCGGGCACCAAAGGCCCCATCGCACGCATCATGCGCGTGACGTTTGAATGCGTTGCCAACCGGGAAATGTCGCAAAAGAGCAAGGAAGCCGAAATTATGCGCGTCGGATCGGGTGATCTGCGCTATCTCGAAACCCATCTGCGCGGCCTGGAAATGACCGCCAGCGTGGCGCCCCTGCTGGGCCTTCTCGGCACGGTTATCGGCATGATCGGGTCATTTTCCAAGCTGAGCCTGTCGGGCACACGCGTTGACCCCACCATCCTGGCCGGTGGTATCTGGGAAGCGTTGCTGACCACGGCCGGTGGTCTTGCCGTTGCCATTCCGGCGCTGGCTGCGCATTACCTGCTCGACGGCGTGATTGAAAAAGTGCGCGCCACCATGAAAGATGTGTCGGTGCAGATTCTGGCGCTGGAAGATGAGTTCCGCCGCAATGAACGCGCGTTGGCTATCGAGGAATCGCGCCGCGCTGAACAGCAAAAACACGAAAAAGAAGAAGCGCTGAAAGAGGAAGAACGCAAAAAACGCGAGGAAGCCGATCAATGGGCGGAAAAACAACGCCAGAACTCGCCGCAGAAAACCTCGACGCTGCATTTGCTGTCGCCTAAATATACGAATGCTAATTGAAAAAGAGTCGCCAGTCACTAGTCTCCAGCGATATTTTTCCTGGCGACTGGAGACTGACAACTGGAGACTGAACCATGGACTTTGAACGCGCCAAGCGCCGCCGGGTTACGAATCTTCCGCTGACGCCGATGATCGACATTATGTTCATGCTGATCATTTTCTTCATGCTGACGACAACGTTTATGCGTATTGAATCGCTCGAACTGAATCTGCCGTCGGTCACCAGTAAAGCGGTGGTGGAAAAAAGCGAAGTCGTGCATCTGTTCATTCAGGCGAATGGCGATATGTTGCTGGGAAGCCGCAAGCTCGACCAGGACGGCCTGAGCGAATCGATGAAGCGCATGTTCGACAAAGACGCCAACACCAAAGTCATGCTGCTGACCGCCGAGGGGGTCACCATGCAGCAGCTGGTTGGAATTATGGATCGGATTTCGCTGGCGGGCGGCAAGAGTCTGTTTGTGCGCAAGTGGGACGCGGCTCCGACAGCGGCGACAGACCCGGCGCAACCGGTGATGGTGAAATGAAATCATTGTCATGCCAGAAGCCAGTTTTCCCGAAGAGCGAAGCGATTCGCTGGAAAACTGAGCTATGTGGCATCCAGACTATTTATAAAAAGCACTGGATGCCAGCCTGCGCTGGCATGACAAGAGAAACTGTATGATGGAATTTGAACGCACACGCCGCAAGAAAATCGAAATCAGCCTGATACCGCTGATCGACGTGTCGATGTTTTTGCTGATTTTTTTCATGGTGGCAGGTTCGATTGAGAAATTCGAAATCATTCCTGTCGATCCGCCGGTGGCGCAAAGCGGCAAGCTGATGGATGAAGGCCATGTCGTGATTTTGCTGGGACGGCACGGCGAAATCATCGTCGGCGACGACATCGTGCCGATGGAAGAAATGCAGAAAATGCTCGCGCCCGATCTGCGCGCCAATCCGAATAAAGTCGTGACCATCAAAGCCGATGCCACCGTTCCCGCCAACCGCATGATCGAAGTAATGGATGCGATTAAAGCGGCGGGAGGAAAAAATCTCTCGGTCGTCACCCAGTCGAAGGCACAGCTGCATGTCGAATAAATTTGGAACACTTGCCCCAAATGCTGCCACGCCGCCATCCCTTTTGCAGGGTGAAGGCGCTGGCGAACATATCGACCAGAAATATTTTGTCCTGACGATTGTCATTGCCGTCATGCTGCATATGATGGGGCTTTATGCGTGGCATCTCGCGCCGACGACGCAGGTGCTGGATATTCCCGTGCGGGCGCTTTCCATTAAGCTCGGCGACGGCGAACCGCTGGCGCCGGAAGATCAGCCCCCGCCGCCGGCAAGCGATAATAAAAGCAATGTCGAAAACGCCCTGTCCAAAGTAGTGCGCGACGATAGCCCGGAAGCGCAGGCACGGACGAAATCCGTGATGAGCACCATGGATAAGGCTATGACGGGTGATAATGCTTCCAAAGCTTTCGATAAAGCCCTGAATACCCCAAGCGACGATAGCACGGTCGTTGCCGAATCAGCGCGTAAGCTTTCCAATGTCGCCCAGCAATTCATACGTACCAATGCCATGCAGGCACCGAGCAGCAAGGGGGCGGGTTCCATTCTGGGCAATAGCAGCGCCAAGGAAGCGGAAATGATGACGCGCTATGAACAGCTCGTGTCGTTATGGATCAAAAAATTCCAGATCTATCCCGATGAAGCACGATCCAACGGCATGCAGGGGGAAACCGTCATCCGTATCCGCATCGACCGTCAGGGCAATATTCGCTATTATATCCTCGAACGCTCCACCGGATCTCAAGTGCTCGATAAGGCCGCTATCGACATGGTCAAACGCGCCAACCCGGTTCCCGCCGTCCCCAATGATTATCCGCCCGGCGATCTGATCGAATTCCTGATCCCGGTCAGTTTCATCCTGCAATAATGTTTAGGTCATAGGTGGTAGGTTATGGGTTGTAGGTTAGGTAAGTGATTTTTTCTTTAAACCCATGACCCATTCCCCAAAACCCATAACCTTGCTGGTTACCGGTGGCGCCGGATTTATCGGTAGCAACTTTGTCGCGCAAAGCGTGGCGCGCGGCCACCGCGTGCTGGTGCTCGACGCGCTGACTTATGCCGGGCATAAGGAAAATGTCGATAAAAAAGCAACGCTGGTGGAAGGCAATATTCTGGACCGGCAATTAGTCAGCCAACTGCTGCGCGAATATGCGATCGATAGCGTCGTCAATTTCGCTGCCGAATCGCATGTCGATAATTCGATCAGCGGGCCGGGCGCCTTCATGGAAACCAACATTCGCGGCACATTTGAATTGCTCGAAGCCAGCCGCGCCTATGTCAGCAAGCTTTCTGACTCAAAGCAATTCCGTTTCGTACAGATTTCCACCGATGAAGTATACGGCTCGCTTGGGCCGACAGGAAAATTTTTAGAAACCTCGCCGATCAAACCGAACTCTCCCTATTCCGCCTCGAAGGCCGCTAGCGATCATCTGGCGCGGGCGTGGTTCGAGACGTACGGACTTCCGACGATTACCACCCATTGCACCAATAATTACGGGCCGCGCCAGCATCCGGAAAAACTCATTCCGCATATAATTTTTTGCGCGCTGGCCGATAAAAAACTGCCGGTCTATGGCGACGGCAAAAATATCCGCGACTGGATTCATGTCGACGATCACTGCAACGGAATCTGGCTGGCGCTGGAAAAAGGCCAGCCCGGCGAGGTGTATGATTTTGGCGGCGATGCCGAGAGCGATAATCTGTCGCTGATAAAAAAACTCTGCGCGCTGCTGGATAAGAAAAAACCGAAACCATCGGGCAGCTATTCGGATCAGATTGCCTTTGTCACCGACCGCCTGGGCCATGACCGGCGCTATGCGATTGATGATAGCAAGGCGCAGCGCGAATTGGGATTCACGCGACAATATAAGTTGGAACAAGGGCTGGAAGCGACGGTGGAGTGGTATCTGGCAAATGACAAATGGCGCGAGACGATAATGCGCAAAGCCATGAAGGAGAAAATCGCATGAAAGGCATTATTCTCGCGGGCGGATCGGGCACGCGGCTGGCCCCCATGACGTCGGTGGTCAGCAAGCAAATGCTGCCAGTTTACGATAAGCCCATGCTGTTTTATCCGCTCTCGACGCTGATGCTGGCGGGTATTCGCGATATATTGGTGATTTCGACACCGCGCGATCTGCCCCTCATGCGGCAAATGCTCGGTGACGGAAAACAGCTCGGCATTTCGCTTTCTTATATTGAGCAGCCAAAACCCGAAGGCATCGCCCAGGCGTTTTTGCTGGGTGAGAAATTTATCGGCAATCAGCCGGTATGTTTGATTCTGGGCGATAATATTTTTTATGGCGACATGAAGGCACTTGGCATCGAAAAGGCCGCCCACATGTCTATCGATGGCGGCATTATCTTTGCTCACCATGTGCGCGACCCGGAGCGCTATGGCGTCGTGGAGATAGATAAGGATCGCAGGGCACTCTCCATCGAAGAAAAACCTGTGCATCCTAAATCGTCCTGGGCAGTAACGGGGCTTTATTTTTATGATAATAATGTGGTGAAAATCACCCAGAGCTTAAAGCCATCGGCGCGCGGCGAATTGGAAATCACTGATGTGAATAAGGCGTATCTGGCGACGGGAAAACTCAAAGTAGAGTTACTTGGGCGCGGCACGGCCTGGCTTGATACCGGGACGCCCGATTCATTGATAGAAGCCGCACAATTCGTGCAGGTCATCGAGAAACGACAGGGCTTGAAAATTGCCTGTATCGAAGAAATTGCGCTGCGCCAGAAATTCATCAGTCCAGCAGAGTTTAATCAACTCATCGCCGGTTACGGCAAGAGTGATTACGGGCGCTATCTTGAGCAAGTGGCGAATGAGTAGGAGCAATAAAGCACGTCATCCCGGCGCAGGCCGGGATCCACGTTTATCCGCCAGTGCGTTGCCTGACATGGATCCCGGCCTGCGCCGGGATGACGGGAATATATGAGTAAAATTCTTGTCCTCGGCAAAGGCGGGCAGCTTTCCAATGCACTTGCGGATTTGCTGGGTACGCGGGCGCTGATGGCCGGCAAGGAAACGGTTGATTTTCTCAATGCGGATTTCACATCAGGTTTAGACCGCTTTATCGGCAATGAGTCTATCGATGTGGTTATCAATGCCGTGGCCTATACGCAGGTAGATTTGGCGGAAACGAGCGGCAAGTCAGATGCCGTCCGTATCAATGCCACCGCCGTAAGTGAGTTGGCTGAATGGTGCGAAGAACGAAGACTGAAGCTCGTGCATTTTTCCAGCGATTATGTATTTGACGGCAGCGGTACAAAACCGTGGCGCGAAGATGACCTGACGAATCCGGTCAATGAATACGGGCGGAGTAAACTGGAAGGCGAGCGCTTGCTGGCGGAGCATTGCGATGATTATGTGCTGTTTCGCACCTCATGGCTTTATGACGCAACCGCAAAAAATTTCTTCACCACCATCCGCCGCCTGCTGAACGAAAGAAACGAACTGAATGTCGTCGCCGACCAGATCGGCGCGCCGACCTATGTGCCGCATCTGGCGAAGGCGGTAATGAGCATCCTCTCCCTCCGGGAGAGGGGCGGCGTCAGCCTGGGTGAGGGCCCTCACCCC
>Ga0206992_1141_pt2 | contig 14671 bp, 16 predicted proteins | sample Alteio_BWMinCont_6_FD_153267 | JGI IMG/M metagenome (GOLD analysis project Ga0206992, IMG submission 153267) | Enriched cells from forest soil in Barre Woods Harvard Forest LTER site, Petersham, Massachusetts, United States -... | ecosystem: Environmental > Terrestrial > Soil > Temperate forest >... | reverse complement strand
GCTGCGGACCGCGATGTGCGCAACTACGTCAAGGAACGCTTCACGGCAGCCATTCAGCTGATGAAGAACATCGAGCAGCGCAAGCACACCATCCTGCGGGTCTGCCAATCCATCATCGCCCGGCAAGGAGAGTTTCTCGATCAAGGGCAGGATGCGCTCAAGCCCATGATGATCAAGGAAGTTGCCGAAGAGGTTGGCGTTGGCTCTTCGTTTTGCTCTTCCAGAACCGGATTGGCGATCATCTCCTGATTAATCATCTCGCGCAGTTCCAGACGGTTCAGCGCCAGCACACTGACCATCTGCACCAGGCCAGGCGTCAGGATTTGCTTCTGCGCGACCCTAAGGTTGAGTTTGAGTCCCTGCCAAGCCATGAACGCCGCTCGCCGGTTCCTTTCTCAGTTCAGGCGAAATTGCTCGCCTAAATAAACGCGCCGCACTTCCGGATCATTGCTTAATTCCTCCGGGCGGCCCTTCCGGAATATCTTCCCACTTTTCAGGATGTACGCGCGATCCGTAACGTTCAGGGTTTCCCGCACGTTGTGGTCGGTGATTAGGATGCCAATACCCGAGCGGGCGAGCTCGCGAATCGTTTCCTGAAGGTCCTTCACGGTGAGAGGGTCGATGCCGGAGAAGGGCTCGTCCAACAGTATAAACGAAGGCTCCAGCGTCAGCGAACGGGCAATCTCCAGACGGCGCCTCTCGCCGCCGGAAAGCATGTACGCCTTGCTGGTGCGCACCGTCTCCAGCCCCATCTTGACCAGCAATTCCTCGAGCCGGTCGCGCTGCTGTTCGGGAGTCAGCGGCAACGTTTCAAGAACGGCGAGTAAATTCTCTTCACTGGTGAGCTGACGAAAAACAGAAGGTTCCTGCGGTAGGTAGCTGATGCCATTGCGGGCCCGGAGGTACATCGGCAGATCCGTTATTTCGTCGCCGTTGAGGAGCACGCGTCCGGAGTCTGGCCGGGCCAGCCCCACGATGATGTAGAACGTCGTGGTCTTGCCGGCGCCGTTCGGCCCGAGCAACCCAACCACCTCACCCTGGCCGATTTCCAGCTCTACGTTGTCAACGACTCGGCGACCGCGATAGGACTTGCTTAACTCGAGGGCTTGAAGCTTGAGCATTCCTCGTCACGTGCGGCTTGCTACAGGCCGCATTATCGATCGACTCGGTGCTTCGTCAGCGTGCGCGAACCGTTTTCGGAGTCGACGATGATGGTATCATCCGCTAAAAAGAAGGTCAATTGACGCCCCTTCGTAGTGCCCGCCGAGCCGTCGAACAACGTGGGATTTCCTCCGCTCATCACGAATTTTCCTTCCGCCGCAGTGTACTCGCCGTGGTCGGCAACCGCTCTGCGCGCCCCTTCGTCGACGGTGACGTCGCCAGTGGCCACGGCGCGGCTGATTTGCTGCGCGCCTGGTGCTTGCGGTGGTGTCTCCAAATGGGACGAAGCGCTGCGTGTGAAATACAAGTCCATCGCCGCGGCCCGGATTTTTTGCTCAGCCGACTGCGCCACAACATTCCGCTCCAGGTGCGCTCGGTTCTCCGCATCCCAATAGCTGAGTCTTTCAGCTGTGACGTGCCAAAGGTTGGACTTCTTTGTGCCCGCTCTGGTAGCACTGCCCGGTACGGGCGTTGCTGTTTGTGGAAAAACGGCGCGGACATGGTCGTTCGCGTTCAGCATCTGGCCGGCCCGCAGCAATTCGATGGAATCGGCCTCCAAAACGGATTCGCCTTGCCACAGCCGGGCGTGGCCGGAATAAAGCGCGCGGCCCGTCTTCGAATTTGCCTCCAGCGAGTCCGCCGTAACGTTGGCAGGTGCCGCTGCCAGCTGCACCGAGCTGCCGCGTGCGGAAAGGTCCGTTGATCGCACACGACCCTCGGCCAGAATATCGCCAGTCATCTGATGCAAGACTATGCGCGGCGCAGCCGTTTCCGTGGAAGCGTCTCGAATGACCGCCTTCCCGGTCAAGGTAGCAGTCTGTTCGTCGCGCCGCAGCAAGGCGTGCTCTGCTTGGGCGCTGCGATCCCCTTCTCTCATTCTTACGTCGCCCTGCAGTTCCATCTGCGACCATCCGCCGCTGGCCAGCAGCTGTGCACTTCCCGCTTTCGCGGTGGCGGTCTGCAAGGCTCGGCCGGGAATAGCCCGCTCGGTTTGCACATTGCCGGTTGCGACGAGTTGCTCCGGCCTGCCTTGCGAGCTGAACCTCGTTTCCAGCTTATTGGCGCGCAACTTGGTACGCGCCACGCCAGTTCCAGCGGCACCCGCGTCCGTCCACTCCAGCGTTCCGGGTGCCAGCGTTTGCGCCACTTGCGGCTTGTTGGGCTCGCCGGCGGCGCCCCCGGAGAAGCGCAGCTGGAATACGCTGGTCTGCAGCATCCTCGATTCAGAAGACTGCTTCGCTTGCGTCTTCAGAACTACCGCGCCATTCAGATTGAGTTCCTTTGGCCGCGATACTCTCGGCCACAAGTTCAGAGAACCAGTCGACGCGCTGAATTCTTCGTGCTCCGCTTCCGTTTGTCGTGAGCCGCGCACGTCTCCGGCTCCTTCTGCCTTGGTCACCCAACCTTCCGGCGCCAGATACGCCGTTAATTGCTCGGCGGACATCTCCGCGGAACTATCCCGCCCATGCAATTCCAAACTCGGCCGCTGACCTCCGTTCACCGTCACTGCGTGGAAAGCCTGCGCGCGAAAGGCCTGGTCGAGATCGAGAATCATTTCGTTCGATGACAGTCGGATATTCGTCGTTTGCGCTTCGGCAGGTCCGTGCAACACCATTTTGTGCGTGTCTCGATTGAAATCGAGCCTTACGCCCCGGACCTGCACTTCGCGTTCCGCATCCAACTGCCCCGGCTTCTTTTTCATAGCCGTTTCGTGGCTAGGCTTCAGTGTGAACCGAACGTCCTTCAGCAAGCGTACCGAACCTTCTTCCGAGTGGTACTCGACTCCCACCGCCCGGCCGCTACCGGTCGGAAACACAAACCTGACCGGTTGGTCCGTGCTGGCCATGCCATTGTTGCGATCGAAAGTCACGGCACGCGTCTCCACATGCACAATCTGAGCCGGGTGCGACACATTCTGCGCCGCCTTTTGCGCGTCCGCCGCGCTCTGCAGGTCCATCTGCACTTCGCCGCTGCACATCACTGACCCGCTGTTCTTGCTGTACTGGCAACTTTGTGTCTGGATTACGTCGTTGCGGTCGCCGGCCTTGCCGAAAATTGTTATTTTTACGGACTCCAGCAAGCTGGCGTCCATGTCCTTGAAATCCGTGGACTTCGAGGCAGTCACCGTAAAGATTTTTCGATCGCCATCGACCTTGGAGAACGTAAGCCCATTCGATTGCCGCTCCACGTTCATGGGAGCTGCTGCGGGCGCCTTCTTGCGGTCCACGTGCTGCGACCACTTTCGCTGCAGGTACACCCCAGCCGTCGCCGTTGCCAACAACAGCGCGGCACCCGCGGACCACCGCGCGTATCTCGCGGCCTCACTTCTTCGCATGGATTCAGTTAAGCAAAATCTGATTGCGCTGTATAGGCGTACGGGTGCGGATTACCGCCAGGACTAACCAGCCGTTTCAGCGGCAGCTGTTGTTTCCGGAAGAATGCCCATGTTCGCTGCGGCCACGCTATCGCGATTGGTGTTCTTCACCAGATACATCGCTTCATCGGCCAGGTGTAGCAAGCCCTCTTTGCTCCGCGAATCAACCGGGTAGGAAGCAATGCCCACGCTGGGAGTGACGTGGATGTTCAAGTTTTCGGCGGGAAGCCAGATCGCTTCGCGAATCAGCTTATGCAGGCGCTTAGCCACGTTGATGGCGTTGTCTTTGGACGTTTGCGGCAGCAAAATCACGAACTCGTCGCCGCCGTAACGAAAAGCAAAATCGATCAGCCGGCAGTGCGATTTCAGCGCATTGCCAATCTCCGCCAGCAGCCGGGAGCCCACCAGGTGACCATGCGTGTCGTTGACCTGCTTGAAATGGTCCAGGTCGATGAACACGATCGAAAACTCGTAGTTGTAGCGCTGCGAACGGTAAATCTCCGTCTCCAATATGAAACCCATGTGCCGCGCGTTGTACAACGTGGTGCAGTCATCGGTAATCGTCAGTTCGTGAATGCGTTTGACGTGCCGGGCATTCTCCAGCGCGATCGCCGCAAAGTCGGAAAGCGCTTCCAGCAGCTTCAAGTCCCGGGGATCAAATCCTTCCGGCCCGATGCAGTTGATCAACTCGATCACGCCCAGGCAGGTATCCCGAAACTTTACCGGAACCGCCACAATGGACTGCGTCTCGGTTTTCGTCTTTTCGTCAACCTGCGAAAAGAACCGCGTGTCCTTGGAAGTGTCCGGGACGACCACTGTCTCCCCATGTTGGGCGACCCAACCCGCGATGCCCTGCCCGATCTTGACCCGCACATCCTTCAGCGCTTGCGACGCTTTGCCCACCGCTAGTTCAAAATAGAGCTCCTGCGTCACCTCGTCCAGCAGCAGCAGCGACCAATTGTCCGGCCGCAGAAACTCGTCGATTTTCTCCATGATCGTCCGCAACACCTGGTCCAGTTGCAGCGACGACGTCAGCGCTTTCCCCAGTTCCTGGAATACCGCTACTTCACCGGCCTCCCGGCGCTCACCCGGAGTTCCGGAGGCGCGCCGCCGCTCGATGGCCGGGAATTGCTTGACTTCTTCCACTCTCGGTTCGTCCTGAGGCATAGGTTTGCCGGACGGGCTTCTCCCTACTTCAGCCCGGGTCTCCCGGTGGTCGGATTCGGCCCAAGATACGCGCGCGAATCTCCGCCAGTATAGGCGCCAGCCAAAAACACCTGCAACAAGCTCGTAGTACAGGCGTGGCCATCTTGCCATCCTCACGCCTCCCGCGTCGGCCCGAGGTTCTTACCCGCCTGGCCGTTTGACAGTCCGCGACCCGCCACCTATAGTGCCGCGCGCGGGGCCTAGCGCCACTTCCGCCGATTGCGTCTTGCCTTCGGACTTCCGCCAGCCAACCGCAATACGTCGCTGCGCGTTCGCTGCTCCCGCCGGCGTTCTACGATTCTATTGGCAGTCGGCCACCGACCTGCCCGCATCTGCTATCGTTAAGCACAGGTTTCCATTCATGGCGAAAGGCATTTTTGGCGAACGGCTGAAGCGTGAGCGTGAACTGCGCGAAGTTTCCGTCGATGAGCTGACCAAGTCCACGCGCATCAGCCAGCGGTTTCTCGAGGCTTTGGAGAACGAAGACTGGGGCAAGCTGCCCGGCGGCGTCTTTGGTCGTGCTTTCGTGCGCACCGTCGCGCGTTACTTGGGACTCGACGAGGAGGCCTTGCTGGCCGAGTACGACTTGGCTCGCGGCGACATCACGCCAACCGCCAAGCCGCTTAAGCCAGAGGAACGTATCCCATCCCCGCCCAAGTGGGTCCCCGTTGTCGCCTTGCTGGCTCTGCTCGCCCTCCTGGCCGGGTTGGTCTACGCTGGACGTTACGCCTTGCAGCGATATACTGCTCGACACTCCAGCCAGCAGTCTTCCGCATCCTCCGCCAAGCCCGCTCTAGTCGCTCCGGGCAACGCCGATCAATCGCTTGGCTCATCTGGTCCAACTCCGTTGCCTTCCCTGGAGGCACCTGCCCAGCTCATCCTCCAGCTTTCGCTTTCCACTTCTGCCGCGACCCACATTCGCCTCGTCACAGACGCTACCCTCGTTCTCGATGCCGAAGTTCCGGCTGGCGATACTCGTCATTTCACCGCCCACCAACAATTCCAGATCACTGCCGCCGATTCCTCCGCGGTGTTGCTGGAATTGAACGGCCAAGCGATGCCGCCGCTCGGCGCTCCGGGCGCCTCCGGTACAATGGTGCTAAGCCAGAAAGACTTGAGGCAGGCACCCAGTGGAAACTCTCAGCCCTGAACTTCTCGAAGACTTACGCCACGGCCGCGCCACGCGCGAACGCAAGATGGCCGTTTGCACCGGCGGAGCTCACCTCGCGCCCGTCGATCGCGCCGAAGTTCTCGCCGTCCTGGCCGCCGATCCGGACGAAATGGTCTCTAACCGCGCCCAGGATGCTTTGCTTTCCCAACCGCTGGAATCCTTCGTCGAAGCGCTCCAGCGCGAGCACGCGCTTTCGGCCCTTTTTGTCTACGCTGCGCGGAATCTTGCCGACAAACCTGGCGTCTGCGATGCCATGGTCCAGAACAAAAACTGCAAAGCGGAATTCCTGTTGCCCGTGGTGCGCCACCTCTCCACTCTGGGCATCCAGGCATTAATGGACGAACTCGATCGCGTCAGCGAATCGCCTGCTCTCGCTGCGGCTCTCGAGCACTCCTTTGCCCTGACTCCCGATCAAAAGAATCAGTTGCACGAGATGCACGTCGAAGGAAACGTTCCGGACCCAGCGGCCTTGGCAGAAGCGGCCGCTGCAGCAGAGCCGGACGAGGGGCGGCGGCAGACCCTGCTGCAACGCCTATCGAAAATGACCGTCGCTCAGCGCGTGCAATTCGCCATGAAAGGCGGCTCCGAGGCCCGACGCACGCTCATTCGCGACAACAACAAAGTCGTTCAGCGTGCCGTCTTGCAGTCGCCCCGCCTCACCGATCAAGAAGTCGAAGCTTTCGCCGCGATGCCGAATCTGACCGATGAAATCCTTCGTTTGATCGCCGGCAATCGCACTTTCCGCAAAAACTACGTGGTGGTCCGAAACCTGATCACCAATCCCAAAACCCCTCTCGACGTTTCCCTTCACATGCTGCCGATGCTGAATGCCTCGGACCTCAAGCGCCTCACCATGAATAAGAACGTTCCTGAGACTCTGCGAACGTCGGCGCTCAAACTGCAGCGCACCCGCATCGACATGAAAAAATAGCGAACGGTATTGTTAGGATCCCGCGAACTGCTTCGGGTGCTGTCGATGAAATCCCGTCGCTTCCTGGTAGGCTCGCGCGAACGCCAGCAGCTTGGCTTCTCCATACAAATTTCCCAGGAACGTCAGGCTCGCGGGAGTGCCCGGTCCACCGGAATTCTGGAATTCCGAGGGATCGTCGATCGGGTATTTTGGCGCGTCGTCTCCGCGGAATCCGTTAGGCATTATCACTGAGGGATGCCCGGTCAGGTTGGTGATCACCAATTGCTGGCTCTCCGTCGGTGTCACAATCACGTCCACTCCCGCAAAAACTTTTGCCACCGCCTCCATGGCCAGCTTGCGGGCCCGGCTGGCCTGAATGTATTCGACCGCCGGAATGAATCGCGCCGTCCGAAACACATTCGGCCAGTCAAAGTCTCTCTGCGCCGTCAACAACTTGTCGCGTCCGCTGCGCGTCAAATCGTCGAATGCCGCCGCCGATTCCGCCACCAGCATCGTCACCATCGCCTGGTACGGAAACTTCGGCATCTCGATGGGAATCAGCGTGACACCCATCTCCCGCAGTTTCACCAGCGCCGCATCGTTGAACCGCTTGTCATACTCTCTGCGCAGCCGTTGTGCCTCGCGCCGCTTCTTCTGCTCTTCCCGCTTCTTTTGCTCTTCCGGGGTCGCCGCGGGCTCTTCTTTGCTCTCCGGCTGGGCCGCCGGCGCCGCCGGCTCGAAATCGCTCTTCAGATAGCCCACGCGCAGTTTCTTCCAATCCAGATCGGCATCCCAGTTGAACGCCGCATCGTGCACCGTCCGATCGTGACCATCCGGCCCATGGATGGCATCCAGCACCAGCGCACAATCCTCCACGCTGCGGCAAATCGGCCCCAACTTGTCCATGGTCCACGACAACGCCATGGCCCCGGTCCGCGGCACCAATCCAAACGTCGGCCGCAACCCCGTGCAACCGCAGCGCGTTGATGGCGACGAAATCGATCCCAGCGTTTCCGATCCGATACTGAAAGCCACGCAACCCGCCGCGGTCGCGGACGCCGGGCCCGCCGACGATCCGCTCGACCCTTGATTCGTATTCCACGGATTTCGTGTGATGCCGCCAAACCACACATCGCCCTGCGCCAGCGCACCGAGCGTCAGCTTGGCCACCAGCACTGCCCCGGCTTTGTCCAGCCGCTGCACCACCGTTGCGTCTTCATCGATCACCTGCGTTTCGAACCCGCCGGCGCCCCACGTGGTCCGATATCCCTTCACCGCCAGCAAATCCTTGGCGCCCCACGGCAATCCGTGCAGTGGCCCGCGATATTTTCCTGCCGCGATGTCCTTGTCCGCTTCTTTTGCCTGCGCCAGCGCCCGTTCTTCTGTCAGCGTCACGTTGCACTTCAGCACCGGGTCGTAGCGCTTGATCCGCGCCAGATACATTTCCGTAAGCGCCGACGACGACACTTTTTTCGTCCGCACCAGCTCCCCCAGCTCGCGCACGCTCGCAAACGCCAAGCTGTCCAGATTCTTCGGCACGCTGCTCGACGCGGCGGCCGGCGCCTTCGAAATCCGCATCGGTCTGCGTTGCGTCTCCAATTTCATTCCCGGCAGCAGCGGGTCGAAAATCAGCGCCGGAGCTACCGAATTCGGAATCTTCAGCGCATAGATATCCTCGTAACCCTTGGCCTGCTGATTCAGGTTGTCGAGCATCATCTGCTTGTATTCGTCCGCGATGCTCACGTCCGCGATCGCTGCCGCGCTCTCAATCATGTCCTTGGTAATCTTGGTCTTGCCTTGTGCCTGCGCCCACAACACTCCGGGGAAAAGCGTTGCCCCCAGCCCCATCCCTGCACACACTTTCATGAACTCCCGGCGTTCCACCATCATTCGTCTCCTGTGTAATCCCCAATCGCGCGCCGCACTATATCATTTTCCTTATGCACGCCTGGCGCAAAGTAAATGCGCGGTCCTGCCGACCACCAGTCCATCAGCGCGGTTCGCAAAATAGCGCCGGTTGATCTCTTCCCCGTCCAAGTCCTCGATCCTCGCGTACCCCATCGCCTTCATCTCTTGCGCCAGTTCCTCTGGCGCGAAAAAACCGCGAAACGGCTCCCCCGCCGCCGCCACTCGCTTCAGAATCGCATCCAGCGCGCCTTGTTCGAACGCATTCAGCGAAGATCGCGGCACCGCATAGTCGAACACCACTCCATGGGCGGCATTCATCGCCACAATCAGCCGCAGCGTCGAGAACACCGTTTCCGGGTTGAGATATGGAGTCACCCCCAGCCACGAGAAAAATGCCGGCTCGGCGGCCGCAAATCCTGCATCGGCAAGACCCTGCTCAAACGTCTGCTTATCGAAATCGACCGGGGCAAATCGCAGATTCCCGGGAATCGGGATGGCCTCCACTTCCAAACGCTGGCGCTTCCATCCCTGCGTCGCCGGATAATCAATTTCGAATACCAGCAAGTCCGCATAGGGATTGCGATACGCAAACGTGTCCAGGCCTGCGCCTAGCACCACGTATTGCATCACACCTCGCGAAACCGCCCCAGCCAGTTGCTCTTCTGCGTACCGGCTGCGCGCCACCATGAACGCCCGCAGCCTTCTCTCCAATTCATTTTCCGCTTCGACTCCCAGCATGGCCGCAATCTCCGGCCCCAAAATTCGCACCGCCAACGGATCCTCAAAAACTCGCGGATGGTCAAACAATTGGTGCGCCGCCCGGCGCATGGCCACGCGCCGGGCCGTCATGCTCGGTTGCCCTTCAATCACGCTTGTTCCTCGTAACCCGGCATTCCCTTCTACTTCGCGCGTCCACTTTAGGCGAACTCCCCAGCGAAAGAAACAAAAAGGCCGGAGCGAATGCTCCGGCCTTTGGAACTGGCTTCCTGATTTTGCTCTGCGGCTTTTGCCGCTCCCTAGTACTTCAGGCAAATCTCCAACTGGCGCTGCGCCTCATCAATCGCACGGATTGCGTCTACGCGATGCCCGCCGAAGTCGTGCGCGGCATGTTCCAGATGCTCCTTGGCGTTGTGCAGCGCACTGAGCGCCGAGCGAATCTCGGGATGTTTCTCAGGCCCAGCGGCGTTGGCCGCGGCTGCTGCTGGCTGTGCCGCCCCCTTTGCTGGTGTCGCGTGCATCCCCACCGTCAGGACAAGAATTGCGACTGCGGCGATTATGGCCGCTGCTCCGATAAGCTTTACCTTCATGGACCGCTCCTTTTCGTCCGATTGTGGCTCGGACTGCCGAGTTTTTCCCTTTTTCCGTCTGCACCTGGTAAGCACTGGCCTGGGGTGCTCCCATGAAGAGCCGCCGATTCCGTTTCGGCTGTCCTATTTTTTAAGCTACTCGGTGGAAAGTCAGGAGCGAATTTTACGAACTGCACCGGAAGTGATAACAGGCAAGCTTCCCGCAAAGCTCTCGTCAGGGAAACAGCAAACTCACCTATCGCGCGGAGCGCACCCGGCGCGCGCGGCTTTTCGGGGCCGCGGAACTTGGTGACACCACCTTCAGCAGCTCCCGCGCTTCACTCAAGTGTTCCCGCAACATGGGCAGCGCTTGCGCGGCAAAATTCTTCACGTCTTCATTCCTGCCGCCATTTGCTTCTTTCCGGAACTCCGTCACATCCGCGACATGCTCATCGACCATATCCTTCGCATACACACGATCGAATTCCCCGCCGCTCAGCTTCGCCAATCGATCGTAGGTGCTCTGATCTTTCGCGGAAATCTCCGCGGGCAAACTGATATTGGCCTTGGCGGCCACCTGCTTCAACTCATCGTTCGCGCGCGAGTGCTGTGCGATCATGCGCTGCGCAAAACCCTTCACCGCCTCGCTTGACCCTCGCTCCCGCCCCAACTGGCCCAGTTTCACCTCGGCCATTCCGCCCTGCGCCGCATGCCGCGCGAACTGTTCATCCAAGATCGCCTGTCCGGCAAGCCGTCCGTTCGGCAGCGATACGTCCTGGTGTGCCAGCAGGGCCCAGCAACCCAGCGACGTCAGAAACACTGTGATGCAACCCACGTAGATTAGCTTGGCGCCTTTCGTTTCCAGGGACATAGGCGGTTCCGGCACCAACCTAAACGCCGCCCTATGCCGGTACTATCGGGTCTTTCGTGTATCGCGCCTTAGACCCACCTCAAGTCCATCTCGCTCAAAAACCGCCGCGCGTTCCTACCGATCCCTATCCAAATACTCTTCCGGAACGTCGTCTTCCTTGACCTCGTGGGCGCGAACCTCCTTCTCATCTTCGTCGCCCGCACGTTCCACGCCCGCCACCGCCTCCGCTTCGAAAGCGTTCCCTTCCTCCAGCAATTCCTCCACGCTCTCCGAAGCAGCGTCCTGCGCCTCCGAAATGCCTTGCACGTCGCCGGACTGCCCGCCGGATCCGGCGCCCAAGCCCTTCCGCTCGAACAACACCGTTGTCGCCTTCTCACTGGCACTAATCTTGCCGCTGCGCACCTGCCGCCGAAGCGGAGCCTTCTTACGCGCCGGTTTTGTCTTTGCTTTCTTCACCGGCTTGGCAACCTTCTTTTTCATTCGCTTCGCGGAAGCCTTCTTTACTTTTCGTTTGCCGGTCATTTTAGATTCCTTCTTTCTCGGTCTGGAGGTTTTTCCAGGAAGCTCGCGCACTGGTCACTGCTTTGGATACTGCGAAGCCCCCGCCGGTTTCATCGAGAATTCGCGCTCGAACAAGGCACGAAGTCCACTTGCCAGGGTTTTTCGCCAACCCGCAACCGCGCCAGCCCAATCGGCAGATCAAACCTGCTCGGCCCCGCGCTTCCCGGATTGACAAACAGCACGCCATCCTTCTCGAATTGCACCGGCCGGTGCGTGTGTCCGGTGATCACGATATCGAACCCCGCCGCCCGCGGATTCAAATCCAGTTCGTTCAAATTGTGCAGGATGTACAACCGCGCCCCGTTCGCCTCCACTACTTCGCGCAACGGCAAGGCCTCCGCCCATTCCGCAGTATCCACATTGCCGCGCACCGCAACCACCGGCGCGATGGCGCGTAGCGCATCCAGAATCTCGGCGCGGCCCACGTCGCCGGCATGCACAATCAACTCGCAACCGCCTAGCGCAGCCAGCGCCTCTTCACGCAACAGTCCATGCGTATCGGAAATCAACCCGATACGGGTATGCAACGCAAGCACACTTCATTCTAATGCAGCCATTCAGTTTTTGAGGAACCCAGCGGCCCAGACCAACCCAGACCAACCCGGATCAGCCCATATTCGCGGAAGCTTTGGAGGAAGGCAGCGCGCGGCGCAGCGGCCGTGAGCCCGGAGCAGGGAAAACCATGTGCCAGAAATTCGATTCAGCCGAGACAAACTCCACGCCTATATACGTCTTGCCGTCGCGCCCCCGGCGCACCGCCACCACCCGGCATTCAATTCCCTGCGCCGTGATGTCGTTCACCAGCAACAACGCTTGCCCCACGGTCACCGGCATTTCCATCGGAAACAACGCGCCATGTCGGTTCACCGATTGTGACGTCGTCTGCGCGCAGAATTTTTCCCCGGTGTCCATTTTCCCGTGCACCGTCAGAGGTACACTCAACGCCACTCGCAATGTCCGGCGCCGTTCTTTGTAGCGAAAGTGAAGTAGAGACATCTACCCTTACCTCAGGACCAGGGTCTTTTGAATCCTACACTCGGCGATCACGGCGGTTGGTTTCGCGCTGTACTTCCGGGCTGCACCGCGGAACCAATGGGACGACAGGAGCAGGAAACCACTTCGAACTCTGTCGACGTCCGCAATTCTGCACGGCGCGCCGACCAAACGCAATGGGGAGACGGTACCACAAACCGGGGGGCCTGCACAGTACCCCCGTACCTCCCCCTTTTAGCCCAGTTTTGCCGGGTTTTCCGGAGTCCTCGTCGCGGACCACCGTGCAAAGTACCGAGCAACCGGGTAGTGCTCTTAAGTACGGAATCGTTGCACAGAAAATCGCGTTATTTTACTCGGACGCTAACGTGTCCCCAATACCGTCACCAGCTGTGTTGCATTTACCCGCGCCCGGTTTACGCTCAAAGCCCAATGCAGGTGCGGCCCGGTAACCCTTCCAGTGGCACCCACCTGCCCCAGCACTGCCCCAATCTCCACCGCCTCCCCGCTCTTCACCTCAATCTCGGAAAGATGCCCATAAAAGGTGTAGATACCCAGCCCATGGTCCACTACCACCGTATTGCCCGAGAAAAACAGCGGCTCCGCCAGCACCACTTGCCCCGCCTGCGTAGCATGCACCGGTGTCCCCGTCGGTGCGGGAAAATCCACCCCGGCGTGCGGCGCCCGTGGCAGCCCGTTCAGCACCCGCCGTCGCCCGAAATTGCCCCCGATCTTCACCCCATCGAGCGGCAGCCGGAACGGACCCTTCCACAGCCGCTCCGGCGTTGCCGTTTCATAGATCGCCCGCAGCCGCGCGCCCTCTTTCTTGGCCCGCTCCTCCTGCTCGGGGTCCGGCTCCACAAATTGCTTTTCTACCTTCAGCCGTTCCGTCGGAAACCGCCCAACCAGCACCGTCACCTTGGCCCCGCAGCCCACCGCGTTCCCGTCTTTCTCGGTCACATACACCGTCAGGTCGTAGACCCCAGCTTCCTTTTCCAGGTCCACCCCGACCAATCCTCGCCACCGGTCCATCTTGCCGTGGGGCCCAGGCGGAGCCTCGTCCCAAAACCCAACTTCGCGCCCGTTCCAGTTTCCCTTTACGCTCGCCAACCCCTCGCCGCTCCGAACCTCCGCAAGCACCAGGCTCCCCTGGATCACTCGTGCCGGACTGACGCTGAGAACTACGCCCGGGCCGCACCTCGTAAGGGCTGCGCCGCCGCCTTTTTTCGCCACTTTGCCCTTATCTTGCGCCGAGGCACACGGCGGTAGGGACGCCATGGCCATCAGGCTCAGGAATAGCGGAACCCACCGCGCAGGTCGAATCATGCCGCTCCCTAAAACAGCGCCGTCGGCCGCCGTATCCAACTCTTGCCCTTTTCCTTGGCAATCTTCTCCACGTCGTTCACGTACGCCCCGGCCTGCGTCAACACATGATGCAAGTCGTTGCCAATGCTGATGAACGTGAATCCCTTTTCCAAAAACTCGCCCACTCGCGCCGTCCCGAACAGGAACAACCCCAGGATCACATTATTCTTCCGCGCTTCCTGCACCAGTTTTTGCGTCGCCGCGTTCAGCTCCGGCGACGTGTACATATTCGGGAATTCATACTTCTCGTACAGCCCCATCGACATGCACAAATCGTTCTGCCCCAGGAAAAGTATGTCCACGCCCGGCACTGCCGCGATCTCCGCGATGTGCTCAATGCACGACGCCGTCTCCACCTGCAGCGCCACGATGGCATTCTCGTTCCACTTCCCCGCATATCCCAGCAAGCCTTCCTTATTCATGCTGCGCTGCGGAAAGTACACCGACCGCGTCCCTTTCGTCGGATACCGTGTGCAGCTCACCGCCTGCCGCGCCTCCGCCGCCGTATTGATGTACGGCACCAGCACCCCGTCCGCCCCCAAATCGAGCGCCTGCTGAATTCCCGGCCGATCGTCATACCCGCCGACCCGCACCATGGACTTGGCTCCGCCGCCCGAAACTCCCGCCAGCATCGCCGACAACTTCTCGTACCCCATCGGCCCGTGCTGCGTATCCACCAGCAGCCAGTCATATCCGCTGTGCGCCAACTGCTCCGCCACCGTCGGGCTATGCGCATTCAAGAACAACCCCAGCTTTGGCTTCCCTTCCCGCAATTCCCTTTTGAATTCCGCGCCCGTAGTTCCTGCAGATGCCCCCGCCATGTTCAAGTCTCCTCCGTAAGTTGCCATCCGTTTGTTTGCCGCCGAAA
>Ga0206992_1153_pt1 | contig 14678 bp, 17 predicted proteins | sample Alteio_BWMinCont_6_FD_153267 | JGI IMG/M metagenome (GOLD analysis project Ga0206992, IMG submission 153267) | Enriched cells from forest soil in Barre Woods Harvard Forest LTER site, Petersham, Massachusetts, United States -... | ecosystem: Environmental > Terrestrial > Soil > Temperate forest >... | reverse complement strand
TGCGGCAAAACTTTAGGTTTTTCTTCAGGTTCGCGCCTGTTTTCTTCTGCCTCACGGGCCGCAGCTTTAGGTAATGCAGCACCCTTTGCCAATGAAGGATTTTGCATTACCGATTGGTTATGCTTCTCCGCCATCTCGTTTCTGGGTCCTGCCTCCTTGGCAGCCACCACGCCTGCGCCGGAAAATACCCCGGCCTTTGCCGTTGCTGCAATCGCAGGTTTTCCATTATTAGCTGATGCGCGCAATTGCGGGTTACTGCTTGCGACACGCACGTGATTAACCTGTGTCTGCGTAGGCGGCACATGCCTTTCATGGGCCGCTTCCTGTTGCTGTTGTGTAGGTGCAGCCTGGGTGCCTCCCGGACCGCCGTTAAAGCTGACAGTGTTATAGTTGTTGGTTACATTGGTTACATTGGTAATATTGGTAACATTCGTCACGGAACGGTTGACGACATACGTGCCATTGCGCCAGTTCCCGCCATTAAAGCCTGAGCTTCCATAGCCGCCACCATAATTAATGCCGCCATAATAGCCGACATGCTCGCCCCAATAGCCTTCATGCCATGCAAAATTGTCGTTATTCCAGCCCCAATAACCCGGAGTCCATAACAATCCCGCCGCCGGAGGTTCCACCCATGTGCCGGGAATCCAGTAATATCCGAAGGGACTCCACTGCCAGTAACCCGGCATCCACAGTACTCCTTCTACTGGTGGTTCGGGGACAATATAGACAGGCAGCGCCGGCGGAGCTACCGCAACCGGCTCGCCTATGGAAATGTTGATATCCAGCTGGGCCTGCGAGATCTCCGGCACCATAACGGTGAGGAACAAGGGAAGAAACGAGGCTAGAATTCTAATAAATTGCATATTGGCACCCTGATTTCGTTAAAGCATATTCCCCTATCTCAAAACATATTGAGCATAAGGATGCTGTGTGAAATTTCTTTTCCTACCATCAAGTGGTAAATACAGTGGAGTAGAGTATCAACCATCTGGTGCAGGTGAGAGCTACCTATGCCTCAGCCCATAAAAGCTTCGACCCTACCGATCCCGCCATGCCTACCGACACTACTCTGCAAAGCACAATCGCGGCTGCCTGGCATCATTAAAAACTGCTTTGTTCATCGCTATTATCAGTCGCTACCTGTACTCACCCGTTATTTAAAATGCCGGGTGAGATCCAGAAGGCCGGTAACAGTATTTTCTTCGGTACCATTAGCAGATTGTCGTGAGAAACCAGCGCCCAGGCCGATTTCGAAGCCGTTGTAGAATTGCGTACGCAATTCGTAGCGCGCGCTGAGAGCCAGGCTTTGGCCATAGTTTTTTTGCCAGTAATCTCCGGGCAGAAGTTGCAGGCTGTGCTGGTACACCGTATCGCCATCGCGGTATAACACTTGCGTTATTTGAAGCCCGGCCGAACCGAGCAAATCGGTTTTGGGGTTATAATAAAGCCGGTTTTCATCGAGACTGTCTTGTGATCCGGCGGCGGTGACGAGGCCATCCACTATGAACTTCGGATCGGTATGCAGCCGCTCGGTATACACACCGCTTACGCCGCCACGCACGTTATCGTCGGAAAAGGTCATCATGTTCGCATTTACGCGCACGCTGCGCACGTCCGGCTGGTGCCATTCCACATTGGCGTTGTACGAATTGGCGGTAACGTCGGCATTAAGCGCGCGTAGCGGCGTATCTTCCGAGAATATCTGCCCACTTCCACCCAAAACCCAGTGGTCGTTCAGAGTCCATGAAGCATCAGCAATACCGCCGAAACGGTCGTCATTGCCATAGTAATTAAAGGTAGGCGCCAGGTCGAGTTTAACCGCGTTGTCATGATATTCCGCACCCGCTTTACTGCGCCACAAGGTTACATTGCCTTCGCCCAACGGTTCTTCTTCGTGCGAATATTCTTCGCCGGCAAATAATCGCCAGTTGGTGTCGAAAGTGGAGGAGTAAACCGTCGTTTCCGCGCCATAACCGGTGCCACCCTGAATGTTGGTGGAAGGCGTTCCGCTATAGTTGGCTTTGGCCTGTATTTCCGCCCCGTTATTAGGCGTAGCAGCAGTATCATCGGCAAGTGCGGGATACGCGCTTAACAGGAAAGCTGCGTTAACTCCGCCCCATAGAACTCTTGGAAGAGAAAAATTGCTTTTTATAGGCACTTGGCTATGGACTCACTTCTTGTGAACAGTAAATAGCAATATTCCCCATTTCCCGTATTAATGTTCTTCCCCTCGGTTATTATCGTTTATAAACGAGGGGAAGACAAAACAAAATGGTTCCTATTGGGCTTCCGGATGGTTTAAAGCAACATACTGAGCATTCTGACCATTAATTAAGCCATTACTGCTGGTCGATCTCGGGCCGTTAACGTTAAAGGTGGTGTCATTATTCACATTCAGAACCGCATTACCCACAACCAAGGTTTGTGTGTTAGCGGTTTTGGTTGCGCCATTCTGATCTGTGTAAGCAAGGTTTGTGACATAACCATAATTTGTCACGGTATCCGTACCAGTCAATGTACCATTATGTCCGTTGCTTTGGGTAAAGGTACCAGTGATTTGGTCCGTACCATTTCCAGCGCCTGTATAGGTTTCATTGGCTGTGGATGTGCTGAGCGTTCCATTGGGGCTAATGCCTGCTGAGTTCTGGGCATAAGTTGTACTGCCATTAGGATTGGTTTGGATGGTAGAGCTGGACAGACTTCCCGCTCCACTTGCATAAACTCTATCGCTAGCCAATGTGGTGATACCATTTGCCTTGGATGATCCCATCGAATAAGTGAAAGCGCCACTCGACGTGTTAATGCCGCTATTGGTAATAGGCGTGGTGACATTGGCAACGGTCAGCGAAGCAAAATTGATTGCCTGACCATTGAACCCTGTGCCGGTTTCCACATCAGCGGTGGCATTTTGGCTTTTTACAACATTATTATTGAGTGTTTCTGTGCCACCTGTAGCATTAACTAGCGTTTCGCTGGTATTAGAGCCATAGGAAGTGAGTGTTTTAGTGCCCGATACCTGGTCAGTGGCCCCGTTCGCCAGCAACAAAGTACCGCTAATGGAGTAAGTGCCGTTTGTATTTTTGCTAACGGTTTGCGTCTCATCAGAAGTATTTCCGCTAGTCCCAATCCCTACAGAATTATACGTATAGCTGCCATTGGCGTTTTTTGTATTTACGCCGATGTTGATGGCATCTTTACCATTGGCAAATTGATCGGTTGTATCGGTTAGCGTCGATCCATTTAAATTAACGCTAGTTTGGCTATACGTGCCGGTGCCGTTGGTGGTGGTATCTATTAATCCGCTGGTAGTATGAATAGCGGATGCAGTACCGCTGGTGCCGTTAGCAATTACTGATACAGAATCCGTAGTCTTGCCGTTGAACCCTGTGACCGTTTGCATAGTAGCCACGGCATTGCCGCTGTTAATCGTATCGACATCGATTATTTCTTTTTTGCCGGCGGTGGTAGTATAAGTGGTATCGGTGTTGTTTTCCAAAGCAGTTACTGTCTTCGTGCCGGAGATTTGCTCAACCTGACCGTTTGATTGTAACAAGGTGCCCGTGATGGTGGAAGCACCATTTGCACTTTTACTTATATTTTCCGCCAGGTCTGTTGTATTGCCATTAGCAGAAGTTAAGTTATTAATGGTGGTGCTGCCATCAGCATTATTAGTAACGCTGTCGACAGAGCTTCTAGTCTGCCCATTAGCTGTCGTAGTGATGTCAGAAATTGAACCGTTGGCGGTTTTGGTGACTGTGTCGGCGGTGGTGGAGGTGGTTTGCCCATTGGCCGTCGCTGTGGTATCCGAGGTGTAGCCAGTGGCAGTTCTGGTAACCGTGGTAGTAGTGGAGGTGGTTTGCCCATTGGCAAAATTATCTGTCGTGTTAATTATGGTGACACCATTATTTTCATTGGTGACAGTCTTGGTGTATGTGCCGGTGCCATTGGCGCTATTGGCTATTAAACCGGTAGTGGTGGTTACGACAGGTGTAGGAACAAGCGCAGATTTAACCACTGCCGCAGGCTTAACTGCCAGCGATTTTGTAATCGGCGCCAAAGGTTTAAGAGCAGCGGCATGCGCTGTGGTGGTTGTTTTTGCCATAGCAATTCCGGGCGCTGCGATGACGAGAGTGATGGCCGTGCAGGTAAGCAAAGTATTTTTCATTATAATCTCCATGATAAACTGTTAATTTATTAACCAGGAACTCAGTCAACTAAATTTGTAGGTACCCAAATAATAGGCTTTCTATATATTGTCAATGATCTTTAACCTTTATGCGCATTAAGAAACAATAAATATCTAAACCTTTTGCCACCACCCAAAAATAGGCTGGAAATCCAGGGATTTTCTCGCAGACAGCTTCTGATAAACGTGAGGTCGGAAGTTCAACTCTTCCCGGGCCCACCATTATTTCAATAGGTTTTGTATTGCATGTCAGCATACTTGCTCATAGATTTCCTCCATCATTCACCAGCGCCACATGTCCTCCAGCGCATTACCGAAACCTTTTACGTAATTCAGCCCACGTTCCGCTTGGATTTTCTGCTGCATAGCGGGATTTGTCATAGGGAAATTCTCCGGCGACAGTGAACTCAAGCCCAGCGTATGCAGAAAACCGCTAGAAGCTCATCTTTAGTTTCAGAGAGGGTAACATATAATCCTTGCTCGCCCTTGTTAGTTCCTTCGAGCAGATATTGTAGTGCAAGCGTCGTTTTTCCCGATCCCGGATTACCCCTGCACCAGATACACCCGGTAGGGCGGTAACCCGCCACCCAGTATATCATCCAGTCCCGCGATGCCGGTCTGTACCTGCTCTGGTTGTTGCATAGCTAATGCCGGATTACCCATTAAGCCCTCTTTTTCACAATCTTGAATCTAAGAAAATATTATGGTTAACGTGATTCTGAATAATATAAAATACAGAAAGCCCATTTATGGGCTTTCTGTGATAGCATTGGAATATACTGTTGTTTTACATGTACATATATTTATCAATTAAGCCGCTTTAGTTGTTGCCCCAGCATTCTGGAGGGTATTGCGAGCGGTAAAAGCTTTATTGTCATCGCTGGCATGCACAATGACAATTGCTTTGCCGCGATTGATTTCCTCTTCGTAACGCTTGGCTTCGGTGGCGGCGAACCCTTCGCGGATCAATGCACCGGCTATGCCGCCGGAAACTGCTCCGACACCGGCACCGGACAATACGGCGACAATCGGTCCTGACACCAATAAGGCGCCACCGGAAGTCACCAGCGTTCCCGCTGCGGTAAGCCCTGCGATAAGCGCGCCCAGCGCAGTTCCCAGAACCGCTCCCGATGCGGCCCCTTTGGCAACCCGGTTCACTTCGTCATCCGTGCTGCTAAAGAGCTTGTTACGTGTCTGCTCCGACATGATAAGGCTCAAGTCATCTTTGGTAAAATCTGCATCCAGAAGTTCCGCTACTGAGCGATCCACCATTATTTTATTATCAAAGATACCGGCAACATTTTTCATAGAAAATTCCTTTCAATTATAGAATTCAATTATAGAAATGGGGTAATAAAAAGCTACGGTGATTAGCGATTACGGCTGCTTCTGTATTGTGGACGGTTTTCATTGGCGTGGCGTTCATTACGTTCTTCTTCCTGTGACTTTCTGCTGGATGTTCTTGGCATATCAAATCTCCTTCATAACTTTGTATTTACGATACCGAATGAAGAATGCAGCGAAGCGCTCCCATCGCTGTTTATTTGCAGATGATTTTTTACTTCAAGTTCATGATGTTCATGGAATGCTTCACGACGGTGCACGCTACCAGCGAGTGAATAAAATTGCCGTACAGGACATACCCTGTGACTATAAAGATAACATCAGAAGTGAGACAGGCATGCCAAGAATAATTACTGATTAGTGTTTGCTCGGCGGTAAAGTCAGTTTCTCTCCCTTCCAGGCACTGGTAATCGGATAACGCCGGTCGCGCCCGAACAACATGCTGGTAATTCTAACGCCGGGAGATGACTGGCGGCGTTTATATTCCGAGCCGAACAACCGCGTGCGAACCAGATCAACGGTAGCGCGGTCAAAACCTTGCGCGATCACTTCCTCTACAGAAAGCGCCTCATCGACCAGCCGAACCAGTATTTCGTCCAGCACATCGTAGGGCGGCAATGTATCCTGATCCTTCTGGTTAGGCATAGTTTCACCGGAAGGAGCTTTGGTGATAATACGCGCTGGTATCACGTCGCTCTGTGCATTACGCCATTCTACGAGCTTATATACCATCGTTTTATAAACGTCTTTAAGCACCGAATAATAACCGCACATATCGCCGTATATCGTTGTATAGCCTGTGCCCATTTCGGATTTATTGCCTGTGGTAAGAAGCAAAGCTTTTTTCTCACTGCAAATAGCCAGTAAGATACTGGCGCGCAGGCGCGTCTGGTTATTCGCCGCAATAATATCGAAGTATTTTCCAGCAAACGCAGGCGTCATCATCCTCTCAAAAGCCTGCATACCAAGCTCAATAGGAATAATATCCAGATGCACACCTAATCGTTTTGCACATTCGGTTGCGTCTTCTATACTCTCTTGGGAAGTGATCGGTGACGGCAGCATCAACATATGCACGCGGTCGCATCCTAATGCATCTACAGCCACCGCTGCCGATAATGCCGAATCAATGCCACCGGAAAGGCCAAGTACTACGCCGGAGAACCCGTTCTTATCGACAAAATCCTTCAGCCCCAGCATCATGGCATGGTATATGGATTCCAGGTCGTCTGGCTTACGTTGCACTACGCCTGCAACGGGTTTCCATTCATTGCAAAGTTGTGCCCAATGCAAGAGAGCCAAATCCTCTTTGAAAGAATGCAGACGCATGCAGATTTCGCCTGATGCTGCCAGCACAAAACTCCCGCCATCGAATATGAAATCATCCTGCCCGCCTATTTGATTGACATACATCAGCGGCAAACCCGTTTCACGCACACGCTCAGCGGCAATCGCTTCACGCTGAGCTGCTTTGCCTACTTCATAAGGCGATGCATTAATGCAAACCAGCATCTCTGCGCCCTGGTTTTTCAGATGCGCCGCAACATTGGTAAACCACATGTCCTCACATACCAACAGCCCAAGATGGATTCCGCGCCATGTTACAGGTTCAGGCATCGCCCCTTCCGCAAAAACGCGTTTCTCATCGAAAATGCCATAATTGGGAAGATGCCGCTTGTATTGCTTGTATAGAATCTTGCCGCCATCCAGAAGAAAGATAGCATTATACAATGCATCCCCTTCGCGCCACAGACCGCCGACAATTATAGCGGTGCCTTTTGTTGTCATCTGCGCGAGATCATCCACCGCCGCCATGCTCAGTTCCTGAAATCTTCTGCTCAGCACTAAATCTTCCGGCGGATAGCCGGTGATGGCCATTTCGGAAAACACTACCAGATCGGCTCCAGCCGCTACCACTAAATCGTACAAAGCGCCAATCCTGGCCACATTGCCGACAATAAACCCTACGTTGAAATTATATTGTACGAGAGCAAACGTGAGGGGCATCAAAATTACTGAGAGGTTTCATGCGAACGATGTACAAGTTCCATGAGCTTTTGAGTCACGTTTATAAGGCCGCCATTGGCGGCCAGACTTTGAATCTGTTCACTCTGGTTTTGCAACAGGCTCACACCTTCGAGGGTAAAATCATGGACACGGCATCCACTTTTTGATTCCAGCTCCATACGCAGATCGACACTGACAGGTTGATCGGCTTTCTGGGTAATTTCTATGTGCGCCTGATAGGCATTGGGTGGGGACGAGGTAAAATCCACCAGCGTAAAATCCTTAAACCCGCTAATGTCATCTTCATCCAGTGCGCCGATATATCTATTGGAGAGGTATGCACGATACGCCTTAACGAAATCCGCCCGTTCTTTCTCACTGGCTGTATTCCAGTTTGAGCCGGCAACATACTGTGCAACCCATGCAATATCGACCCCTTCTTCAAATAAACCAGACAGTGCGGATTGTTTCTGTGAAAAGCCCATTGCAGTATCATGAAAGATGGTATCTGCCCGGCTCTGCATGGTATCTACAAAACGCTTGCAGCTTACCTGATCATCGGCGGCATAAGAGGAGAAACTTGCCCCCATACCAATCAACAAACACATTGTGGACAGTGATGTACGCATGATTATTGTTCCTTTTTCAAAACGTCAAATGCCTCGTGCTGGCGATACGCACTGCGAGTGGCGATATAAGGATCGAGGGATTGATAATAAAGCTGATTGATAACGGCATCTTGCCTGTCACGCTCGTCAATGCCTTCGGCAACGCTCTGTATTACGTCATCCGTATAGGTGAAGTTCCAGCCCACCGGATCAATAAAGAAATCACCTGCTTTACCCACCGTATCACGCACCGATGAAGGACCAAGCACCGGCAACACGACATACGGTCCAGCAGCCACTCCCCAGCGCCCCAGCGTCTTTCCGAGATTCTGGTCCATATTGTGAAGTCCTGCCTGCTCTCCGGCAAAGTCACGCAATCCGGCCAGGCCAAACGTTGTATTGAGAATGAATCTCCATGTCGATGTGAAAGCGATTTTGGGGTTAAGTTGCAATAGGCCATGCACGGCATTCAAAGGCTCGGAAAGATTAGTCAGTACATTGGTGACACTGTGCCGCACAACAGTAGGTAGTACATGATAGGCGGACTGCACCGGCTTGGCTAGATTCCGGTCGAATGCCAGATTAAAATCAAAAAGAGGATGGTTGACTGCCTGCCAGGGGTCATCATTCTGCGAATTAACCGCGTCATGGCCTGTATCTGCGGCATGAGCCACTGATATGAAGGCAAAAGCGCCTATGATAAATGCTATAAGCCGCCTATTAGCACGCACGAACTATTTCCTTTCCTTCCTGATCTTACACCATGCAATAAAAACCGTAACCAATAGCAATAAGATGGCCACGGCGGGGTTGCCCCCAATAATGGCCACGCGCACGATAATAGCACCGAGCATAACACAGGCAAGCAATACCGCGCCATAGCCTGAATATTTCGGCGTAAGCAATGCGATACCACCAAGCAACTGGCTGCTTGCCGTGACATACCGGAACCACTGCCCGATGCCAATCTTATCGAACTGCTCAACCATCGACGGCGTACCCGCAAAATTGATTCCCGACACGCCGATAAAATATAATCCTATAACGATCTGCAACCCCCACAGCAACTTGTTCTCTGCCTTGATATGGCCCTCATCTTCCACATAGAGATTAGGTAAATCTCCGGCGAAGCCCTGCTTGCTGTTTCCCGGATTGAAATGGGCAACAGCAGGTGCAAACCGACGAAGTGCTTTCATAGTACCCTCACTGGAATAAATGGATAAGGAACATGTCGGAACCATTAACCGGCGGAGCTGAAGGGAATCTTAAGGCGGGGTGATTATTGCTCTTGACGGTGTGCAAAAGCAATCATAATCCATCCGGCCATAAAACTGATACCGCCCAAAGGTGCAAGTGTCGTTGCGGATGCCCATCCGGTCAGCGCCTTAAGATAAAGTGTGCCGCAGAACAGGATGATAGCGGTCAGGAATAGCCAGCGTACCAATCCAAAACTTTTGCCCGACTTGTCCGCCAGCCATAACAGAACCACGGCATGGATAAGCTGATACAACGAGGCTTTCTCAGCGATTGCGGCCAATGGTGCATCCGCTATGGCATGCGCCGCTACTGCACCCATGACAATGGCCAAAAACCCGTTAACCCCGGCAATGCCACGCCAGCATCTCTCATTGGATTGCATACCTTTCCTACCCTTCAGCTTCCCTTAAGTTTGCCATGCAGGATGGATAGTGTATTAACTGCACGGAATATACTTATGCGTACTCACGTTTCATCGCAAGGCAAAGATCATCCTGCATATACCATCTGCCAAAAACCGCAACCATCACTCGCACTGGCATGGCGGAACAGTGATGAATATGAATTCCTCGCACATCATATCGCCGATGTTTACCAAAAAATCTATGGTGCTGATATTGCGGTGACGTATCCCTTGTTAATGGGATTTGTAGATGCAGAGGCCAAACCTCTGGCCGCGCTTGGCATCCGCTATGCCGTAGACGAATCGCCATTATTTCTGGAATGTTACCTCGATCAACCGGCGGAAGTCTGCCTGCAAGCCATCACCGGGCAATATGTATCACGTCAGACCATTGCCGAAGCAGGTAACATGGCATCCTCAGGTAAGGGCGATATTCTCATGCTGCTCTATGGCCTTGCCTGCCATCTCGATTGTGAGGGCATGTCGCATATCCTGTTCACCGGCACAGCGTTGCTTAAACGCTATCTGCATAGTCTCGGCCTGTATCCGCACGTGCTGGCAGAAGCTGATCCAGCGCGTCTGGGCACGGATGCCAGCCGATGGGGCAGTTATTACGCCACGCATCCGAAAGTGATGGCGGGAAGCGTTCCGGCCTTTCGCGCCGGACTGGAATGTTATTTTCGTAACTCTGCCAAACGGATATGGCAATGAGCAGTAAAGTATTGGCCTCATTATCTGCTTATGCCGAGCGCATCGCGCTGGAAACGCCCGAGCTGCTTTTGACCTATCGGGAATTGTCCCGCGCTATAGAGCAGGCAAAAGAATTGCTTCATGGGGCAACCATAGCCGCCGTGATGATGGAAAACAGCCCGGCATGGATTATTATAGACCTGGCATGTATTGCGGCGGGCATACCCTTATTGCCGCTGCCATCGTTTTTTTCAGAAAAACAAGTACGCCATGCCCTTGCCGATGCAGGCGTTGATACCGTATTCACCGACCAGCCTGAACGATTTGGTGGCGGATGCGAAAAGATCTACGTCGCTGGCCGAAATTATTACCGTATCAGGCTGGAAAACGCGCCAAAGACTCTGCCAGCGCATGTCGCCAAAATTACCTATACCTCCGGTACGACCGATACGCCAAAGGGTGTCTGCCTGACACAAGCTGCGATGGAAACGGTGGCGACATCATTGCTGTCGGCTATTAAAGCACCACCGCAAGCGCGGCATATATGCTTGCTACCGCTTGGCATATTGCTTGAAAATGTCGCTGGCGTTTATGTGGGGCTGCTGGCTGGCGCAACGATTTGCCTGCCGCCGGTCATCCATGAACCGCTGGCTTTGTATAATGCTATCAATGATGCTCATGCCACCAGTTGCATCCTGGTGCCGGAATTGCTCCGTATGCTGTTGGCGGTGGGTAAGCCATTGCCAACACTATCCTATGCTGCTGTCGGCGGGGCAAAAGTCTCGCCGAAATTGCTGCAATCCGCCTTGTTCAAAGGGATTCCTGTTTATGAAGGATATGGATTGACCGAGGCTTCATCGGTTGTCGCGGTCAATACGCCCGACGCCTATAAGATTGGTTCGGTCGGAAAAATATTGCCGCATATACAAATGCACTGCGATGGCGATGGGGAATTGTTCATTCGTAGACCTCTATTTTCCGGCTATCTTGGTGACACTGAGCCGAGGCAGGAATGGTACGCTACCGGCGATATTGGCCGCATTAATGATGACGGTTTTCTCTATATCGAAGGCCGCAGGAAAAATATCTATATCACCTCCTTTGGCCGCAATGTCTCGCCGGAATGGATTGAAAGCCTGCTGACTGCGTACCCGGCTATTGCACAAGCGGTGGTGTACGGGGAAGAAAAACCGTATAGCACGGCCATCATCGTATCGCCGCAGCCGCAAGCTATTCCTGCCGCCATTGCCCAGATCAATCAGGAATTGCCTGACTATGCACAAATCGGCGCACATGTGCTGGCACATGAATCATTTTCCATTGCCAACGGGCAATTGACCGGGACAAGCAGGCCACGGCGTGAAGCGATTTATGAAGCCTATGCACATAGTATTGATGATTGTTACTCACTGGGACAGCCTTATGAATTTCTTTGATCGTTTACAGCAGGAAACCGCCAGTGAGCGTGATGAGCTTTACCGCGTGCCCCAGATTGTGGATGGCATGCAGGGGCGCATTACCCGCGAAACCTACATTGCCTATCTGACGCAGGCCTATCATCATGTGAAGCATACGCTACCATTGCTGATGGCGGCAGGCAGCCGTATTCCACCTGAAAAGGAATGGCTACGCCGTAGCTTTGCTGAATATATCGAAGAAGAAATTGGGCATGAGGAATGGATTTTAAACGATATACGGCTCGCCGGGGGTGATGCGGAAGCAACGCGTCAATCGGTTCCATCCCTGCCAGTGGAATTGATGACTTCGTATGCCTATGATCTTGTGATGCGTCGTAACCCGGTAGGTTTTTTTGGTATGGTGTTTGTACTCGAAGGCACCAGTACGGCACTTGCTACCCATGCCGCCGAGGCCATTCAAAAATCCCTTAATCTTAAAAAAGATTGTTTCAGTTACCTGCTGTCACATGGGGCGCTCGATGTCAGCCACATGCAGTTTTTTGAGCGCACGGTGAATAAGATTACCAATTCTACTGACCAGCAGGATATCATCCACTCGGCGCGAGTTATTTATCACCTGTTCGCGGAGATGTTCCGCAGCATTCCCCATGAACGAACCAAGGAGGCTGCATGAAACTGACAGGCAAAACCATCGCCATTACCGGAGGTGCTGGTGGCATCGGCAGCCGAGTGGCCGAACTCGCAGTCCAGAAAGGCGCCACACCAGTAATCATTGACCGGCTGGCGATGCCTAATTCCCAGCACCCTTACATCATGGGTGATCTATCTGGCGCGGATGGAATATATTTCATCAGCGAGCGCCTGAGGGAAATCCAGCCGGATATTCTCCTAAACCTCGCCGGTATCCAATATTTTGGCATGCTGGAGGCTCAATCTCCAGAACAAATCGCCCTGATGGTGCAGGTGAACCTCACAGCGCCTATGCTGCTTACGCAAGCCGTGTTACCCGCCATGAAAAAACGAAGGAGCGGGCAAATCGTCAATATCGGCTCGATCTTCGGCTCCATTTCGTTCGCGCATTTCGTCACCTATTCCAGCACCAAAGCAGGCATCAAAGCCTTTAGCGAAGGACTACGGCGTGAAGTGACCGATAGCGGCATTACCGTAACCCATATCGCGCCGCGTGCGGTCAAAACGCCACTCAATAATGAAAAAATACTGCAACTGGCCGCTCGTACTAAAATGGCGATGGATGAACCGAATCAGATCGCAAAGCGCATGATCGAAGCCATCGAGAAAGACGCCAAAGATGTCTATATAGGCTTTCCTGAAAGCCTGTTTGTACGCGTCAACGCTTTGCTGCCGCGCATCGTAGATGGCGCGTTGGCTAAAAATGACCGCATCGCCAGAGATATTTTAACCGCAACCGCATAAGGAGAATTGCACATGAAACGCATTATACTATCTATCTTTACGCTTTTGGCATGGTTTCCCTCGACCTATGCCGCAACTCAGGATGAAGCCATCGCCAGCCTTCAGCAGCAATGGGCGATCATTAAATATCAGATGCCGGATAAAGAACAGCAGGAGAAAGCCATTGCATTACTTGCAGATCAAGCGGCACAGGTAAGTCAGGGCAATCCCGGCAAAGCCGAGCCATTGATCTGGCAGGCCATTATCCTCAGCACCAAGGCTGGCATCGTTGGCGGTATTGGTGCGCTTGGCGATTGCAAGCAGGCGCGCGACCTGTTGCTACAGGCGGAAAAGATCAACCCGCAGGCGCTGAATGGCTCGGTTTATACCTCGCTCGGCTCCCTGTATTACAAAGTTCCCGGCTGGCCGGTAGGATTCGGTAACAACAAGCAAGCGCAAGCCTATCTTGAAAAAGCTATCGCCATGAATCCTGATGGTATTGATCCTAATTTCTTTTATGGTGAATTGCTGTATGAAATGGGAGACTATGCCAAAGCCAAAGCAACGCTGGAACATGCATTAAATGCTGCGCCACGACCGGGACGGGAACTAGCGGATAAAGGGCGCCGTGAGGAAGTTCAGGCAGTGCTGCAAAAAGTGAATAAGAAATTATCATGACGCGAGTATTGTTAGTAGAAGACGATGCGATGATGGGACAGGCGGTGAAAATCGCCCTGTCCCAAGCCGGCTATGCTGTCGATTTGATTGATACGGCGGAAGATGCCGAAGCAGCGCTGGATACCACGCCGTATGATCTGGTCGTACTGGACATCAACCTGCCGGGAAAGTCAGGCTTGGAAATGGTAAGCGGCTTGCGTAAACGCCGGAAGGATATTCCCGTGCTGGCTCTTACAGCGCGTAATACCATCAAGCAAAAGGTCGAAGGGTTCACCGCCGGAGCAGACGACTATGTGGTCAAACCGTTCGATCTGGAAGAATTGCTGGCGCGGCTGCAAGCACTGCTCAGGCGCAGCAATGGTCGTTCGTCGTCGCATATCACCAATGGTATAATCACGCTCGATTCTGCCGCTCGCACCGTCCAGAAAAACGGCAGGCCCGTCGATCTGTCGGCGCGTGAATTTGCAGTATTGGCGACACTGATGGAAAATCTGGGCAAAGTCATGAACAAGCAGGAAATTGAAGACAAGCTGTACGGATGGGATATAGAGATCGAAAGCAACGCGGTGGAGGTCCATATTTCGCACTTACGCAAAAAACTCGGCGACCAGATCATTAAAACCATAAGGGGGCTTGGCTACATTGTGGAAAAAATCGCTTAAACGCCGCCT
>Ga0206992_1151_pt1 | contig 14757 bp, 16 predicted proteins | sample Alteio_BWMinCont_6_FD_153267 | JGI IMG/M metagenome (GOLD analysis project Ga0206992, IMG submission 153267) | Enriched cells from forest soil in Barre Woods Harvard Forest LTER site, Petersham, Massachusetts, United States -... | ecosystem: Environmental > Terrestrial > Soil > Temperate forest >... | reverse complement strand
ATGGCTAACAAATGGCTAACAAAATAAACAGCCTTGAATAAAATGGCTAACAAACCCTATCATAAATGAACAGCCATAACTAAAATTCTAATAAAAACCTAATAAAATGAACAATCATAAATAAAATTCTAACAAAAATAGCTAATTTGGAAATGCTAATAATTTCATTTATGAATACTCATAAATGAAAGCCAACAATTATAGGACTATCACAGGATTCATAAATGAAAATCAACGACATTCATCTATCGATGAGTTCATACATGGATATACATAAATGGAAATCATCGATGGCGGGGGCGTCGATGGATTCATACATGAATACTCATAAATGAAAATCATCGATGGCGGGGCCGTCGATGGATTCATACATGAATACTTATAAATGAAAATCAACGATGGCGGGGGCGTCGATGGATTCATACATGAATACTCATAAATGAAAATCAACGATGGCGGGCCGTCGATGGATTCATACATAAAAACTCATAAATGAATACTCATAAATGAAAATCATCGATGGTGGGCCGTCGATGGATTCATACATGAATACTTATAAATGAAAATCAACGATGGCGGGCCGTCGATGGATTCATACATAAAAACTCATAAATGAATACTCATAAATGAAAATCATCGATGGATTCATACATAAAAACTCATAAATGAATCCATCGATGGATTCATACATGAATACTTATAAATGAAAATCAACGATGGCGGGCCGTCGATGGATTCGTATATGGATACTCATAAATGAAAATCAACGATGGCGGGGGCCGTCGATGGATTCGTACATAAAATTCATAAATGAAAATCAACGACAGTGACCGTAACTAGATTCATTATATTGATTCATTATATGAATAACTATAATGAATCAACGTATGAGTCGTTTAGTTTCCTAAATTGTATGATAAATCATGCAATTTAGGAAACTAAAACAATTTGAATGGTAAAAAAAAATGGCACGGCACAATTGATTCGGAATTAATATATTAGTAGTAAAATTATTGTTAGAACATAGATATTTTTTAAATATTTATAGAACACAATATTTATCCAAAATTGTTGGCAAAAACTTTTTTTCAACGAACATGATATCAACTTTAATAAAAAAAATTGAAAAATGAATTATTAAATTAAAATACTATAAATATTGAGAAAGACAATAATAAAATGAAATGTTCAAATTGTTCAAAAGTTCTCCAAAAAATCTGTGATGAATTAAGAAATAAAAATTCACTACTTTCACAGGAAATAACAAAAGTAATGAAAAAAAATCCAAATGGATACGCGATGAAGGATAGAGCATTACCGAAATATATTAGACAGGATTTCGAAATATTACGGCAATGTCAATGGGGATTCCGGGCAGAATTGACAATACCAGAAACGTCAGATGCTTTACAAGAAGCTTACGGATCAAAAGATTTAAAAATTTCAACAGGACATGGATCAGTAGTGGATCCATTTGATTTAATACCTATATCTGGAATGTATCTGAATATGACAACGGAATATTTGCTATATAATAATCAGTATAAATTCCTTGAAAAACTAAGTAATCTAGAGAAAAAATCAATTTTTAAATTTTTTCGAAAATTTTGTGATTACTAATTATATTAGTTCGCACAAACGCGTTCTCTTTTCTTTGCGATCATTCAGTGGTGAGGACTTAGAGAATGCTAAGCATTGTGACCAATTGAAAGGCTGCTGACAATCAAAGCATTTTTTTTCATTGTGAATGTCATAATTGTGACTATTACAAAAATTTAGCAATGTTTCGAGACAAGCAATATGATAACACGGAAGCTGAATGATTGTATCATGAGATATATGACAGATCTGACAAGGCTCATTGTAATTTCCATTATCTGATATGATACCCAACCTATCGAGTGCATCCTGATATTGGTTATTATGAATGAGATTTGTTAGAGTACCATAAGATATATTTTTTATGTAAGTGGAAGCATGGAGTTTTTTCAATGTGTATTCATCGAAATAGCAATCCATTTCACCGCGCAATACCATGCCCATCATAATAAACTATATATAATTACGTAATAGACTTTAAATCATTTATAATAAACCGAATATATTTTTTTATGTACGACGAGTAACTGTAATAGGTTTCATTTTGTACACGGTAAATTCATTAATAAGTAATTCATCATTAAATGGATTTAATTTGATGGAATCGATGTCTTTACCTGGATTAATCCTTTCCAGTGTGACATAAATTAATCCAAAGTTGATACAGACTTCATACATAGGTTTGTCTACGATCACTCTTAGATTAAGAGTATCATTAGGACAGCAAAAAATATCATCGATTCCAGATGGAGAATTGAAATGTAATTTATTAAGAGCCGAATTATAATGTATTACATTATCTCCAAAATGGATTGATATATCATTAATTGGTTTGATATCTACTAAAATATCAAATAATTGTCCTTCAGAAGATCTAGTTGTATCAAAAACGACAGCATCTTTCGTAATATAATTCTTAATGGACTGGCTTGCGTATCGTAAATTATTTAGTTCTTTAATAGGATTGGCATGCATTCTAATACCAATAGGAGTAGTTTTTAAAGACAATTCTAAAGGTAAGCTAAAAATTTGGTTAAATGGCATATTTTTCATTGATATGGGAACCCAACCAATTTGAATAACTCTGGACGATCTACTAAAACATTGTGGTGCTCTAAATTTTCCATAATGTAATCTATGTTTGGTGTCATCATTTGGTATAAAAATCTTTCCATCAAAATCGCCAATTTGGTACAAGGCATCACATCCGAACAAAACCCATTGTGTATTTAATGGATGTGTATTTAATGGATTATCATCAACGTTTAGTTCAACCATTTCGGGACACTCATAAAATCCAGGTACATATCCAGTAAGTTCCCAATTGGTTAGATCAAAACTGCGATAAAATGCAAAACAATCACTACCATGATGAACATACACTATCAAAATCCAGGATCCTTGATACCAAATTATTTTTGGATCCCTACCTCGATGCTTTGGAATAATTGGATAATTATTTTCAACTTTCCAAGTTATACCTCCATCAGGCGACCTGGCTATCCTTTCACCTAAATTAGTATCAGTGAAAACAACAAAAATTCCATTATCATCATAATTACCTCCACCACTAAAACACATTCCCGAACACATAACTTTAGGATGGAGAGCTAAAGGCAAATCGGTCCAGTTCAATAAATCATCACTAACAGCATGGCCCCAGTACATATTGTTCCATCGCACACCAAAAGGATTATATTGGTAAAATAAATGATATTTATTTTGATAATAAACTAAACCATTCGGATCATTAATCCATCCAAACGGCTGGCTATAACGTAATTGTGGTCGCAGAGAATCATTATTAAAACATTTAAATTCATCGGATGATTCAATAAATTTCAAATTATTGTCAGGATATTTCAATACAATTGTGGCAGTTGTATGATCACTAACATTGATACACATCCAATAAATAGGTTCGTTATTTCCCAAACAAGTTTGGCATACATGAATTAATTTGTTATCTAGATAGATTTTCATGTTATTTTCTTCAGAATAATCCGTTACCGGTATGGTAAGATATTTTTTGCCATTCAAATTAATTTTTTTAATTTTATTGTCAGTTGTACCGATACAATTTCTGCATTGATTAGTAACATCATGAAAATAATATTCGTAACAAAATGAACATTTAGTAACTTGATTAACTAATTTATCAAAAATCCATTTTTGGCGATGAACACAATACCAAACATCTTTTTCCGAATTGAGATATTTTCCTAAACTAATATCATCAACAGGAATTATTTGCACAATATCTAGGTTAAAACAAATGATGAGATAATTTTTATTTGGATTCAACAAAACTCCAATTCCATCTTCTACTTCTATTAATTGACCATTTACTATTTTAATATAGTATGTATGGTATGATGCACTATATGATTTTATTAAATCGGTATTTTTAATTGATGCAAGTTCGAAAGGCAATATCATTAATATTTCTTATAATAATAATTTTATACCAATGTTCACGCGGAAGCGTGAACAGAGGGCCACTGATTAATATATTGAAACTATAAATGGAAATCATCATATAAATATTAATGTATAAGAATATTACATGAATTGATAATTGATTCTCAAAAAAAATTCCATCGAATATAAGTTCTTAATAAATTTTTTATCTAATGTAATATAGATGTTTTGAGAATTTTACAATGTCGAAAATCATCAGCGTATCCAAAAAACTTTCGTGCGGATATCATACATTGATGTTTATATATGAATCAATGTATGAATTCAGCGCTTCAAATCTAAATGTAAAATCAAAAAAAATTGAAAAAAAAATAGAATAAATAAAAGGTAAGAAATATTACATAATAGAATAGAAAATGGAATTTATGAAAGCAATAAAAACAGGAGATTTAAAAAAAGTATTATATGTACACGAAGAATATATGAAAAAATTAAAAGACGTATTGTCAAAAGAAGAAATAGAATATATGTTTGAACCACTATTGATGACAGAAGAAAAAGATATGAATACACCATTTTGTTATGCAATGCGAAATAATTTAGTTACAATATGTGATTGGATGTATAAAAATTGTGAGAATGTGAAAAAGAATATGATGAATTGTCCGCTATATAATCAATTAGACGAGATATGCGAATTGGGACACTTGGAGATGCTAAACTGGTTAGCAGAAACGGTACCAGGTGTAATATACGCAGATGATATGCACATAGATTGTTTTATATTAGCTGTCACAAATAATTATTTTGATGTTGCAGATCATTTGTGTCAAATGTATAAAACAGATAATATAATAAGAGATTGTACAGAGGCCATCGTTAAAAATCTAAAAAATAAAGATCTAAGAAATTTTACAAAAAAAAATATTGCAACGAACCCAAATGTAAATGGATTATTATATATGTTAAAACTAATAATGCAAAATAAAGATGATAATAATATATACCAAGAATTAATTAAAATAATTGAGAATAATTATTCCAATTCCAAATATCCTATCTATTGTGTAGTCTAGGATTCGCACTATTATTTATATATTCATGTACTTTTTTTCTTAAAAAAATGAAAAATAAATGCCGAAAAATAGTATATACCAAAGAATTCGGCAGATTAATAATATCAAAAGATTAGAATGTATATCAGTTCGGGAAAAAAAGATGTATACTAAAATAAATATAAAAATATATATTTTAGTATATGCGGATGAAATCTGAAGATTGGTTAGGTCAAATGTCATAACGCATCAACTAGGGACTGAGGACGCCATTTCCACAACCGATACAGATTCAACTCATCTTCATCGTGTCGTAGAAGATTTTTGGCGTTTTGTAGAGGCCATTCAACAGCTGTCGATAGTCGACGCAGTCCTGCATGGTAAGTTCGATCGCCGAATCTTTGAAGGTTTTTGGTGTTTTGTAGAGGCCATTCAACAGCTGTCGATAGTCGACGCAGTCCTGCATGGTAAGTTCGATCGCCGAATCTTTGAAGGTTTTTGGTGTTTTGTAGAGGCCATTCAACAGCTGTCGATAGTCGACGCAGTCCTGCATGGTAAGTTCGATCGCCGAATCTTTGAAGGTTTTTGGTGTTTTGTAGAGGCCATTCAACAGCTGTCGACAGTCGTCGCAGTCCTTCATGGTAAGTTCGATCGCCGAATCTTTTTCGCAGACTTTGCATTTGAAGACTCCTTGCGTTCCATCGGTCTCGATCACCCCTTCACAACTTTCGTGACAGTTCGAACAATAATAGGTCGCTCCGATGAGATAACAAGTCGCATTGATAGGCATTGTTTGACAGGGTTGATGTTGTTTTCGAAATGGTGTGATTTGAAAAAAGGGAAAACTAATTTTCAGAGAATAAATAGACCTGTTTATTTCTTATTTTTTCAATTTTTTTGTAATATCAGTTCGCGCTCACTTCGCTTGTCGTTCCGATGATCTCAATATTTGAATTTATCGGAACGAGCGAGGTAAGCGAGCTGAGCAACGTGAAGTGTGCATTAGCGCACTGTCCAACCAAAAGAATCTGGAGAAACTTTACTAGAAGCAAAAGTTTGATTATTTTCATCTTCAATGACTAATATGACACCACAATTATAATAAATATTAACTTTAGTATTATTTTTTTGGCATGAAGATAAAATGCGGAAACAATCTTTTTTGATATCATCATCAAAGGAAAATCTTAATACCGTAGTCATTTGAGAATTCAGAAGCAGACAAACATCATTTTCAGTTAAACTAATAATTAAAGAATTGTCAATAGTACATCTGGATATGGAAAGAAAAGAAGAAAAATAGGAATAGACAAGGCCCATAATGTTTTAATCTATAAAATATTATGCTTGACAACATTAATAATAAATTTTTCAATTTTTATTATCTGTAACTGGGAGGAAAATTTTAAGATGGCAATAGGGAGATCTTTGACACAAAATACCCATCGCATCAAGTTCTTTCATTAAATCATGAATTTTATTATCAGGCCCGGAAATATAGAAATATGTAATCGGAAATAGAAATCGTAAACCAAAAGTGTATAAGAAAGACCAGTTAGTCGAAAGTTGAAAATCGGCACAATCATCTTCATTTATTCTAACGGTGACATATTGCCAAGGATATAAACTATGATAAATATTTTTCAATGTATGTGCGTAATTCATTTATGAAATTACCAGAAATAAGACAATTACAATTTAATATTTTTAATTTCAATTTTTAAAATCAAAAACGATAAACAGTGCTGATTTTATAAATAGAAATCATATAAGAAAAAAAATATAAATCAATAATCATAAAATATATTGTAATAAATAATGTCAAAATTTGATTTGGATAAATTTTTAAAAACATATAAACCAAAGAAGAAATTAGAAGATCATCTTAAACCATATTTAGAATGTGAAAATACATCATGTAAATGTTTTTATGAAGATAATGATAAACAAATTGTTTTGAATTTATATAAAAAAATGAAAAAGAAAAGAGAATTAAAAGAATAAAAAATGGGAAGATGCAAAGGATATACAATAGAAGGTTATAGATGTTTAAGAAATGTATTAGATGGAAATTATTGTCATGATCACGACATTCAATATAAGAAATCACAAATAAAACGATGTAAAGAATACACATTAGATGATAATAGATCTATAAGGTCTTTAATAAATGGAAATTATCGGCATGATCATAATAATAAAATAAATTATTATATAAATTATTATATAAATAAAAAATGAAACACATAAAATATTATAAAATGTTGAAAATCTATGTTATAAATGTGGTAGATTAGGACATTGGTCAGATGAATGTTATGCCGTAACGGATATTTATGGAAATGAATTATAATAAATTAATAAAAAATCAAAATGATATAAAAAAATAATATTATTAATATTTGTGGATACTGCAATATCCATAAATATTAAAAAAAATTAATTAAATAATGATGGGAATTTATTAACTTTATGAGATTTATTAAATGAACAAAGAAGAAAAGTTATTAACTTTATACGATTTATTATATTTATGCTTAACAATATCCATTATTTCTTTGTCGAGAGATAATGAATAGTTGTAAACTTTTTTTCCACATACTTTAAAAGCTTTCCCTTTTTTAAGAATAAAGTTATAATTTTTAAATAAAGTTTGAATTATCTTAACATAAGATTTAATATTACGTTTAGTAGTTTTAGAACCTGAAATATTTTTTCTCATTTTAGATTTGAAAAAAAGAGGATGATTATTAGATTCATTTTTGAAATAGAGTGAATTCTTAATGATATCAGAAATTGCTTTAGAATAATCAGCATATTTAATTTTGAAATCATATTTGTCATCAATATTTAATTCATTAAAATTATTTTTAGTTAATCGGTTAATTAAATCGATGATAATTTTAATACGTGCTTTTTCTTTACTACTAGAAAAAGATTCATCCTGGAATTTATTAGGAGACTCAAGATTGAATAAAAATAAACATCTGTTAAAATGAGGTTCTTTATTCAGATATCTTTTGAAAAATTTCTTTAATTCCTTTTTATCATCAGTATTAGTAATACTAAATTTTTTAAGAAAAAAAAATTTTTTAAGTGCTAACTTTTCTTCTTCATTTAATTTATTTTTGGACTGTTTATCAACTAAATTAGAAAAAATATATAAATTGTGTTTAACATCAACCAATTTCTGAGCAACTATTTCATTAGTTGATTTATTATTTTTACATTTAGATTTTTTATAAGAACCCCAATTTAAAACCATTTTGTTTCCTTTTTTAGTTATTAAACTATTAAGGACAGTTAAAAATGAATATGGATGTTTATTTAGTTGTTCCATTTCATTATATAAACTAATCTTGTCATAAAGTGAAATATCTGTTATTTTGCGTTTAAGGTTGACAATACCATTGATAACTTCTTTATCGTATTCAATATTATGCAAAATTTTTTTACCATTTAAAGTTTCATAATATCTGAAGTAGCTAAGAACATCATTATAAGTATAAATAGGAGAATTAGTGTAAACTGATTCTTGTTTTGAGTAATAAAAACATTCAATAATATCATCATTTAAATGTCGAATTCTGCCAGTCATTTGAAGGAAAGCACGTTGGCTGCATGTTAAAAATCCATCTTTGATAATACAAAACATCTTATCGAAATGTTTTATATTGAAATCAACACCGGATTCAATTGTTGGAGAATAGCATACGACTTGGTAATTTATCCATAATTCATTAACATTAACTAATTTATTTTTAAGTTCATCATCAGTTTTGGAAGTGTGGATAATATATTTAATTTTAAGTTTTTTAAAAATATTAGAATATTTGTCAATAGCATTGGATGACATAGAAACAATACAAATATTTTTTCTATTTTTAAGATATTTAATTATTTTTTTATCAAAAGAATCTTCGTTATTTGTAATATTAAATGTTTTTGGTGGAGGTATAAAATTATTATTTATAATAACGGCATCATTAAAATAGTCAACAAATAGTTTAGTACGCATATCAATATCAGCATCCAAAAGTAGAAGTTTATTGGCTTCACATATAACTGAAACCATATGATCGAAAATAATTCTAGAATTATAATCTTCTTTATCAAGAAAAGCAGAATGGTAGTGGTTCAAACAACCTTCAATTTCATCAATAATTACCAAATCGTATTTTTTGAAGGAATATGTATTATTGTTTAATTTAAGAATTTTTAACAAACTATCTACCTGTACAATAATTTTATCATAATCAAAAAGAAATTCACTTTTTGGTTTGTTTTTAGTTTTAGATTTATTTTTAATATCAAGATAGCTATCAAAACCTAATTTTTTAAAGGATCCAAATAAAGAATTGGTTAAAGATTGTCTGTGAGTAATCCATAAAACCTTTTCAAAATTGTAATCAGAAAGGATTTTTTTAATTAAAGTAGTTTTACCAGTATTCATTTTTGATTTAATAGTTAATACTTTATGATTATCAATCCATTTTTGGACTAAATCAATGACTGGAGAATTTTCTTCTGTTAAAAATTGGTTATTAATTTGGTGAGCATTATCAATAAATTCGCTGACATCATCAATAAATCCTAAATGAATTCTATTTTTGCATTTATCGGAATGACATTTGAGATAGAAACCATTATCCATTTCATAAACATAAAACCCATTAGTGCCAAAATGAACAAGGCCAGAAACAGGACATGGTTCTTTTCTGTTAGAATAATTAAAATTATGGAATCCATTAGAAGTAATAGAAATACATGTAGCAGTTGGATGATATTTTTGGACCAATTTAAGGAGTAATTTGTTACAATTTGTTTTAGTAGGATTATTTAATGAAATTTTCTTAATAGATTTGGTTGTCTGATCTATAAAAGGTGTCGATAATTTGAATTTTGGTTTTGACTGGTCAAAATATGTTAAAAAATAGTCTAATTTTTTGGAATTAGATATATCGATAAATTTTAATGTATCTGGATCTATCGGCTTACAAATTCTATTATTTTTTTTGTCATTACTAATGTATTTATGAGAACCAATAATACGTAAACTACAATTTGTAAGATAAACCATTGGATCAATTAAATTTTTGTATGAAAAATCTAAATCTAATAATGATGAATATAAATGGAAAGCATAACTATCACCACATTTGCTACTTGCATAATAAAAAGTTTTATTTTTGGGAGAAACAATAAAATGTAAACTAAGTTTAAATTTATTTTTCATTTCACAAAAACCGGAACTATCAAGAATCAAAATATCTTGACGTGTAATAACATGATTATATTTATTAGAAAAAACTTTGATAATATCATTTTGTAATTTTCTAATCGTAGTCTTATAATTTTCTTTAAAGGATTTTTCATCGTCGAAATATAAATCAGAATCAATGTATGGTTTTCTATGCATACCATTAATTAAAAGTTCATCAATAAAATATTTATCATTAATACATAATTTTGGAATATTATTGAATAGATCATTATGATTTTTAAAATATGTAAATTTTCGTATATTTTCCGTTGGATTATTTAACTTATTTTGTTTAGAAACAAAACGTATTAATAATTTTCCAGATAAATTTGAAATATTATCTAACATTTGTTGCTGTCCAGAATATATCGACATAATTTTATTATATTATAAATATTCTTTATATAATGGTATTTCACAAAATCACGAAACCATTATTTCACTATTATCCAAAATATTGAATATAAAAAATATAGTAATTAAAGAATAATAAGATAAATAAATATCAATGTCGAAAAGTATAAAAATGGACATTATAAATAAAACAAAACCAGAAACTATCAATAAAAGTCCAGCATTAATGGAAGCAAAAATAGAAAAATTATTAGAAAATGGTAGGAAAGAAATTAAAACAAAAGAAGAATTAGAAAAATTTCCAATTGGTTCGATATTTTCATATATTAATAAAAATGGGATATTCAAAAATGGCGGATTTATAATAAAATTTCTTGATGACTATTTCATATACATAACGATAGACTTCATGACAAAATATAGAGTAAGATACAATAATATTGAAAAAATGTGGGTTGGAGATCCACGGAAAATAAAAAATGATGTAATAAGTCTAATGCCAGCGATACAAAAACCAACGAATTTTGAAGTTAAATTGGGAAAGACAGTGGTATATTATGCACCACGTGATAGAGACAAAAAAAGATTTACCAAAACAAATAAATATAAAATAATGGAAAAATGGTATAAAACTTTTGTGGAAGCGAAAAAGAAAAGTCCAAAAAAAATCAAGGGGTAGTGAGGGTAATCGCTAATTCTTTAGATTATTCATTATTGATCTTGATAATTGAGTATTTTAGAAATTAATAGTTGACATAAAAAGATGCCAAAAAATCAGGGAATAGATGGTGTAGTCGCTATTTCTTTAGATTATTCATTAATGATCTTGAAAATGAGTACTTTAGAAAGGTGGCATTTTGAAATATTTAATATTCTAATAATAATAGTTTGAAATGCCACCTTCATTAAGGTGGCATTTTAGAAATTAATTAATAGTTGTCATATATATAAATCAACATCTGAGGGGTCCGATGATTCCTAAAATGGATACGGATAAACAGAAATTACCACGCCCTTCAGATGTTGATTTATTATACTCATTCATATAATGATATTCACATATGATTACAATATTAATTGAATTCATATGTGAATCTTATTATATGTACAACTATAATGAATCAACATCTGAGGGGGCCGATGATTCCTAAAATGGATACGGATAAACAGAAATTATCCACGCCCCTCAGATGTTGGTTCATTATATGTATAAATATAATGATATTCACATATGTATCCATTTTTCAATTGAATTCATATGTGAATCTTATTATATGTACAACTATAATGAATCAACATCTGAGGGGGGCGATGATTCCTAAAATGGATACGGATAAACAGAAATTATCACGCCCCGCAGATGTTGATTTATTATACTCATTCATATAATGATATTCACATATGATTACAATATTAATTGAATTCATATGTGAATCTTATTATATGTACAACTATAATGAATCAACATCTGAGGGGGCGCGAATTCTTTTTTTAGATGCAGGGACCAAAATAAGAGTATGTGCTGGTTCAATATGTTAATATTTATATAAGAATTTTAATATAAACATCATTGTATAAGAATATTGTACAAATTGAAAAAAAAATGAAAAATAAATAATTAAACATGCCTGTAACGAATAAAGATGTTTTAGTTGTCACAAGACAAGAAAAAAATGTCATTGGGATTGGAATCAGAATTGAAATGTTCCCGCTGCTATGCGCGGGGACATACTCTGCAAACATGTGTATGTATGTTGTGTGAAAAAGGAACATGTAGATGTAGCGATCACAAATGCAACTTTTGTAGATATGCACATACATCTAGAGAGCATCAATGTGAGAAATGTGGATATCGTGGACATGGACAAGTTTTTCATACATGCTGTTGTCAATTCTGCCACGAAAATCAATATGAACAATGTTCTAATCAATGCCTAAAATGTCTAGTAAATGGTCATGGGAAAAAAGATCACATGTGTGTAAAATGTCCAATGAGTTGGGATCACAAAACAGAAGACCATAAATGTGAAAAATGTCCAATGAGTTTGGACCACAAAACAGAAGACCATAAATGTGAAAAATGTCGAATGAGTTGGGACCACAAAACAGAAGACCATTGTGAATTTTGTAACCTGTTTCATGCAACAGAAAAACATCCATGTAAAATGTGTGGAATCGAGGGACATCTTGAGTTGGTGGGTTGTATTTCTCTTATGAGAAAAGAGATTACCGATCTCAAGAGCCAAAATGAAAGTCTTAAAAATGAAATTGCAATTCTTAAAAGTAAATCTGAATGATTGATTAAGCTTTATTCAAAAGAGGAACATAAACTGGAATTAAATGATGATGTAATAGTCGATTTTATAGAAGAGCAGAAAGGAGGTTTAGAAAAAAATAATGGAAACAAAATGAATGACTATTATTATTATAAATATTTGAAATATAAATCAAAGTGTTGTCAATATAAATTAAAATTATTTGAAGATTCCTAAAATGGATACGGATAAACAGAAATTATCACGCCCCGCAGATGTTGATTTATTATACTCATTCATATAATGATATTCACATATGATTACAATATTAATTGAATTCATATGTGAATCTTATTATATGTACAACTATAATGAATCAACATCTGAGGGGCGCGAATTCTTTTTTTAGATTCAGGGACCAAAATAAGAGTATGTGTTGGTTCAATATGTTAATACTTATATAAGAATATTGTACAAATTGATAATTGAAAAAAAAATGAAAAATAAATAATTAAACATGCCTGTAACGAATAAAGATGTTTTAGTTGTCACAAGACAAGAAAAAAAATGTCATTGGGATTGGAATCAGAATTGCAATGTTCGCGCTGCAAGGCGCGGGGGCATACTCTGCAAAAATGTGTATGTAGTTCGTGTGAAGCAGGAACATGTAGAAATAGCGGTCACAAATGCAAATTTTGTAAATATGCACATACATCTAGAGAGCATCAATGTGAGAAATGTGGATATCGTGGACATGGACAAGTTTTTCATACATGCGGTTGTCAATTCTGCCACGAAAATCAATATGAACAATGTCCTAATCAATGCCTAAAATGTCTAGTAAATGGTCATGGGAAAAAAGATCACATGTGTGTAAAATGTCCAATGAGTTGGGATCACAAAACAGAAGACCATAAATGTGAAGAATGTCGAATGAGTTGGGACCACAAAACAGAAGACCATAAATGTGAAAAATGTCCATGGAGTTTGGACCACGAAACAGAAGACCATAAATGTAAAAAATGTCCATGGAGTTGGAATCACAAAACAGAAGACCATAAATGTGAAAAATGTCCAATGAATTTGGACCACAAAACAGAAGACCATAAATGTGAAAAATGTCCATGGAGTTGGAATCACAAAACAGAAGACCATTGTAAATTTTGTAACCTGTTTCATGCAACAGAAAAACATCCATGTAAAATGTGTGGAATCGGCGGACATCTTGAGTTGGTGGGCTGTTTTTCTCTTATGAGAAAAGAGATTACCGATCTCAAGAGCCAAATTGAAAGTCTTAACAATGAAATTCTTAAAAATAAATCTGAATGATTGATTAAGCTTTATTAAAAAGGAAAAATAGGATGATAATTTCTGATACATTATAATGATTAAAAAAGGAAATTAATATATTGTAATAAATAATGTCAAAATTTGATTTGGATAAATTTTTAAAAACATATAAACCAAAAAAGAGATTAGAAGATCATCTTAAACCATATTTAGAATGTGAAAAATTAAAATCATATGAACTTCTTAAAAAAGAAAATATGAAAGAATTAAAACCACAACAGACATATATAAAATATATTAAATTCACAAATGAATATAAAGATGATGATTATAATTCGCATATTCGAGGAGGATTACTTTTGCAAGGTGGTATTATGAGAGGATCAGAATTTTATAAAAAATCAGATCAATCAGAATGGACACATCTTATGTTAAAATTCGATCCTTCACCGATTGTAGATAAAAAAAATAGAATAATCGAGAGAAGATTGGATGAGAAATATATATTTTTTATTAAAAT